>JACCDU010762985.1_pt1 | contig 16004 bp, 9 predicted proteins | sample 7446081 | NCBI WGS metagenome assembly JACCDU01 (sample SAMN15323447, study PRJNA562643) | freshwater metagenome | isolation source: river surface water | place: USA:Blue River Watershed | collected 2017-08-17
ACTTTATGAAAACAGGCTGAGCCGGCTTAGAGAGCAAAAACCTCGCGGCGGTGCCAGGAGAGGTGGGCGGGGTCGGGGCGGAGAGTAGCTTGGGGAGCGAAGGAAAGCGGGCGGCCGTGGAGGTCGGAGAGTTTGAAGTGCGAGCCGCCGGGAAGGATGGATTCGGCGATGTCGGAATGGGCCACGCGGATACGAAGATTATCATCGACGGTCCAGAGGCCGGCGTCGAAGAGATCATGGGCGGTCGGGGTCAGCGCGAGACCGTTATCGGGGGTATCCGGCCCTCTCTTGGAGTGGGCATGGATGTGGGCGGCCTCCAGCGGAACGTAGGTCGACTTGGACGCAATGAGGCGGTAGCCAGTCAGGGCGCAGGTGAAATGGTAGCCCGAGATGACCGAGACCTTGAAACGGGCGTCCCGGCCCCGGCTAAGCTGGGCCTTGTAGGCCGCCTGGTCTTGGCGGACCTCAACTAGCTCGTCCGAAGACGGCATTGGCATGCCTAGGGCGGCATATAAGGCCACTTGTTCGTCCGCGGGGAAGTAGGTGGCTACAATCCGTCGTCGGGCCTCCTGGCGGAAGCGGGGGTCCATGAACCTGGCCAGGAAGACAGGATCTAGGCGCACTAACCTCTCCTCGTCCCCTACATGGGTATAAATCCCGTCAGAAGCCAGATAGCGGAACGGAAGATTCAGATCGATGGCATTACCCCGGCGCGGGGCGCATATCGGTGAATAGGACCGAAACCGAAGGTTCAACTGGGCGTCCTTATGCACCAGGCCATCCGGACCAACCAGCCCAGCCTCTAGCAAGTCCAAGATCGCCAATACCAGAAGAGGCTTATTCGGAGCCATTCCCTTCCGGTCCTTGGCGACCTTCAGGTTAAGCAAAAGATTCAAATAATCGTCGGCCATGGATCATTTCTATTAGCTATTAACTCTGCCTCAACGATAGACAACTAGGCAAACTGCCCGCCTCAGCCTAAAGTGTCAGTCCGTTACTAAAACCACCTGACACCAAATCCGCACTTTATTCGTAAATTTAGTAACAGTAACTTACGAGTGACGGCATACCCCCTTGTTCGTCCAAATTATTAAGAATAATATGAATCTCCTAAGCCTGATCTTGATCTAAACCGTCGCGGGGTGATCCTGCGGGGGTGGAAGACCCCGGGGACCATGGCAAGAGCAAGCGCAACAGGATCGTTGAGAAGGCGGGACTTAAAGACGTATTGCTAAAGGACAAGAGGTTCCAGGCGCCCACCACCGAGACCAAGAAGGCGATTCTCAAGGCGCTGGGATTAGGGGATACCAAGCTCTACGGGCCTCAGAGCTTCGACGCCATCATGCTGCCGCAGCCGACGGAGCTGATTGATGAGACTACCCTTCCCCGTCATCTGGAGCAGATCGTGCTCGTCGAGATGAAGACCACCAAGAAGCCGATTAAGGACGCCGGCTTGGCCGGCTTCTTCTTCGGCGCGACCCAGCGCGAATACGACCTGGCAGCTAAACTGGGGGACAAGTTCCGCTTCGCCTTCGTCGTCCTCAATTCAACCAACGCCTACGGTAAGCCCTTCGCTGTGCTCCTGACGCTGGAGGAACTAGATTACCGTACCCGCACCAAACGCATCCAATACCAGGTCAACCTCTGGAATACCAAGGACGCCAAAGGCACAGAATCTAGCTTCGTCATTAATTAACAATCGCCAGGACCGAGAATTGAGGGGCCAGGCCGCACCCTCAATTAAGTGCACCTAAAGTCGCCCCTTTCACCCGTCATTAGGTGCACTCACTATAAAGTGAGGAATGACCCGGTGTTCGGCCAGACGACTTGGGAAAAACTCCCAGTCGGTAATCCCAACGGACTCCACAAAGGACGCATCCCGCCCCCCCCCGGGATATTCAGCGAATTAAGTAGCACATAGTCCTCGGGAAGCTACCAGCGCAGACGTTCGAACAGACGCGCCTAGGACTTCACATAGAGCCTCTGAGTGATTATATCGGGGATACATCGAGCAATGTAATTAGTAGCCGTCGGTGCAAACTACAGTATCATCCCTGACCTTAATCTGGGTAAGACTTGGAGTACGCGCAGCAGAAAGAGCGTAAATCATCGTACCTTGAGGCACACGGCCAGCAACCCAATCGGCCAAAACTGGCTGAATAGCGACCGATTCCTTGGTAAACAATAAAGAAACGAACCGCCCCTCCCCTACGCGAAGCGTAACATCAGCCCTATCACCGACAGCGGAATAACCTGCAAAGGAAGAACAAATCGAACCCTTCAGGTCGGCCGTGTACTTGTCTACAAAAATCAAACCACCGGACTGCCAGTAACCAGGACAATAGGGCCTAACTTGGCAAAACCTGCAGGCTGCTGGCGAAGGCGCGCAATAATCGAGCACGGTATCACCTGAGATGAAACTCCGTAAGACATCGTCGATTGAAGCAATGACCTCATCAGCCTCGCGAATTACAGAACGTGCAACCTCATCACTGAATTCGACACACTCCGCGTTGTCATGCTCGTCAAGCAGCTTCATACGCTTAGGCAAAACTCCATAGGCTTCGCGCGTCAGCAAAGCATATGCATGCAGCTGCCTCACGTAAGCCGACTTAATCACCTTGGTCTCCGGCTCATAGATAGAACCAGTCTTATAATCCCTTATTTCATAGGAGCCGTCGGCATATCGGATAAGGCAGTCTATGCGGCCACGAAAAGGCAGCATGCTGGCCTTGCCGTCTTCAGGCAGGAACTTTTCACGCAAATACGAAAAATTGCGCTCAGCCTGGCCCGACCGATCTTTCACCTGATCGGACGGGAGAGAAATCGGCAACTTATCATAGGTTCGTTTACGGTGATTGGCGATTTTGTTACGAACGAAGGCAATATCAGCGAGGGGCACCAGTCTTTGGCGAAGCCAGTCCTTTGAGTTCTGCGCATCTTCAGCTGCCAGCTGTTCGAGCAACGTCAGGTCATATTCCTCACGTGTAAAAGCCTTTTCTTTGAGGGCATGGTACACCGTACCCCATGAACTAAAAAAGGTAGGCGGGGAGAACTTCGCAAAGGTGCGATCCAAGGCCGACAGCGTATGCCGCAACAGGCACCGCCGTCCGTCACCGCCTAACGAACTTGGACTCAGCACTCTACGGACAGAGGGGAGAGACGCCAATCTGGACTTTACCCAAGGCGGGCCAGAAGAGGTGTCCATCAGGTAGGCGGACGCATTTCCTCAACGATTTTCTCCACACACCATGAGGGGCGGCGAAGACCATTGAAAGTATCTACGAATATCGTCCTTGCATCGTCGTCTACCGAATTAGAAACGACGGGCGTGCTGGAATCATTTGTCCGCCAAAACGGATGGACCATAGCGACGACAAACTCAGCCCCCCATCTACTAAGCTTTATCATCGGCAGCTGCGTCAAAACATCGTCTGTGGGGGCAACGTGTTCGAATTGGTTGGTTTTTTGAAGAACGTGGAGTAGCTGATCCCTGATAGGCAGGGCGATCTTACGCCAGTCACTGAACTCGATGCCCTGAGGATCAGTTGCTCCGAAATCGTATGTTGGATCTAGCAGGAACCTGACCATCGAGCGTCCGAGCCTCCAGTCCAGCAGCGGATCGAAAGCGCCGTTTCTGTGGTCGGATAGGCACGCAGGACAAGACCTAGCGCAGCCTTCGGCATGCTTAGGATGCATGACCGATGAAATGAAAGTTCCATACCTTGGGTCGGTGCACGCCTTCAAGAAATCCGGGAGATCTTGTGACAACTTTTCGCAGAAACCGGAGCCATTGGGAAGAGTGTCGGCAAGGATTATTTCGGCGCGGTTCTTCTTGCCCACCGCGTCCTCGCCGATCGCACGCACGTTACATATGGTGAGCTCCTCTCGCTCGATATCATAATAAGAAGCAGCCGCGCATCTCATCAGAAAGGCAGCGGAATAATACGCCGCCCTTCCGGAAGAATAATCGATCGTTGAGAGATTATGCTTCTTACCAGGCTGGTGGCCGGAACCGATGATCGAAAGATCCAAGAATTCAGGAATCGACGCCGGCGCCAGGCGAAGGACGTCGGTGTTCTTCTTGGCGGAAAGGACGACGGTCGAACTGATGATCTCGCCTTCTTGTGGCTTATGAACTTTGGGGATGCGCGCACCTAGCTCAGGCAAGTAGTCAGCATTCAGAACCCACTGCTGCCCAAGCCAGACCCCTCGATCGATGCCCTCAACTTCGTTAACCGTCGAACCAATCCGGCCCTCGAAACCCGCAGAATCCTTGCCGCGATTTAGCTTATAAACAGATTTCTGCCTGCTCAATAGGGCCAAGGCATTGGTTCCTTCGAAGGTCGCTGGCGTCGAATGATCAAGAACCGCTAGCACTGGAGCAAAAGTCCCCCCGATGTCCGCATCCTCCTTGGCTTCGTCAGGACGGTTAAGATCCGTACGAAAGACCGAGGGGGTGACGGCATCGAAAGCCTTGTGACGAGGAGCCACCATGCCTGTCTTTTCATCGACCGGAGGCTTAGCGCAGCAAAGCGTACATTTGTCCACGTCCGCACCAGGGCTGACCTCGGACATATTACCGCAGCTCGCACAGATAAACAGGCGTTCCGGCAGGAAACTCCAAGGACTCGTCGCGCCCCTGAAGACATTCGGCCTTCCGTTTTCGATAACCAACCTAGGACTGAATCCGATCGAAGTATAAATCCTTTTATCTTTTGTCTTCTGGCCGCCAGGAGCGAACTCACTCACGGCAGACTCCATGTCACGATCAATGCTCGGGAACTCGTTGCTCGAGCGATCTGGCTTCAAAGAGTGCACCAATTCTCGGGTATTAGAAGGCATGCCATACATCGGCAGAATACCGACCTGCGCCAAGGCGTCGCCAAGCTGAATCGACCTATCATTTATATGCTTAGTCTTCTCGGAAATCTGGGCGAGAAGACCATCCGGTCCAGCTGAGCTAAGATAATGCAGAATAGAAGCTCGGTCTGCACCGTCGTCGACATCGACGCCAACTGCCACCTCCGTAAGCGCAGAAACGATGGTTTCGTAATTTGATTGATTAAGGAGGAAAGAACGTACGGATTCGTAGACTGGCCCAGCCCCCCAGCTGCTCAAGGCGCCGAACTCTCCGTGAGTGTCTGAATCAATTTCTTCGGCTGGCACAGGAGCCATCGCAAAAGCCTGCCTTAGCACCGCCTTGGCAGCGGCGCGCTGCATCACATAATTGGTGATGGTGAGGAACGGAGGGGCCGGATCGTTCGCGACGACATCGGCAGGCTGCTTGAAGAAGTACTGATCATGACCGCGATTACGGCAAAGCGTAAGCGCCAAAGAAAAAGCCTGCCCTCTTCGACCAGCGCGACCGACTCGCTGTTGATAATTAAATCGCTTAGGGGGCATATTGGCCATGAAGACGCTAGACAATGATCCAACGTCTACGCCGACCTCCATTGTCGTCGTCACCGAAAGCAGATCGATGCCGTCAGCTAAGGGGTATTCGGCATTCTCGCCATCGCTGACATAGGCATCCCTGAAAAGCCTCTGCCGTTTTAGCTGGTCATCCGTCTGACCGGTGAGCTCTTCGGCGTGCAATCTGATCAAATGAGGATTATCCTTTGCCCCGAAATAGCGTTTTGCGTAGTAATTTCCAGCCCTCAGATCGGCCGCCGTGCAATGCTTGCTGTCGTCAAGCTTACCCTGGCATTTAGGCTTTGAGCAATGGCCCGCCAACCCACCCCGAACGATATGCGGACGGCGGCATTTGAGGCAGAGGTGGACCGCATCCTCCGGACGAGCCACGACCACGGAGAGCATATCCATGCGCAGCTTCTGTCCGGGCAAATACCGCTCAAAAATAGGGTTAAGCAATTGCTTAAGCGCATTGTAATCCACCTTCCACATCTTCGCATACCGTTCGAGCAGCTCGCGAAGAGGCGTCACTGTCTTCTCCATGAAGTTCGCCCCCTCTACCTGTCCTGGGTTCGAGCCGTTAAACTGGGAATTACGTCCCCTCCTGACAAATTGTAACGGCGTATCATACCTGTGCTTGTCCCCCAGCAGTCGAACGCATCGCGCCAGCAGGCTAAGGACTTCAGATTCATTGACGCCAAGGCTTTTCGCCAACTGGTCAATCTCAGGCGCGGTCACGGACGGCACGATCAGCCCCACCCCTGACGATTCAGCGGAAAAATAATTACGGGCGATAAATGCCTCGAGGATATGGAAACGGAAGGCGGCATCACGCTGGTCTCTGAAACTATAACCGTCAGGATATGAACGGGTTTCCTTAGTCACCTGCCACCACGGCGCCTGGTTCTCATCTTGGTCAAATTCGGGGTGAAGTCCGAGCGGATTTACTCCGATCGCCGCAAAATCATCCATCACGGTCTTCATGATGTCCAACAATCTGACACGACCGACCGTCTCGGCCTTGTTACGATATTCTTTCACCTTGTCGGGAACATATTTCTTAAGTGTCTCAGCCTCCTTGATCACGACTTCGGAAAGCACAGCCTTTTCGGCTTCAGAAGCAAACAACGCCTTAACGAGAAGGACCTCGTCGGCGGTAAGGCTTGGCACCTTTGCAGCAGCACGCACACAAAACCCTTTCATCAGATCCGAGAAGTGAGAGCGCTCGATCTCGTTTGCCAATTTTGCGGCGTCTTCTCGGCTATCCGAAAATGAAATCAGCTTCCTTCCTTTCTTAGGCAAAGTGACGAAAAGATCAGACGTGAGGTTCAGGGAAACACGGGAGTAACCGGCCATGAATCCGCGAATAGGACTATGTCGGGCTGCAAATGCCGAGTACTCGGTGTCACAGGAAGGACACTTAGAGGGCATGGCATAACAGGAGGCCGCATCCTCTTCACTGACAGGCTTGACACGCAAAACCCTTGATAGTCCTTTGCCAAGCAAACCGGTGGCTGGATCAAAAAGTGATTCCGACCATTCTCTGTTTTGCATGCTCTTCTCTCCGACTTCGCGCTGCTTGAACTTTTTCTCCAACTTAGGCTCTAAATTAAGCGGAGACTGGGAAGCCTCTGCGGGTATCTGCCAAATCAAGGTGAATTCTTTGGCATTTCGATACTCCGGGGGCTTAATCGAAGAAGCAAAAGGGGCGCGTTCGACGTTCGGATCGACCAAGGCCAGAACCGTCATCTCATCCTCGCCCATGTCACCGAGAGTCTTCTCCGAACCGCCCATGTAGACTTCGCCGCAGCACTCACAGTACAACAACTCGAAAATCCGGTGCCCATTTTCACAGAACTGCCGGGGGGTAGTGTATAGCTTACCGAAGTTTCTTTCGGGCTCAGGATTAGGGGCACATTCACGGCATGCGCATGCCCACGCGCCTTGCGGATTGTTGATCAGGAAGTGCAAGCGGAATGCGACCCGCGACTTAGTATCATCCGGATATGCTACCTCATAGCCGGCTCGTAATCGAATCAATGCCTCAAGCCCCGCGAGGGAGGGCTCATCATCGGAACCGAAAAGAGCCCTGGCAACCTCCTGAAAGTCCTTAGCCTTAGGTTTACGGTGAGGATCCTCCAGATCATTCAATGCTCCGGCAAGACTCCCAATTAAGCCCGACCTTCCGTCCTTACCGAACACCGCCTCGGTCACACCGGAAGCTCCTTCAGCGTTAGCTAGATTATCGATCGCCAATCGGATTGCTTCAGCAAATTCACGGGTAGGACCCTCTTCGCCGGCAGGATAAAGAACTTCGGCTTTTTTGTAGGACTCCGAAAACCTATTCAAGGCCGGCAGAAACGACGATAATGAGGCGGTATTAGGGTAGGTAACAGGAGAGCCCCTGACAATCTGTGAATCATCCCATTTTGTCCCGAAAAACTTTTGGAGAAAATCAACAGGTTGCTTACCCAAAGAGGCTGAGGAGGCCAGGATGCGTAGTTGCGGATGTCCAGCGTGCAGGTCAAGGGCGTGCAGAAGCTGCTTGATCAGGGCGCTGATTTCGCCCCCAGCCGTTCCGCGATACAGGTGCAGCTCATCCAGCACGAGGTGAAAAACACCTCCTCCTTGGATATACTTCCTGGTTTCGCTGAAAATCGGTTCGTCCTGCTGACGCATCAGCATCACCGACAACATGCTGAAATTCGTGATCAGGATGTCCGGGGGCGCATCCTGCATATCCCAACGCGAACGCATCTCAGGCCCATCCACCGAGGGAAAGAAGTACTCGATCTTGTCGCCCTCCGCCCTGCGCTCCCTTGCATCGATTTCACGTGCGAGCGCTGAGTGCTCCTCGAAAAGCGCGAGCTTCTCCTTGAGTCGCTTATGCTTGGCCGTCATTCCCGGCGAATCGGGACCACGGCTCCCCGGAATCGGGGTGGCACCGTTGTATCTGCCGAAATAAAAACGGTGTCCCTGCCGGTTGTTATTCAACCAATCCACCGCCCCCTTGCTAGCCAACGCCCGGCGGAGGCGCGACATCTGATCGTCGACCAAAGCGTTCATGGGGTAGAGCAACAAAGCCCGCACCCCGGCTGGCCTAACCTCACCTGCACGCTGGGATGAATACCTTGCGCCTCGGGCCTGATGCCACCAAGGGTCGCCACGACCAGCAGCACCTTGCCAATCGCGAGACTCCGAGATCAAATGTGCGAGCACCGGCAGCATGAAGGATTCGGTCTTACCCGATCCAGTACCAGTCATCACGACCGCATCCTTCCGTTCGCCTACCAGCCGCAACATCTCGCGCTGATGCGCATACATCCCGGTCGTAAAGAAAGTAGACGCAGCAGCGAAAGCATCCAGGTCATCCATCGTCGACTGTCCCCACGCTTGCGGCGGAGAACCATTCCATTCACTTATCCGAGCCCCGCTTTCGTACTTAGGCACCAATTCCAGCCAAGGTTGCTGATAAAAACCACCTGGATTATCGGCCGAAAACGGGCGGCCCAGGATTTCGCGACGCTCTTTCTCGAAAGAGTCGAAGCGGGTGCGAAACGCCGTCCCGAGATAATCGACGAAATCGGCACGGATCGCCTGGAACGCAGAAAGCGGGTCGCTCATAAGAGCGATATAAAATTACAGCATAATAAGGCGCAAGGGCTTTCGGTCGTTGCGAAACCCCAACTTGGCAGCCACTGCTAGCGCCATCTGGTGGGTCACGTTTCGATAAAGATACAAAGAATGTTCTCCGCCGCGCAGGGGATCGTTCCACTTAGGCAGAAAGCCCGGAGGCTGCCCGCCATGCCAGGCCAGCAATCTAGAAAGCGCGCGAGGCAAAGGCACCTGCATGTAGCAAGCCAAGGTCTTCCCTATCGGATCGTACATCACGGTCGAAGGGCGTCGCGATTCAGCAAGGGCGATGTGCATACCCCAGGCCCACTCCTCCATCACACGGAACTGCCGATTGATAGGCAACCCAGGTGCCAGCTGCCGCCAGATGCAGTCGGTAGCATAATCAATCGAGCTGCGATACCTGATCAAATAATTTCCAGGAAGGTCAGACCTTCCTTTTTCTTTAAAGTAAAGCTCCGTAGTATCGAAGTAAAACTCCTTACGATTCTCTAAATCAACCAACTTTGGAATCCCTCCGATCATCTGCACGTTCGCATACGGAGCACCCCCGCTCGAGCTAAGGATGTCATCGCGCCCAGGAGTGATCGGAAGCAAGGCGTCAGCGCCAGCATCCGGGGACATATCAGGCTTCAGGTCTGCCTGATAAATCGGCGGATACATTTCTGAAATCTTACCATCAAGCCTTGGCGCAGTGAAGACGACGGAGTGCCTCTCGGCGAAAGCCGTGGCCTGGGCACGATCGACAGCCACGTAGCTTACCTTATCAACACCTCCATCCTTGAACGCAATCAACGCGGGCTTCCTAGGCAGCACCTTGCCGGCCTCATAGTCATACTCGAGCCAGCCGGCGGCATGCCAAAGCCTGAGGATATTCCGAGCCGTCCTGAACTCGTTATATTGGTCGTCTTCATGATAAGGCAGCAGATGAATCAGCGCGCCAAAGGCGTCCTCGAACTGCGACGTACTCAGTCCACGACGTTGCACGAGGTAAGACCAAAGACTGTCCGAGAAAGCGCTCATTAGCGTGCGGTGAAATTTGCCTGAATGAATTCTCTCTGCTTCCTGACGACACCCCTGATCGGGCTCGATTCAGGATAAGCCCCAGAGACAGGGAAAGGCTGAGCGCACGTACCACAGCGCAAGTTTCCTTCGAAAAGAAACTTCGCCCAAGCCTGCGTTAGCATCGGCCCCATGAACGCCGGATTTCTTACGACATTAAAACTTAACCCAGCCCCATCAGTTGCGACCATGTCCTTTCCAATATAATGAAGAGTCTTCTCCGTCCCCCTGATTTCAGCTAGCAGGTAAGGCTCAATCATTGCCGCGGATTGGGTTAACGAACCTAACTCTCCAGGTCGCCGTCCGAATACTTTCAAATCAGGCAACGAAGGATACTGCGTCTGCCCCCCCCTGGGGCGATAAGGGTCAGGAACCTGTCCGGCTTCAATGATCGCGCCTATCGCATTCACCGGAGGATCGACGACTTCACAGACATCGTAGTCCTCGAAACGCAGCTCGCACCTTGCTAATATGAGTTTTTCGCGATCCACCACCGCGACGGAAAGAGTGTCGGGCAAGACAAGGCCGTCTTTAATCTTATAATCAACGGAAGAAGCTTCCGCAGAGCCTTCAGCACCGATCCTCGTGAAGTAGCGCTCATCCAATTGAACCGTGCAACCCGCCGCAAGGCCAGTTACCTGTACACGGGGCGGGGCATTACGCATGTAGGTATTTCCACGTCCGCTGGCTTTTAAACCAGACACAAGGCGGATCTTAGGTCGATCTGACATGGCGAATGAACCAATCACTCTACCTCGCGAATCAATAAGTGTTTCGGCGATGCTCTCGACCATCAAGAACTGGAAAAGAAGCCTCAGATTCTCGTCTATTGGTTCCTGCGGGGATCGATATTTAATGAGTTTGGCGGCATTGCAGCGCAAGAATTCCTCATAAAATGTGCGCTCAATCATGAGTATATGGCGCCTGCCTTTAGTCATGACGGGTGTTTCCACCCATCCATTCACACGGACAAGTCCTGCGGATTCAGCGGGGACAAAAAAGCGCACCGGCTTAGCCCGATACCTGAAAGTAAGGGTCTTGTCCTCAGTTCTGATATCGAAATCAGAGGTGAACGAGGCCACGCCCTCCCGACGGGCCTCAGAAAGCTTAACGACAATCTTCGATAAGCCAGGGTTTACAGGATCTGGCGTAACGATTTTCTTCAAATATTCCCCACGCCTAGAGGTCGGAATCAATACCGAATAGTCATCAAAATAGTCCCTCTGCTGGCGAAGTCTGATGCCCATCGTTCTCCCGGGGGCTCGTCCACCATCTTCAAACAGCTGTAGCAACACCCTGCCCGATTCTCCGGAGTTCTCACCTAACTTAGCCTTGGACTCATCGGATAAAGTGCCATCCCATGAATCAAGCTCTTCCTGTGCACGCATCACCGCTACCTTGCGAAGATGTACGTTAGATAATGCCTTTTCAATTCGGGGGGAAAAACTCCCCGCCCTGAGTATTTCCTCAAATTCCTCCTCAGAATATTCGTCGCCGGGTCTATACCCAGCCAGGTGAAACCGATACTGCAGCTCATCGACGTCCGACACACGAAAAATGGTCTGCCCCTGAATTAGACCCACCTTGGATCTGGCACCAAGCTGCTGAGGCTCAAACACGCCCAGTTCACCTGAACCATAGCGCCGAGACCATGAGCTGATCCTGCCATAAAGCTTTGGAATGAGATCTTTATCCCTCAGCTGGAACCCATCGGTACGCAATCCGAAGAAACAAGGGATCAAAGGATAGAAAGCATGCGGCTCGATGTCCTCCCTCACCACCTCGGTCGCAGCTGCAAGAACCAACATCAAAGCGAGATGCCCGGGAATGATGGAAGCTTCGTCTGACCTTAGGTGCCTTAAGTCATTTTGCCACTTTCTGTCTGCATTGACCAAAAGCTCGGCCGGCTCGTTGGCCATCTCACGCAGCATGTCAGCCTTAAATGCTTCATAACCGCCCAAACTTCGTAGACTCTCGTCAACAGAAAAAGCCTCCTCCGGCACATGAAGATATACAGCCTTACCGGCGTTTTCTTTATTGAAAAGAAAATCGCAAAGCGCCTGGTTCCATTCGGGGTAGGTGGCCACGCAAGACCGCTATGGGTCTTCTTATATTTCGCAATGACTGTTTATTAACAACGGCGTGCAATCAGCCTAAGGCGAACTTAACATAATGCACGATAGCCTGGCCCATCGGATATGGTACTCCGTTTCCGATCATCTTGAACTTGTCGGTTAGCGTCACGTCAGCCGGAAGTGCAAACGCCCTAGGCAGACCTTGAAGAGAGAGGGACTCGGAAACAGTCAGACGTCTTGATTTATATGGGTGCAGGTGCACCTCGTTATTGCCGTAAGCTACAGTGGGAGAATATCTCCAGCGATGAAGGCGTTTGTATGACTTCCTTGAGTCATCCCCTTCCCCGACGACCTTGAAACGCCTGAGCCCTTGGCGTGGCTTGAAAAAGTCTAGGGAGTTGGGATGATCTTCGACCAGGTTGGTGTCAAACCAGTGCTGCACTGTCAGCTCCCTTGGAACATTAGCTAGAATTCTCCTCTTCGAGTTTTCACAATAGGCATCCACAGAGGGCCAAGCGAAACCTTCGATCTGAGTCTTGGTGAATTTAAAACTATTTTCCCACGGTATGTTTAAAAGCTCTCGCCCCTTTACTCCGATTAAAATGATACGGTCACGATCCTGCGGAGCGCCGAACCATAAGGAGTTCATCAGCTTCTCGTCAGTCGCACCGTAAACATCGTGAATACTCTTCTTCATTTTTTCGAAGAAAGCCCTATGGATCTTTGTACGATACAGACCTTTCACATTCTCAAAAACAAATGCATCGGGCCTGAATTGGATAACGAGGTCAAAATAGACCCTAGTGAGTCTGCCATTCTCGCCGCTCCCTCCCTTATTCTTACCTGCAACCGAAAAGTCAGGACAAGGTGGACCTGCTATAAAAACCACCTTGTTGCCGGCTTTTCGCGATTCCCTAATCTTCCTGGAAAGCAGCTCGGCCTTATCTCCAGTTAGAAAATCCTCCGAAGAGCCGACGATTGGCGTCACCGACTTGATCCCCATCTGTTCACGCGCATAACAATAGCTCCTCGCGTACTCTGATTGAAATTCATTAGCCAGAACGACCCTACAGTTTTCACTTGTTTCGAAAGCCAGATCGAGGAAACCTAATCCAGAGAAGAAAGCATATACGTCAATTTTGACCATAGGATGACCTTTAACTGACTACGGGTGAGGCTCAATGAAAGAACGCCGTTGTGTCATTAAAATTAACCCTCCAGGCAAAAGCCGCTGACAGGCAAGACCCTGCACATTAAAGCCTGCATTAACCAAAGTTAGTCAGGAGTTATCTATTCTGTGAACTTAACGATCAGGCTAAGTGTAATGAAGATCTTTCCGTCCTGCTCATACACTCTACCCACCCTTGCACTATCTTTGGGAACCCTACTTGTCGACGGTGTGTCGATCAACGTGTGTTCAAGCAAATAAGCTCTAAATGCGTCAGGATTATCAAACCTGTAACCAACAACTTTTCCATCTTTAATCAAGAGGACCCAGCCTCCTTGAACTTCAGCCTGATCCTTCCATGCCCTATCAGCTTGCATACCTAGGGCGAACTTTCTGAGCAAGTCCTTAAGCTTCTCAGACAGGTAACTCTCGGCAACGCGTTGCGACAAGCCGATTGAGACCAGATAATTCTTCAATTCTGGGTCTTCAGCCAACTCGGCTATCTTCGATTTTCCTGACTTAAATCGATGAAGTATCACCATTCCCAACGCCTCTGGGAAATGTGAATCTATCATCTCAAGGCTATCCCTAAAAGTGGCGTTTACGACGCTATGAAATTTAATTAATACACCTTTTTTAGAAAACAATGCGGGGACAATAGTTGCAGGTCCCCTCTTCGCGCTCGCCAGTATTTTTGGTTTTTTCGAAGCCTGGGATTTTTTGTAAATGAATGAATCCTCTAACACCTTAATGTCCTCAAGAGACGCATTCAGCACTTCATACTTAAAAATAGTCGCCCCAGAATGATTCACTAAACACGACCTAGAACCCATCTGGGATTTAACGCTAAACCCCTGGGGCGTGAGTCGTCCAGATGAAGATTCAATCGTGAGATAGAGATCTGACTTAGCGCCCGACTTAGCCCTCAAAGCAGTAAGACCAAGCAGGTCTAAAATGCGCTGAGAGTGCTCAGACTTAAGTCCGATAGACTTCGGCTTTACACCCGCTTCTATCTCGGAGTTTTTTTGTGCTTTTTTCTCGGCTTTAAATTTATTTGAAGACCAATAAATTAGTTGCTGTTGGAGCGCTTGAGCGGCCTCACACAATTCGCCCTTAGAGCACAAGCGATAAGAGTCGCCGCTATGCTCGTTTATGATGAATACCTCTTCCCCCTTGGATACATAAACGTCACGACATGTGACAACTTCATCAGCGGATCCGCGCTTCTTAGAGGACGCAAGCCTTGCACCAAGCGGCGGAGTTCTGGAAACGCCAAACACCGACATTCGCGGCCAAGGAGACTGCGGATCAACCTCATCGGGAACTCCAAGCTCGAGATAACCGTCAACGATAAGCCGAGCAAAAGCCAGCAATTCACTGTGTTCGCCGATGTTACCCGACTTAACTGATTCAGCCATTATCTAATGCCTCCACTATTGCCTTCGCCCAAGCATGAACTGCAGCTACGGCAACGCTATTTCCAAGCTGCTTCATGCGCTGAGTCATTAGGACATCTGCTGGAAATTTATAACCATCAGGAAAGCCTTGGATCTTGAGACCTTCAGTATCGGAAATTTGCCGAACCTTACCGTCGACAAAGTACAAGTCCCAGTTTCTTCGGTCACGCACGCCAGAACCTCGACCGCCACATCGTAAAGTAAACCCGATGTCACGCACCTTATCCTGATCGCAATAAGTAACGCGTCCTTTCATGACATCTGACATCGTATACTTAAGCCTACTAGCTTTCTTGGGAGGGTTTTGGGAGAAATGCATAGCCGCCTTCTCGCTTCGAAACCCCGCCATAAACAATCGCGGGCGATGCTGAGGAAGTCCGTAATCACTAGCGCGAACAACCTCAGCAAAAACGGGCAATCTAGAAGGACCGTCGGTAGACCCATGATATCCGCATTCGCTCAAAATGTTGCAGATTACGCCAAAAGTATATCCACCATCGTGAGTCAGAAGGCCGCGAACATTTTCCAAGAAAATAGCCTGCGGCTTGTGATGTCTTAAAATTTGTTCTATTCTGAAAAAGAGCGTTCCTCGCGAATCCTTAAACCCAAGCTTACGCCCAGCCTGCGAAAACGGCTGGCACGGAAATCCTCCACAAAGTATTTCAAAACTTGGGATCTTCTCGATGGGAAACTTGGTAATGTCTCCAGCAAAGAGTTCTTCGTTATTCGCAAAGATCGGCTTATCCTTCCCCTTATTGAAGTTATGCTTGTATGTTTTACGTGCAGACACATCCCACTCGCTGGCAAAAACGCACTGAGCTCGCGCGGTATCATTAAACGCAACATGAAAACCCCCAATGCCGGCGAAAAGATCTATGAATTTGTAGTTGGGCTTCCTGGCCATGTCCTACCCAATCATATCCATAACTAACTTGAAAGTCATAAGTGGACACCTGTTCACCCCAGGCATCCTTGATACCCTGTGCAACCCAATGGTCTTTTCGTTGTAGTTGGCGAAATGAGCAAACACGAGACAAAGATGACCCGGTGGTATGCCAACAAGCGCTACCCGAAGGGATTCCTGATGGAAGAGTATCTTGCCCTGCCTCAGGGCAAGACCAACGGGAAGCGGCTGATGGACGGGGTCATCGTCTTCCAGAAGCCGTTCGTAAAGCGCAAGCTGATCAAAGGCGA
>JACCDU011396842.1_pt1 | contig 16003 bp, 14 predicted proteins | sample 7446081 | NCBI WGS metagenome assembly JACCDU01 (sample SAMN15323447, study PRJNA562643) | freshwater metagenome | isolation source: river surface water | place: USA:Blue River Watershed | collected 2017-08-17
ACGATGATGAGCGCGGCCAAAACGACCAGCGCGAACAACAGGTTGAGCTTTTTCATACTTTGCGCTCCTCTTTCTTGCCGAGCAGGCCTTGGGGCTTGAACAGGATCACGACCATGAAGATGATCAGCGCGACCGCGTCTTTGTAGGCGGGCGAGATGTAGGCTGCCGCCAGGTTCTCGCACACGCCCACCAGCAAGCCGCCGAGCAGCGCACCGCGCGAGTTGTTGAAGCCGCCGATGATGGCTGCAAAAAATGCCTTGTTGCCCAGGCCCTCGCCCATGTCAAACTTGGCCAGATAAGTGGGCGTCACGAGCAAGGCCGCAGCAGCTGCGAGGATCGCGTTGATGGCGAAGGTGTAAAAAATCATGCGCGGCACATTGATGCCCAGCACCGAAGCGCTCTCGGTGTTTTGCGCCACCGCCTGCATGGCGCGGCCCGTGACGGTCTTGTTCAAAAAGGCCTGGGTCACCAACACCAGCACCATCGCAAACACAAAAGTGCCCACGTCACCGGCGGAGAATGTCACACCGGCCACATCAAAAATCACGTCGGGGAAGACTTGAGGGAAAGGCTGAGGCTCGGCACTGTAGCCCGCGCGCACGCCGTTGCGCATGGCAATCGACAGACCGATGGTGGCCACGACGATGGGCATCATGCCGTACTTGAACAAAGGGTCTACCAGACCGCGCTTGAACAACCAACCCAGGATCACCACCGACAACACGATGGTCAAGGCAAAGGCGAAATACAGCGACAGGCCCGAACCCATCAGCATGACCATCATGAAGGCGGGCAGCATGACGAATTCACCTTGCGCAAAGTTGATGGTGCCTGAGGCCTGCCAGAGCAAAGTGAAGCCCAAAGCTGCCAGCGCATAAATGCTGCCGGTGGCCAGGCCACTGAAGAAGAGTTGCAAAAAGTCGGTCATGGGTGAACTCCGAAAACGGGGGGATGCAGGCACGTCACAGGCCACCTGCGCAGGCTGAAGCAGCCCGACTGGCCGGAAAAAAGGCGGACCCCTCACGAGAGCCCGCCTTGATTCAAGAACGCGAATTACTTCTTGGCGTTCAGGGGAGGCAAAGTGGCGTTGATCACGGGGTGACCGTTCTTCACCTCGATCAGGAAGCTTTCGCGGTCCAGATCGCCCTTGTCGTCAAAGCACACGTCCATCAGGATGCCGGGGTGTTGCTTGGCGCTGAAGCAGCTGTTGCGAATCGCAGCAGCCGTGGCCTTGCGGTCGATCTTGCCGACTTTTTCCATCGCGGCTTTGAGCACATACACACCGGTGTAACCCTTGATGCCATTGTGGTCCGACTCGCTCTTGTATTCAGCCTTGTACTTGGCGCCGAAGGCCTTGAACTGAGGTGCATCCACCGTCAAGCCCACGTGGGCCAAAGCACCGTTGGCCGCTTCGCCCGCCAACTCGATCACTTTTTGACCGGTCAGCGTGGTTTCGCCAATCAGCATTTTCTTGACGCCTTGTTTGCGGAACTCGCGCAGGGCACGGGCGGACTCTTCTTCGTTGGTGTACACGAAGATCGCGTCGGCATCGGTCTGCTTGGCTTTGAGCACAGCAGCAGAGAAGTCCACCTGACCGGCATCGGTGGAGATGTCGGCCACGATCTTGGTGGAAGTGCCTTCCAGCAGCTTGGTCAGGGTGTCACGACCACCTTTGCCGAAGTCGTTGTTCACATAAACGATGGCCAGGGTCTTGGCTTTGGAGTTGATGAACTTGGCCAGTTTGGGGAAAGACACGCTTTGACCGAAGGCGGTGCGGAACACATAAGGGTTGCCTTGTGCGGTGATGGCGGCGGCCTCACCACCGGTGAAGTTGGGCGTTTCGCCACGCTTGGATTCGGCCATGGAAACCATGATGGAGCCGGAGTACACAGGCCCGAAGATGGCGAAGGTGTCGTTGTCCACGGCCTTTTGTGTCAGGCCCTTGGCCACGCCAGGGTTGGTCTGGGTGTCTTCGGTGGTGTAGCTGATTTTCTTGCCCAGAATGCCGCCAGCGGCGTTGATTTCCTTGATGGCCAGTTCCACACCGTTCTTGAACACGGTGCCAGCGGTGGTGCCGGGGCCGGACAATTCGACGATGTTGGCAATCTTGATGTCTTGGGCTTGTGCCAAGCCAGACGCGGCCAAGGCTGCACAGACGGCCAGGGTTTTCAGGGTAGCTTTCACAGAGGTCTCCTCGTTGGTGGAATCAGGCCAGCTTGCACGGCCATTGGGGGTTGAAAAACGTTTTTCCATGCTGAGCAAGGTGTTGGGAATGTAGTGCTCAATTTCAGAATGTTTGCCAGGACATGGGTGATGAAGTTCGATGATCGCGCAAAAACGTTCGATGAGCGAACGTATCAAGGGTTAGACCCGAGAACCGATGCACTGGCCAAGGCGTGTCGGGACGCCAAATAGGCGAACACCAAACCCGGTCCAATCGTGATGCCGGGGGCCGGATACACCCCGCCCATGATGGAATTCATGTCGTTGCCCACAGCATACAAACCGCCAATGGCCTGCCCCTGTGCATTGAGCACTTGCGCATGTCCATTCGTTTGTAAGCCCTGCGCCGCACCAATGTCGCCGGGGTAGAGCTTGACCGCGTAGTACGGGCCTTCACTGATGGCACCCAAGTTGGGATTAAGACCACCGGCTGCTGCGTCGCCAATGTTTTGCTGGTACGCCGTGACGCCACGCTGAAACTGCGTGTCCACGCCGGTCTGGGCAAAAGCGTTGTTGTCGGCCACCGCTTGAGCCAGGCCCTCCGCCGAAATGCCCAATTTGCGGGCCAGCTCTTCCAGGCTCGCGGCTTCGGTCAGATAACCATCGACCAAAAACGGGGCCAGGCCTTTGCCGCCGGGGCGCACCATGCCCATGCCGTATTGGCGCAGCGCTTTGGCATCGGCCACCAAATACGCAGGCACGGCTTTCTGCGCCGCCTGCATGCCCAGAGCGAACAGGTGGTACGACGTGCTCTCGTTCACAAAACGCTCACCCGCCTGGTTGACGGTGATCATGCCGGGCTTGGCACGGTCCATCACAAAGTGCGGGAAGACTGCCGTACTGCCATCGGCGCGTTGGCGCAAGGACACCGGGGCCCAGAATGCAGGGCTTTGTGCGCCCTGCCCTTCCACAGCGCCCAAGCTGCGTGCCAAAGCCAATGCTTCGCCAGTGTGACCCGGTGCAGCGGGGCACCACTCAGCGGGAATGCCGAGCAACTTCTGCGCGCGCAAAGCCGGGTCGCGGTTGAAGCCGCCACTGGCGAGCACCACGCCTTTTTTAGCCAACACACGGGCATGGCCGGTGGCGCTGCTCAAACGTACGGCCACCACACGGCCACTGGCATCGCGTTCGAGCGCATCGACCGAAGTCTTGAGCGCCAGCGTGGCCGTGTCGTGCTGCGCCAAGGAATGCAGCAAGCGGCCCACCAAGGCATTGCCCATGACGAGGCGGGTGCCGCGTGTGTGCGTCAGACGGTCCCGCAGATGCCGCCACACGATGCCGACCGAATGCTTGAGCGAAGCCCAGGACTTCGTCATGGCCAGCAAATGGTTGATGTCGGTGCGGTCCACCATCATGCCGCCAAGCACGGTGAATTCGGGGATCGGCGGACGCAAAAGCGGGAACAGATCGCCCAGCAAACGGCCATCAAAAGGCAAGGGCTCCAAGGCACGACCACTCAAGGTTGAGCCGGGCAAGTCGCTGATGTAGTCCGGGTGCTTGGGGTATGGCCGGTATTTCATCGACGACTGCGCTTCGATTCGGGCCACGGCCTCGCCGCCGTGCTTCAAGAAGGCTTCGCGCAAAGCGGCAGGCGCTTGCTCGCCCACGGCGTGGTTCAGGTATTTTTCGGCTTCGGTCAGCGTGTCTGCCGAATTGACCTTGGCAGCATGGTGCGTACCCGGCACCCAGGTGGTGCCCGCCGACCAGGCGGTGGTGCCGCCCACGTATTCGGTGCGCTCAACCACCAGCACCTTGGCACCATCGATGGCGGCAAACACCGCCGCTGACAAACCGGCCCCACCCGCACCGATGACCACCAGATCAAACTCGGTGCCGTCTTGTAAACCTGCCAGACCATTCTTCATAACGTCCATCTCATTGCCCCATCAGGAATTCGACCATCAGGTCTTTCACCTGGGCGAACATGTCGGCCCCGGTCAGGGTGTTGCAGCCCCTCGCACGAGCCGCCGCAATCATGGGCGGCACGGCGGGCGCGGTGATCACGCAGCCCACAAACATGTCAGGCTTGAACTTGGTGGAGTCGATCGGGTGCGGATCACCCTCTTTCATGCCAATCGGCGTGGCGTTGATCGCGATGTCAAAACCTGTCGGGTCACAGCTGCCCGCGACCACGCTGCACTGACCCAGCGAGGCCAGCCGCTGCACCAGTGCGTCGCGGCGTGCAGAGTCAGCGTCATGGATGGCCAATTCACGCACGCCGCCCGTGGCCAGTGAATACGCAATGGCCGAGCCCGCGCCGCCGGCCCCCACCAACAATGCCTTTTTGCCCTGCAAGCTGCAGTCCTTGAGCTCCAGCGCCTTCACATAGCCCAGGCCGTCGAACATGTCGCCATGCCAAGTGCCATCGGCATTGCGGCGCAAGGTGTTGATGGATTTCAAAAACGCACCACGGTCCGAAGCGGTGGCGCACAGATCAAAGTAAGCAAACTTGTGCGGCACCGTGACGATGATGCCGTCCACGTTTTTGCACAGCGACACGCCCGCCGTCCAGGCCGCCAGATCGGCCGGGGCCACATGAGCCGGAATGCACAAGGCGTTCAGCCCCGCGTCCTGAAAGGCCTGGCTCACGCCTGCAGGCGATTTGACCTGTGCAATCGGGTCCCCCACGATGAAGTGCACCCGCGAGGCACCGTCCAGATTCAATGGCTTGTTGGAGTTCATGGCGGCGATGATACATAAAAACGGAATTAGATTCCACTTTTGAATTTATTTCCAAAAATCAATATACTCAAGCCATTGACGCACCTCGCATCACACACAAAACACCCATGCACAAGTTCCCTCTGGCCGTGATTGGCGCTGGCGTGATTGGCCGGACGCACATCGAGCGCATCCTGAAAACGCCCGAGTTCACTCTGGTGGGCGTGGCCGAGCCGGGTCTGACCAGTCGCCAATGGTGCGCTGAGCGGAACATCCCGGTTTTTGACAACCACCTGGCTTTGCTGGAGGCCAGCAGCCCCCAAGGTGTGGTGATCGCCACGCCCAACGCCACGCATGTGGACGTGGCCGCCGACTGCATGGCCCGCGGCATCGCGGTGCTGATTGAAAAACCGGTGGCCGACACGCTGGACGCCGCCCAGCGCCTGATCCAGATCGAAAAAGACACGGGCGTGCCCGTGCTGGTGGGCCACCACCGCCGCCACAACCCGATCCTACAAAGGGCCAGACAAATCGTGTCGGAAGGTCGTCTGGGTCAGGTGGTCAGCGCCAACGTGATGGCCAACTTTTACAAACCCGCCGCCTACTTTGATGTGGCCTGGCGTCGCCAAAGTGGCGGAGGCCCCGTGTTGATCAACCTGATCCACGACATCGACATGCTGGTGTTTCTGCTCGGCAAGGTCCGCGCGGTACAAGGCAGCCTGTCCAGTGCGGTGCGCGGCTTTGAAGTGGAAGACACCGGCTCGGCCCTGCTTGAATTTGACTGCGACACACAGGCGGTGATGACGGTGTCCGACACCGCCGTCTCGCCTTGGTGCTGGGACCTCTGCGCGGGCGAGCAAAGCCAGTACCCCCGCCAGAATGTGCAGTCGCACTTTTTGTCGGGCACACAAGGCTCGTTGTCGCTGCCTGATCTGGCGCTGTGGCACTACACCGGTGAGCGCCACTGGCACCATGAAATGACACGCGAGCAAAGCATGGTGCACGAGATCGACGTGTACGTGCAGCAACTGCGCCACTTCCGCGCCGTGGCCGAGCGGCGCGAACAGCCGATCTGCTCGGCACTGGACGGCTGGCGCACCCTGCAAGCCACACAGGCCCTGTTGCAAGCGGCGCACACGGGTCAGCGTCAAACCTGCCCGGCATTCACAGCGTGAAGGAACACACATGAGCGGCGTCCTCGAACGAACCCTGGGCATTCTGGAATTGCTCTCGCAACACGGCGAAGGCCTGGAGCTGGCCGCGATTGCCGACCGGCTGGACATTCCGCGCAGCGGCACACACCGCCTGCTGACCGACCTGGTGCGTCTGGGCTATGTGCGCCAGACACGCGGCCACGGCGACTACCTGTTGACCACCAAGCTGGTGTCCATGGGACTGAGTTATTTGAGCAACAGCGGCATCGTCGACATCGCGCAGCCCCTGCTCAACCGTTTGGCCGAAGTCTCGGGCGAGCTGGTGCGCCTGTCCGTGGTCGATGGCGAACGCCTGACCTGGGTGGCCCGCGCCCAAGGCGCTCGCCAGGGCTTGCGTTACGACCCCGACATGGGCAGCGATGCGCGCCTGTCCTGCTCATCGTCAGGCTGGGCCTTTCTGTCGACGCTCAGCGACGACGAGGCCCTGGCCCTGGTGGCCAAACAAGGACTGGGCTCTCCCGAGCAATTTGGCCCCGCCGCACCCACCAGCTTGCAAGCGGTGATGGATGCCGTGACCCAGACACGCGAGCGCGGCTACAGCATGACCACCGACACCTACAGCATCGGTTTGTCTGCCATGTCGGCCCCGGTGCGCTTTGCCGGTCAGCCTGCTTTTGGCGTGCTGACCATTGCGGGCCCCACCGTGCGCTTCACCGCCGACAAAATGGCCGAGCTGGCGCCCGAGCTGCTCAGCATCGCGCAGCAACTGGCCGCGTCCAGTGGCGCGTCGCCCTTCTTCAGCCTCACGGCCGAGACCGGCAGTGCGTCGCTCACCGATGGACGCAAACCGATTTACGCGGTGTGAGATGACCCGCCCGATGACGCCAGAAGCCACACCCGAGCACTGCGACCTGCTGGTCGTCGGCTCTGGCGCGGGCGCATTGTCTGTCGCCGTGACCGCCGCCCATCTGGGCCTGAAAGTCATCGTGGTCGAGAAAGACCCGCAGTACGGCGGCACCACCGCCTGGTCAGGGGGCTGGATGTGGGTGCCGCGCAACCCGCTGGCGCTCGAAGCGGGCATCGTCGAGCGCATTGAAAAACCCTTGTCTTATCTGCGCCGCGAGCTGGGCCAGAAATTCGACGAGTCCCGCGCCCGTGCCTTTCTGGACAACGGTCCGCGCATGGTCGAGTTCTTCCGCAAAAACACCGCACTGCAGTTCATCGACGGCAATGCCATTCCCGACTTTCACGGCCACACCATCGACGCCGCTCTGGGAGGGCGCTCCATCTGCGCCGCGCCTTTTGACGCGCGCCGACTGGGCGAGCGCCTGCAAGACCTGAAACCCCCTTTGCACGAAACCACGCTGTGGGGCATGGGCATTGCCTCGGGCGTGGAGCTGCGCCACTTTTTGAACGCGCTGCACAAGCCCGCCTCGTTCTGGTACGTCACCAAACGGGTGCTGCGCCACTGGCATGACCTGCTGGTGCACCGACGCGGCACACGACTGGTCAACGGCAATGCTTTGATTGGCGGACTGGCGAAATCGGCTTTCGATTTGGGCGTGGACATTCGCGTCAACAGCCCTGCCCTGCGCTTGCTGCAGGACGGCGGTCGCGTCACGGGCGCTGTGATCCAAACACCGCAGGGCAAAGCCCACATCCACGCCCGCTTCGGCGTGGTGTTGGCCACGGGCGGCTTCCCGCACGATCCCAAGCGCAAGCAACAACTGCTGCCCCATGCGCCCACGGGCCACGAGCATTGGTCTGCGGGCAACCGCAGCAACACGGGCGACGGTCTGCGCTTGGGCGAATCCGCTGGCGGCGTGGTGGCAAGCGATTTGGTGCAAGCCGCAGCGCTGGCCCCCGTTTCGTTGGTGCCCCGCGCCGATGGCAGCATGGCGCACTTTCCGCACCTGATCGAACGCGCCAAGCCCGGCCTGATCGCGGTCACTGCGCAAGGCCAACGCTTTGCCAACGAAGCCAACTCGTACCACGACTTCATGCAAGACCTGCTGGCCGCCACACCGGCCGGGCACAAGTCTGAAGCCTGGCTGATCTGCGACCACGCTTTCATCCGCTACTACGGGCTGGGTGCGGTCAAGCCTGCGCCCATGCCGCTCGGCCCCTGGTTGAAAAACGGTTACCTGAAACGCGGCGAAAACATCGCCGAACTTGCCAAGACCTGCGGCATAGACGCCGAAGCCCTTCAAGCCACGGTCCAGCACTACAACGCCCTGACTCAAGACGGCAAGGACCGCGACTTTGGCAAAGGCGAAACCCCCTACAACCGCATCCAGGGCGATGCGATCAACGCCACGCGGCGCGGCCTGCGCAACCCCTGCATGGGCCCCATCGAACGCGGTCCGTTTTATGCCGTCAAAGTCGTCATGGGCAGCCTGGGCACCTTTGCCGGTTTGCGCGTGAACGACCACGCCCAGGTCATCGACGCACAAGGCCAGGCCATCCCCGGTCTGTATGCCGGCGGCAATGACCTCAGCAGCATGATGGGAGGCCACTACCCGGCTGGCGGCATCACGCTCGGCCCAGCCATGACCTTTGGCTTCATTGCCGCACACCACGCCGCTGGGCGCGAACCAGCGGCCACTTGTGAATACCCGATCTCCAACACCCCCAAAAACACTTCGAAAGACGACACCATGTACTACGAACTCGCCACCATGACCTTGCCCTTTGGCACTGCAGGCCAGGCCGCCACCAACGTGCAAGCCTTTGCCACGGCCCCCGAAGCCCAGGGCGAACTGCTGGGCTGCTGGTTCACCGACATCGGCGTGCTCAACCAGATGATCGTGCTGCGCGGCTTTGCCACGCTCGATGCGCTGCAAGCCGAGCGCAACCGCACGCAGCAAAGTGCCAGCCCCTTTGGCTGCGGCGAAATTTTCCAGACGCTGGAACAACACAGCTACAAAGGCTTCCCCTGGATGAAGCCCGTGCGCCCCAGCCTTGAGAGCGGCATCACCGGCCCGGTCTATGAAATCCGCACCTACGGCATCAAAACCGGCGGCGTGCAGCCCACCATCGACCTGTGGGAACAGTACGTGCCCGCGCGCGACAAGCTCTCGCCTTGTGTGGTGGCCATGGTCGCACTGGATGGCCCGCTGCGCTTCACCAACATCTGGGCCTACGACAGCCTGAACGCCCGCAGCCAGATCCGCGGCGAAGCGGTGGCCCAAGGCATCTGGCCCCCCAAAGGCGGCCCTGCCCATCTGACCACCAACATGGTCTCGACCATCGCCATGCCCACCGCTGTGTCGCCACTGAAGTAAATCACTGCGTAGGAGCCGCACCATCCAAGAACCACTCGCCATGAGCCAACGCACTTACTCCCTCGCCTACCTCAGCTCACACCGCTGCACGCCCGCCGAGGCCATTCGGATCGCTGCGCAAACGGGCTACAGCTTTGTCGGCTTGCGTCTGTGGCCCAACGCCCCGGGCGCGCCACAGCAGCACCTGCTGGACCAACCCGCAGCCCTGCGCGAAGCGCTGGCTGCACAAAAAGACACCGGCGTGGGCGTGTTCGATCTGGAGATCATCCGCATCAACGAACAGTTTGATCCTCATACCTGGGACGCGCTGTACGACGTGGGCGCACAGCTGCAGGCCAAGGCCATTTTGGTGGCCGGTGACGATCCGAATGAAGCCCGCCTGACCGACAACTACGCCCGTCTGTGCGAGGTGATGAAGCCTTTCGGCATGACCGCCGATCTGGAATTCATGCCCTGGACGCAGGTGAAAGACGCCAAGTCAGCGCTGCGCATCGTGCGCAACGCAGGCATGCCCGCCAACGCCGGCATCCTGGTGGATGCGTTGCACTTTGGCAGATCGACCACCACGCTGGATGACATCCGCGCCATTCCGCGCCAGCTGCTGCATTACGCGCAAATTTGCGACGCGCAGGCAGGCCTGGATTTCACGACCGAACAAATGATCCACACCGCCCGCTGCGAACGCCTGCTGCCCGGCGACGGCAACATCGATGTGCAAGGCCTGTTCGACGCCCTGCCCGCTGATTTGCCGGTCAGTGTGGAAGTGGTGAATTTTGGCCGCGAAGCCCACACCCCGCCCGCCACCTGGGCCGCCGAATGCCTGGCCAAGAGCCGCCCTTTTGTGGAAGCCTGAGCCATGTTCCCCCGTTTTGAAAAACTCTCCCGCCTGCCCTTCTTCTTTGGGGCGCGCTGGTTCAGCAGTGCTTGAAAGCCACCGACCTACAAAAAGCCACTGTCAATTCAAGAATTTTTCAAACATCTGGAGCATCCCATGGACTTTTCACTCAACGACGAACAAAAAATGCTGATCCAAACGGTGCGCCGTTTCATCGCCGAGGAATGCCAACCCCTCGAAGACGAGATCGAACAAACCGGCATCTTTGACACCGCCAAGGCCCAGGCCCTACACAACAAGGCCAAGACTCTGGGCCTGTATGGCATGAACATGCCCGAAGACCTGGGCGGCGGCGGCCTGTCGAACCTGGACCGCATCCTGTGCGAAGAGCAGTTCGGCCACACCAGCGACATCATCATCCGCCGCGCCTTTGGCAATGTGTACGAACCACTGCTGCACTGCAAGGGCGAGCAGGTCGAGCGCTGGCTCAAGCCTTCGGTCGAAGGCACACGCACCTGCGCCATCACCATCACCGAACCCGGCGCGGGCTCGGACGCCGCAGGCATCAAGACCACCGCCGTGAAAAACGACAAGGGCTGGGTGCTCAATGGCGGCAAGCATTTCATCAGCGATGGCGAGTGGAGCGACTTTTTCCTGGTCTCGGCCAAAACGGGCGAGAAGGAAATTTCCATGTTCATGGTGGACAAGGGCCTGGCCGGTTTCACCGTGGGCAAGGACCAAAAGATGATGGGCCTGCGCGGCACGCCGCATCTGGAACTGTTCTTTGACAACGTGCAACTCGAAGACGCAGCCCTGCTGGGCGAGGTCGGCCAGGGCTTCAAGCTGGCCATGGGCGCGCTCAATGTGGTGCGCCTGGCCCAGGTGGGCGCGCGCGCCGTAGGCAAGGCCAGCCATGTCTGTGAAATCATGGTGGGCTGGGCCAACGAGCGCAAGCAGTTCAACACGAAGATCGGCGACTTCCAGATGGTGCAGCAGATGATCGCGGACAGCGTGATCGAGATCAATGCAGCGCGCTGGATGGTCTACCACGCCGCGTGGATGCTGGACCAAGGCCTGGACGCCCGCGAGCAGATCGCCATGGTGAAAGTGCACGCAGCCGAGACGCTGGGCCGTGTGGTGGACCGGGCGGTTCAGGTCTTTGGCGGCATGGGTTTTTGCAAGGAATTGCCGATCGAGCGCTATTACCGCGATGCCCGTATTTACCGCATCTTTGACGGCACGAGCGAAATCCACCGGGGCGTGATCGCCAAGTCGACGCTAAAGAAAGGCGCTGCGCTGTTTGATGTGAACCGCTGACCTTTCTGGTGAATCACGTTTGCAGCCACAGCAAGGGCCGGACAAAGTAGATGGGCGGCCTCCTCATACCGGGGTACCGAAAATCGTCGACCGCCCATCCCCTTCATCCGGCTGCTGGTGTCCACGCAGGTCGGAGCTGAAGCTGCGACCTGCAAAGACAGAATTTCTGTGCAAACCACAACGCCATCGTGATGGGGGGTGAGGGCCTCGGCCGATTTCTGGTACCCCAGCATGAGGTCGAGGCCCTCACCCCCCATCACGATGCAGCACACCCCCCATACATGATCTGAGTCAAGACAAAGAGGCCACAAAATGCAAACCAAATTCATGACCGCCAAAGAAGCGGCACAACTCATCAACGACGGTGACACCGTGGGCCTCATGGGTGGCGGCGGCGGCCTGATGGAAGCCACCCACATGTTCGAGGCCGTACAAGAACGCTTCCTCACCACCCAAAGCCCGCGTAACCTGACCGTCATGCACGCCCTGGGCATTGGCGACAAAAAAACCAAAGGCATGAACTGCTTTGCACACGAAGGCCTGGTCAAACGTGTCATCGGTGGCCACTGGGTCTGGTCGCCCGCCATGCAGCAGCTGGCCCTGTCCAACAAGATCGAGGCCTACATCCTGCCCGGTGGCGTATCGAGCCAGCTCATGCGCGAGATCGGTGCCGGTCGCCCCGGCCTCATCAGCCATGTGGGACTGGGCACCGTGTGCGACCCACGCCACGGCGGCGGACGCATGAACGATGCCGCCCAAGACGATCTGGCCGAAGTCATCGCCATCAATGGGCGCGAATACCTTCGCTACAAGCCCTTCCCGATTCATGTGGCCATCGTGCGCGCCAGCAGCGCCGACGAAGACGGCAACATCAGCTTTGAACACGAAGCGGCCAACCTCGACGCCCAATCGCTGGCCCTGGCCGCGAGAAACAGCGGCGGCAAAGTGATCGTGCAGGTCAAGGAGCGTCTGCCCAAGGGCGCACTCAAGGCACGCGAAGTGCGTATCCCTTCGGCCTGGGTGGACGCCATCGTGGTCGACCCGCAGCAGTCCACCAGCTACGACATTGCCTTTGACCCGGCCTTCAGCGGCGAGTTGACGGGTGCTGAGCGCTTGGCCAGTGAAGCCGAGGACCACGCCCGCGAAGTCGCTGCCTCGCAAGAGGCCTTCAGCGAACGCCAGGCCGTGGCGCGTCGCGCCTATCAGGAACTCTTCAACACCGGCAAGGCCCGTCCGGTCATCAACTACGGCGTGGGCGTGCCCGACGCGGTGGCCAAACTGATCGCGGCGCGCAACGAGCAGCACCGCATCTACCAGACCATCGAACATGGCACCTACGGCGGCACGCTGATGGACGGTGTGCTGTTTGGCTACGCCCGCAACGCCACCGCCATGCTCGACGCGGCCACACAGTTCGACTTTTATGGCGGCGGCGGTCTGGACATTGCCTTTCTGGGCTTTGGCGAATTCGACGAAGAAGGCTCGGTCAACGTCTCTCGCCTGGGTGGCGTGACGGTGGGGCCTGGCGGCTTCATCGACATCGCGCAAAACGCGAAAAAGGTGGTGTTCTGCGGCACGCTGGCTGCCAAAGGCGTGAAGCTGCAAACCGGCGACGGTCAGATGCGCGTGCTGACACAAGGTGCCGTGAAAAAGCTGGTCAAGCAAGTCGACCAGATCACCTTCTCCGGCCCACAAGGCTTGGTACGCGGACAGGAGGTGCTCTACCTGACCGAACGTGCCAGCTTCCGGCTCACGCGCCAGGGCATCGAAGTGTTCGAGATCGCCCCTGGCATCGATCTGCAAAGCGATGTGCTCGATCAGATGGACTTTGCGCCCCTGGTGGCGAAAGACCTGAAGGTGATGGACAGCGCGCACTTCAAGGCCTGAAGGCCCACGCGCCCCCCGATCAAGCCTGACGCCCGTCAGGCTTTTTCATTTTCAGCATCGTGATCACGTCGAAGGGGCAGCGCCGCGCACATTGGCTGCAACCCGTACAACCTTGAACGTCGTGCAGCACCGAGTGCTTGCGCCCGCCATCGGTCTGCAAACTCAACACATGCGGTGGACAAACCGCGACACACCAGCCGCAACCGGTGCAGCGCAGAGTGTCAATGTCGGGCAGCAGCATGCGCTCAAAAAACTCAGGCCATCTTGGGCAAGATGTCCAGCACCGTCTCGGCCGGGCGGCACACGCGCACACCCAACGGCGTAGCCACCAGGGGGCGCTGGATCAGGATCGGGTGCTGCGCGATGAAGTCCAGCAATTGGGCATCGGTCCATTTCTGGTTGCCCAAATCCAGCTCGTCATAAGGCGTGCCTTTTTGGCGCAGCACATCACGCACACTGCCGCCCATGCGCTGCACCAGCGCCAGAATTTCATCGCTGCCGGGCGGTGTCTTGAGGTACTCGACCACGGTCGGCTCGATGCCGCTTGCGCGGATCAGCGCCAAAGTGTTGCGCGAGGAACTGCACTTCGGGTTGTGGTAGATCGTGATGTTGGACATGTTGAATAAGCACCATCTGAGTTGGCTGGAGTCATGGAACTTCAGGCTGCGGCAAGTTCCGACACGCGTTGCAAAAATTCTGCGGGCACGGGGGCCACTTTGCGCGTCTCGCGGTCAATGAACACGATGCCGATCTTGCCGCGAGCCACTTCGCGTGCCGTGTCCAGACATTCCATGCGGTAGACCAGATCAAAGCCGTATTTGTTGTGGTCCTGGGGAATCATGCTCACGCGCATGGTTTCGCCATGAAAACCTTCGGACTTGTATTGGGCCACCATGTCGCCCACCACAATGGGGCAGCCCGCCACATTGCCCTCGGTGTAGCCCAGAGATTTGAAAAAACGCACACGCGCTTCGGACACCAGGGTCAGCAACTGGGCGTTGTCCAGATGCCCGCCCTGGTTGACGTGGCTGATGTAAATCTGGATGTCGGTGGCAAAGACGAAGTGCGTGGGAAGGTCAAACTGAATACGGGGCATGTGACAAGAGTGCTCGATCAAAAGCCCTATTGTCCGCGCAGATGCACCCGTGCTTGCGAGCCAGGGCAACTTCAGAGACCCCAGTCCTCAGGCGCGCTGACGCGTCCACTCGGGCAGCGGTGCCGATTTGTGCAGCACGTCCTGGTGCAACCAGGTCGCGCTTTTGCGGGCGCGCTCAGCCACCGTCTCCAGAGGCAGCTGCTGGTAGTCGTCGTTGAAGACCTCAAAGCTGTAGTCGCCCCGGTAACCGATGCGGTCCAGGCGCAGCACCAGATCGGCCAGTTGCTCGCTGTGCACGCCCTCGCCCGGGAACACCCTGAAGGTGCGTGCCGTGGTCATGCGCTCTTCAAAGGTCGGGGTTTCCTGCCACATGAAGTCCGACAACTGCACCAGAAAAATTTTGGACGGGTCCAGCTCTTCGATGGCATCCAGAGAAGTCTTGGCGGCAAAGATGTGGAAGGAGTCAAGACCCATGCCCAGATTGGGGCAATCGGCGCGGCACACCACGTCCCAGCTGGTGGGAAATTCGTTGACCGTGCGCCCCCAGGACAGCGCTTCGTAAGCGATCTTGATGCCCATGGGCACGGCCAGCATGGCCAGCTTTTTCAGGTCGGCAGCAATCTGGTCCAGGTCTTGTGTGGCGTGGCGAGAGGTGGACGAGCAGGCCAGCAAGACCTTGCTGCCGGTGGCCGCGCACATCTCCAGCATAGACTTGGCGATGTCGAGTTTGTAGCTGTGCAAATGGCCCGACAGGCCTTCAAAGTCGCGCAGCACCTGAAAGCCGGTGGGCCGCATGCCGCTTTGGCGCACGGCTTCCACAGCGGCTTTGACGCCGCCGGGGTGCGTGACCAGATCGCGGGCCATCAGCATCACCTGAGAAAAGCCGGCACCCTTCATGGCGGCCAGCTTGGCCTCCAGCGTGCCTGCCATGGTGATGGTGTCCATCCCGTAGCCGTCGAGCAAGTTCATCACAGGCCTCACTTGTGCACGAGTTCAAATGCGACCGAGCCCAGTGCAGCGCGGGTGAGCGCACCGCGGTCTTCGGGGTGCAGCTGGGTGGACTCGACAAACTCCACGCCACGGGCCTTGAGTGCGGCCACCGCCTCGGCCACATGGGGCACGCCAAAGCCGATGCGCTGCAAGCACTCGGGGCTGTCGTCGGCATCCATCCAGGGCTCGGGTTCAATCAGCTGCCACAAGAAAGTGCCGCAAGGGCTCTTCATCAGCTTGCCCTTGGGCAAGATGCCAAAGCGCTCGTCATCGGAAATGCTGCTGAAGTCGAACATGTGTTCGTAATAGGTCTGCCAGTCGGCGCTGCGGGCAGCGCCGATGTACTGCACCACGCCGAAATAGCTCATGCCAGCCAGTGCGGGCGGGTTCGGGTCCACGGTGGGAATGGGCTTGAAGTCGATGTCGTAAATCGAGAACTCTTGCCAGCGGTCCACAAAGTAAAAGCGGCTGCCGCCCGGGCCGTGGATGGCCGGGATGTGCAACTCCATCGCCTGCGCATGGCTGCCCACGCTCCAGGCACCCAGCTCCATGCAGC
>JACCDU010610511.1_pt1 | contig 15992 bp, 12 predicted proteins | sample 7446081 | NCBI WGS metagenome assembly JACCDU01 (sample SAMN15323447, study PRJNA562643) | freshwater metagenome | isolation source: river surface water | place: USA:Blue River Watershed | collected 2017-08-17
ACAAAATTTTCCTTGAAAACTTCCTGATAGCTTTCCCAGTGTTGGTAGCCTGAGATTGTTTCGTTGTGCCACAAAAAGCTAAAGGCACCACCATATTTTTGCACTTCTTGATACAACTCCCCAATACGCAGCTTTGCCTCACTGGGTGCGAGTTTAAGGTATTCGAGTAAAGTGCCGTCCATATAGACAAACGGATGAATGTTCAGGTTTGTGATCTCGTTTTTAAGTAAGTCGAACCACTTGAAACAGCGCGCTGTGCCGGCTCTAAAGCCTGTTTGCTCCGCGTAGCCCATCGTGTAGTCGTGGGTTATACCTACTTTAAGAAGATTGCGATAGGCATCTGGCAAGCGCATTAATAGAAAATGCTGTCGGTTGCTATTAGGGCGATACCCAATAATTTGCGCAAGCCGCTGTATTTCGATTTCGAGCTGCTGTGTGTTGAACGGTGTCAGTGAACTCCCATGGATCCCAATTTCAGCAAAAGCAGCTATTTCTTTGATTTTTGCTTGCTGAGCGAGGTTGAGGTGAGATAGGTTTTTATCGAGCTTGGTGTAATTGCCGAGTAACCAGAAAACTTTGGTGTCTGGATAGTGTTGTGCAAGCGCTGCAATGTGCTCAAAAGTATCATAGGGATCTTTGCTGCGGCCATTTCTGACCATTTGACGGTCATTTCGACGGGCGGTTCGACCGTAAATGAGGTCTTTGGTATTGGCTAAAAAAGTGCGGATGGTATTTTTGTGCGCGTAGGCAAAAGTGTTATCGATGTCAAAGGTAGGTTGAAAAGAAAACCTTGGCTTTTGTGCGTTGAGACTGAGCTCGAGTTTTTTCTCAAGTATTTCTATGAAGGCCTTGCTCCAGCGATCGCAAATGGGTTCTTGTAACCAATTGTTTTTGTACAGAATAGATGCACTGGCTTTGTACCGACCCAGTCCATCTGTTTGTAGGCTATTGTATTCTTCCATTCTGCTTAAAACATAAAAGATGGAGCCAAGTAGGTCGGGTGTGTCTTGAAAGCTCAAACAAGCAATGTCTTCGTATTGTCCTTTGGTAGGCGCTTCGTTTTGCAGCTCATCCTCAAAAAGTATTCTTGCTGGAACGATTTGAAATCCGTCTACAAAATCCCTGTTAGAGTAATTGATTTTAGGACCTTGTTCGGCCATAAAAGCAATGCCATCATTGGTGAGCTGGTACGCAACCTTGCGGTCTCCTAAAACAAAGGAAAGCGTGTAGAGCAAGCGCTCAGTGATATATTCTACATAGATCAGCACTACAGGTCGCTGCAAATTTTTTCACAAATAAAAGTAGCTGCGTGGCCATCGCCAAAAATAGCGGGGTCGGTTTGGATATTCAAAGCCAAGAGCTGCTCAGCAGCATGCAGTATTTGAGCCGTATGGGCACCCGTAAGAATAGCTGCACCTGCTTCTACAACTTCTACCCACTCGGTTTGCTCGCGCAAAATGACGCAAGGTTTAGCAAAGAAATAGGCTTCTTTTTGAACACCACCGCTGTCTGTAACAATCAAGCGCGCGTTTTTCTCGAGTGCAATCATGTCTAGAAAGCCTGCGGGTTCAATGAGCTGAATGCGCGTTTCACTTTTTAATCCTTCTTGAAAAGAGGGGCTCAACAGCGCATTTATTTTTCGGCTGGTTCGCGGGTGTAAGGGAAGGATCACGGCCATTTGTGTACTTTTCACCAATTCGAGTAATGCTTCAAAGATACCTTGCAGCGCAGTGGCATCATCGGTGTTGCTGTCGCGGTGAATGGTACACAAAACGAAAGGTTGGTCATTTAAAGATAAGTCAGTAATAATCGTCGATTTTTGAGCGCTCAGCTCGGCAAAGTAAAGACTGTTGTCGTACATGACGTCGCCACAATGGTACACATTTGGGGCGTCAATTGTTGCTTTGGCTTTTTGGCTGAGTTCAAATCCTTCTTTGGCAAGATTGGTCATGCCAGCTTGAGTTGGAACGAAAAGCAGCGTACTCATGTGGTCTGCCGCGATGCGGTTAATTTCTTCGGGCATAGCCTTGTGAAAACTCCGCAGGCCGGCTTCAATGTGCACCACCGGAATATGGATTTTTGCGGCTGCCAAGGCAGCGGCAATGGTAGAATTGGTATCGCCATAAATGACAACAGCAGTTGGTTTTTCTTTCTCTAAAATCGTTTCTAGGCCGCTCAGCATGGCGGCTGTCATGTGGCCGTGTGAACCGCTGCCCACCGCCAAATTGTAGTGAGGCTTTGGAATACCCAGTTCTTCGAAGAAAACGGCAGACATATTTTCATCGTAATGCTGGCCGGTGTGCACGAGTATTTCTTCGAGTTGGTCGCTAAATTGTGTGCTAATGGCACGGCTCAGGGCCGCCGCTTTGATGATTTGAGGTCGGGCCCCAATAACGGTGAGGATTTTCTTTTTGCTCATTTTTTACAAGATGCCTTCATCGGCGAAGCTAAAATAGCCATTATCTGTGAAAATGACGTGGTCGAGGAGCTTCATGTCAATCAGCGCGGCAAATTCCTTGATGTCTTTGGTGAGCGCTTGATCTTGCGGGCTGGGATGGCGTTGTCCGCTTGGGTGGTTATGGCATAAAATCAGGCCTGTGGCAGCACAGCGCAAGGCTTGCTGAAAAATACGCTTGGCGTCGGCAATGGTGCTGTGCCGACCACCCACGCTTAATTGTGACAGTTCTATGATCTCATTAGAAAAATTCAGGTATAGCACAAAAAATTGTTCGTGATCGAGGTCGGCCAATTTGAGCTGCATGAGCTCATATACATCTTTAGAGGTTTTGATGCAGCAACGTTTGCGCACAGCAGCACTTTGGTAGCGCCGGCTGATTTCAAACACACCCATGATGCGCCGCGCCATTTGCGGCTCAATCCCGTAGATTTCAAGGAGGTCCCATTCGCTGCTTTTGGCTAAGATGCGCCAATCCTTTTGATGCCAGCGCCAAGTGCGTTCGAGTAAAGTGTCTTGTTTGGCAGGATATGCCTGGTTGGCACACACCAACGTGAGTAGTTCGGCATCACTGAGTTCTTGAAGGTTAAATGATTTTTTCATGCCACCTAAAAACGCATTGAATGCGGGCGCGCGTATCCACGTGGATAACTTTTCTGCTCGACAAGATTTTATAACTTTGTAGCATGGCAAAAAAGCAACAAAAAATTCAGAATGTGGTCTATAGTACCAATCCAGATTTCGCTTATGAATTTGAGCAGGAAGAAGACATTCAGACACTTGCGCCTCAGCAGCAACGGCTATATGTCAGCATCGATCGCAAGCAACGCGCCGGCAAAGAAGTGACCCTTGTAGCAGGTTTTGTAGGCAGTGAAGACGACCTTAAAGACCTTGGAAAAATACTTAAAAGCAAGTGTGGCGTTGGCGGTAGCGTCAAAGACAACGAGATTTTGATCCAAGGTAATTTCAAGCAAAAAATCTACGACTTACTGCGCAAAGAAGGTTATTCTCAGACCAAACAAAAAGGTTAATTCAAATTTGGAGCAGGCTCTATATGGATGAGTATATCCGTTAGATAAGGAAATGCAAGCATGAGGTGATCTTTGAGTGCGTGGGAAATAGCATGGCCTTCAGTTACACTCAGGTTGCCATCTAGTTCTAAATGGAGGTCCACGACGTAGGTCATGCCGTTTTTACGCGCCCAGCATTTTTCTATACCGACCACACCAGGTACTTCGGCTGCAGATAAATGAATTTGATCGATCAGGTCGTGATGGGTGTGTTCGTCCATGATTTCTCCGAGCGCTGGCCTAAAAATGCGATAGGCATTGTAGACAATGAAGAAAGAGGCTAGGAGCGCCGCCCAGTCATCGGCTTTTTCGAATCCTTTCCCCAGCACAAAAGTGGCAAGAATGCCCAAAAATGCGATTAAAGAAGAGAGGGCATCTGAGCGGTGGTGCCAGGCGTCGGCTTTGAGGCTCGAGGAATTGGTTTGTTGTCCCTTTCGATAGACATATTGGTAACTCAATTCTTTGATCAGGATAATAGCCGCTAGCACATAGAGCGTAAAGAATGCGGGCTGTTCTTGTTTTTCTGTTAAATGTCTGACGCTTTCTACAGCAATTATTGTAGCCGATACCAATAAGAAGCCCACTACAGCAAAAGTGACCAGTGGTTCCGCTTTACCATGCCCATAAGGGTGGTCTTCGTCTGCGGGTTTACTAGCATACTGAATGCCGATGAGCACGAGCAAGCTTGAAAAAATATCTGCGCAAGATTCAATGGCATCTGCAATGAGGGCATCTGAATGTCCCAAAATACCCGCTGCCCCCTTGACGGAAGCCATCAGGATATTGGTCAGTAGACTGACTAATGCCGTTTTTTTTGCTTTTGCTAGGAGGGCCTTCACGTTCCAAAGGTAGGATAACTAAAGGGGAAGTCAAAAAAAAAGCGGCTCCGAAGAACCGCTTTTCTGGATAGGGCAGGTGGACCACCCTATCCATAACCTAACTATAAACTACTACGCGAAAGGTTTTACAAATACAATGCCAAAAACGCTAAAAATGCAGTAAAAGGGGTGTTTGATTTAAAAATAATTTAGAATTTGATGAATTTTCCTTTTTGCTCCGCGCTTTCAATTAAGTAAACACCACTTTCAAATGCTTGTACATTAATGGTTTGGCCAAGTCCAACTTGTTCATCAAATATCACTTTTCCGTTGATATCTGTGATTTGAATTTGGGTTGGTTCAATTAAACCTAAGCTGATGTGAGTTTGCGCTGGATTCGGATAAATAGAAAGACCGCCGCTTATTTCAGTGATTTGGTCTAACCACATATTTTGATGAAAAGTCGTGTTGGTGATGATGGGGTCATTCCAGTCGAAATAAATATACGCGGTGTTTTCGATCGTAGACATAATGGGGTTATTGGCATTTTCTGAAATGCGATAAGTCAAATGACCATGGCTTTGTGGCTCGTTGCTCGTTGAGTCGGGCAACCAAATTTGATTGAATTCAAAACGCATGATGCCATTGCCGAGATTCACCACCTGTATAGGGTGGCTCGCTTCTAATAGCGTAAAGCTAGACCAATCGAGTTGTGCACTGAGTGTATCGATGATGTAAATATTTTGCGCTGGCGCTGTTCCGGTATTTTGGAAGCGAATGGTGTAGCTGAGTGCGTCGTCCGTAAAAGCATCTAGATAGCCCAACGGATAGTTTTCATTCATGTAGTCGGTACTCGCATTTTTATCATTCGGATCGTAGCTATTGCCTAGAATTTGCAGCAAGCTCCCTGCGTTGTTGTAGGTACCGCAGTCTATTGTTGCCCCAGCTGGAGCTATGCTCGAGGTAAAGAAATGCTGTGCACCGTTGATCAGTCCACCAGGTACACTGAACTGAATGACGTCATAATTGCTGAAGCTACTCGCTGCGCTATTGAGGTTCCAAGTAATGGTGTTACCTGCAATGCTGTAATTGGCATTTTGAATAGAGGAAAGAATTGGGCTCACGCCGGCGGGATACGTGAAGCTGAGCGTGTAGTTGCCAATAATGCCAGGGCCATAACTTCCCCAATTGATTTTGACATGGGCAGTGCTGTTTTGATAATAACCAATCCAAGGGGTAACGGTGGTCCAGAGGTCGGCACAAGGGGCGGTGGTGCCACCACAATTGACGGCAATCATGCCAGGTTGCACTTGAGCAGTTACAAAACCTTGCAAGGTGGTGTAAGAAGTAGAGCCTGTGAAACCATTGTAGATGAGCCAAGTTGGGCTCGCTTGCGCTAAAATGACATTGCTTGTGCCTACAAACGGCCCACAGTAACTGAAATAACCAGTAGAGTCGGTGTATACGGTTACACTTGTAGTCGAATTAGGCTGTGTAAATAGTTGTACTGGCGCTCCGGCTATTGGCGCTTCACCGACGTTCATGATGCCATTTCCATTGGCATCGCAAAAAACAAAGCCACCGTAGCAAAAAGTGGATGACACGTTACCTCCACAGCTCAATGGAAAATTAACTGTGCTGCCCGGGGTGCCGCTGTTGCACTGAGTTCCGAGGATGTTCGTAACGTTGTTGCCGTTATTGTTGAGAATGGAGTAACCATTTTGTGTAAGCCAGTTGGCGCTCATGGACAATACATATGTGTTGTTTGGAGTGCCTGGAAAGCTGATGTTGTAAAAACCATTCGTGTTGGAATACGCAACGGTGCCATTGATCGAAATGGGTGCATTGGCAATTGGTGTTTCGCCGTTGTCTAAAACGCCGTTGTCGTTGGCATCGCAATAGACCTGACCAGTTGCGCAGAGCATGGTTGTTTGGGAGGCGCAATTTAAAGTGATCAGGGTAGTGGATACGCCATTAGAGATGAGCATGTTCGGGCTCGGGATGATATTACCGATGATATAATTGTTGGCGCTCAGCCAAGCGGGGTCGATGGAAATGGTGTAGTTTCCTGCCCAAATGTTGTTCATCATGAACATGTTATTTTGGAGGGTGTCGGTGTAGGTATAGAAGCCATTAGACAGCGTGACGGGCACCGGTGCGTTGATTTGAGAATCAATGGTGCCGTCGTTGTTGCAGTCAACTTGGATCATGCAATAGAAATAAGCGGTGCATGAACCCACGGTGTACTGAATGCTATCGTAGGCATACGTTTGATTGGCAGGATTGTAAACAGTGGTAATGACGGTGTAGGTGCCAGCCGATGCATAGGTGTGGATCAAAGGCGGATTCATGGAGATATTCGTGCCTGTGGTAGAAGTGCCTCCTCCTGAATTGCTAGTTGCGCCATCGCCCCAATTGACAACAGCTTGAAACTGAAATCCATTGAAGTTGTTCCCAGTAATGACGTAAGGCAGGTCGAAATAAGTGGTAGAATTGGTGGTGGGGTTCACGGCTGAAAAGCCTATGCTCAGGGTTGAATCACAAGTTGTGGTAATGACATTTGGCCCTAAAGAAAGGCCATTAATCGCAAAACCGCTCACTTGAGCAAAACTGTGTTGGAGAAAGGCTAAAAAGCCAAAAAGAAGTAGGTAGATAGATTTCATATGCAATGATTTATGCTCAAGACGCTTTTCAACGCCAGGAGGTTGCTTGGGTTGTGCAAAGGATTATTAACTTTGTTTCATGACGAAAACCATTGATCGCTTGCGTTTGGCCCAATTTAGCAACTTAGAATTGCTAGCCAAACAGGTCGTGGAGGGCTTCATTACCGGCCTACACAAAAGTCCTTTTCATGGTTTCTCGGTAGAGTTTGCCGAACATCGTCTTTATAATCCGGGTGAGTCTACGCGCAACATCGACTGGCGACTTTATGGCAGGTCAGAAAAGCTTTTTACCAAAAAATACGAGGAAGAGACCAACTTGCGCTGTCAGCTCGTGATCGACGACTCCAGCTCTATGTACTTCCCGCAAGAAGGCAGCAGTAAATTTGAATATGCCGTTTACGCTGCGGCAAGCCTCATTGAATTGCTCAAACGCCAAAGAGATGCCGTTGGCCTGAGTATTTTTAATGAAACACTGCAGTTGCATACCGCTGCAAAATCTTCCTTATTACATCACCGTTATCTTTATAGCGAACTTGAAAAGCGTTTATCAACTTATCAAGAGAAAAGCAAGAAACAAACCGCGGCTATTGCTGCCCTACATGCAATTGCCGAACTCACACACAAGCGCAGTTTGGTGGTTATTTTTTCTGACCTCCTCGACGACCCAACGCATACCGATGCCCTTTTCGATGCCTTGCAACACCTCAAACACAACAAGCACGAAGTGATTTTATTTCACGTTTATCACGAAGGGTTTGAAAAATCTTTTGCACTAGAAGACAGGCCTTACCAACTCATCGATATGGAGAGTGGTGAACGCATGCTCTTGCGCCCAGGTGAGGTGCGAGAAAAATACCAGGAGGCCATAGCCAAGTATTTTGAAGAAATCAAATTGCGCTGCCTCAACAATGGCATAGACTTCATGCCAGCTCCTATCGAAGAAGGCTACGACCAAGTCCTTTTGAAATATCTATTAAAGCGTCAGCAACTTTATTGACCAGTTGAAAGTGCCTTGTCTGCTGCTTTATTCATGACGCGAAAAAAGAGCGGGGGAATCAGCGCGACTGCGCCAAAATTGAAAAAAATGAAAAACAGCAAGCCGAGATGCGCGAGTGTGTACACGACCATTTTGTTGCGTAAAGAAAACCAAAGTCGCTTTGTGATTCGCATCCGTTGGGTTTCAATCTGCCAGGCTTGTATATAACTGCCGATTTGAGAGCGAAACCAAAAAACAAAAAGCCATTCGTTGCGACGCGCACTTGCTGGGTCTTTGGGCGTTCCGACATTCGTATGATGGCCGCGGTTGTGATAAGGCAAAAAAAACAAAGAGCGGTAAAAAAGTCAGTATGCCTCTGACTTCAAAGGCATATGCCACTGTAATGGGAAGTAAAAAGATCAAAAAGCACTTCAATCTTCTCATTGGTGCTTAGTCTTTTTGCAATAAAATTGTTTGTGGCCCCTTAAGAAGTTCCATAGTGAGCCAATAAAAGCCTTTTTCAAGTTTTGGAAGACCTACGTGGAGTTCATTTGTAAAAGACCAACTCAACTGAAATTCTTGTCCGAGCGCATTGAGTAGTTTTACTTGCGTCGGTTTTTCTGAGAGCTTGACATTTACAAAAGAAGTAAATGGATTGGGCCCATATTGAAACTGAGCTTGCTGGGCTGTAATTAAATGAGCAGCTGGATTGACACGGGTGGGGAAGGCCTCAAAACAATCGCTATCAATGCGGAATAAATCAAGATAGCTTCCATTTGGAACGACTAGTGAAGATACAATTGAACCATCTTGAAGGGAGAGTCCGAGGAGTTCGACTCCCAAATTTGACATGGTTTCAAAATAGTAGATGCCATTGATGGGGTCAATGGTGGCCGGATTCATGATGTAATTGGGCAAATTAAGTTGGGTAGGTAAGGGGCTTACCACGCCGGTAGACGCGTTGATTTTGCCCAAACATTTAACGCCATTTTCCATGATGAGACCATACATAGTGGTGTCGCCACAATTGTAGGCAAAGTTATCAAAACTGTTGCCGCCACTAGGGATCGTAATGAGGGGTTGTGAATAAATACTTCCGTTGTACAAATCAATTCCTTTGAGTTTGCCCTCTGAAATAAAATAATAGACCATTAAATGAGGATCGATTGCCGAACCCGCCATTGTGTAATTACTTGTAACAGAACTCGGAGAAATCAGGCTAACAAGACCTGTGCTCAGATCGCAGCTGGCTAGGCGCATATCGCCTGAATATTGACCTGTATTCGGGTTGTAGTTCACTTGAGAATAGAGTCCGTACATGACGGAATCTGCTGTATTGAAGCGAAAATTATTGAAGTCGCCTGTTGAACTTGGTAAATTGACGGTAACATCAGAAAGGAGTGCCCCATTTTGTACAGATAATGAAAGCCATGAATCTTCATCTTGATAGGTAAAGCTCATGTTGTAAGGATCTAGTGAAACGCCAGTAAGGTTGATGCTTGTGCTCAAGACCTGTGAACCAATTGGTGTAATTGTACTTGTTGCGGGGTTGATTTCAACTAAGGACACACTTGCTGGATTCATTTGCCGATACAGGCCATACATTGTATTGCCTATTTGTGCTTGAAGGTGAGTGAAAGCAAAAAAGAGCGTGAGCAACGCGCAAGTTAATTTAGTCATGTAGTGGAGGTTTTTTTTTTTGTGGAATTAACTTCCGCAGTATAAACAACCGTCGTCGTCATCTTGTTCGGGCGCATGCTCAATTGCAGGATTGAGTTGCTTTTTAAGCTCGTAAATTTTTTGTTGGGTTTCGATATCCGAAAATAAGTCGCCGGTGAGTTGCGCCTTCATTGCAGTTATTTGTTGTTCGATTGTTTCCATGTTTCGAAGATAAATAAAATAAGTTTTTGCCCGACATGTCCTTGTTTGATGAGCATCCCGTCAAATAATTGTACCTTTGCACTTTAATAGAGCTATGGCGCATAAATCGGGTTTTGTAAATATTGTAGGTTCTCCGAACGTAGGAAAATCCACACTCATGAACCAATTAGTCGGTGAAAAGCTCTCTATCGTGAGTTCCAAAGCGCAAACTACTCGTCACCGCATTTTAGGAATCGTCAACGAAGAAGACTACCAAATTGTCTTTTCCGACACCCCTGGCGTGGTCAATGCTGCTTACAAACTTCACGAGAACATGATGGAGTACGTGAATGCATCCATTTCAGATGCCGATGTACTCATTTTCATGACCGACACCCAAGAAAATGAAATGAATCACAAAGAGACACTCGAGCGCATTCAACGGCTCAAAGTGCCTGTGCTTTGTCTGATCAATAAAATTGACACCTCGGACCAAACAAAAGTCATGGAGCGTGTGGTTTATTGGCAAGAAAAACTTCCAAAAGCCAAAGTTTACGCCGTGTCAGCCTTACATAAATTCAATATTGAGGCCGTTTGGGAAGAAATCCTTGCCCTCATTCCCGAGAGTCCGCCTTACTACGATAAAGAAGAAATCTCTGACCGCCCCATGCGTTTCTTTATTTCAGAAATCATCCGCGAAAAGATTTTCATTCACTGTCAAAAAGAAATTCCATACAGTACGCAAGTAGAAGTAGAGGAGTACAAAGAAGAAATCGGCCTGACCCGCATCAGAGCTAATATTATCGTCGAGCGCGATTCCCAACGCGGTATTATTATTGGCCGTGGCGGAGAAATGCTCAAGCGTATTGGAAAGGCGGCACGCCTAGACATGGAAAAATTCCTAGAAACAAAAGTATTCCTCGAGAATTATGTCAAAGTTGACAAAGATTGGCGCCATTCAGATGCCAAACTCAAGAAATACGGATATTAAGCACAACAATCATGAGTAATATAGTTGCCATTGTCGGACGTCCAAACGTCGGAAAATCTACCTTGTTTAATCGCCTCACCGAATCTCGTGACGCCATCGTCAAAGAAGTGAGCGGTGTAACCCGAGACCGCCTTTATGGAAAGGGAGAATGGAACGGTTATCAATTTTCTGTAATCGACACCGGAGGTTATGCCACCACCAAAGAAGATATCTTTGAAGGTGAAATCCGCAAGCAAGTTCAAATTGCAATAGAAGAAGCTACGGTCATTGTCTTTATGGTAGACGTCATGACCGGAATTGGAGAAATGGACCAAACCGTTGCCCAATTGTTGCGCAAAAGCAAAAAACCAGTCCTCATTGCCGCCAATAAAGTAGACAACACCGATCGCGTTGGCTTGTCTTCTGAATTTTACGCTTTTGGATTAGGTGAAGTTTTTGATTTAAGTGCGGCCAACGGCAGTGGAACCGGAGAAATCCTCGACGAGCTCGTTAAGTACTTCAACAAAGAAGACGAGTCTGTTCGCGAAGAAGACAGCCTACCGCGCATCGCCATTGTAGGTCGTCCGAATGTGGGTAAATCTTCTATGGTCAATGCGCTCACGGGGCAAGAACGCAACATCGTCACGGACATTTCTGGCACCACCCGAGATTCCATTCACACCCGCTACAAAGCATTTGGCTTCGATTTCTTACTCATCGACACCGCTGGTATCCGCAAAAAATCTAAAGTCACCGAAGACATCGAGTACTATTCTGTTTTGCGTTCAGTGCGCACCATCGAGAACGCCGATGTCTGTATGTTCATGATCGACGCCGCCGAAGGCATTCAAAAACAAGATTTGAGTATTTTTTACATGTGTGAAAAAAACTCAAAAGGGGTTGTGGTTTTGGTTAATAAGTGGGACCTCATCGAAAAGGATCAAAATACGATGGTAAAGTTTGAAGCCAATTTGCGCGAGCAATTAGCGCCTTTTAACGACGTACCCATCATCTTTACTTCAGCAATTGAAAAGCAGCGCATCCACAAAGCGCTCGAAACAGCTATGCAAGTATTTGAAAACAGAACCCGTAAAATTCCAACCCACGAACTCAATGAAGTCATGCTCGAGGTCATTGCCCAAACGCCACCTCCTGCCATGAAGGGTAAATATATTCGCATCAAGTTCGTTCAGCAACTACCCACGCACTCCCCGAGTTTTGCTTTTTTCTGTAATCTGCCACAATACCTTACAGATGCCTACAAACGCTTTTTAGAAAACCGCTTGCGCGAACATTTCAATTTTGAAGGGGTTCCTGTCCGTATTTTCTTCCGTAAGAAATAACAGTAAACACCGCGTATGGTGCAATAAAAAAGGCGAGCTATTGCTCGCCTTTTTTGTTGATAAGAGTTCGGAATTATCTGATTAGATTCAGGTTTCCGGTGACAATCTTGCGATAGTCATTTTCTTTGGTTTCAAATTGTAATTTCCAAGTATACATACCTGCAGGAACTTTCATGCCTTCCAATCCATAGGTGCCATCCCAAGCTTGGGTTGCATCATTTGTTTCCCAAATGACCTCACCCCAACGGTTGTAAACTGCTAAATGGAAGGCGTGAGGGTCAAAGCCGGTCGTGAAAATTGCTTGCCAAGTTTGGTTGTGCTCGTCTTCATCTGGTGTGAAGGTATTTGGTACGTAATAAATTGGTTCTGCAATTACGGGTAAATTGAGTTGGTATTCGTCTGAGCAACCAAGTGAAGTGTAGGCGGTCAAGGTGACAAGTAAATTTTCTGATACACCCACATACATGTGGTTCGGATTTTCTTCGGTGCTCGTGGTATTGTCATCGAAGTCCCAAACATACGTAAGTGCACCAACTGAGTTGTTGACAAACTGAATTGGCATGGTGCTTTCTGTTAGTGCGCCAGGAAGCGCTGCAAAAGATGCTTCAGGGTAGCTCTCCATATAGATGTAGTCGTTGTAGGTTGTGGTTTCTATACAGCCCAATAAGTTGTATTCTAAAGTAATGTCGTGGTAACCACTTGCATCAAAGGTATAGGAGAAATTGCTTCCTTGACCAATTTGAGTGCCGCCCCAATACCAAGTGTAAACTGCTCCTTGAACCGCTCCGATGGTAGATAGGTTTACGAGAAGTGGATTACAGCCCGATAAGGTATCGGCAATAAATACTGGTGGAACAGCAGGCACGATGGTGATGGTCATGTCTACGGTATCACCGCATTGTCCTGGATCTGGGAAGAATGTATGGGTAAAGATGCCAGGGATAGAAGTGTCGATGTTTGGTGGTGTCCAGGCACCGGTGATGCCAGGTACGTTGTTAGACGTAGTTGGGAAGATTGGATTGGCATCGTCTTGACACAACTGTGGAATTTGCGTGAACTGCGGCACAATAAGTGGATCTACCGTAATGGGGAAGCTGAGGGTAGAAGCACATTGGTTCGGATCTGGTGTAAATGTGTAGTTCACGGTTCCCGGTGCAGTAGTGATGACCGTTGGGTTGTTCCAGCTTCCTGTGATGAGCGGCCCATTCAAATAGCTCGTGGTGTTGGTTGCGGTCGTTGGAATTACAACATTGGTCATGTACTGACAAATTTGACCCATTGGATTAAACTGTGGGGTTGTAAGTGCGTGTACGACGATATCCATTGTTGCAGGGAAGGCACATTGGCCAGCTGTTGGCGTAAAGGTGAAAGTAAAGGTGCCTGCATTAACTGTTGTGATGGTTGTAGGGCTCCAAACACCCGTGTAAGGAATGTTGTTGGTAGAAGTTGCCGGTAAGGCCGGAGCAACGCCGTTGATACACAAATCTGGGATCTGATTGAACGTAGATTGTTCGTTTGGTAAGATTTGAATGTTCATGGTAGCTGGCGTCGCACAAATACCTGCATTTGGAGTAAATGTATAGGTAGTGGTGCCCGAGTTGGCTGTATTGATTGCTGCCGGGTTCCATGTTCCTTGGATGACAGGATTGTTAGTGGATAGGTTAGGCAAACCTGGTGCTGCAGCATCTTCACAAATAGGTGCAATCTGGTTGAAGGTCGGTACGACTGGAATATTGATGACAACAGTTGTTGACGCTGTAGAAATACAACCGCCGGCATCATACGTGACGGTATATACACCCGCCATTGCGGCGGTACAGCTGGGAATGCTGGGGTTTTGCAGGTTAGAGGAAAATCCGTTAGGGCCGGCCCATGTGTAAGTTGGCGCTCCGGAAGTTGCTGTAAGGTTGATCTGATCTCCGACGCAGTAAGGGCCATTATTGGCAACTGTAATAGAAGTAGAACCCGCTACGTAAGTAATGACAACTTGGCCGTGGCCTGTTTGGAATCCTTGGGTGCAAGTTCCACCCGCTGGATAGAAGCTGGATCCGCCGCCGCCGCCGCCGCCGCCATTGGCACCTGCACAGCAGTTGTCGCCGCCGCCACCTCCGCCGCCAAAATAGCCGCCGCCGCCGCCACCGCCTGCTGCAGTAGCAAAGAAGCCACCATTACCGCCTTGACCAATACTTCCGGCAGTTCCTGGTTGGCCACCACCCCATGGGGGGCCGCCGTTACCTCCTGCAGTTTGCGTACCGCCTCCACCACCGGTTCCTGTAAAAGGGGAGCCTGTTCCAGTTTGGCCAGTAGCACAACCACCTTGGCCGCCTGTTGCTTGATAATTTGTTTGGCCCGAACCACCCGAACGGCCGCCGCCGCCACCTGCCACAACGATGCGGTTGTTCATGGCGTAAGGTGCAACGCGGATGTCTGATGCGCCACCACCGCCTTTGGATTCGTATTGTGTATTTGATGGGCTAGCATGTCCGTTTCCGCCGCCGTTCCAACCGCCTGTAGGGCCAGTTGGGTTACCGCCGACACGAATTTCCAAAACCTGACCAGGCGTAACGGCAATACTCGGGTGTTGCACCCGAGCACCATTACCTCCTTGGCCAGAGCCTACAAATGGAGTGGCCAAAACACCACCTCCTTTTGCACCGCGCACATCTACTTGAATAGAATATACGCAGGGCGGAACAGTCCATGTTTGGAGTGCACCTGTGTAGTTAAAGGTTACAGATTGTTGTGCCTGAGAAACGAATGTAGAGAGGGAGAATAAAGAGAAGATAATCTTCTTGAACATATGCTTGTAGGTTTTGTAGGTAGGCAAATTTAATTTAAATAATCTTGAATCAAGAACGTATTTCTTACCGAGAGGTTGCTTTTGGTTTGAAAAAAAGCAATGGTTCCGTAAAAGCTGCAACTGTTATTAGTTTCCGCGCTGCATTTGTTCTAGGCGCTGTTGGCGCTGCATCGGGTTTTCTCGGGTTTGTTCTTGTTTGTAAAGTTGGTAGCGTGTCGGTTGCAGGGTGCGTGGCCAAGAATTGTTATCGAGGTCGGTGTCGGCTGTTTCTAGGAATGGATCTAGTTTGAAAGAAACAACAGGCTGGTCAAATACAAAAACTTTGCTCACTTTTAGCTCCTCAATGCGCCAAATCTCTGCTGGTATACGCGTCACTTTTGTACTGCCATCGGCAAAGGTAGCCTCGATGATGAGGGGCATAACAAGTCCGCCAAAGTTTTCAAAAGTAAGTTCGTAGAGTTGTTTACCCGCATTGAGATAAGCCAGGTCTTCTGCGCTTGTTTTGGCTATAAAGCTTTCATAGGCTTTTTGATCGAGTGCATCTACGGCATATATGTTGCGTTTGGCATAAAAATCATCGATTTGTGGGTCGCGCTCGTTGACGGTTTGGCCAATTGCTGTTTGATTGCGCGTTACGCCAATATGGACATCTTTTTGCGCATCTTTAGATTCCAAAAATGCTTTTTCAAGAGCTGGGTTTTGGGTGTTGAGTTGAAACCATTTGACGTCTGTTAGGGCAATATCTACGTGGTCGGTCGAGTAAAACCAGCCGCGCCAAAACCAGTCGAGGTCAACAGCTGAGGCGTCTTCCATGGTACGGAAGAAGTCGGCAGGTGTCGGGTGCTTGAAAGCCCAGCGCTCACAGTAAGTTTTGAAGGCGTAGTCAAATAGTTCGCGGCCCATTACGGTTTCGCGCAAAATATTGAGCGCTGTAGCGGGTTTGCCATAGGCATTATTACCGAATTGCTTGATTGATTCAGAGTTGGTCATGATGGGGGAGATGCCACTTAGGTCGCCACGCATGTAGTCTGCGATCA
>JACCDU010970634.1_pt1 | contig 15987 bp, 15 predicted proteins | sample 7446081 | NCBI WGS metagenome assembly JACCDU01 (sample SAMN15323447, study PRJNA562643) | freshwater metagenome | isolation source: river surface water | place: USA:Blue River Watershed | collected 2017-08-17
CGCGGCGCGGCTCGTGCGGGAAGACGGTGGACGTGTCCACCAGCTTGCCCGTGGCATCGACCACGGCCACCTTCACGCCGGTGCGGATGCCCGGGTCCAGGCCCATGACCACGCGCGGGCCGGCGGGAGCCGCCAGCAGCAGGTCGCGCAGGTTGTCGCCGAAGACCTTGATGGCCACCTTCTCGGCGTCCTCGCGCAGGCGGGCGAACAGGTCGCGCTCGCTGGACAGGGACAGCTTGACGCGCCAGGCCCAGGCCACGCACTTGCGGATCAGGTCATCGGCCGGCCTGCCTGCATGGCTCCAGCCCAGGTGGAGGGCGATGCGGCCCTCGGCGATGGAGGGCTTGCCCGGCTCCGGCTCCACCGGCAGGGCCAGCTTCGCGTCCAGGATCTCCAGCTGCCGGCCACGGAACACGGCCAGGGCGCGGTGCGAGGGCACGCGGCCGATCGGCTCGTCGTAGTCGAAGTAATCCCGGAACTTGGCGACATCGGGGTGGTTCTCGTCCTTGCCGGCGGCCAGCTTGGACTTGAACAGTCCCTCGGCCCACAGCCACTCGCGCAGGGACTGCACCAGGGCCGGGTCTTCCGCCCAGCGCTCGGACAGGATGTCGCGCACGCCGTCCAGGACGGCCATCACGGTGGTGAAGTCCTCGCCGCCCTCGCCCTTCTCGGCCTTCACGAAGGCCTGGGCCTCGGCCTGCTGGTCCAGCGTGGGGTCGGCGAACAGCTTGTCGGCCAGCGGCTCGATGCCGAACTCGCGGGCGATCTGACCCTTGGTGCGGCGTTTGGGCTTGTACGGCAGGTACAGGTCTTCCAGTTCCTGCTTGGTGGGCGCGGCCTCGAGGGCGGCGCGCAGCTCGGGCGTGAGCTTGCCCTGCTCCTCGATGCTCTTGAGGATGGCCGTGCGGCGCTCCTGCATCTCGCGCAGGTAGCCCAGGCGGTACTCCAGCTCGCGCAGCTGGACATCGTCCAGGCCGCCAGTGGCCTCCTTGCGGTAGCGGGCGATGAAGGGGACGGTGGCGCCGGAATCCAGCAGGGTGACGGCCGTCTCGACCTGCCGCTCCTGGACCTTGAGCTCGGAGGCGATCTGCCTCAGGATGCTTTGCATGCGGGAGAACTGAACGATTTTTTCGGACGGGCGAGTTTGCCATACCCCGCCGGCCGGCCGGCCGACAGCCGCAGGCGGCACCGGACGACGAAGCCGGCCTTGGCGGCCTCCCAAGAATGGCCGGGTTTTTCCTTCCGGAGTCCGCCATGCGCGCCCGCCCCCTGCTCCTCGTCCTGGCCACCGCGGTGGTCGTGGTGTTCGCCCTGCTCAATTGGACCGAGTTCACCCGGCCGGTGGACGTGAACCTGGGCTTCCAGGTGGTCAGCGCCCCCCTGCCCCTGGTCCTGCTCGCCCTGCTGGCATTGGGCCTGCTCGTCGCCCTGGCCAGCGGCGCGGCCACCGAGTCGCGCCACCGGCGCATGGACCTGGAGCACGCCCGGGCCCTGCAGGCCCAGCGGGACCTGGCCGAGCGCGCCGAGGCCTCGCGCTTCGTGGACCTGCGCCAGGCGCTGGACACGCACCTGCGCGAGACCCGCCAGCGCGAGTCCACCGCCGCCAGCGAGCTGGACCAGGCCCTGGCCAGGACGCAGCGCGAGGTGCGCAACCAGATGGAGCTGCTGCATCGCTCGCTCAGCACCCGGCTGGGGGAGATGGAGGCGCGGCTGGAGCAGCGGCTGTCCCAGGGGGACGCCGGCCCGCTGCGCAGCGCATCGCCGGCCCAGCGGCCCATGGAACGCCTGCCCGAGCACCCGCGCGAGCCGGACTTGCGCACCGACGAGGCGCCCGCCCTCAGGCGGACTTGAGCACGTACCCGATGCGGGGAAAGTGCACATGCACCGTCCCCGCCCGGGGGTCGATGCGCCGCAGGCTGTAGTGCGTGCGGGTGGCGGCGATGAGCTCGCCCTCGGTCGCCTCGGCGCCGAAGGACTCGGGCGTGACGGTGACCCGCGCGCCCGGCGCGATGCCGTGGTCGTCCTGGAAGCCGCTGTCCACCAGCAGGTTGGCGCCCGGTGGCCGGGGGTCCGCGTCCCGCGCGATGCGCAGGGCCTGCCAGGACTCCAGGATCTCCATCTGGCCGTGACCGCAGGCGCCCAGGCGGTCCATCCACTCGGCCACGGCCGGCGTGGCCGACAGGATGCCGGCCAGCACCGGCACCTTGTGCCGGGTGAACCACAGCGGGTGGTAGGTGGCGAAGTCCGCCACGCAGGGGTCGGCGCCGAAGAGGAAGTCATGCTCCTCCACCATGCTGGCGATGCGCCGCAGGTAGGAGCGGTAGGCGCTGGCGGCGTCGTTCGGACGCAGCACCGTCATGTTGGTGCGCATGGCCTTGCGGTCCGCCACGAAGGCCTGCGCCAGCTCCGGCGCCCCCTCGAACAGCACCGCCGCGCCGCGCGGCTGCAGGCTGTAGGCCATGGCCGCATGGAACAGCGTGGTGTCGGCCCATTGCGCGAACACGCGGGTGCACCCGCGCAGGTGCGGCGGGTACAGCGCCGGCTCGGGCTGCGCGTGCTCCAGCACGTCGCAGATCAGCGCGCTGTCGCAGTAGATGTCGGCCCCCACCTGCAGGAAGGGCGTGCGCCGGTAGCCGCCGGTCAGGGCCACCACGTCCGGCTTGGGCAGGATGGCGGGGACGATGACCGACTTCCAGGCGAGCTGCTTGCGGCCGAGGATGAGGCGGATCTTTTCCGAGAAGGGCGAGTTCGGGTAGTGGTGGAGGATCAGTTCGGGCATCGTCATCAGGGTCCTCGGTCAGATCGGGGGCATGGCGCGTGCCAGCAGCGCGCCCGTGGGCGTGCCGGCTGGCAGCAGGCCGAACGCGGCCCCGCCGAAACGGCCCGGCGCGTCGTCGATGCGCGAGGCGGTGAAGGCCTGCGCCACCTCGCCGGGCGCGCACCGCCACAGCAGCACGGCCTGCAGGAGCAGCGCCACCTCCTGCGCCAGCCGCCGGGCCTGGCCCTCCTCGGCCAGGGCCTGCAGGCGGCCGGGGAGGCCGGCGATGGCCTGGTCCAGCGCGGGGTCGGCGCCGCGGCCGGTAGCCAGTTCCTCCATCAGGGCCTGGGTCGCGCCGGGCGAGCGCAGGGCGCGCAGCAGGTCCAGCGCCATGAGGTTGCCCGCGCCCTCCCAGATGGAGTTGACCGGCATCTCGCGGTAGATGCGGGCCAGCACGCCCTGCCCGCCCTCCTCCACGTAGCCGTTGCCGCCCAGGCACTCCATGGCCTCCTGGGCGAAGGCGGCGCCGCGCTTGCAGATCCAGTACTTGGCCACGGGCGTGAGGAGTCGGGCCAGCAGGGCCTCCTGGGGGTCCTGCGGGTTTTCCAGCGTGCGGGCGATGCGCAGGGACAGCAGGCAGGCCGCCTCGGCCTCCAGGGCGAGGTCGGCCAGCACCTGGCGCATCAGGGCGTGGTCCGCCAGCGGCCGGCCGAAGGCGGCGCGCTGGCGGGCATGGTGCAGCGCCTGCACCAGCGCCTGGCGCATCAGCCCGCTGGTGCCCAGGGCGCAGTCCAGCCGCGTGAGCGTGCCCATGGCCAGGATCTGCGCCACGCCGCGGCCCTCCTCGCCCACCCGCCAGGCCTGGGCCTCGTGGAACTCCACCTCGGCGCTGGCGTTGGCGCGGTTGCCCAGCTTGTCCTTCAGGCGCTGCAGGCGCAGGCTGTTGAGGCTGCCATCGGGCAGCACCCGGGGCAGGAAGAAGCAGGTCAGGCCGTCCCCGGCCTGCGCCAGCACCAGGAAGGCATCGGACATCGGCGCGGACAGGAACCACTTGTGGCCCGTGAGGCGGTAGCGGGGCCCCCAGGTGTCGGCGCCGTCGGCCTCGGCCCGGGTGGTGTTGGCCCGCACGTCGGAGCCGCCCTGCTTTTCCGTCATGCCCATGCCCATGGTCAGGCCGGGCTTGTCCTTCCAGGGCGCCAGCCGCGGGTCATAGGCGCGCGCGCCCAGGCCCGGGCCCCAGGCGGCGTGCAGGGCCGGGTGGTGCCGCAGGGCCGGCGCGGCCGCATAGGTCATGGACACGGGGCACATCACGCCCGGCTCCAGCTGCATGGCCAGCATGAAGCCGGCCGCCCGCAGCACCTGGCCACCCGGGCGTCCCTCCACCCAGGGCGCGGCATGCAGCCCGGCCTGGGTGGCCAGGGCCATCAGCGCGTGGTAGGACGGGTGGAACTCGACCTCGTCCAGCCGGCGGCCGCAGCGGTCATGGGTGCGCAGTTGCGGCGGGTGGGCATTGGCCAGCCGGGCATGTTCCTGCATGTCCGCGCGGGCGACGACGCGGCCCAGGGCCCGCAACGGCGACAGGTCGAGCCCGGGCATGAGGTGCCGCAGGCCGTCCTGCAGCGGCTGGTCGGTCTCGAACAGGTTGATGCCGGCCAGCGGCGCAGGCTGGTTGAACACCACGTGGGTGTCGCGCAGGGTCTGCGGTGTCTCCAGCATGGTGCAACCCCCAGGGTCTGCAGCCCGGCCAGTCGCCTAGTCGGACGGGATCACGTTGAGCGGGTTCACGTCCCGCGGGCCGGTGGCCAGCCGACGCACGTACTTGAAGGTTCCGGTGGCGTGGGCGCAGGCCTTTCCGGCTGCATCGTAGACCGTTGCCTCGGTGAACGCCAGTGTCGCGGTACGCTGGATGAGCCGGCCCTCGGACCGCAACGGGCCCTTGGCCGGGCGCATGAAGCTGGTCTTCATCTCGATGGTGACTGCGCCCATGTCCTTGTCCACGCTGCGGGCGGCGGTGGCCAGGCTCACGTCCAGCAGGGTCATCAGCGCGCCGCCGTGGACCACGGAAAAGGAGTTCAGGTGCTCGGGCCCGGGCTCGAAGCGGATCACGCTGCGGCCGCCGTCGAAGGCGGTGAGGACGAAGCCCAGGTGCTCGACGAAGGGGATGGTGGCGCCGAAGGACAGCGCATCGGGGGTGGGATTCAAGGGCGGTTCCTGCTCAGACTTCCAGCCACTCCCGGCGGATGCGGGCGTCGGCCTGCAGCTGCCCGGGCGTGCCCTGGAACACGATGCTACCGCGGCCCATGACCAGTACCCGGTCCGCCACCTCCAGCGCGATGGACAGCTTCTGCTCCACCAGCAGCACCGACACCCCCTGCGCCCGCAACGCCTGCAGGAACCCGCCCACCTGGGCCACCAGCCTCGGCGCCAGCCCCTCGGTCGGCTCGTCCACCAGCACCAGGGACGGGTCGCCCATGAGCGTGCGCGCCAGCGTGAGCATCTGCTGCTCGCCGCCGGACAGCACGCCCGCTGGCGTGTCACGGCGCGGGACCAGCGCGGGGAACAGCCGGTACAGGTCCTCGGCCTGCCAGCGGGCCTGCCGTTGGCCGGGCTTGCGGCCCAGCAGCAGGTTCTGGTGGACGGTCAGGCCGGGGAAGACGTCCCGGCTCTCAGGCACGTAGCCCACGCCCCGGCGGGCGATGGCGTGCGGCGGCAGGCCCAGGAGGTCCTGGCCCTGCCACTGCACCGTGCCCCGCGCCTGGACCAGGCCCATCACGGCCTTGGCCGTGGTGGAGCGCCCCGAGCCGTTGCGCCCCAGCAGGGCCACGATTTCGCCGGGACGCACGTCGAAATCCACCCCGCGCAGCACCTGGCTGGAGCCGTAGAAGGCGTGCAGGCCGCGCACCTGGAGCATCAGCCTTCCTCCCCGGCCAGGGCGTCGCCGCCCAGGTAGGCCTGGCGCACCCGCTCGTCGGCCCGCACCCGCTGCGGCGTGTCGCAGGCGATGAACTCACCGCCCGCCAGCACCGCGACCCGGTCGGCCAGGTCGAACACCACGCCCATGTCGTGCTCCACCAGCACCAGGGTGCGGCCTTCGGTGAGCTCGCGCACCAGGGCCGTGAAATGCGCCGTCTCGCTGTGGCTCATGCCCGCGGTGGGCTCATCCAGCAGGACCACGGGCGCGTCCCCCGCCACGGCCAGGCCGATCTCCAGCGCGCGCTGCTGCGCGTAGGCCAGGTGCTGGGCCGGCACGTCGCGCTGGTCCTGCAGCCGCAGCCGCGCCACCAGGTCCTCGGCCTGGGCCCGCACCTCGCGCAGGCCGGACAGCCGCTGCAGGAAGCGGTACCGCAGGCCCATCGCGCCCATCACCGCGCACTGCAGGTTCTCATAGGCGGTCAGGCGGGGAAACAGGTTCGTGACCTGGAAGCTGCGCGCCAGGCCCAGGCGGCGCACCTGGTGCGGGCTCAGGCCGTCGATGCGGCGGCCCTGGAGCCACACCTCCCCCGAGGTGGGCGCGAAGCGGCCCGAGACCAGGTGGAACAGCGTGGACTTGCCCGCGCCATTGGGCCCGATGATGGCCAGGCGCTCGCCCGCCCGCACGGACAGGCTGGCGCCGCGGATCACTTCCGTGCGGCCGAAGGACTTGCGCAGGTCGCGCAGCTCGAGGATGGGGGTCATGGGCGGGCCTCGCCGGTGACCGCCGGGTCGCCTTCCTCGCAAGGGACCGCCCCCTCCGGCTCCCGCCGTCCGCCGGGCAGCACCGCGTGGCGGCGCACCATCACACGCCGCGCCAGCTCGAACAGGCCCAGGCCGCACACCATCAGCAGCGTCGCCCCCACCCAGGCCTCGGGCTGGGCGGAATCGAGCATCAGCCCGAGGAAGGGAGTCGCCGGGTCCAGGGCCGCGTCCAGCTTGCGGTGGTAGGTCATCTCCACCAGGGCCGCTGCGCCGGCCAGGCCCGCGAGCCCGGTCCCGGCCAGCCCCAGGGCGCCGACCCACTGCCCGCGCAGGCGGCCGGCGCGCGCCAGCCGCCAGCCCGCCACCGCCAGCCCGGCGAGGCCGCCCGGCGCCTTGAGCACCACCAGCACGAAGGCCAGTCCCATGTACAGCAGCCAGGCCTGGGTCAGCCCGGACAGCAGCACCTGGGCCAGCACCATCAGCACCGCGCCGACGATGGGCCCCCAGAACAGCGTGGCGCCCCCCAGGAAGGTGAACAGCAGGTAGGCGCCGGAACGGTGGGCGCTGAAGACCTCGGCGGTCACGATCTCGAAATTCAGCGCCGCCAGCGCCCCGGCCACGCCCGCGAAGAAGGACGACACCATGAAGGCGATCCAGCGCACCACGCGCGGGTCGAACCCCAGGAACTCCACCCGCTCCGGGTTGTCGCGCACCGCATTGAGCACCCGGCCCAGCGGCGTGCGCGTGAAGGCGAACATCAGCGCGGTGCTGGCGAAGGCGTAGGCGGCGATCAGCCCGTACAGCTGCAGTTGCGGGCCGAAGCTGATGCCCCAGGGCCGCGCGCCCACGACGCGGTTGGACGAGATGCCGCCCTCCCCGCCGAACACGCCCGTGAACATGAGGGACGCCGCCCAGGCCAACTCACCCAGGCCCAGCGTGATCATGGCGAAGGGCGTGCCGGCCCGCCGCGTGGACAGCCAGCCGAAGACGCTGCCCACCGCCAGGGCCGCCACGCCGCCGGCCAAGGGCAACAGGCTGACCGGCAGGCCGAGGCGCCCGGCACCAAGGGCATTGAGGGTATGGATCGCCAGGAAGGCCCCGGCACCCGAGTACACCGCGTGCCCGAAACTGAGCAGCCCCCCTTGCCCCAGCAGCAGGCCGTAGGACAGGCAGGCGATGATGGCGATGCCCACCTGGCTGAGGACCTGCAGCGACAGCGAGCTGGAGAACACCAGCGGCGCGGCGGCCAGCGCCAGCGCGTAGCCGCCCCAGGTGAGGATGCGCCCGGTGTGCATCAGCCCTCCCGCCGCCCCAGCAGGCCGCGCGGGCGCAGCGCCAGCACGGCGACCATCAGCAGGTAGGGAAGCACCGGTGCCAGCTGGCTGGCCTTGATGCCGCCGCCCAGGGGCCAGTCCAGGCCCACGGCGAACGTCTGCAGGATGCCGATGCCCAGCGAGGCCAGGAATGCGCCTGACAGAGACCCCAGGCCGCCGACCACCACGACGACGAAGACCACCGAGCCCACCGTGGCGGCCATGCCCGGCTCGGTGACGAAGGCATTGCCGCCGATCACGCCGGCCAGTCCCGCCAGCGCCGCGCCGCCGGCGAAGACCCACATGAACACCCGGGGCACGTCGTGCCCCAGGGCCTCCACCATCTGCGGGTGCGTCAGCGCCGCCTGGATCACCAGGCCGATGCGGGTGCGGGTGAGCACCAGCCACAGGGCCAGCAGCATGCCGATGGACACCGCCATCATGAAGCCGCGGTACAGGGGGAACTGCGCGCCGTACAGGGTGAACAGCGGCCCGGCCAGTTCCGGCGGCACGCGGTAGTCCACCGGCCCGGTGCCCCATACCAGCTGCACCACCTCCAGCACCACGAAGGACAGGCCGAAGGTCACCAGCAGCTCCGGCACGTGGCCCAGCCGGTGGGCCCGCCGCAGCAGGTGCTTCTCGAACAGCGCGCCCGCCAGGCCCACGGCCAGCGGCGCCAGCACCAGCGCCGGCCAGAACCCCAGCGACTGCGACACCGTGTGGGCGGCATAGGCCCCCAGCATGTAGAAGCTGGCATGGGCGAAGTTCAGCACGCCCATCATGCTCAGGATCAGCGTGAGGCCGGCACTGAGCATGAACAGCAGCAGGCCGTAGCTCAGTCCGTTGAGAAGCGATATCGCGAAGAATTCCATCGGGGGTCGGTCAAGGCGCGGCCGGCGCGCCACCCCGCATTGTGCGGTGAGACGGGACCGTGGCCGCCGCACGGGGCCACAGCAATCGGTCAGGGTCAGCGTTGCAGGATGCGGCCCTTCGCACCCACCCAGGAGCCCCCATGCACCCGGCAACGACCCGCTCCGCGCAGGCCTTCCACCTGCCCGCCACCCTGGCGCAGGGCCAGTGTCCCGCCCACTTCCCGCCGACGGCCGGCGGCCTGCCGCCAGGCGCTGGCGAAGGGGCCGGCAGCGTCATGGCCTGCGGCCTGCAGGCGTCGGCCTGGGACCTGGCGCAGTTCCGGCCGGTCAAGCCCGTGGGGACGCTGCAGCGCGTGTCCTCCTGGCTCACCGGCAGCGCCGGGACCGGCGACGACGGCATCCAGGCCAGCGCCGCGCTGCGGGGAGAGGGCTTGCTGGCGCCCGCGAAGGCACGGGCTCGCGAGCAGCGGCTGCTCGCCCAGGGCCGCCCCGTGCGGGAGGTCCTCCAGCACTACGCGCAGGCGCGCGCCGGGGCCCGCCTGCCGGGCGAGCCGGCCTGGGTGGGCCTGCTCGCCCAGCGCCAGCTGCCCGTTCTCCTGGCCAGCCAGGACGAGATCGCCGCCCTGTCACAGGAAGCCACCGGCGAGGTCGCCCAGGGCCCGGCGTTCGTCCTGCCCGGGCGCGCGGGCGTCCTGGTGAACCCGGAGGGCTTCTTCCAGCAGGGCAGCGACCAGCCCTCGGCGCGGTCCCTGCGCGCGCTGCAGGCGATGTTCATCCACCCGCGATGCAGCGAACTGCTGCGGCTGGTCGCGGGCATTGCCCGCTTCCCACGGGACCGCATGGAGGCGGCCGTCGATGCGCTGGTCAGGCAGCGCCCGGGCGCGGACGCGCTGCGCAACCTCCAAGGCGTGGTGGACGCCATGGTACGGGGAGACGAAACCCAGGTCGTACGCGTCCTCTTCCACCCCCAGGTGCTGTCGGTGCTGCCGCTCAGCCCGCTGCTGGACAACCACCTGCTCGATCCGGCGGTCGTGCCCCGCCAGCCCACGCCCGAGGAGGCGGCCAGGCAGCTGCAGGCAGTGGTGGCCGATGCACTGTCGCACGCCCCGCCGAAGGGGGAGCGCACGCAGGCCCTGCTCGGTGTGCTGGGCCCCCGGGCGCGGGCCACGCTGGCGAACGCCTTCGTGCACGCCGACCTGCCCAGCCTGCAGCGGGTGATCGCCGCCTATTCGTTCGTGACCCTCAACGAGGTGGTGCGCGATTGGCTGGCCCCGGTCAGCGGCAACTTCGATGCGCTGCGTGACCTGGGCGTCAAGGTGCGCTGGCACGAGCGCAGCGAAGCCTTGCGCGCCGAATCGCCCGAAGAGCCCATCCCCGTCCGCCTGGCGCCCGAACCCGGCGAGCAGCAGGTCGCCATGTTCGGCAAGTTCGACCGCAAGACCCGCATGGCCGGCGCATCCGTCGCGGTGTTCCGGGAGATGGGCCTGGCGCCCGGCGAGCCGCCGCCGGCGGGGCGCGGCACCCTGCCCCGGCCCGAGGTCGAGGCCGCCACCGGCCGTCCTCCGCTGGTCGTTCACATCGTGCCCGGCACGTCGCCGACGTACCCGCTGCAGCCGGCCATGCTGCTGGCCGAGGTCATCGCCGCCTACGCGGACGGGTATGCCTTCGGCGCGTCGCAGGGCTTCGCCAGCGCATTGGGCAAGGACAAAGGCGTCGCGGGTCCCAACCGGTTGATCGAGGACCTGGGCGCCTACATCGGCCAGCGCCTGACGGGCCGCCCCCTCTTCCCGGACGATGCCGCGAGCGTGCAGGCCACGCAGCGGGTCATCGAGGCCCGGGCCCACCTGGACGGCTCAGGCTTCGCGCAGGCCGAGCGGGATGTGCTGGGCCTCGTCTTCGGCGGGCGCAGCTTCGGCAGCGCCGACGACTTGCGCAACCTGCGGCGCCTGGTCCTCAGCCTGCACGAGCAGCGCAAGCTGGACCTGCTGCGCGGCACGGCGGCCCGGCCCGGCGAAGGCACGCCCTTGCACGTGATCGGCGGGACGGCGACCACGGGCACCTGGATGCGGCCTTTGGACCGCACGGAGGACGGCTACCGCATGGAGCCCGTCACGACGCTGCCGGCGCAGCGCATCCCGGGCACCTTCACCCTGCCGGACGGCACGCTGATCGTCGATCCCGAGCACGTCGTGTCGGTGATGTTGCCGCCCTCGCCTGCCGCGAAGGGAGCCGGCCAGGACGCCGGCAAGGAGGCCGGCAAGGGGGCCGGGCACGACCCGGGCCCGCGTCCCCAGGCGGCGGGCGTCCCGCTCAAGGCGCGGGCCAGCGGTGATCCTTCAGCATCTCGCGCAAACGCGTCTTGAGCATCTTGCCGGTGGCCCCCAGCGGGATGGCGTCCACGAAGACCACGTCGTCCGGCACCTGCCAGCGGGCCACCTGGCCCTCGTAGTGGGCCAGCAGCGCCTCCCGGGTGAGCGCCTGGCCCGGGCGCAGGACCGCGACCACCACGGGCCGCTCGTCCCATCGCGGGTGGGGCAGCCCGATGCAGGCGGCCATGGCCACCGCGGGGTGGGACATGGCGATGTTCTCGATGTCGATGGAGGAGATCCACTCGCCCCCCGACTTGATCACGTCCTTGCTGCGGTCGGTGATCTGCAGGTAGCCATCGGGGTCGATGGTGGCCACGTCCCCGGTGGGGAACCAGCCCTCGTGCAGCGGGTCCCCGCCCTCGCCCCGGTAGTACTGGGCGATGACCCAGGGCCCGCGCACCTCCAGCTCGCCGGCCGTCTCCCCGTCCCAGGGCAGCTCGCGCCCGTCGGCGCCGACGATGCGCATGTCCACGCCGTACAGGCAGCGGCCCTGCTTGAGCCGCAGCTGCAGCTGCCCGTCGGGCGGCAGCGCCAGGTGCTTGTTCTTGAGGGTGCACACGGTGCCCAGCGGACTCATCTCGGTCATGCCCCAGGCATGCAGCACGTCCACGCCATGCTGCTCACGGAAGGCCTGGATCATGGCGGGCGGGCAGGCCGACCCGCCGATCAGCGTGCGCTGCAGGGTGGCAAAGCGCAGGCCGCCCGCGGCCATGTGGCCCAGCAGCATCTGCCACACGGTGGGCACGCCGGCGGCGAAGGTCACGCCCTCGCCCTCGATGAGTTCGTAGACGGACCTGCCATCCAGCGAGGGGCCGGGAAACACCAGCTTGCAGCCGGTGAGCGCGGCGGCATACGGGATGCCCCAGGCGTTGACGTGGAACATGGGCACCACCGGCAGCACCGCGTCGCGGGCCGACAGGTTCATCACGTCCGGCAGCGCCGCCGCATAGGCATGCAGCACCGTGGACCGGTGGCTGTACAGGGCCGCCTTGGGGTGGCCCGTGGTGCCGCTGGTGTAGCACATGCACGAGGCGCTGTTCTCGTCGAAGGACGGCCACGCATACGCCGGCGGCTGGGCGCCAATCCAGTCCTCGTAGGCCACCAGGCCCGGGATCCCGCTGTCCGCCGGCAGCCGGTCCGCCGCGCACAGCATCACGTACTGCCGGATGCCCGGGCAATGCGGGTGGATGGCCTGCACCAGCGGCAGGAAGGTGGCGTCGAAGCACAGCACCTCGTCCCCCGCATGGCGGGCGATCCAGGCCACCTGCTCCGGGTGCAGGCGCGGGTTGAGGGTGTGCAGCACCCGGCCGGAGCCGGACACGCCGAAATACAGCTCCAGGTGCCGGTGCCCGTTCCAGGCCAGGGTGGCCACGCGGGCGGAAAAGTCCAGTCCCGCCGCGTCCAGCGCCCGCGCCACCTGCCGGGCCCGGGCGGCGATGTCCCGCCAGGTGCTGCGGTGCAGGTCGCCCTCGACCCGGCGCGAGACGACCTCCCCGTCCGGGTGGTGGCGCTCGGCATGCGTGAGGAGCGACGAAATCAGCAGTGGCTGCGCCTGCATCAGTCCCAGCATGGGCGGTCTCCTGTCGGTGAAGGTGTCGGTGGGGTGGTGTCCGGTTCGCTTGCGCGGGAGCTTGCCGCGTCATGGCGGCCGCCCGCGGGCCAGTATCCGCAGGCGGGCCGCGCGCCTGACGGGGGAAATCCCTGATGCCCCCGGGGCACCGGCGCGTCGGGGACAATGGCGGCATGACCTACCCGATCCGCAAGACCGAGGCCGAGTGGCAGGCGCTGCTGGCGAGCAAGGGCGCCGAGCCGCGCGCCTTCGACGTGACGCGCCATGCGGCCACCGAGCGCCCCTTCACCGGCAAGTACGAGCAGGTGTGGGCCGACGGCAGCTACCACTGCATCTGCTGCGGCAACCAGCTGTTCGACTCGCACACCAAGTTCGACGCCGGCTGCGGCTGGCCCAGCTTCAGCCAGGCCTTGCCCGGCGCCATCGCCGAGATCACCGACCGCAGCCACGGCATGGTGCGCACCGAGACCGTGTGCGCCCAGTGCGGCGCCCACCTGGGCCATGTGTTCCCCGACGGCCCGGCGCCCACCGGCCTGCGCTACTGCATGAACTCGGCCTCGCTGGAACTGCGCGAGAAGCCCTGACCGATTTACCGCCAACGCCACCGCCCACCCAGGCCCGCCCCCCAGATCCCCCAGGGACCCATGAAGCTCCTCCTCGATTTTTTCCCCATCCTCCTGTTCTTCGCCGCCTTCAAGGTGGCGGGCATCTACTGGGCCACCGGCATCGCCATCATCGCCACGGTCATCCAGATCGCCTGGCTTCGCCTGCGGTTCGGCAAGGTCGAGCCCATGCAGTGGCTCAGCCTGGGCGTGATCGTCCTGTTCGGCGGCGCGACCCTGCTGGCCCACAGCGAGACCTTCATCAAGTGGAAGCCCACGGTGCTGTACTGGCTGATGGGCCTGGCCCTGGCGGCCGGCCAGCTGCTGTTCAACCGCAACTTCCTCAAGTCCCTGATGGGGGCGCAGCTGGCCCTGCCCGACCCGGCCTGGCGCACCATGACCTGGAGCTGGACGGGCTTCTTCGCCGTGATGGGCGCGTTGAACCTGTGGGTGGCCTACACCTTCGACACCGACACCTGGGTCAGCTTCAAGCTGTTCGGCGGGATCGGCCTGATGCTGGTGTTCGTGCTGGCGCAGGGGGTCTACCTGAGCCGGTTCATCAAGGACGACGGGGAGGCCGGCAAGGCCTCGGAGGCGCCCAAGCCATGAATGCCCCGGCACCCACGGCCACCCAGGCCGGCACCGGCATCACCGCCCAGGCGCTGCGCGAGCGGCTGCAGGATCGGCTGGCCCCCACGCACCTGGAAGTGCTGGACGAAAGCGCCGCCCACGCGGGCCACGCGGGCGCCGACGGCACGGGCTCCGGCACCCATTTCCGGGTGCGCATCCGCTGCCAGGCGTTCGAGGGCCGCACGCGGGTGGCGCAGCATCGCCTTGTGTATGATGCGCTGCAGGATTTCATCGCCCGGGGCCTGCACGCGCTGGCCATCGAGGTCGCCTGAAAAACACCTGCATAAAACCAGCGGATCCGAGACAGGAACACCCCTCATGAACAAGCATCTCCTCGCGGCCCTGGCCGCCGCCTGCATTGCAGCGCCCGCCTTCGCGCAGAACATCGCCATCGTCAACGGCAAGGCCGTGCCCAAGGCCCGCGCCGATGCCCTGGCCGCGCAGGTCGCCAAGTCCGGCCGCCCCATCACGCCCGAACTGACCGCCCAGATCAAGGACGAGGTCATCACCCGCGAGATCTTCATGCAGGAAGCCGCCAAGCGCGGCCTGGACGCGTCGGACGACTTCAAGGCCCAGATGGACCTGGCCCGCCAGTCCATCCTGATCCGCGAACTGTTCGCCGACTACCAGCAGAAGAACCCCGTCACCGACGCCGAAGCCAAGGCCGAGTACGACAAGTTCGTCGCGGCCAACGGCGGCAAGGAATACCGTGCCCGCCACATCCTGGTGGCCAAGGAGGACGAGGCCAAGGCCATCATCGCCAACCTCAAGAAGGGCGCCAAGTTCGAAGAGCTGGCCAAGAAGCAGTCCAAGGACCCGGGATCCGGCGCCAATGGCGGCGACCTGGACTGGGCCAACGCCAACAGCTACGTGCCGGAGTTCTCCTCCGCCATGGTCAAGCTCAAGAAGGGCGAACTCACCCAGGCCCCGGTCAAGAGCCAGTTCGGCTTCCACGTGATCCGTCTGGACGACGTGCGCGACGCCCAGTTGCCCAAGTTCGAGGAAGTCAAGCCGCAGATCCAGCAGCAGCTGGCCCAGCAGAAGCTGCAGCAGTTCCAGGACGACCTGCGCACCAAGGCCAAGGTCGAGTAACCCTCCCAGCCCGAGGACGGCACGCCGTCCGGTGTCCCCCTGCAACGCGGCCTTCGGGCCGCGTTGTCGTTTACAGCGCGGCGGTGAGCGCGGCCAGGGCGTGGAGCAGGCCCAGCAGCACCGGCTGGTGCAGCAGGTACCACGGCAGGCTGTGACGGCCCAGCCATGCGGCCCAGTCCAGCGCCGCCGGGGCCGGGCCGCAGAGCCAGGACGGCCGCCGGTGCAGCACCCACTGCCCCGCCGCCATGCCCCACCACACCACCCCCATCCAGGGCGCCAGGGGCACGTAGTCCTCGGTGACGGGTTTGCGGCCGACCAGGCCCAGCCAGTTGAAGGCCGGTCCGTTCAGCCACGCGGGCGCGAGCCCGGCGGCGTGGGCCCAGGACGCGATCCCCGGCAGCGCCAGGGCCACGGCGCCTGCCAGCCACAGCCCGCGCCCCCAGCCCGCCGTCAGGCGAGCCACGACGAGCATGACCGCCAGGCCGTGCAACACGCCGAAGTAGATGAAACTGCGCGGAAACAGCAGGTACGAGCCGGCCGTGACCAGCCCGGCCCCGCCCAGCACCTGCGCCCAGCGCCGCCAGAACCGCCCCCACGGCTGCCCCTGGGCCACGCCGAGGGCCTGCCCTGCCCCCGCACACAGCAGGAACAGGCTGAGGATGGCCGTGCGCTGCAGCGTCCACACCGGGTCGCACAGGAAATCCTGCGGCCACCTGCCGAGGTGGCTCAGGTCGAAGGCGAAGTGGAAAGCCGTCATCCAGGCCACCGCCAGCCCGCGCATCGCGTCGAGCCGGTCCGACCGGTGGCTTCGATTGCCCATGGAAACGACCTTAACGCAGGCACGCTGGGATAATCCTGTCCCATGCTAGCCAACCACCAGCTCGAGCTGCTCGCGCCCGCGCGCGACGCCGACATCGGCATCGAAGCCGTCAACCACGGGGCCGACGCCGTCTACATCGGCGGCCCGGGCTTCGGCGCCCGCGCCTCCGCCGGCAACAGCGTGCAGGACATCGAGCGCCTGTGCCGCCACGCCCACCGCTACAACAGCCGCATCTTCGTCACCCTCAACACCATCCTGCGCGACGACGAGCTCGAAGGCGCGCGCC
>JACCDU010605788.1_pt1 | contig 15985 bp, 17 predicted proteins | sample 7446081 | NCBI WGS metagenome assembly JACCDU01 (sample SAMN15323447, study PRJNA562643) | freshwater metagenome | isolation source: river surface water | place: USA:Blue River Watershed | collected 2017-08-17
CGACCGCACGCGTGACGTCGAACGGCAGGCAGTGCTCGTAGATGAACACATGGCCGAACTTGTGGTCCATCTTGCTTCGCACATGCGCCATCGCGCCCCTCAGGTCCAGCCCCTGCTGCACCGCCTCTTTCGCCGATGACAGCAGCGTGCTCACGAAGTCTTTGGTGTAGTCGAGGCCGGCGTTCACTTCGGTCGGGTTCATCAGCGCCGGGCCGCGGCCGGGCACCAGCTTGTCGGCCTGCATCGCGCGCAGCACCTCCAGCGTCGCTGGCCATTCTTCCAGTTGCGCATCGCCGGTGTAGGCAGCGGCGTCGTATTCGACCAGGTCGCCCGAGAACAGCACCTTCTGCGACGGTATCCACACGATGGTATCGCCCTTGGTGTGGCCCATGCCGACATGCATGATCTTCACTTCGAGCTTGCCCATGAAAACGGTCAGCTCTTTCTCGAACACCAGGGTCGGCCAGGTCAGGCCGGGCACGGTCTCGACGCCGGCGAACAGGCGCGGGAGGCGGTCGATCTCGGAATGCATGTCCTGCTCGCCGCGCTCGACGATCAATTCATACGTGCCCTTCGACGCGATCACCTGCTCGGCGCCCTCCTTGAAGTAGGCCGACGCGCCCAGCACGCGCACTGCGTGGTAGTGGGTCAGGGTCACATACTTAATCGGCTTGTCGGTGATGTTTCGGATATGTTTGATCAGCGCCTGCGCCATCGCCGGCGTGGCGGTGGTGTCGATCACCATCACCGAATCGTCGCCGATGATCACGCCTGAGTTCGGGTCGCCTTCGGCGGTGTACGCGTACGCGTTGTCGGACAGCTTGATGAAGCTGGTTTTCTTTTCCTGCAGGTCGCCCTGCGATGCGAACTTCTTCTCGCTCATGAATGCTCCCAAAACCCGGCGCCGGCGGGCAAAGATCGGTGGATGGACTGGACCGCGACAGCTTAGCCACGAATTCATCCTTGGTCAACGTATTAGATAATAACGAATGGTTTACTTAGGGCGAAACCATCCGTAAACTCATTGCATGGCAGAAGACAACTCCACGGACAAGGGCCGGCGCGGCATACAGTCGATCGAAATCGGTGGGCGATTACTCACTGCGCTGGTCGATGAGGGCGGCCCGATGAGCCTGGGCGACCTCGCGCGCAAGGCCGGCATGCCGTCGGCCAAGGCTCATCCCTACCTGGTCAGTTTCGGCAGTTTCGGGCTGGTCGAGCAAGACCCGCTGACCGGCCGCTACGAGCTGGGGCCATTTGCGCTGCAGCTGGGCCTGATCAGCCTGCACCTGCTGGACCCGGTACGGATCGCGATACCCGCGGTCACCCAGCTGTCAGCCGACATCGACCAGACCGTCGGCCTGTCCGTGCTGGGCAATCTGGGCCCGACCATCATCTACATCAGCGAGTCCAGCTACCCGATCCACGTGAACATGCGCACCGGCACCGTGATGTCGATACAGTCAACTGCCACCGGCCGCGTGTTTGCCGCATTCCTGCCGCCCAAGCAGGTCGAGCGCATGGTCGAACTGGAAAACCGCAATGGCGTGGCCGCCGGCTTCGGCGTGCAGCGCACCAGCCTGCGTGCGCTGGAAGCGATGCTGGCCGAGGTGCGCGAGCGTGGGATGGCGCGTGTCGAGGGCGAACCCATCCCCGGCATCAACGCAATCTGCGCGCCCGTGTTCGAGCACAGCGGCACCATCAGGCTGGGCATCACCGCAATCGGTCCGGCCGGCAGCTTCGATGCGCGCTGGGAGGGCGACATCGCGCAGCGGATCCGCGCGTGCGCAGAACAGGTATCGGCGCGCCTCGGGTATCGGCCGCTGGCAGATTGAGCTCCGCAGCACGCCGGAGATGCTTTAACTGCGGTTCTGCGCGAGCGCACCGGTCGGAAAAGAAGCAGCCCGCCGCAACACCAGCAGTGCTGCCTCGCGCCGATCGAGCAGCGAGAACAGCCGGATATCTGCCTGCCGCGCATGCAGGTACGCGGCGTCGGACACGCTGACGCCGTAGGCGCGCAGCAAATCCAGCTCATCAATCAGGTCTTCTGTAGAGTTCACGCGCATCATCTGCTTGCCGTTGCCTTGCTCAGTCATGCTTGATTGTTCATTCGAGATTCATCACGTCACACCTGCGCACCCACGCACAGGTACGCGATGACGACCCACACATCACACCATCACATCGATACGCCCACTGGCGCGTGTCGTGACCTGATCGCGCCGTCCCATCACCCATTGCCGCAGCACCTCGCCGGACTGGCGGTCCACCACGTTCACGGTCACCGCATGCTTGCGCGCATCGACATCGAAGGATACGGCCGTGCGTGCGCCGGTCGACATCGACATGGCGTCAAGCGGCGTTGCTCCGGTGCGCGCGATGTCCATCAGCACCTCGTCAGATCTGCACGAACAGCCAGTAGCCGTTCGCGGTCAGCAGCAGCCCGGCAATGCCGGCCGCTGTCGATACATGCAGCATGCGCATCGAGCGGAACAGCACACCCCAGAACGCCATGCCCAGGCCCAGCAGCACGATGGATTTCGCGTACACGAACCATTGCTGCCGCTGCGATGCCACTGCACTGGCGCCCTGATGCTGTTCAAAGGCAGCCCGCAATTCCTGCTTGCGCTGTTCGAGGAACTGGTCGGCCTGTTCGCGGTCCGACGGCAACTGGCCCTCGGCGACTGCCGCAGCGCCTGGCGCATACGTCGCGGCCACCGTCGCAATGCCGCCGGCACTGGTCACACCGCCGGCTGCGGCAGCCGCGCCGCTGATGCCACCGGCACCGGCTACACCACCGGCCGCAGCACCGCTGGCAGCGCCGGCGACGCCGCCGCTCGCTCCGCTGCCCACCGCCAGCGCCGCACGCGGCAGTACCGCCGGCGCTGCCAGCGTCACGGCATCGGGCGCGACCCGATAGACCGTCTGCTGCACGCTCGCCATCTGGTGCACGACCCGCGCATCGGTGGCCATGTTCTCGTTGGTGATGAAGGTGCGCTCGGCCGCCGTCTCGCCGACCATGGTCGTGCCATAGGTCAGGAACAAGGCTGGCAGCAGCGCACCGCTCCACTGGCGCAGCTTGCGATGCTGCCGCGCCTGCTCCGGGTTGGCCGGTGTCGTGTTCTCGCTCAAGATAGGACCTCCTTCATCGGACGCCAGCAGATACCCGCTCTGCTCGTCCATCGCCATGGATGCGGCATGTTCATTCATCGCGGAGGGCAGATCGATGACCCCGATCGCGCGCTGTTGATCGACGATCACTGCCGCTGCCGGCAACCGGCGTTGCACAGCCGGACCTTTGGGCAGGTGTGGCAGCCGGTTCGCGGCCGTGATCGAGGGCGCCGCGCGCATCGCTTCCAGATGCGTGTCGATGGTTTTCGTGCGCTCGCTGACCGTGCCCATGCGGCCCGTGATCGGATGCGGCCCCTGCACGGTGCCGCTGTCTTCCTTGCCTTCATGATCAAAGCTGCGCCGGTCATCCACGATCGCCGACGACGTTGGCAGCGCATCGGCATCCTCCAGCGCACGACGGTCGCCGGGCGTGGTCGCATCGCGCCAGGCCTTGCCGGGCGCACTGGGGGCGTCGTCCCGCCAGGCGGCGCGCGCGGCAGCAGCCTCGGCATCCTTCAACGCGCCAAGGCCGACCCCGGCCGCATGACCGGCCGGCGTGCTGCGTCCGTCGGCGCGGTCAGCGTCCTGCCATGCGCGGACATCGCTGCCGCCGCCGGCGTCCTGCGATGCACGCACATCGCCGTCACCGTCGGCGTCCTGCCATGCGCGCGCATCGCTGCCTCCTTGAGCGTCCTTCCAGTGCTTGCCCGCTGCACCGGCGGCGTGGCCTTTGCCACTGCCACTCTTTGCCGCAGCGCTCGCATCCTGCATCGCACGCCGGTCGGCGTCGCCATCGGCGTCTTTCCAGTGACGGCCACCCTGCTGGCGACCGGCTTCGGTCACATTCGCCTTCTGCTCGCTGATCTCGGCCTCGCGGAACGCGCGCAGGTCGGTCGGGCCATCAGCCCCGGTCGCGGCACCCGCAGCCTGTGCGCCACCGCGCGAATTCTTTTCGAGCGCGCCGATTTCAATGCCGTCATCCAGATCGTCCGACATGCGGTCGATGTTGTCCTGCATCGTCTGCGAGATGCGCGAACCCATCGATGCGTCGCGCGCTGCCGCGGCATCGGCTGCGCGTGGCCGGCGGCGCGCAACCGGCGACGCCGTACCGGCCTCGCCGGTTTCTTCTTCCCATTGCCGCTTGCGCTCGAACACGATGCCGTCGCTGCGCGGGCGGGTGCGACCCTGGCGCTCGTCCAGCGGAAAATCATTCTTCAGGAAGATGACGTTCAGGTAGCGGTCGAACTCACCCGCCGCAATGCCGAACGCCGCGAGCATGCGACGGAACAGATCGCGCTCGCCGCCGGCCACCTGACGGTCGGCCATCATCGCGTCGCAGGCATTGAGCAGCACGCACAGCCGCTGCTGTTCATCCAGCACCTGCGCAGCAGAGGCAAGGAACTGCGGCGCACGCACTTGGCTCACATAGCGCAGGCTGGCCTTCACCAGCGCCTGCGAGTTGCCGACCACCGCATTCAGGCGACCGATCTCTTCCTCGGCCATCGAGCCATCGGCCGACATCATGTACAGCAGCGATACCACCAGCACCATCGGTGGCGTCAAGCCCTGCGCGGTCGCGGCGGCGTCGAAATCACCGAGCACCGAGGTGCGGTCCTTGATCGCGATCGCATCGAAATAGCCATGGAAGGTCGCCTTGCTGTGCCCGAGCGCCGCCAGCAGGCGGTCGAACAGTAGCAGCTCATCCGTCGCCAGCTGGCCATCGGCCATCAGCGAGTCGCACACATTCATCAGCAGGCACAGCCGCGCCTTCGCATCCAGCACCGCCGGCACTTCCTGCAGGAACTGGTCGACGCTGTGGCTCTCTGCATACGCGACCGCGCGCCGCAAGCTGTCGTCATCGGCACCGACCACCGATTGCAGCTGGCTGCTCTCGCGGTCGGAGATGTCGCCATCGGCCGCCATCATGTACAGGATGGCGACCACGATCGACAGGTAAGGGGTCAGCTGCAGTTCGTCAGGCGTGACACTGCGGCCGCTCCCGCCTCGCAGCGAGCGCGTCAGTGCCCTGAACAGGTCCGGCGAGCCCATCGCTTAACCCCCGATGGCCGTTGCCGGCGCTGTCATGCGTTTCGTCCATGCAGACTGGTTTGCCATGGTACGAACGCTAACGCCGCCGCCCCTGCACGGGGATGACAAACGCGTAATTGCGGCGGCGGATTACGCGTTTGTAACAATGCACCGGCGCAGGAAGCGGCCACTCCGCGCAGGCACCGCTTGGCAGCGAGACGCTTCCCGTAAAAATAACGATGATGTAATCGACGGAAAAAGCATTGCGTCTAATATGTGGCCTGCAGCGGCGCCACAGCGCAGGGGGAAAGCGCGCCGCACACGACATACAAGAACAATTATCAAATAAAGAATGCCGCCCATGGTCGCGCCCGCCTCCCGACTGCTGCTGGTCGAAGACGAGATCCGCATCGCGGAATTCGTGATACCCGACCTGCGCGCGGCGGGCTTCGAGGTCACACATGTGAAGGATGGCGCAGCCGGACTGGCAGCCATCCTCAGCGGCGAGCATGAGCTGGTGATCCTGGATGTGATGCTGCCGGTGCTGGACGGCTTCGAAGTGCTGTCCAAGGTCAGGGAAGTGGGCAACCCGATACCGGTGATCTTCCTCAGCGCGCGCAATGAATTGCCGGACCGGCTGGCTGGCTTCGAGATCGGTGCCGACGACTACCTGCCCAAACCCTTCTTCGTCGAAGAACTGGTCGCGCGCATACGCGCGGTGATGGCCCGCAAGAGCGGCAAGGTCTCTGATGAAATCACCGCCGGCGACCTGACGCTCAACATCGTCAGCCGCCAGGCCAACTGGCATGGCACCGTCGCGCAACTGAGCCAGCGCGAGTTCACGCTGGTCGAGTGCCTGATGCGCTCGCCGAATCGCATCTTCTCGCGACAGCAGATCCTGAAGACGGTCTGGGGCATCAACTTCAATCCCGAGACCAATGTGGTCGATGTCTGCATCCAGCGAATACGCAAGAAGCTGAACCGCCAAGTGCGTGAGGGCAAGCCCTTTCCGATCGAGACCATCCGCGGCGTCGGCTACCGCTTTCAGCTGGAGCCAAACGAATGAAGAAGTCCTTTCACTGGCATGTCTTCATCCGCATCCTGCTCGTCACCGCCGTCATCATTTATTCCAACCGGCTGATCGCGCACTGGCTCACCACGCACCACCTGCTCGACCGCATCGAGCGCAATGTCGCGGTCACGCTCGACAGCTGCCAGCAGTCGGCCGCGGACAGCAATGCGTTTTTCCAGTGCGTCGCGCAGACCAGCCGTGGCGATGCGCTCAGCAGCATCAATGAATACTATGTGCTGTGCCAGGACAATGGCAAAGGCGCCGGACATGTCGCCCATGCGCCCGATACCGTGCACGGCACATCGGCATTGCCCTCGCCTGCACCCGAGACACTGAGCTCGGTCTGCGAGCGAGCGAAGCGCCTGCGGCCCTCCGTTACTGAAGCACCGGAAAACATCACCGACGCCGTCGAGCTGCTGCGCCTGACGATCGATGACGATGCCTGGCTGATGTTCTCGTTGCAGGGCAAGCCGGAGGGCGCACGCATGATGGTGCGACAGGAAGACATGCAGCAATACGTGCAAAGCATCTGGAACCTGCGCGACCGTATCCTGGTGTATGTCGCACCCGTCGTGATCGTCATGCTCATCATGCTCACCGTCTATGTGACCTGGACCGTGATGCGGCCGATACGGCAACTGGAAGCGTCGCTGAACACGCTCACCTCGCGCAACCTTGATCAGCCACTGGACCTGCTGCCGCCGTATCGCGAGTTCAATCAGTTCGTGACCGTGTTCGAGCAATTGCGCGCACGGCTCAGCCAGAGCTTCCTGCAGACGCAACGCTTTGCAGCCGATGCGTCGCATGAGTTGCGCACGCCACTGACGATCTTGCGCGGCAATTCCGAACGGCTGATTGCGGAACTGCCGACGGGCTCCGAAGCGCAGGTGCGCATGCGCCTGATCGGCGACGAGATCGAACGCCTGATCGAGATCACGGAAAAACTGCTGCTGTTGTCGCGTGCCGATGCGAACAGCATACGCTACGACATGGAGCAGGTATCGCTGTCGACGATGGTGACCGAGCTGGCACTGGATGCGATGGCCTTCCAGCCGTCGCTGAAGATCCACACCGAGGTCGAGCCCGACATCCAGTGGACCTGCGATCGCAGCCTGACCGAGCAGCTGCTGTTCAACCTGTATACCAATGCAGCGAAGTACAACACGCCCGATGGCTGGATACGCTTTACGCTGGTGCGCCGCGAGGACCGTTTCCTGCTCAGCATCGAAAACCCCTGCGACAACATACCGGCCGATCTGCCCGAGCGCGCCTTCCAGCGCTTCTATCGCGGTGATGCATCGCGCGGCCGCCGCGTCGATGGCGTTGGCCTCGGCCTCAGCCTGTGCAGCGAGATCGCACGCCTGCACAAGGCCACGCTGAGCCTGCAGGTCACCGAGCGCAGGACGGTGCTGGCTACGCTCGAAGGAAGCCTGGGCACGAGCGCATCGCCGGCCTGAAGGCTGTCTGATGCCGCGCCCATGCAGCGCTCATGAAGCGCCCATGCAGTGACCATGCATCGGCCTGCCCCCGCGATGGTCGATACCGATTGCCGGCCCCATCACTGCGCGCGATAATCCGGCGACCATCCAGCCACCGGAGCCGCCCATGGCCTTCAACCCCGAACTCGATCTTGCAATCCAGCGTGATGTGAACGTCGCACCGGAAGCCTTGTGGAAAGGCTGGACCGATCCGGCCATGCTGATGAAATGGTTCTGCCCGCGTCCGTGGAAAGTGGTGGAATGCGACATCGACCTCAAGCCCGGTGGCATGTTCCGCACCGTGATGCAATCGCCCGAAGGCGACAACATGCCCGAGGGCGTCGGCACCTACCTGCTGGTAGAACCGAACCGGCGGCTGGTGTGGACCTCGGCGCTGGGTCCGGATTTCCGTCCGCAGGCGGCGCCGGACGATGATGCGCTGGGCTTTGTGTTCGTGGTGGACCTGACGCTCGAGCCGCTGCCGGGCGGCGGTACCCGCTATCGTGCGGTGTGCATGCACCAGAACGCCGCTGCGCGCGAAAAGCACGAGCAGATGGGTTTTCATCAGGGCTGGGGCGTGGCGCTCGACCAGCTGGTCGAGCTGACGGGGATGCCTGCCTGAGGACGACCACGGCGAGCAGAATCGCAGCTTCAGCTGAACAGGCGGCGCGAATCACCCATCATTTTTCGCAGCTCGGGAATCGCGATCTCCGTGGCTTCGTGAATCATCAGCAGGACACTCGCGCTGACGGGTGCTTTCTTGTTGCGGATGCGGCTCACGACAGCTGGCGTGATGTGCAGCGTACGCGCCAGCGCCGCGTCATTTTTCAACGCCATTTTTCCCATCAGTCGGTCCAGGAAACTGTCCGGGCAGTAGGACGCGAGCTTGAGCAAGGCTTTCTTGCGCATGAAATCTCCGGGGTGTTGTTTTGGCATGGCAGATTGACCACACGGGTACGGTACCCGCGACCATCGACCTGCCATCCCTCGAACAGCCGGCAAAATCAGCGTCATTTTCCCGGCTGGCCGGCCAGATTCTTGATCTGGTTAAAATTGTCATCGGGCAACTTTCGTTATGCTTGACCGGTGTGTCCCCGGCTACCGAGCCGTGCAGATCTCCACCGCCGCCCTTTCCGAACCCGAACCGACGCCATCATGAAAAAGATCTCCCTGCTGCCACTGCTGATGTCCCTGTCACTGTCGCTGCTGAGTGTGAGCGCACCAGCCCATGCGGAACTGAAGAAAGTGTTCGAGAACATTCGCGGCACCATCGTGTATGTGGACACCTCGACGCTGGCTGCCAATGGCGACAAGCGGCGCGTGACCGAGATCCAGAATTACCGCAACCCCGGCCCGCGCGGCATGATGTCGATGAAGCTGCTGAAGGAATACGACTGCAAGAACGAGACCGCGCAGATCATCCATTACACGATGTACAAGGGCCCGATGGCCGAAGGCGAAATGATCGGCCGCGTGAACACACCGGGCGATGTGCAAAAGCTCACGCAAAACCCGGGCGGCACCGGTGGCTGGCGCTTTGCTTGCGGGCTTTGATGCCTGACCACGCCCGCGCGGCAGGCGCGGGTGATACATTACCGCCGTTCGGTTCCGTCCCCTGCTGACTCGTCATGCGACACTGGCCTTTGTCGATTCCGCTTGCCGGCCTTGCCGTCATGCTCATTGCTGGCATCGCCGGTCTGGCGGGTGCATTCCATTGGCTGATGGTGGCCGCGCTACTGGGATCGGTGATCGCCGCCGTGCATCATGCGGAAGTCATCGCGCACAAGATAGGCGAACCCTTCGGCACGCTGGTTCTGGCGCTGGCAGTGACGGTGATCGAGGTCGCGCTGATCCTCGCACTGATGCTGGCCGATGCCCGGGGATCCGCCACCTTGCCGCGCGATGCGATCTACTCGGCTGTAATGATCATCTGTAATGGCGTGGTCGGCCTGTGTGTGCTGATCGGTGGCTTGCGACATCGCGAACAGAGCTTCCGGGTCGAAGGTACGAATTCCGGCTTCGCCGCATTGGCGACCTTGTCGGTGCTCGTGTTGGTGATGCCGACGCTGACCACCAGTTCGGCCGAAGGGTATTACACGCTCTCGCAGTTGTTGTTCGTCGCGCTGTCATCGCTGGCGCTGTGGCTGGTGTTCGTCTTCATCCAGACGGTACGCCATCGCGACTACTTCCTGCCAGCCGAATCGCCAGCCGACGAGGACAGCCACGCGGAACCCCCAGGCAAGCGGGAAGCTTGGCTCAGCTTCGTGCTGCTGCTCATATCGCTGGTGACCGTGGTCGGGCTGGCCAAGCTACTGTCGCCGGTGGTCGAGGCGCTGGTGGTCGCAGCCAACGCGCCCAAGGCGGTGGTGGGCATCATCATCGCCATCATCGTGCTGATGCCGGAGACCTGGGCCGCGATCCGCGCCGCGCGCAAGAACAGGCTGCAGACCAGCATGAACCTGGCCATCGGCTCGGCGCTGGCCAGTATCGGGCTGACCGTGCCGGCCGTGGTGTGCGCATCGGTGATCCTGAAGCTGCCGCTGGTGATCGGGCTGGAGTCCAAGGACATCGCCTTGCTGACACTGTCGTTCATCGTCGGCGCGATCACGCTGGGCTATGGTCGAACAAACGTGATGCAGGGTTCGGTGCACCTCGTGATCTTCGCGGCCTTTCTGTTCCTGACCCTCGTTCCCTGACCCTCGTTCCCTGACGCATGTGCCCGGGCCTGCTCACTGCCCGGCAGCGATAACGCTCAGGTCGGCTGCCCGAACCGGACCACGTCGCGGGCAATGTAGGTCGGCAAGGGCACCAGCCCGTCACCGACGCAGGGACCATCAACGCATTTGCCATCGCTGAAGTTGAAGAAGGCGGTGTGGTGCGCGCACATGATGAGACCATCGAGCGTAACGAAGGTCTGCGGCTCGTAATTGAGCGGCAATGAGAAATGCGGGCAATAGTTCACATACGACCAGACCTGTGTGCCCTGGCGCAGCAACAGCACACGGAAGTTTTCACGGCCATCGCCGAAGCTGACCTCGTAGCCTCCCTGATCGGGAATTTGATCGATCGTGCAAAGCGGTGTGCCCGCTGGCGGGCAATCCGGGTGCTGCTGCCAGTTCAACTTGTCACTCCCTGCGTTTCAGGCGCGCCGACGGTCCAGGACCACGGACGGATCTCGACCGAGCGGAACACGCCCGCCTGCGAATACGGATCGTCGGCCACGAATTCGGAAACGGCCGCGATATCGTCCGCCTCTACCACCAGCAGCGTACCATTCGCATGCTCGCCCTGCGTCGTCAGCGTCGGCCCGCCGAAATGCACCTTGACCGGATGCGCGCCCGGATTGCGCAGATACGCGCGATGGATGGGGCGCACTTCGGAACGCACGTCGGCCATGTCCGGCTTGTCGGTGCTGAGCACGAGAAAGTACATGTGGCCGCCCTCCGCTGTCGGTCGCAGGTTAGCTGATTAGCTGATTCACTAGGTTCGCTAGGTTAGCGTCAAGGTCTGCGCTCAGGCCGCCGGTTCGAGCACGAAGTCGTAGCTGACCCGCCACTCGTCGCCGTCGCGCTGGTAATCCACCACCAGCGAATTTTTCACGCCGAACACGGCATCCGATTCGAGGTATTCATCGCCCTCGGTATACAGCTGCGTGACCACCGGCTTGTAGCCCGGCGCCGACACGATGAAATGGATATGCGCCGGCCGGTACGGATGACGCCCCAGCTTTTCCAGCAACGCACCGACCGGGCCATCGACTGGCACCGGATACGACACCGGTTTCAATGTGCGCAGGCGATAGCTGCCATCGGCCGCGGTATGCACCTTGCCGCACAGATGGAATTCTTCCGCTTGCGCATCCTGCATGTGGTACAGCCCGTTGGGCGCGGTCTGCCACACGTCGAGCACCGCATTGGCGAGCGGCTTGCCATCGGTGCCGCGCACATGGCCGGACACGGTCACGCCGGGGCCTTCGCCGGGTGCAAGATCCGCTCCGTTCTCGTGCTCGGGCGCACCGTCGACATAGAAGGGGCCGAGCACGCTGGATTCGGTCGCGCCCACGGGCTTGCGGTTGTTGATCGCATCCATCAGCATCGACACACCCAGCGTATCGGACAGCAGAATGTATTCCTGCCGAACGTCATCGCATTTCTGACCGGTCGCGGTCAGGAACTGTATGCCGGCCATCCATTCCTGCGGCGTCGGCTCGATCTCGCGCACGAATGCATGCAGGTGCCGGATCAGCGAGCTCATCACTTGCTTCAGGCGCGGATCATCGCAGGCGGACAGCCGCGCGAGCACGGCATCGGTCAGATTGGCTTCGGTCAGGTTGCGCATATCAGTGGCTCGCTTTCAGGAATCGATGGGTGGGGAACAGAGACCAGCCATAGCGGCGGTGCAGCGCACCCCACAGGCCGTCGCGGAAGAATAGCGTGACAAGGATCGCGATCAGGCCGAGGCCGACCAGATACCAGCTGCCGTAATCACTGAAGAACTTGTTGAGGAACCAGAACAGCAAGGCGCCGACGATCGGACCTTCGATGCGGCCGATGCCACCGATCACGACCATGAAGATCGCGAACGCCGACCAGTTGACCGAGAACGCCGCATCCGGCGAGATGCGCAGATTGCTGACGAAATACAGTGCGCCTGCGAGACCGGCGCCGCCGGCCGCAATCAGGTACACCGCCAGCTTCATGCGCCGCACATCGATGCCTTGCGAGGCCGCGGCGACCTCGTTGTCGCGGATCGCGAGCAGCGCGAGGCCGCGCTTGGAACGCAGGAACAGGTAGACGCCGCCAATCACCGCCACCACGCACGCGAGCGCAATCCAGTAGGTGGTGGATTCGCGCACTGCCTTCTCGATGCCGCGCAATGCGGTCAGCGAGGTGCCGGAGCCGCCGCCCACCATATGCAGGTTTGCGAACGACAGCCGGAACACTTCGGCAATCACCCAGGTGCCGATCGCGAAATAGCCCCCCTGCAGCCGGAACGCGACAAAGGACACCGGCCATGCGATGGCCGCCGCCGCCAGCGCCGCCAGCGGTATCGCAACGAAGGGATTCACGCCGGCCTCGTTGCCGAGGATGAGCATGATGTAACCGCCGAAGCCGAAGAACGCTTGCTGGCCGATGCTGACCATGCCGCCATAACCGGCCAGCAGGTTCCACATCATCGCGAACACGAAATAGCACGCGATCTCGACCACTTCACGCATCCAGCTCGACTCGCCCCAGAAGGGCAGCGATGCGGCAGCGATCACGATGACCGCGGCCAGCAGCGGTAGCAAGGTCGAAAAGCGGTTGCTGCGGATGACTTCGTAAGGCAGCTTGTCCATCATCCCCTCGTCTTCGGGAACAGGCCCTGCGGGCGCACCAGCAGCACCGCGAGGAACATCAGGTGGCCGAACCAGATACCCCAGCCCGGGTCGAAACGAAAACCGATCTGCTGCGTCAGGCCCAGCAGCATCGCGCCCAGCAAGGTGCCCCAGAACGAGCCCATGCCGCCGATGATCACGGCCTCGAACGCAAACAACAGCAGCAAGGGCCCGTCGGACGGCGCAACCGTGGTGCGCATTGCCTGCAATGCGCCGGCCAAGGCGATCAGCATGAATGCAATGCCGGTGGCCTGCGCATACACGATGGCCGGGCGTATGCCCATCAGCTGCGCGGCCTCGCGGTCATCCGACACCGCGCGGAACGAGCGGCCCAGCGACGTGAATGAAAACAAGGCCTGCAAGGCCAGCGTCGCGAGCACGGGCGCAGCAAAGATCAGCAGCGGCAGCGTGCCGGCAGTCACACCGGCGACGGACAGGCTGTCGATGGCGAGCGATCCGGTGTCCAGCGAGCGCGGGTCGGCCGAATACACTTCCAGCAGCATGTTCTGGATGATGATGGCCAGGCCAAAGGTGACTACCAGCGATGGCAGCGGGTCGCGCCCCAGCGTGCCGTTCAGCACGAAGCGCTGCAATGCATAACCGAATACGAATGCGACCGGCGTCATCAGCAGCAGCGCCCCTCCCGGCGACAGGCCGGTGGCCGCCGCGAGGCTGATCGCAAAGAAGCCGCCAAGGATGATGAAGTCGCCCTGCGCGGTGTTGGTGAGACGCATCACGCCGAACATCAGCGATTGGCCGAGCGCGAACAGCGCATACAGTCCGCCCAGCAGCAAACCTTGCAGGATCACATCGATCATGATGCATGCTCCGGCGATACCCGCTGCATGGACGTCGTCAGCGTTGATGGATTCACGGACTTCACTGGCTGCGTGAACGTCGGTGACTTCGTTGGTAAATCACGATGCATGTACGGTACGGGATTCATCAGTGCCTCTCTCCTCATACCCCGAAATAGGCCTGGCTGATCTGTTCGCGCGTCAGCTCGCCGGACTTGCCTTCGAGCGACACCTTGCCCTCTTGCAGGCACACCACGCGCGATGACACCTGCATCGCCAGTTGCACATCCTGCTCGACGATCAACAGCGACATGCCGTCTTTCAGCAGCGACGGCAGCGCTGCATAGATTTCGCGGATCACGACCGGCGCGAGACCCAATGAAATCTCGTCGCACAGCAGCAGCCGCGGATTGCTCATCAGCGCGCGGCCGATCGCCACCATCTGCTGCTGGCCGCCGGACAGCGCGGTGCCGGGCTGGCGACGCTTTTCCTTCAGGATCGGGAACAGGTCATACACACGCGCCAAATCCCATTCGCCGCTGCGGCGCGACAGCGTGCCCATCAACAGGTTTTCTTCGACCGACAGACTGGGAAACAGACGGCGTCCTTCGGGCACCATCGCGATGCCGCGCCGGACGATGTCGGCCGCGTCCATCGTCGCCAGTTCGGCGCCGTCATAACGAATGCTGCCCTGCTTCGGCGGCAGCAAGCCGGTCAGGGTTTTCAGGAAGGTGGATTTGCCGGCGCCGTTGGCGCCGATCAGCGCCAGCACTTCACCGGCGTCGAGCTTGAGGTCAATCCCGAACAAGGCCTGCGCGTCGCCATAGGCGGCGGTGATGCCGGTCGCTTCGAGCAGCATTCAGGCCTCCAGTCCCATGTACACGCGGCGCACTTCGGCATCCTGCATCACTGCCTGCGGCTCGCCGCTGCACAGGGTCTTGCCGAAATTGATCACATGCAGCCGGTCCGCAATCGACAGCAGCGCATGCACCACATGCTCGATCCAGATCATCGTGATGCCGGCCTGCTTGATGCGCTTGAGTTCATCGACCAGTTCATGCGCCTCATGTTCGGTGAGACCACCAGCGATTTCGTCCAGCAGCAGCAGCCGCGGCCGCGTCGCCAGCGCGCGCGCCAGCTCCAGCCGCTTGCGGTTCAACAGCGTGAGGCCACCGGCCGGCTGGTTCGCGTAGCGCGACAGTCCGGTCTGCTGCAACACGTCCCACGCGATTTGCCATGCTTCCTTTTCCGGTACCTGCGCGCCAAAGCATGCAGCGGTGACCAGGTTCTCGAACACGCTCATCGCGCCGAAGGGCTGCGGTACCTGATAGGAACGGCCGATGCCGCTGCGGCAGCGCTCGAACGGCGGCAGCGCATTGATGCGGCGGCCATCGAATTCGATGTCACCGGCGTCGCTCTTCACGTCGCCGGAGATCAGATTGAACAGGGTGGTCTTCCCGGCCCCGTTGGGGCCGAGAATCCCGAGTACCTCGCCCTCGTCCACGGTCAGCGAGACATCATCGGTCACTTTCAGCGCGCCGTACGACTTGCTGACGTGGTGGAGGGCGAGTAGTGCCATGTTGCTTCTTTTCTTGCTCAGACCATCAGTGAATCAAGACCTCAGTTCATCAGGCGCATGGTGCCGCCGGTCGGAATGTTCGGCGCGGCCTTGTTGTTCACGATGGTCAGCTCGTACTTGTGCTTGGTGCCCTTGTTCCACTGGCCGAGCACCAGCGGGGTCTTGGACACGTTCTTGAACGGACCCTGGCCGCCCCACCTCACATCGCCGACCACGGTCTTCAGCTGGGTCGCTGCGACCGCATCGCGAATGTCGTTCGGCTTGGCCGACTTGGCACGCTTCAGTGCATCCGCGGCGACTTCGAACAGTGCATGCGCAAAACCGATCGGCTGCGTCCACTGCTTTTTCGTCGACGCTTCATACGCACCGGCCAGGTCTTTCGCCGACTGCTTCGTCAGGCTGGAGCTGAACGGATGCGACGGGGTCCACCAGACTTCGGTGGTCAGGCCATCGCCGAGGTCGCCCAGCGCCTCGATCGCGCCCGGGAACAGCAGCGCCTTGCCGAGCGTGATGACTTTCGGCTTGTAGCCCTGCTGGCGTGCC
>JACCDU010346816.1_pt1 | contig 15965 bp, 20 predicted proteins | sample 7446081 | NCBI WGS metagenome assembly JACCDU01 (sample SAMN15323447, study PRJNA562643) | freshwater metagenome | isolation source: river surface water | place: USA:Blue River Watershed | collected 2017-08-17
GTTTTGGCGGATGGCCCCTACACTGAGCGGCTGCTATGCGGAGTACTGCTGTCCTAAGCAGTGAACTACACGAAATACGCGAATTGACCGACCGCTCTTCGACTGCCTGTACTGGTAGTTTCGACCCTTTGCGGAAATTCCACCCATCTGCATGATGGACATGCTTTGCAGCGATAGCAGTCATTTCTAACACTATGCAGATTCTGCGGTCAAACCCCGTTCCAACTCTAGGCGTTTGCTCAGCTCGTAGCTCATGTAGGGATTTAATTTAAACCAACATCCCTTTAGTTTCGATGAACTTGACCACCTCTCTTAAACCAGCCAAGGTGCGAAGATTGGTCATCACAAAAGGTTTTAAACCATTTGCGGTTGTGCGCATGCGAATGGTGTCAGCCTCCATCACCGACAAATCGGCTCCGACATGCGGCGCGAGATCAGTTTTGTTGATCACAAACAAATCGCTTTTGGTAATACCGGGACCGCCTTTTCGTGGAATTTTTTCGCCCGCAGCCACGTCGATCACGTAGATCGTCAAGTCGCTCAACTCAGGACTGAAAGTGGCCGCTAAGTTATCGCCGCCGCTTTCGATAAACACCACATCGGCATTCGGAAAGTCGACCAACATGCGGTCAATGGCTTCTAGGTTAATCGACGCATCTTCGCGAATCGCAGTGTGCGGACAGCCCCCAGTTTCAACTCCCATGATCCGCTCAGGTGGCAGCGCACCGCTGATGGTGAGCAAGCGCTGGTCCTCCTTGGTGTAGATATCGTTGGTGATCGCCACCAAGTCATAGTGGTCGCGCATGGCTTTGCACAGCATTTCCAACAAAGTAGTTTTACCTGAACCCACAGGTCCGCCAATGCCCACACGCAAAGGCGGCAATTTTTTGGTGCGATGTGCAATGGTGTGAAGATATTTCATGATCGGAACAGTCGTGAATATTGTGTTTCGTGTTGCGCGGAAAGAATCGCCAGCATCGGCGAGAAGGCTTGTCGGGTGTCGTCGGTCACCTGCAACGCATGGGCAACTGCAGGGGCGATGTGTTGGGCCAGTTGCGTCAAAATGCGCTGCCCCGAATTCTGACCCAAAGGCACCGATTTGATCGCGGCTTGCACCATGTTCTCAGCCCAACCAAAGGCATATGCTTGCAAGCATGACTCAAACGAAGCGCCGGTGCGCGACAGCGCCAACGCAAACATCAGCGGGAAGGTTGGCACCCAGTGGTTGCACAGAGCGATGGTGTCGTCATCGATCGCATTCTGATTACGCAACCATTCCAACATGGAGCGACCCATCTGCTCGCTTTGCAAGCGCAACTCGGCACTTTCGCGCGTGGCGTGGACCCACTGACTCAGTGCTTCAAGCCGCGCAGTGTCTTGCTGCTGCCATGCGATCACCATCTGCCCCAGCACCGCCATGTCACCGCGCGATTGTGTGAGATGCAATTGGTCAATTAACCAGGCGGCAGCCGAGGGCTCGTCGTACACGAAGCCATGATCGATGGCAGCTTCTAGTCCCTCGGAATACGAGAAACCACCAATCGGCAACGCAGGGGATGCGAGCCACATCAGTTGCAGCAGCGCAGGCGTTGATGTCGGCGCGCCGAGAGTCACTTCAGTGGTCATGGTTGCAATGGGGACCATGTACGTGGTCGTGTTTGCCATGATCGTGGTGGTGTTCGTGTCCGTGGTCATGCGAATGGCCATGTGCGTCGTGTGCATGGCCATGACTGCTGTAGGCGCCGCCTTCCGGTTCGAACGGTTCTTGCACCGTCACCACCGTCATGTGCATGGCGCGCAACATGTCGGCCAACACATGGTCGGGCTCAATCTTCAAGTGGTCGGGTTGCAACTCAATCGGCACATGACGGTTGCCAAGGTGATAGGCCGCACGAGTCAAATCGAACGTCGAGCCATGCTGTGCACACGCGGTGATGCGCAGCACTTCCTGCGGCGCGGCGTGCACTCGCACGAGCGAGCCATCCTCGAGCACCAATACATCGCCACCACGCACCAAGGTGCCGCGGGGCAAAAACACACCGAAGGTACGGCCAATCGTGTCGGTCGCATCAAAGCGGCTTTTTTGGCGCACGTCCCAATCGAGCTCGATGGTGGGTGCGCGTTTCAGCAACGCAGCGGCCAAACCTTGGCCGCCAACAATCAATTTAGAACAGGTGAGCATCAGAATAAAAAATAGCGTTGCGTCATAGGCAAGCTCACCGCCGGTTCGCAGGTGAGCAGGTGACCATCGGCACGCACAGCATAGGTTTGGGCATCCACCTCCATGCGTGGCGCGTAGTCGTTGTGAATCATGTCACGTTTTCCAACGCTGCGAATCTGCTTCACTGCACTGAGTGTTTTTTGCAAGCCAAATTTCTGACCAATGCCTGCAGCCCAACCAGCTTGCGACACAAACGTCAGCGAGCAGCGGTGCAAGGCACCGCCATACACGCCAAACATGGGACGGTAGTGCACGGGTTGCGGCGTGGGAATAGACGCATTGGGGTCGCCCATGGCGGCCATTGCGATGAAGCCGCCTTTCAAAATGATACTGGGCTTGATCCCAAAGAACGCCGGCTTCCACACCACCAGGTCAGCCCACTTGCCCACTTCGATACTGCCCACTTCGTGGCTAATGCCGTGCGCAATGGACGGGTTGATGGTGTATTTGGCGATGTAGCGCTTGACACGGAAGTTGTCGTGGCGGTCGTTGTCGCCGGCGAGCTTGCCACGCTGCAATTTCATCTTGTGCGCGGTCTGCCAGGTGCGAATGATGACCTCGCCCACACGACCCATGGCCTGACTGTCGCTGCTCATCATACTGATGGCGCCGAGGTCATGCAGGATGTCCTCGGCCGCGATGGTCTCGCGGCGAATACGGCTCTCTGCAAACGCCAAGTCTTCTGCAATCGCGGGGTCGAGATGGTGACACACCATCAACATGTCGACGTGCTCGTCGAGCGTGTTCACCGTGTATGGGCGCGTGGGGTTGGTGGAGCTGGGCAACACATTGGCCTCGCCCACCACTTTCAAAATATCGGGCGCGTGCCCCCCCCCTGCACCTTCGGTATGAAAGGTGTGGATGGTGCGACCTTTGAACGCAGCTACCGTGTCCTCCACAAAACCTGACTCGTTGAGGGTGTCAGTGTGGATGGCCACTTGTGTATCGGTGGCTTCGGCAACGCTCAGACAGTTGTCGATCGCTGCAGGCGTCGTGCCCCAGTCTTCGTGCAACTTCAAACCTATGGCTCCTGCGTTGATTTGCTCGTGCAACGAATCAGGCAACGTGGCATTGCCTTTGCCTAAGAAACCCAAGTTCATGGGGAAGGCGTCAGCCGCTTGCAACATGCGTTCGATGTTCCAAGCGCCTGGTGTACAGGTCGTGGCAAAGGTGCCAGTGGCCGGACCAGTGCCTCCGCCAAGCATGGTCGTCACACCACTCGTCAACGCTTCTTCAATTTGCTGCGGCGCGATGAAGTGGATATGCGTGTCCACACCGCCTGCGGTCACGATGTTGCCTTCGCAACTTATCACCTCGGTGCCTGCGCCAATGACGATGTCCACGCCCGGCTGTGTGTCGGGATTACCGGCTTTGCCGATGGCCACAATGCGGCCACCCTTCAAACCAATATCGGCTTTAACAATTCCCCAGTGGTCGATGATGAGCGCATTGGTCATCACGGTGTCCACCGCACCAGCGGCTTGCGGGCCAGAGCCTGCCCCATCGCGCGTGCGTTGCGATTGCGCCATGCCATCGCGAATGGTTTTGCCACCGCCAAACTTCACTTCTTCGCCATAACCGCCAGCCTTCAGCGTGAGGTCTTGCTCCACCTCCACAACCAAGTCAGTGTCGGCCAAGCGGACCCGATCGCCCACTGTTGGGCCAAACATTTCGGCATAAGCTCGTTTGCCTATGGTTGCCATCAGTTGCTCACTTGGTCCACGGGGCCGTTGACCAACCCACGAAAACCATACACGTGGCGCACGCCACTCAAATCCACCAGCTCGACAGTACGTTGCTGGCCCGGCTCAAAGCGGACCGCAGTCCCCGATGCAATGTTCAAACGCATTCCCTGCGCCGAAGTGCGATCGAAATGTAATCCGGCATTGGTCTCCGCAAAGTGGTAATGCGAGCCAACTTGAATGGGACGATCGCTGGCGTTTTGCACCACCAGTGTGAGCGTTCGTCGCCCAGGGTTAAGGGCGTGCTCACCTTCGTCGATGAAAAATTCACCGGGTGTCATGGCTGCCTCGATTACTTGTTGCGGCCAGTAAACCACCATATCACTGCTGCAACAACAGCCAGAGCCACAAAGCCCCACACATCGGTGGCATGGTAGTGAGAGGCACCGTCGATGCCATGCCCTTCATGGGAATGGGCGAACAAGGGCAACAGAGTGAGGGTCGTGATAAGTTTTTTCATAATGTCAATCGTGTGTTAAATAATGGGTTGGTGTACCGTGACGAGCTTGGTGCCGTCGGGGAATGTGGCTTCAATTTGGATGTCCGGGATCATCTCCGCCACGCCGTCCATCACATCGGATCGGGTCAGCAAGTTACGGCCGTCGCTCATGAGCTGGGCCACGGTTTTGCCGTCGCGCGCCCCCTCCATCACGGCGGCACTGATGAGAGCGACAGCCTCGGGATAGTTGAGCTTCAAGCCTCGCGCTTGTCGGCGCTCAGCCAACAAGGCGGCAGTGAAGATCAACAGCTTGTCTTTTTCGCGGGGAGTGAGTTCCATAGTGATGCTCTGCATGCAACTTGTGTGCCCTATTACCAACCCCGATATAGCAGTCGAACTGCACACTTTGGTGCAAAGAATCCGAGTTGGTGCGCACGCTAAAAAACATGCGGCGCACCCGATTGGGGATTTTTCTTATTTTGGGAACATAAATGGTGCACCACGGTATCGCTCGTCTTGCTTCTTATAGCAACACGGTTTCTCATCTGGGAAACCCTTGGGTTGGCACAACGCTTGCAAAGTATCTGGGCAAGTGCATGGCTACCGCGATGCCTTGATTAACCCCTTTAATTTTGGAGCGAACCCCCATGATGAATCGTCGAGGAAACCTGAAAGCCCTGGCTGCTGCTGCTGCGCTGTCTGTCGGATCATTTGTCATTGCGCCACAAGCGCAGGCTGCTGACACCATCAAAGTTGGTGTGTTGCACAGCTTGTCTGGCACCATGGCCATTTCAGAAACCGTGTTGAAAGACACCGTGTTGATGGCCATCGACGAGATCAACGCCAAGGGCGGCGTGTTGGGCAAGAAGCTTGAACCTGTCGTGGTCGACCCTGCATCCAACTGGCCGTTGTTTGCTGAGAAAACCAAGCAGTTGCTCGGTCAAGACAAAGTCTCGGTGATCTTTGGTTGCTGGACCTCAGTGTCACGCAAATCGGTGTTACCTGTGGTCGAAGAGATGAACGGCTTGTTGTTTTATCCCGTGCAATACGAGGGTGAAGAACTCAGCAAAAACGTGTTCTACACCGGTGCTGCACCTAACCAACAAGCCATCCCCGCCGTGGATTACTTGATGAGCAAAGACGGCGGCGCGGCCAAGCGTTGGGTCTTGTTGGGCACCGACTATGTGTACCCACGCACCACCAACAAAATTTTGCGCGCCTACCTGAAAAGCAAGGGCGTGAAAGAGTCGGATATCGACGAGAAGTACACACCCTTTGGCCACAGCGATTACCAAACCATCGTTGCGGACATCAAGAAGTTTTCTGCCGGTGGAAAAACAGCCGTGGTCTCCACCATCAACGGTGACTCCAACGTACCTTTCTACAAAGAACTCGGTAACGCGGGCTTGAAAGCCAAAGACGTGCCCGTGGTCGCCTTCTCGGTCGGTGAAGAAGAGTTGCGCGGCGTAGATACTAAGCCTTTGGTTGGCCACTTGGCAGCATGGAACTACTTCATGTCCATCAAGAGCCCCGCCAACGACGAGTTCATCAAGAAGTGGTCTGCTTATGCCAAAGCTAAGAACATCGCCGGACACAAAGACAAACCTTTGACCAACGACCCCATGGAAGCCACGTACATCGGCATCAACATGTGGAAGCAAGCGGTTGAAAAGGCCAAGACCACTGATGTAGACAAAGTCATCGCTGCCATGGCCGGTCAAACCTTCAAAGCACCGAGCGGCATCGTGAGCAAGATGGACGAAAAGAATCACCATCTGCACAAATCTGTGTTCATTGGCGAGATCAAGGCGGACGGCCAGTTCAACGTGGTTTGGAAAACGCCGGGCCCTGTCAAAGCCAAGCCTTGGAGCCCCTTCATCGAAGGCAATGCCTCCAAGCCTGACGAGCCTGTAAAGAAATAAGCTTTTTCCTAAGAGGGAAGTTGGGGAGAGCCTCGCTCTCCCCTTTTTTTGGAAATCAGGATGACTCAATTGATTTTTTCTGCATGGCGTCAAACCGTCTGTGCACTCGCACTGGGCCTACTGAGCCACACCGCGACCTGGGCGCTGACCGCTGCACAAACGCAAGCACTCGCCGTGGGCGAGACCGATACGCGCATCTCAGCATTGCAAAAAGCATTAGCTGCGCCAGACGAAAAAACAGCTGCCTTCTTGCAAGCCATGGCTGATGACGCGGTGAAGCTCAGCGGAACACAGGTGCTGATCGTGCGCAACGGCCAAGCCAGCGACCCTTTGAGTGGCGACAGCGTGAGCCTGCCCGACAACGCAGAAGACGTGATTAACAACAACCGCATGCGTGGCGAAATTGACGCTGCGCTGTCTGCCTTGCAATTACTGAGCCCCAATGCTGCGCTGCGTTTGCAAGCCGCGCAATCGGTGTTGAAAGACCCCGATCCGACCAAGCTACCTATGCTGGAAAAAGCTTTGGCTACAGAAGCCGATGCAAGCACCAAAAAATTCATGGAACTCGCACGCGCTGCCATCTTGCTCAACAGCGACCAAGTTGACGAGCGCATGGCCTCCGCCAAATTGTTGGCCGACAGCAAAACCCCCGATACCCAACTGTTGCTCAACCAACGCATGAGCCAAGAGGACAACAAACAAGTCCGTGCTCAGCTGCAAACCTCATTACTTACCATCCAAGCGGCGCTGAGCTGGGGTGAAAAACTCGGCGCTTTATTCACCGGCATTAGCCTAGGCTCTATTTTGTTGCTGGTCGCCTTGGGCCTAGCCATCACCTACGGCTTGATGGGTGTGATCAACATGGCCCACGGCGAGTTGATGATGATCGGTGCTTACGCCACCTACGTGGTGCAGGGTCTGTTCCGCCAGTATTTGCCAGGTATGTTTGATGCCTATTTGCTGGTGGCGGTGCCCTTCTCGTTCCTTGCCGCCGCAGTGGTAGGTGCAGTACTCGAACGCTTGGTGTTGCGCCACTTGTATGGCCGTCCCTTAGAAACCCTTTTAGCCACTTGGGGCATCAGCTTGGTATTGATGCAAGGCGTTCGCAGCCTCTTTGGTGCACAAAACGTCGGCGTCGAAAACCCAGCGTGGATGAGTGGTGGTGTCCAGCTGTTGTCCAACCTGTCATTGCCATACAACCGCTTGGTCATCATCGGCTTTGCCTTGTTTGTGTTGGTGAGTATGACGCTATTGATCAGCCAAACCCGTCTTGGCTTATTCGTGCGTGGCGTGACCCAAAACCGTCCCATGGCGTCAGCCTTAGGCGTAAACACTGCACGCATTGACACATACGCTTTTGCCCTCGGCTGCGGCATCGCTGGCTTGGCAGGTTGCGCTCTGAGCCAAATTGGTAACGTCGGTCCTGACCTAGGTCAAAACTACATCGTCGATGCATTCATGGTGGTGGTGTTGGGTGGCGTGGGTCAACTCGCCGGCACGGTGTACGCCGCGATGGGGTTGGGTTTGATGAATAAATTGCTAGAAGGCATCGCCGGTGCGGTGCTAGCCAAGATTGCGGTGTTGGTGTTCATCATCGTGTTCATCCAAAAACGTCCACAAGGTTTATTTGCCATGAAAGGCCGCAGCGCGGAGGCATGACATGACACACCCCACTTCCACTTTGCACCTACCAGAACCACCCGCCCTGATGGGGCGCACGGGTTGGACACTTTTTTTAACCGCCTTCGTGACCGTATGCGCCGTGGTGCCGGTACTCAACCTGTGGGTACCCGCCGGCAACTTCTTTCACATGAGCGACTACGCTGTGGCCTTGATCGGAAAGATCATGTGCTACGCCATCTGCGCACTCGCGATGGATTTAATTTGGGGCTACACAGGCATCTTGTCGTTGGGCCACGGCTTATTCTTCTCTCTCGGCGGCTATGTGATGGGCATGTACCTGATGCGTCAAATCGGCACCGACGGCAACTACAAAAGCAATCTGCCCGACTTCATGGTGTTCCTCGATTGGAAAACCCTACCTTGGCACTGGACCTTCAGCGACAACTTCATCGCCACTTTATTGCTGGTCGTGTTGGTGCCGGGCGTATTGGCCTGGGTGTTTGGTTACTTTGCGTTCCGCTCTCGCATCAAGGGCGTGTACTTCTCCATCATCACGCAGGCGTTGACCTTCGCTGCAATGCTGCTGTTCTTCCGCAACGAAACCGGTTTTGGTGGCAACAACGGCTTCACCGATTTCAAGCGCATCCTGGACTTACCCATCGCCACACCCGCCATGCGCATGACCTTGTTTGTGCTGACGGGGTGGGCACTGCTCTCCTGCTTTTTGTTTGCGCGCTGGTTAGTCCAAAGCAAGTTTGGCCGTGTTCTGCAAGCCATTCGCGATGCCGAAAGCCGAGTGATGTTCTCGGGCTATTCCCCCCTGCCCTACAAGCTGACCATCTGGGTGATCTCTGCCGTGATGTGCGGCATCGCTGGTGCCTTGTATGTTCCGCAAGTAGGCATCATCAACCCCAGCGAGATGAGCCCTGCTAACTCGATTGAGATGGCAGTGTGGGCCGCAGTAGGTGGCCGAGCATCGTTGATCGGCCCAATCATCGGTGCCTTCTTGGTTAACGGCATGAAAAGTTGGCTCACAGTAACCGCCCCTGAGTTTTGGTTGTATTTCTTGGGTGCAGTATTCATCGGTGTGACGCTGTATTTGCCCCACGGGGTAATGGGCTTGTTCCAGAAAATCGGGAACAAGAAAAACTCAGAGGAGCGCGAATGACACCAGATCTTTTTGAAGAAGGTAGCGCACGGCTCGCCGCAAACCAAGCGCGCACAGCGCAAGAGATGAGCTCGGGTGACCGCAGTGCTGGGTATGGCCGCGTGCACGAACCCGGCAGCTTGGACCTGACCCATGGCCGGATCTTGTATTTGGAAGATGTACACGTGAGCTTCGATGGATTCAAAGCCATCAATGGTTTGTCACTGGACATTGCACCAGGCGAATTGCGTTGCATCATTGGCCCTAACGGCGCAGGCAAGACCACGATGATGGACATCATCACCGGCAAAACAAAACCTGATTCAGGCCAAGTTTTCTTTGGCAGCACCATTGATTTGCTACGCCATAACGAACCCGAAATTGCCCAACTGGGCATCGGCCGCAAGTTTCAAAAACCCACGGTATTCGAGCACCTGAGCGTGTTTGAGAACTTAGAGCTGGCCTTGAAAACCCACAAAGGCGTAGCCGCCTCTATGTTTTTTCAACTCAACGGCACGCAACGTGATCGCCTGAGCGAGGTGCTGCAGACCATCCACTTGCAAAGCAGCGTGACTCGCCAAGCCGGCAATCTGAGCCACGGTCAAAAACAATGGTTAGAAATCGGCATGTTGCTGATGCAAGATCCCAAGCTCTTGCTACTTGATGAGCCCGTTGCCGGCATGACGGATTTTGAAACAGAACGCACAGCCGAATTGTTTTTGACGCTCAAAGGTAAACACTCGCTGATGGTGGTCGAGCACGACATGAGCTTCATCAACACCATCTCCGACATCGTCACTGTCCTGTGTGATGGTTCGGTGTTGGCGCAAGGAACGCTAGCCCAAGTGCAAGCGGACGAGCGCGTCATTGAGGTATATCTGGGCCGTTGAGCTCGCGCATCAATCGAGATAAACATCATGACCCTTTTAGAAGTCAAGAACATCAATCAGTTTTACGGCGGCTCGCACATCTTGCGAGACGTGAGCTTTGAGGCGAGACTGGGCCGTATCACGGTACTGCTGGGCCGTAACGGCGTGGGCAAAACCACCTTGCTGAAATCGCTCATGGGTGCAGTACCGATTCGTGATGGCAGTATCAGCTTCAACGGCCAATCGATTGAGCGTGCTGCGCCTTATGAACGTGCGCGTGCTGGCATTGGCTACGTGCCGCAAGGACGTGAAATTTTTTCTCGTCTCACAGTGGAAGACAACTTGCGCATGGGATTGGCCACACGACCTGCGGGCACAAACATTCCAGCAGAGCTGTTTGAATTGTTTCCTGTGCTGAAACAAATGTTGCATCGCCGCGGTGGTGATTTATCAGGAGGGCAACAACAACAACTTGCGATTGCGCGTGCGTTGGCTTCAGGCCCTAAGCTGCTGGTCTTAGATGAACCAACCGAAGGCATTCAACCCAGCATCATCAAAGACATTGGCCGCGTGATTCGCATGTTGGCTAGCCGTGGCGACATGGCCATCTTGCTGTGCGAACAGTATTACGACTTTGCCGAAGAGTTAGCAGACGACTACTTGGTCATGGATCGTGGCGAAGTGGTTGCCCGAGGCATGGGTATCGACATGCAGCGCAACAACGTGCGACAGATGGTCGCTATCTGAAGTTACATCGCCCAAATGCGCGGGGGCTGGTCCCCCATGTCCCATAAACCTTTGCGCCATGCGGCCCACACGCTACGCAGCAAGGTTTGCGCAGGCTCAACCAAGGGCGACAAGGTACGTAGCACCACAATGCGAGGGTGCGGGGAAGTTACCCCAGCAACCAAACTCGCGGGGGCGGCGTCTGTGCATTCACGTGCCAGTTGCAGGGCGAAATCGCGACGCTGGCGCGGCAGATCAGCGCCACAGGCAAACACCAAAGTAGCCATACAGCGGTGTTGGGCTAATCCCAGCGGTCCATCCATCAAGCGAGCATCTTGGGCATCGAGCAAACCACGCTCCAACCACACACCAGAAACCTCCATGTGCTGCTGCAATTGTCCGCGCTCGAACGGCAAGTTGGCATTGGGCAAACCCAATGCGGTGATATCCCAAGCCATCATCTCGGCAGTGGGGGCCAAGTCAAACACGGCTTGGTTCAAGCCATGGCAACCGCTGTAGGCGATAGTTTCTAAGGGCAACCACTCCAAGCGCGCGTCGTCGCCCACCTGCGCCGTAACTTGCTGCGTGGCCAACCCTTGTTCGCTACGATAAAACCGGGTAGCGCCTGGAGTGGTGAGCAGAGCATGGCTGTTTTCACCCAAGCGCAAACGAATGTCTAAGGTGTCCCCGCCTACCAAACCGCTTGGGGGATGGACCAACACGTTGTGACACACTTTTTCGCCTTCAGGATAGAGGCTTTGCAATACACGCAGCGGCCCTTCGTGCTCGAACTTCGCAACAGTACGCTGCAGTGCGTGTTTGTAGTTGATAGTGAGATTTGCTTGCCAGCCAGTCATGAGGTAATTTTCGCTCACGATTTCAGACACTTTTCGCCTATCCAAGGCGGATGAGTTCATCCATTAAAAATTGTCTTCGAAGCTGCTCCTGCGCAATACTAGAAATTATGCAATAGGGCGTGGACTTGCAAGAATTCATAACGCGTTATTTAGTGAGCAGAACGAATTTGGTTGCGCACTACCGGATAAATTTGTGACTCCCAACGTTTGCCGTTGAATACACCGTAGTGGCCCACGCCTGATTGCAAATGATGGGTCTTGCGGTACGCAGGCAACATGCTGCACAAATCTTGCGCAGCTAAAGTTTGTCCAATGCCACAAATATCATCACGCTCGCCCTCGACTGTCAGCAAGAAAGTTTTGCGAATAGCCTGTAGATTCAAGAGTCGTCCACGGTACAACATTTTTCCATTAGGCAAGGCATGCTCTTGAAACACTTGGCGCACAGTTTCAATGTAGAACGGACCGGACAAATCCATGATGGCGAAATACTCTTGATAAAAGTCACGAATCACATCTGCTTTTTCGTCCTCGCCATTCACACGGTGTTCGTAAAGGTTTTTAAACGATTGCTGATGTCGCTCGAGATTCATGTTCAAAAAAGCCATCAGTTGCATAAAGCCAGGATACACACGACGTCCCACGCCTTTGAAATGGAGGGGAACCATGCCCAATAAATTAGTTTCAAACCACTCGATGGGCTTACTTATCGCTAGCTCATTCACGCTCGTAGGGTTGACACGTGTATCGATGGGCCCTGCCATCAAGGTCAATGAGGCAGGCTGACAGTCACTCCGTTCTTCGGCTAAGACTGCTGTGGCTGCTAGGCATGCCACGGTAGGCTGGCACACCCCCATTAAGTGAGCATTAGGTCCTAGGTGCTGCATAAACCAAATGACATGCTCGATGTATTCATCTAAGCCAAATTCGCCCTCACTCATAGAGATATCACGGATATTGCGCCAGTCTGTGATGTAAACCTCATGGTCTTGCACGAGTGTTTGCACCGTGCTGCGCAATAAAGTCGCAAAGTGGCCGGACATAGGAGCGACAAGCAAAAGCTTAGGAAGATCTCTCGCATCCTCACGACAAAAACATACAAGATCACAAAATGGTGTTCGAAACGATGTAGTTTCGATGATTGGAACGAGTTTCCCTTCTGCACTGGTGATGCTATTGAGGTTGAAAGAAGGTCGCGTGTGCGTAAAGCCTAGTAGCGAAATCTGCTCGTAATAAGCGGCCATACGTTGGAGAGGCGTGATGCGCTTGCCATCGAACCAGTTTAGGCTGATATCTCGCGCGTGTTCAGCAAACCTACGAATAGGGTCCGATACGTCAGCGACCATTTGGTAGTTGCTATAAATCATGAGGGTGGCCTCCACGCTCTTGGCGTTGTGCTTGATAGCAAAACTATGCAAGACGCATACCACGCAAAGTGGCATATGTTTTGCAACATAGACATCAACCACATCAAGGCACTAAGACCATCATGCCCAAAACCACCCTCACTATTAGCAGTAAGAACTACTCATCTTGGTCATTACGCGGCTGGTTGATGGTCAAGCTATCAGGTCTCAACTTTGAAGAAATGCCTGTGGCCACAGACAGTGTGGACGCTCGCGCGGAGTTGTTATTGCTATCCCCATCTATCCTAGTGCCATGCCTTAATCATGGCGCTGCACGTGTGTGGGACACCATGGCCATTGGTGAGTACTTGAACGAAATTGCACCAAAAGCACACCTGCTGCCCACCAACGCGGTGCACCGTGCACATTGCCGTTCCATTTGCGGGGAGATGCATTCTGGATTTTCAGCGCTGCGCGCCTCACTTCCAATGAACATTAAAGCCAGATTCAGCAAATTCAAGGTGTGGTCTAAGGCGCAACTCGATATTGACCGTGTGCTCTTTATTTGGAACGAGTGTCTATCCACCTACAAAGGTCCATATTTGTTTGGCAAAAATCCCACTCTCGCTGACTGCATGTTTGCACCTGTGGTGACTAGATTTAGGACATATGGGATTGCACTCAACCCTCTGTGCGAGGCCTATTGCCAAACCATTTTTTCGATGCCAGAGATGAAGGAGTGGATAGCAGCCGCAACTGCCGAGCCAGATGACATTGAAGAACTTGAAGTGGAGTTTTAATCATGAGTACTACTGTTTCTAAGACCATCGCCTACGAGAGCAATACAGACTTCTCTCACGTCAAACCCGAAGACACGAAGTTTCTGCCCGGCGGCCTGCGCGACTTCTTTGTGTACCGCGACTTAGGCGTCTCCGCTGCCACACGAGGCAAGGTGATTGCCCATATTGCAAAAGCGAATATGCCCCCAGATAACGGTACTGGCTGGCACTACCACGTTGCCGAGTTTCAAATAGTCATCATGCTAAAAGGCTGGGCGCGTTTCATGTATGGAGAAACACCCACGCTCGTTTCAGCAGGTGACTGCGTGCACCAAAAGCCCGGAATCATTCATTACCTATTTGACTACTCCCCAGATATGGAGTACCTCGAAATTGTTGGACCAGCCAACTTTGAATCTATCGCTGTAGATGGCCCATGTGCAGTTCCTAAGATCACGCCATGGGTGAAATAAGTCTTAACTTTTTCTAATTTTTCAGTAAGGCCACTTAAGGTGGTCTTACATCTGAAACTCCATGACTGGAGGCAATCACCCGTTTTTTTTAGACTTAGATTGCCCCAGAAGAAATCTAATTCTTCTTCACAGCGCGAGCATTCTCTGTACGCCATCCTCTGAGAATATCCATTGCGAGATTAAAGTTCTCGAATGACAACTCGGCAATCACTCTGAGATCGAATGGAGTCCCTGTATCTAGTGATTGACACAATTTCTTTAGCAACTGCAACTGTTGATCTGAGGGCGATTTCGCTAATAGCTCTTCAACTTTGGTAGCTGCAAACATTTCAACTCTCGCACTTCATTAATTAAGAGTGATTGTATTTCTTCTAAACGATTTCGTTATTTAGTGTTGCGTCTGTTCTGCAATCCACAGCTCACATGCATTGTCAGCTTTGACAGTTGGGTAGAAATCCATCGGCCTTAGCTTTCTCATTAGCGCACTAGCTCGTGAATATTCAAGACCACACCTCAATCCAGTGCTTGCAGTGTAGGAGGGCATGACGTAGCTGCAGGTATCACATCTCGGTGATCTTGCAGCTAGAGAAGCCTGCGTTGGCGATTTAATTTTTAACTCATCCATCGTGATCTTAAATTTCATGCCATTTCCTCAATCCGGCGTCCATTTTTGTTAGCAAATAACAAGCCAGCGTGCGTTTGAGCGCATTTATTGCTCAGTCGTCTGAATGAAATTAATCACGATAGTCATCCAACCAAACAGGCTACAAGACGTTAAAGATCCTCTAAAGAATCTGAGCAGATAAAACGCCCTGAATTCTGAAGTCCGCATCGCGCGTAAGTATCGGTCGGCGAACGACAGCTGTCAGCCTAAAGCCGCCCTATGAATGGGAGCCTTACCTTCACACAGCCAAAAAAAAGCACCGCCTAAGCGGTGCTTTAAAAAATCAGACTCTTCGAGGCCGCCCTCGCCGTTTAGCTAATGGCTGAACAGCTGCTTCCGAACTTGTTATCAGCTCAGAGGACATGGGCGGATTTCCTAGCGCATCGGCATAGTGCACTAGGTCGGCTAATCTGACCACACGTCGAGATTGAATCTTGAACGTAGGAATTGGAAACTTGCCTTGGGTCATCCAATTCCTTGCTGTTTTCTCCGCTATGCACAGCACACTTGCTGCTTCACGGATCGTGAGAAATAACTGGTTCATCTTTGACTCCGTTTACGTAATTGCTGGCAACCTTCCATAGGTTTGGAGGGTGGTTGACCGACACGACAGTACATCGGTCAACCACGGATTCAGTTGGGGCAATTTACGGTTGAGCCAGCTAGTCAACCAAGTCCAATAACCTAAGCATCAAAGACTCGTTGAAGTCCTTCATGGTCCCTAATCGGGATATGTCACACTAAAATTTAATCCGTGGCTTTTTGGGCCACTTGGAACTCAAATGCCTGCTCGGGGACAAAAAAGGGACAAGCACCCCCTAACTTCCGGAGGAAAAACGGGGACATTCGGGGACAAAACGGGGACAGTGAATTTGGTCTAGGCAAGAAAAAAGCCCGATGAGTTTTCATCGGGCTTTTCATAAGTCCTTGATTTACAAGGATTTTTTGGCGGAGTGGACGGGGCTCGAACCCGCGACCCCCGGCGTGACAGGCCGGTATTCTAACCAACTGAACTACCACTCCTGGTAGGAGTAGCGTTTGCTGAGTTGCTTTCGCAACCTAGCCAAGTGCTACAAAACTTGGCGACCCTACGGGGATTCGAACCCCGGTACTCACCGTGAAAGGGTGATGTCCTAGGCCTCTAGACGATAGGGTCA
>JACCDU011153446.1_pt1 | contig 15956 bp, 14 predicted proteins | sample 7446081 | NCBI WGS metagenome assembly JACCDU01 (sample SAMN15323447, study PRJNA562643) | freshwater metagenome | isolation source: river surface water | place: USA:Blue River Watershed | collected 2017-08-17
AGGTCTAGGAATTGCCTGGCCTAGAGAGCGAAAAGTACTGTTTTGTTCCATCTGTAACAACTGGATTCCTGGGGTCTCCGACTTTGCCATTTTTTCAAGAATTTTTCCCTCGCTAGCAGGCCTAGGAATTGCTTTGACCGGCATAGCCGGCGCTGACATAGGCCTAGCAAGGTAATCCTGGATATCAACGGGGCTGCGCCCCTCCGGGCCGGCGGGATATCATAGATTACCCTGCTAGCCCGCCAGCGGGGATAGAAAAGATATACTCTTACAAAATATCTCCCCTGCCAAAATTCTCTAGTTCAAAATAACTGGTGACAAATCTTCAAATTTGTCATGACAAAATATATTCCTGCATGACAAATTCAAGATGGCTAAACAATTTCTCCCAATAACGCTAGCGGGACGACCCGGGGAGAACTGTTACTCCAAGAAAACTATTTTATATACAGAACACTATTTTTCGAAAATCGAAAACTTGTTGACGAGTAGACCGATTTTGGTGACAAGAATGTTGTTTGATGACAAGTCAAAAATCCTCAAAATTTGATTGGATTTTCCAGTACTCAAAAATGTTTGTCACAGTTGTTTGATTGGTTGTCATCTTGAGGATATAATAAACTAATTCACTAATTTTGAACGGCGGATAAAAGGATACAATATTAATTTATTTTATTTATTTTGTTAAACCAGACAGATCATTGATATCAAGCTAGGCCAAGAGGGGCGAAGCCCCGGGGGATATCATAGATCACCACTGCTAGCTTGGTAGAATCGTTAGATCCGGCATAAAAGGATTCCCAGTGCGACCATCGAGGGAAGACGAACCTCGTCGAACCTGAGATATGAAATTTTCTACATATTGCTAGTATATAAAACACAAGCTTCTTCTATATTATGGAATCCAAGACTTGCACTCACTGTAAGGTATCAAAGGCTGTCGATGACTTCAAATCGATCCGAGGGAAAGAACTTAAGCTGTGCTCTCGTTGCAGAGAATCGGTACGAGGGTACAAAAAGAAGTATAATTGTCCCCACGGACGCCAGCGAAGTCAATGTGTGGACTGCGATGGTAGTGGAATTTGCGACCACAAACGCCGACGAAGCCTTTGTGTGGATTGCGGAGGATCAGAAATGTGCGATCATCGGATTCAGCGAAGGGATTGTAATGCCTGTTCTGGAATTAAAGCTATTATTAAGAAGACAATTTCTCACACCAGAGAAGCTGACCGTAAGTCAAGCCGGTACAACCCGGATCTACATGTTGACAAATGCTTCCTCGAAGGCCTTTTCGAGGACTCGCCTGACCTTATTTGCCCCTATTGCACTGAGAAGATGTCCCTCGATTCCGGCGATCGACGCTTGGTAACAATCGAGCGCATCAATAACGACATTGGACATATTAAGTCTAATTGTATACTCGCCTGCTATTCGTGCAACGTATCCCGCGTTGGCCAACGTAAACAATAAACAAACATTAACTATCAATATTTTTCTTCGTCTTAACTTATAAACCAGGATGTCGACGTACCCTCCAGAGCTTCAATTTGTCGGCAACGTATCCACGCTAACGTGGGAGTCCCCTTACATCGATTGCCAAGGCTTCAGCCATGTGCATATTATGGCGTTCAGCAACGCAACTCATTACCTTGATGTCCAGTGGTCAATGGACTTCGGAATTAACACCGATTACGTCGATTCAACCAGTTCAGTTATTAATACCAATGCTCTATCGCTGCCAATCAGGGCTCGGTATATGCGCATTAGCTTTACTACTACCACGAGCCCCCAGGTATTCCGGTTGTGCACGGCGTTAAACTCTAACGCCCCTGGGCTGTCAATCTTGGATAACGCCGGCGCAGGGGCTAAACTCTATAAGCCTACGGAGAAGAAGATTCGAAGTTTGACGTCAACCGATGGCTCTATAACGATCAGTGAGCTAGCAGAGACAGTCAATTTTCAAGTGTCTGGCCTTGTTACCCCAGTTACCTTATCGAGCGCGGGAGGAACGACGCTAGTAACGGATGGAACTGGTCCTACACTTACTATCCGGGGGCTAGAAGTAGCGACGGACGACTTGCAGATAGGGTTGATGGCATCTACGCTTAGTTTAGATGTGGGTAAAACGCTAACCGGCGGAGCAAATAATATCATTATAGCTGGCAAAGCTAGTTATACTGGACAGCTTAATAATACTTCGACTGGATTAACTATCATTGGTCAAAGCAATGGAGCTCGCGATCTAATAGGGATAACCGATGCTGTAGCAGTTGGACTTGACGCCGGTAACTACCTAGGTATTGAATCGGTAGCAATTGGGTACCAGGCTGCAGAGGGATCTAGTACCCCAGGAGATGAACAAGGGAACTATTGCGTGGCCATTGGCACGGGAGCAGGACAGCTTGGCCAAGGCTTGATCGGAGCTGACGCGTTTTCAGGTTCGGTAGCTATTGGGAAGGCTGCTGCTTCTAACTATCAAGGCCGGAACTCAGTTGCGATCGGGCGAACATGCGGACAATTTAACCAAGGCGTCGAATGCGTAGCAGTAGGTTTTCAATCCGGATACGATGCTCAAGGAGGTGTAACTGGAGGCGGCGTTGCTATAGGGAACAAGGCCGGTCAATATCAACAAGGGCATTGCTCGGTAGCAGTTGGGTGTTTTGCTGGCCAGGGCTCATCTGACGGCCTGAATCCACAAGGCCCGCAATCGGTAGCAATCGGGTACGAGGCTGGCAAGACGTTGCAAGGCACACAATCGGTAGCCGTCGGATTCCAAAGTGGCAGTACCAACCAAGGCACTCAATCTGTAGCAATCGGGTACGAGGCTGCTGAAACTAATCAATCGACGACATCGGTGGCAATCGGATATAGAGCTGGACAGACTACTCAAGCTGCCAGCTCGGTTGCAATCGGTAGCCAGGCTGGGCAAACGAGTCAAAGTCTTTACAGCATCGCAATAGGACCAAACGCAGCCGATACCTCACAAGGCACTCGGTCGGTAGCAATTGGACGATTTTCTGCGAAAATCTCTCAAAATGTAGGATGCGTAGCAATAGGAGACCAATCTGCCTATAATACCCAAGCTACTCGATCGATCGCTATAGGAGAAGCATGTGCATCGGGTAGAAATACATCTAATGTAAACGTGGGATCCCAGGCGACCAAGGCGATTGCAATTGGAGCGGATGCTGCCAGGCATGGACAAGGTTCCTACTCGATAGCAATCGGAGACAGTGCTGCTATAGGATCAACAGATGGATTATCTATCCAAGGTACCTATGCTGTAGCAATCGGGTACGAGTCTGCCCAGACCGGCCAGGGTACCTATAGTGTTGCAGTTGGCTATTCCGCTGGCAATACCACCCAAGCGGATAGATGCGTAGCGGTTGGAAGGGAAGCCGGTAATACTTCGCAATCTCAGGGAGCGGTCGCGATAGGATCTAGTTGTGGTGTTGTATCCCAGGGGTCCTCGTCGATAGCCATTGGATACCTCGCGGGACAATATAATCAAGGCATCCAATCGGTAGCAATTGGAGGAGCAGCTGGACAGGGCTTAGCATTGAGCGATAACCAGCAAGAGTTTTCAGTGTCCGTTGGGTACCAGGCTGGTCAAGTTGGGCAGAAAGATCGAACTGTCGCTATCGGTATGTTAGCTGGCCAAACTCAACAAGCGCAAGCGGCAACGGCCGTAGGTTATGGAGCTGGACAAACGAACCAGGAGACTCATACAGTTGCCATGGGATACCTAGCTGGATCTGTTTCTCAACGAGCAGAATCAGTAGCTATAGGCTACCTTTGCGGACAATATCAGCAGGGTTCATGCTCAGTTGCCATCGGGTGCTTATGCGGGCAGGGAACCATTGACGGCCTGAATTCACAGGGTGCTGAATCGGTAGCAATCGGACATGAGGCTGGCCGTCTTCTCCAAGGCACTCAATCAGTTGCCGTCGGATTCGAGGCTGGCGAGACGAACCAGGGTCCATTGAACGTCGCGATTGGATATCTTGCTGGGCAAACCAATCAAACATTTGGATCGCCGTTTAACAGTTCAGTTGCTATTGGAGCTTCTGCTGGAAGAACTAATCAAAACCAATTGAGTGTTGCAATTGGAGCAAATTGTGCTAGAACTAATCAAGGAGGCCAATGTGTTGCTATTGGAAGACAAGCTGCAGCAGAATCTCAGATAGGATATAGTGTTGCAATTGGAGATAGTGCTGGAAAATGGGATCAAGGTGCTTATGCTATCGCAATAGGACAGGCTGCTGGAATGGGCGAATTCGCTAATGTTAAAGTAGGAAGCCAAGCTTCAAATGCGATTGCCATTGGTGGACTAGCAGGCATGTACGGACAAGGAACTTCTGCAATCGCAATCGGAGCCAATGCTGCCAAGGGAGCTACCGATGGTTCTACTCCTCAACCAGTACGTTCTATAGCACTCGGAGAGTCGTGTGCAACGCCGGGAGCGGTGGGCAGACTTGCATTCGGGAACGCAATGGAAGCGGTGCACGGATCGTTCAGCATGCCCAACGCCGGTGTACCCCAAGCATATATTAAGCTTGAGTGGAACGGTGTGCTTTATTACGTGCCAGCGTTCACAACAGTGCCAACCTAATCTCTTTGTATCATAATAAAATAAAGGCCATGTCGTCGGACAACATCGAACTCTTGAGCATTACCAACAATTTAGCCGGCGGGGCAACCTTTCAATCAGATCCACAAATTTTAGGCCAGTACATCTCGCTGTCTATTATTGGCGCCGCTAGCCAGTCCATAACAATTGCTTTGCAATTCTCAGCCGATGGCATCAACTACGATTACAACGTTACCAGGAATGTTTCCGTTGGCGACAACCAGCTCTTTACGCATCCAGTGAGCGCCAAATGGACGCGTGTTCGAGTTACTAACAACGGAGTAATTGCTACCACTTATTTGCGAGTTATCGTGTATGGCGTCCCGTCTAATTCAAGCTTAGTGGCTCAAATAGGTAAGATCGGTAATCTTAATCCAGAGATTGCCGTCAGTAATTTGCCCACGACTAGCTTCGGGGAAATGATGGTTTGTGAGGATAGACCTCAGAATCAATACATGTTCTGCGTGGGAACGGGCGGAGACTTGTTAACTCAGACGTGGAAGCTTCCATATAGAGGCCTTAAGTCTTATTGCTCCGCCGCTGGTAATTTTATGTCAATCTCTAACGGTAACGTCGGCCTCGGAGACACTTTCATCGATGGAGTACGCGGTTATCTTGCGGGTGCACCGTTTAGATACCACCCCGGGCAAGGCATCGAAAGCAAATTTACGGCAAAGTTCGTCCAAGGCCTTAAGTATCCATACGGGGATCATCCCAGTACCCTCTATGCTGGCATTGGATCAATTAACTCGTCAACGAACCGGCCTCGCGACGGATACTTTTTTGGCTACGGGGATCCAACGGCAGCCAATGATTCCGATATAGGAATCGTGTACCTTAATAACGACGTCAGAACATTCTACCCTAGGACATCGTGGAACGTAGATAAATGCGATGGTACTAATATCATGCCCGCTATCGATTTCGGGACATTCAACGTATTCGAAATCACTTTCCAGTATTTGGGGTACGGGGCTGCCAGATTTTACGTAGAGAATCCATCGACAGGACTTCTACAACTTGTGCATGTTATTAACCGCGTTAACGATGCGACAGCAACGAATAGCAATCTCTCGAATCCTAGCCTCGGGCTCATATTGTACGCAGAGAACGAACCAGGGGTAGCGGTCCTTACACTTGATAGCAAAGTATCAATGGCTTCATTTACGTACACTATACAAGGCAATCTAATCAGACCGGATGTTAGAACGGCGTTCACATCTGCTAAAACGGGCATAACAACTGAAGCAGTGGTACTCAATATCAGATGCGACAGCACGTTCTATGCCCGCGACAACGAGTATCCTATTGATCTCGATTATCTATCCGCTGGCACGGACGGCACTAAAGTAGTTAGATACACTATGTACTTGAACCCAACGCTAACCGGTGCCAGCTGGGTGACAAATTCTCAATATACCTTGCCTGTGTCCTTTGATACCGTGGGTACAATTTCAGTGCCTGGCCAGAAAATCTTCGCGTGGACAATGGCGAAGGCAGATCACATCCAGTTGTACCTCAAGGAAACTCATATACACATGAACCCAGGCGACATCATTAGTATAACTGCGTTTAGCACTAGCTCCAACGACGTCGAGTTGTCCGCGAGTATCATCTATCATTAATAAAGAAAAGGCCATGCTCCAACAACTTTGGCAAACCGAACCCCTCGGGGAAAACATCGATAGAATTACCGAGTTCGTTGACGTATCAGCGTACTATAAGCTTCGCGTTTGTGGATTCTCGGACACCCTAACGGACATCCACATCGAGTGGTCTCATGATGGCCAGTATAAGTGTATTAGCAGCGCAATTAAAATCGGAAGCCATCTTTGGCGCTCGGAAGAACTGAAGACTCTCATGCCTTTCGTGCGATTGCACATTATTAACAATTCAGGCAAGGTTAACACCGAACTCAGGGTTACCGTGCATCAATTTGGCGGACAATCGCAAGCCGCGCCAGCGGCGCCAGCGGTGCCAGCAGAGCCAGCGGCTCCGATAGCGATAGAAGTGGAGCCAGCAACAATAGCAGCTTTAGATCAATCAAGAGAAGTTAAATTCGATATCGTAGAAACACCGGCTGAGCCTCCGAAGAAACGAACATGGCTTAGCAAGAAACTTAGTTCACCAAAGCATACTTGCAGGGACGATAGGCTGCCAGGATTCCTTCCCAAAGATAGCATCCTGATAACCGATAGACGCGGATCGATCATTCCGCTAGCACCAGGGAACCCGGGAGAAATTCTCGCTATGACTCAATCTGGTCCTCAGTGGATCAGCATCAGCCACGCAGACACCGAATTCGTATAATATATAAAGGAGGATGACCTCAGTATTCACTCTTAACCAGAAATCCTTTTCTAACCAGTCCGCGCAACCTGTCGCACTTGTTTCCAATCGAACGGATGAGAGCATCGAAACCGGTGCCCGATGGCCTTGCCTTGTTCAAATTGAGTATCCTTCTAGTGTTCAGTTATTGTTTGATTCTAAGGATAGGATTAACCCGTCGGACGATCCGTGGTCGTTTACGGTCGATTTAACGACCAACCTCTACAAGGCGCGCAGTGTTCAATGCGTTCGTGCAATCGTGCCCAAAATCCCCAACGTTACCGTGTTTAACAATACGCTTATTATCAAGCATCAGGGAGGCACGACAGCAGCATTCACTTTGCCAGTCGCATTCTACAATACAACTAGCCTTGCTAACGCGCTGACAAGTGCCATCAACGCCGCCTTTGTTGCCGCCGCGATCGTGGATACAGTTGTCACCTCGTTTGATGCCGTTACGAACACGTTCAGTATTACTAGCACCGGCGGACTCGATTTCTTTATAGTAGACTCTTGTTCGTTCATAACAAGGGGAACGTTTCTCGCCCCGTTCGAAAGCGAACCACTGGCTAACGTTCCTAGCAAATCGACAATCTATTCAGGCCCGGTAGGAATGGTCTACTCAAGGTATATAACCGTACACTCGCCGACATTGAATCAATATAGCTATAGCGATAGCCTTACGAGCAGTTTCACTCAACAGTCAGACATTGTCTGCATCCTCGATATTAGTTCCATTGAAGACCCGGTCGACTTCGACGCTACTGTGCCCTACGGCGGGGCATATAAGACAATTACAACAACTGATGCCCCGATTATCTCGGTAACCAACGGGCAAAAGAATTTTCACAATGTACAATCTTTCTTCTGTCTGGATGAATGGGGATCGCCCGTCCAAGATATTATGAACCTTGGGGGAAATTACCCCGCGAATAAGCTCGGAATAACACTATACTTTGTTGCTAGATTTTAATAAAAACTAAGTTTATTTAGATTTGCATATCCACTGTTCCCTGGCTTACTTCAATGAGTGCTTCGATAACGTATGTTACGCTGACTAAATACTGGAGATTGTCTTGAATTACGTTAGGATCGTCTGCCTCGGTGTACGGGGTGGCATTGGCGCTATAGGTGCACTGGTCGACAGTGAAGAACAACTGCATCGATGCACCAGCGTATCCTGGTAAGTTCTCGGTTAACTTCTCTGACATAATTTTACGCATGTTGTACCCGAATGGAATACAGAGAACATTAGTATGGTACACCTGTTGACCGACGGTAGCATCTGTCCCTGCTTGCCGGCATGATCTAATATCGTAACTAAGGTCGTCCCCGTCGAAAGCAGCGGTGAGCATTGCTTGAATCTCGGCATTTGACCGACAATCGACTAAATTTTGGCCTCCATACGCCAGTCTCAAAGAACTTAATTGCACGCTTTCGCCGTGAATAAGCGCAAGGCCTGTATCTCTGCCGACCCAGTTGCTAGAAGTGGTGGTAGGAGGACCACCGGAATCGTTTGTCGCTGAATTAGGACGAATGTTCAAGATGATAGCTGAAAGCATGCCGGCAGGCGCGGATTGCAAATTGATTGAGGTCTCGACATCTGGAGAAACGCCTGACAATGGGTAAGTAATGGAATTGAGGTACTTACCGGGCGTCGAATAGATGAGACTGGGATCCATTGACATCGCTGATCTGACCGCGAACGACGAGTCAACGAGGTCACTAGTAGTCCCCACGACCTGACAAGAAGCCCATGATGTAGGAGGAGCAAATGCAGCATTGGTCTTAACCGTAAACTTATAGCCAGGATTCCAGTTAAAGGCTAACTGAACAGGGCCGTTGAGAACAGAGAAGTCGAGTCCGAATTGTCCTGATTGATAAGCTGCGCTAGCGAGCACGTGCGCAACCGGTATCGATGCAGTTAGAGTTCCTGCACCAGAGAACCCTGATCCAGCCAGTTTGAGCATCTGTTCCCGATCCCATCGATTCTTACATGTGAGCAAGCAATAATCTCTGATAGCGGTTCCGCTGAGAACCATTGATTGGAGGAGCGAGTTACTAAAACTAACCTCCAATGAATTTATCGCATCAAATAGCCACCCATCGTGAGGAGTCTTGTACCCGGTGGATCCATCGAGCGAAACCTGGAGGAACATGCTTGTAACGATCGAACTTGTGCTGATGGTAAAGTTGGTCTGTGATCCGAGCAACAAGTTATTACTGGTAACACGCAATCGATTGAACGACTGGATACTCTCTGCCAAATGACTGGTACAGTTAGCGGGCGATGCGTAGAACTCATGCAACTGTGATCCGCCAGGGTGCGCAAGCTTGACTTTCGACCTGGACAGGACAGAGGCGACAGCTTGAGAAATTTGCGCAGACATGATGTGTTGAGATGAGATGTGTCTTTATTAAGTACCACCAGAAAATAAATCGCGTGCTTGCGTGTTATATGCTGCGAGCGTATCGTGATACCTATTAGCCTCGTTCGACGCGTTAGAAACAATGCTTTTTGCTCCACTTAGGTCTTTGCCAGAGATTTGCTCGGCTGCTGATATTGCTCGATTTGCGTGCCCGGCTGCGCTGCTAATATGCTTAAGTGCTTTGCCGCTTGCTATATAGCTACTCAGTTCTTTAGCGGATCGAACAGGATTCTTGATTTTATCCATGATTGTCTTTGCGGTCTTCTTTCGTCCTCTGACAGTCAGTAGGCTGTTTGCTAGCCTTTTGCCGGCACTCTGCCCGAGCTTCGCTAGTTCTATTCCTTCGTTGATGCCTGATTGGATTTCATGCCTCCGATCCCATGCTTCGCCCGCGAGTGCGGCGCCTGCTGCGACGGCTGCCTGTGCCATAGGTGCTCTTTATGTTATATAGCAGCGTTTATTTTTTAAGTTTACCCTGATTTATCAAATATGTTTCGACCCGCCGTTTAATTAGATTTGGATTTTTTTTAAGGACCTTCTTAACATAATATTTGCTAAGGGGATCCTCTATATTATAATCAATCTCACTTAATTTAATTTTTGAATTGGGATTGTACTCGAAAGTACTGCCATCAACTGTATCTATTAGAGTTAATGTGCTAGACGACGATGATACGTTTCTTATAGCGTACCTATATTTATTTTGCATCTCTGGTTCTTCCATAGGAGGCAATTTCTTAGCCTTTCCCGCTGTCTCAAATTCGAATGGATCTTCCATAGGCGACTCCTCCTCTTTCGACTCCATCCAGTATGGATCTTCCACTTCAGGTAACTTTTGTTTAATTATATACGTTTTAGGCTGATATTCTGGTTCTTCCTCTGATTCCGGTTCTTCCATCTTCGCCTCAGATTCCATCATCCCAGATACAGCTTGATTTGCCAATCTAGGTTTAGCGAGCTTTACCGCTTTAATATCTTCTTCTAGTTTGCTTCGTCTCGAGGGTCCAAGATTCGGAGGCAGTGGAGGAGGGACTGGAATTATATCCTGCCACTCAGGTTCAATATCCTGCCACTCAGGTTCGGCTTCTTGCCTCACAGGTTCTTCTTCTGGCATGTAAGCCTCGCGAAACGCGCGACCAGAGACATCAATGCCAGCAGCGGCAGCGGCGCGAGCAGCGCGAGCAGTTAATCTAGCGCCAGCAATGCCAGCAACGCCTGCGGCGCGAGCAGCGCGAGCAGCTAGCGAAGATTGTTCCTCTATAGATTCCGGGGCGCCCTCGATCGCATCCTGCCACTGAATGCCTTCGCTCGATCCACTAGCTGCCCGAGTTGCTCTAATATTATCGCGTATTAAATGGATTAAATTTGCCTGACCTAGTCTACCTGATGCACCCTTAGGCAACGGCGCTCGAAATAGTTCGTCAGGCTCCGCATCGTACCCAAGCTCGGCCGGTCTAAGCGCTCCAGCAGCCGCTTGCTCTTGTAATGTTGCTCCCATTGAGGTACCATATTTATCTCTGTTCCTATCTGGAACAACTACCAATGATTGCCTCCGATTTCCAAAATCTGTCGACGGTCTGTCCGGTAGAGGTCGAATTCCAACGCGGATCCTCTTTGTCGCTCGCACCGGTTGATAGGTAGTGTTAGGCTGATTCAGCGTATTGTACACCGACGGAAACGCCGTTCCTGAGCGCTGAACTCGTATCATGTTCGCCTTTATTAATAAAGAACACCGACATGTTTTCCGTTCCTAGTCAATCTAGAACCAGAACTGCTTGGACTCGTGCAATTGGGCACCATATCCACATGCCAACCGTGCCTCCATATCAGCAATATCACTTCAAGCCTCCAACTGGCAATGCCTTGAGGCCTGATATGTACCTCAAAAGGAATACAAACCTTACCCATATGGCTCAAAAATAGCTATCGTGTCGTGCACTTGATCGAAATGCAACACGCGTTCCATCGGCTGCATGTATGCCTTGATTAGTTCGTTTAACTTATTGTAATTGGATTCGTTGAAATACGGTGCTATTAATGCTCCAATAAAATTCTTTAGCATAAAAACCCAATCGTCCGCTCGCAATTGTGTAACATAGACGTCGTGCACACTATTTCTCATCGCCGGCGTTATTAGCTTCGGGTACTGCAGGAGCATGCAGGTACTTATGTTACTATTTCTCATTGTCAGCAGTTGTTTGACCATTGTCCCCTTGCGAATACCGGAAACCACGTCGTCTAGAATAACTAGGAACTGAAATGCATTATTGCTTTCGAAGTTGATCTTCCTAAGCAAGTTAACTATTTTTGGAATATATCCGGTAATGATCTTTATGTTTAGCCGCGGGTTTAATTTCTTCAGAGGCTCTGCATTGGGGCTCTCGGTGAATAAAAATATCCGATCATAACAATCAAGTGGCAATCTGTTTAGCTGTTCTACTAGGAAATGTGTTTTGCCGCTAAAGGAGGATCCGAGGATTAGTTTAGTCCGGCCAGAATCGCTAGCCTTCTTGTAGAAGATCCCGTTCTTCGGACGAGCTTCCGTTGGCAAATACGCGGATTCTTCTTCTTCTTCCTTCGCCGGCACTTGCTTGCGTTGCAAACGGATCATAGCTTTGGGAGACTTTAGGGCGTTCTTTATTAAAGTGCCAACCAGGCTCTTAACATGATGGACCGGAAAGGATCCGTCGAACAATAGTTCAGGCTTGAATGCGCCTATTGCGTGCTCGGCAGCTAACCTAATCAACGCAAGGTCTGGCTTCTTCTTGTACTTGTATGTATTCAGGTAAAACCGCTTGCAATTGGATCTCTGGGTAACCTCATTGAACCCGGCGTACTCAATGATGAACCTAGTGGTTTCCTCTGGATCTTGGACAACAGTAATGTTAGCCATTTATATTAATAAACAAAGATGGCTTTGATGCGCGACATCTTCGCTGCCGTTCGCTCGGGCAATCATGTAGGAATCATGTCGACGGTGTCTGCCCCAATGCCTTTACAGCCAGCGCCGCCAGCAGTAAGGTCAAAAAAGGTCCCGATTCAAACAATTGACATGCAACGGGAAGAAGAAGAAGACGAAGAGCCTAAAATTTGGACCCCGGGGAACTCGGTTAAGGAGACGCTAGATACGATGGCATTCTTCAAGCCAGCTGAGTTCAATAAACTTAAACGAAAAGAACGAAAGGCTAGTAAAGTTAATTTATTCGAATGGTTAGACGGCGAAGTCGATAATATAATCGAGCTCGAAAATAGGAAATTAGATAAATTATTCGACCCAGTATAAATAGGCAGTATAAATCGATAAAATAAATGTTTCTTCAAGCTAAATATTTTTCTTTGTACATATTGTACATTATTGTAGAAGTGCGATCGGAGAATCCGTTGAAGTACATTGGTTCTTCATTTACGCTTAATTTATAGTCGAGGTATTTCTTGAAATCGGATAACAAATTCATGCTAAATTTATCTTCTTTGTCAATATAGTACTCGTTGTAGTCGGGTATTCCATTGACTTGCGGGTCATACTTTACAGTTATCATTCTTTCAATGTAGACTACGTCGCCGTCCTTAAATTTATAGGTTTTCCTTGATTTCTTCTTAGGTTGAATGGCTGGTTTTGGTGCAGGCTTGCTAGCTTGAATAGGAGGCATTATCATTTGTTTATCAGTTTCATCTATGTCCAAATAGTCGCCGTAGTCAATTTCTTTCGACGGGGCAATTGAAACTTGTTTCATTATAAGGGGGGCTGGTTCAGTATCGTCCATCCCTAAATAATCTCCATATTCTTTTACTTTAGGCATTTCTTTCCGGGCTAACCGCTTATTCAGTTTATCATTCAATTTCTTTGATTTTTTAAGCTCTTCTTCCATTGCTTCCAATTTTAGCTTGGAATCTCGTTGAGTACGTTCTAACTGTTCCTTCAATCGATTAGTCTGCTCTAACTTAAGTGCACTTGCTAATTCTCCTTGTAATGTCATTATTTTTCGCTCAAGTTCAGCCCGGCTAATAATAGCCTGTTGTTCAGCTAGCACTACTTTAGCACGTTCCTCTTCCAATAATTTGTTAAGCCGAATCCTCTCAGATTCTACTAAATTTACCCCGGTTGTTCTTAAAGGATTATAATCAACTATAGCCTCTTCCTCACTAAGTTCGATAGTAGCATTACCGAAGTCCAACTTCAATACACGATTTAATGGTACATTTACTTCCTGGATATAGGTCAATGTAACACTTTCACCATACTTTACGTTAACTGTTCGTCCGAATTTAATATCGCCAGTCGATGGCTTTTTCCTAGCATTAGGAGAACTATTAGTTACAGTCCTCACTTCGTTCACTTCGTTCACTTCGTCAACTTCGTTCACTTCGTTCACTTCGGCTTCGTCTTCATCTTGGTCATCATTGGTTATCTCCGCTTTAAATTTTATAGTCAATTCTTTAATATAGTGCTCAGATTTGGTCAATCTGAACCTATGACTTCGATGGTTAATCTTATGGATGAAATTCTCTTCGATTGAATCGTTGGGTACCGTATGGCTAGGATTTAATCCCTTAATAACGCAAATCTCGGCAAAGGCTGACTCGTACTTTAACTTGCATGCGTCTAAAAGCAAGTTGACATCAGTTTCAACCGAGGTAAGATCTCCATTAACTGGGAGCATGTTGTACACGTAGGCATCGCCGTCAAAAGTAAACGGTCTAACGTGCTTTACAGGCTTCTCAATTAAGTTCTTCAAGCAGACTCGTTCCTTGATTCTATCAATGATTTCATTGAAGTAAAGGCTTGAATTTGCTCCGTATACTCTAGCAGGTACATCAACTTCGAAGAATGACTTCATTTGAGGTTCAGTTGGCTTAGAATTAGTTCCGCCTAAATATACGTAGGCTTCGAATAAGAACTCCCGGATCCCACTGGAAACGCGGGTACCGGTTGGACCAGCTTCAGATCTAGGGTATCGATTTCGGTTAAAACGGGCAACCATATACGATTTCAAGTCGGCACTTAAATCACCCTTGCTGACAACTGGAGTCCATGCTGGCTTGATCGAATCGTAATCAAAGATTAACTCTTGGAGACGATCCTTATAGGCGGTTAATTCGAGTTCATTATAGAACTCTTTGACTGGGAAGGCAAATGAAAGATCGATAGATAAACTCATGTCTGAGGGTTTTATTTAATAGAAAAATATAAAAAAAGATAATTTCAAAGACGACGAGAAATTAAAAATTCGTCTTCTGTCGATCAAACTACTTGAAGTCGCAGATAGTGCATGATTCCTTCCTGCATTCCATTAGGTGCTCGCGGTACGCTTGATAAACGATCCTACTTCTAAGGACATTACGGCATGGTTGTCCATCCATTCTCTTTCTTCCTCGCTTGTGATCAATTTGGTCCCAGGGGAGGCCAGTCTCGCGTTCAACACGTCTGCGATAACGAATACATGATTCCGATAATTGCTTCCCTGGTTCTCCTGCTGGCGCCGCTGGCGCCGCTGGCTCTGCTGGCTCTGCTGGCGCTGCTGGCGCTGCTGGCTCTGCTGGCGCTGTTGACGTTCGGAGGGAATCCTGATTTTGTACAAATTTAGAATCATCGGACATCTCTTTATCTATATATCAACATATCTTTATTCGTCGTCGTCTTCGCTGTCGGTTACATAAACAACCTTCTTCTTGCGCTGTTTTTTCTCAGGGACGGCAATTGGAGCGCTGTTCTTCCACTTAAGGAATTGCTGATATTCGTCGTCAACCGGGTCCTTGTAAGACACTTTCTTCGCCGGTTTAGCCCGAGGATCCTTGGGAGCAGGCTTCGCTGGTCTAGCCGGAGCCGGCGCGGGTTGGCGTTGCTGCTGGGCACGCAAGTCTTCGACCTTGTACGCATGGTAATGAGCGCGACCCTGGTGAACGGCCTGTGCATGAGTTAGCCCATTGTACTTGGCGAACTTCCGGATGAATCCAATCCAATCGAGCCCTGGGGGATAAGTGTCGAACTCAGCTGACATGGCTTTTATTTACTATGCGTTAGGCAAAATATTTTCCCACGGTCGGCCCGGCTAGAACAGCCAGCTTTCATGCATAGTTGAACAGATCGTTCCACGTTATCCTGGTTGCACCTATAGCAGCAAAGGGTTACATTAAAGCGAACATGTCCATGCCGGTTATCCTTGCGCTGCAATGTTACCGCTCGGTCTCCAACGACAGCCACTGGCAGCGGGTGCATCAATTGTTGGCAATAGGGACAAGGGGTATCAAACCTGTCCTTGAATAACGATAGAACGAATTTAGTGTCAATATCATTCATTCTGTCGTGCAATAGATCATTCCTCTTGGAATTGCGAACAGCTAGCTTGACTAAAGAAATCCGGGGGTCATCCGAGCACAACCGGCAGCGATCGGCCAGAAATCCACATTGGCAATAAATTAGTCGCATCGTGTTCTTTATTTATATATAAAAAAATACAATAATATGTTCGTCTTCCCTCGATGGTCGCACTGGGAATCCTTTTATGCCGGATCTAACGATTCTACCAAGCTAGCAGTGGTGATCTATGATATCCCCCGGGGCTTCGCCC
>JACCDU011236088.1_pt1 | contig 15927 bp, 16 predicted proteins | sample 7446081 | NCBI WGS metagenome assembly JACCDU01 (sample SAMN15323447, study PRJNA562643) | freshwater metagenome | isolation source: river surface water | place: USA:Blue River Watershed | collected 2017-08-17
CCATCCTGGGCGTGATGCTGGGCCTGGGCATCAGCCACAGCCCCAAGCTGCTGGTGGCCTGGCCGGTGCTGCTGGGGGTGGGCATCACCTTCAGCTGCATGGCGCTGATCTTCAACGCGCTGGCCAAAGGCTACGACTTCTTCACCTACTACTTCACGCTGTTTCTGACGCCGATGATGTTCCTCTCAGGCATTTTCTTTCCGCGTGACCAGCTGCCACCCGTCGTGCGCGTGATGGCCGACTGGCTGCCGCTGTCGGCGGCGGTCGACCTGGTGCGCCCGCTGTTCCTGGACCGCTGGCCGGAACATGCGCTGCGCCACGGGCTGGTGCTGGTGGTGTTTACTGTCGCGTCCTTCTGGGTGGCTCTGGCGCTCACACGCCGGCGCTTTCGGACCTGAACCCGACCGGAGTCGAAGCTGTTCAGCGCGTCAGACGCAGGAGCTCTTCACGAGTGAAGCTGGCCGCGCCATCTTTCCACTCGAGCCGCTGGATGTGGTTTCTGGCGCGCTCGGGTGAACGAAACGGGCCGGTGACCACAAGGTAGCGCTCGCTTTGCCCCCCCTCGGGGGCCGTCACCAGAATGCGCGCATTGGCCAGCACTTCCTTGCGGGACCGAAAACCCTCTGCTTCACGCAAGGTGTTGACCCGGACATGCGCGACCACCAGGCTGTCTGGCGGCAGGCCACTGAGCCAACGCCTGGAGGCAGACGCTTTCTCGACCACTGGCGCCGGGCTGGACACCTCGACCAAGGCCTTCTCGGGCGCCGAGGCCTCAACCGCGGGCACCTGGACCGCTGCGGGGGTCACAGCAGGCGCCGGTGACGCAGTTGCAACCGGCTCGGGAACAGCTGGCACGCTCGCGGCAGTGGCGGCCTTGACGACCGGCTTGCCCGTCGTCGCCATGCGGATCGCTTGCAGCAGCATCATTGCCGACAGCGCCACCGTGGCTCCTCCCAGAACCCAAACCAGCCACTGCTGCTGTGCTGTACTTCCCATTGGGGCTGCAACCGGTTGTTGTGTTTGCACCAGATCTTCCTTTTTCTGCTGGATGTCGACGATCTGGATGCCGTGCGCGGCATCCGGGGCCAGCAAGGATTGACTCAAGAGCGCCACCCGCAGGCCCAGCTCCGGGTAGTTTAGACAGCTGCGGCGCAGGATGTCGAGGTGCTCGGGGGCCATCCGTTGTGCGTGCGGCAGCACCCAGACCTGACCGACCTGCGCTTGCGCCGCAACGCCGCCCTGGCCAAGCGCCTCCACCAAGGCGTTGAGTTGCCGCAGCACAGGCAAAAAGTCTCCGTCGTGAAACACCCGCAACGGCCGGCCCGGGTGCAAGTCCAGGGCCTGCGAACACAAGGCTTCGACACCTTGCTCGAGCACATCGGCATCCGGACTCCACCAATGCACCACACTCGCAGGCCCATCGAGCCACTGCCGGGCAGACCGGGTGAGCGCAGACAGCTGGCGGCTTGGCTCAATCCGAGGGCTGGAACCGAATTCGCTCACGGCGGCAATGGCCGGGTGGTCGCAAATTGCCCGGCCTGAAAAACCAGTGGCTCGCCCTCGGCAAAGCCGCAGCGCTCGACCTCGCCGACAAAAATGACGTGGTCGCCTTCCTCGTAGCGGCTGCGGTTGTGGCATTCAAACCAGGCCAGCGCACCGGCCAGGATCGGCAGGCCACTTTGACCCAGGCTGTAGTCCACCCCGGCGAAGCGGTCACCCTGGCCATAGGCAAATTGCTTGCACAAAGCCAGCTGATCGGACGCCAGCACATTGATGACGTAATGCGTGCCCGCATGGAACAGTGGCAAGCTGCTCGCATGCAGGCCCAGGCTCCAGAGCACCAGTGGCGGGGTGAGTGACACCGAGTTGAAAGAACTCGCGGTGATGCCGATGAAGTTGCTGCTGGCTGCATGGCCCGGCTTGCCCCCGGGGGCATGGGTGGTGACCACCGTGACGCCAGTGGCAAAGCGCGACAGCGCTTGCCTGAAGTGCGGTGGTTCGAAGTCGGGGCTGCGCGCCGACACGTCGGCGGGGGGATGGGCATGTCGCGGAGATCGCATGGGCAGATTATCGACGAGCACTCACCGACAGATATGACGCCTGCGTTGACGGCCCAGTCATCGGCCAGCCTCCGCATAAACCCTTAAAAACGCGCCCGTGTGACATCGCGTCAGCGCAGTGCTGGCATCATGGCCGGCATCACACTGACAGGAGACACGCATGCGCCACACCACCCGCCGCACCAGCCTGATGGCCCTGACCCTCTGCGCCCTCAGTCTGGGCACCGCGAACGTGCAGGCCCAGACAGCCTGGCCCAACAAACCCGTGAAAATCGTCGTGCCTTTCGCACCTGGCGGTACCACCGACATCCTGGCGCGTGCCATCGCACCCGACCTGTCCAAAGCTTTTGGCCAGCAGTTCGTGGTTGAGAACAAGGGCGGTGCCGGCGGCAACCTGGGCGCAGAGCAAGTGGCCAAATCGCCTGGAGACGGCTACACCCTGCTCATGGGCACGGTGGGCACGCACGGCATCAACCGTGCGCTCTACACCAGACTGCCCTATGACCCCTTCAAGGATTTCGTGCCAGTCACGCTGGTGGCTGGCGTGCCCAACGTCATGGTGGTCAACAGCGAGTTTGCGGCGACCCACAAGATCAACAACGTCAACGACTTCATCCGCTACGCCAGGGTCAACCCCGGCAAGCTGAACATGGCCTCCAGCGGCAATGGCACCTCGATCCACCTGGCTGGCGAGCTGTTCAAAAGCATGACCGGCACCTTCATGACGCACATCCCCTACCGGGGCTCAAGCCCGGCATTGCTGGACCTGGCTGGCGGCAATATGCAGGTCATGTTCGACAACCTGCCTTCGGCCATGCAGCTGATCAAGGCAAACAAGATCAAGGCGCTGGCGGTCACCAGCAGCCAGCGCTCGGCCGCCTTGCCCGACGTACCCACCGTGGAAGAGGCCGGTAACCTCAAGGGCTTCGAGGCCAGCAGCTGGTTCGGCCTGCTGGCCCCTGCCGGCACACCTGCCGACATCGTCAGCCGCATCCAGCAGGAAGTGGCCAAATCTCTGGCCACACCCGCGCTCAAGGAGCGCCTGGCAGCCCTGGGCGCCATCCCCAGCGGCAATACGCCGGCCCAGTTTGCGGCCCTGATTGAGGCCGAACACAAGAAATGGGCAGAGGTGGTCAAGGCCTCCGGCGCCAAGGTGGACTGATGCCCCGGTCTGGCACGCGCGATGCCAGCGGGTTCACGGGTAGATCAGCGCCGAAACTGCCCCGGGCTCAAGCACCACAACATTTCTTGTACTTCTTGCCGCTGCCGCACGAACACGGGTCGTTGCGGCCAGGCTCGTCGGCTTTGATGACCTGCTGCACCCGCGGGCCGATGTTGCGCCAGATCTCGCGCAGGTCGTACACCGCCCACAAGGCTTCGCCGTAGGCATTGAGGCGGTTCTCGCTCACGCTGGGCGGGCCGTCTTCGCCAAAGGCCGACAGGGTGGCTTCGTCGGTGTCGTCTTCGGTCAGGGCCACGATGGCCTGCAGCGACAGGTCGTGCCATTTGGCCGCATCCTTGTCCTTGGGCGCTTCCCATTCCTCGGGCCAGCTTTCGATGGCGTACATGAAACCCAGCGCCCAGACCTGCGCAAACGAGGGGATGTCTTCGCCCTCGACTTCTTCGCGCTCTTCAGGCGGCAGCGAGGCAATGGCGCCGCGCACGTCCAGCACCTCGGGGGCGTAGGCCTTGTCTTCGTCCAGCGCCTGGATTTCGGTGTCAAGCGCAGTGCGCACCTCTTCAAAGCGACGGTCCCACAGGGCCATGAATTGCTCGCGCTGCGCATCGCTGGCAAACGAGGCACCTTCGTCCAGCCCCAGCAGCACCGACAGCCATTCGTCGGCGTCGATGCGACGGCGGCAGCACACCAGCGCGGCCAGAAAGCCTTCGCAGAATTCCCACTGCGGGGTCTCGTCGTGGCGATTGCGCAAGTCGTCGAGGATGTCGTCGAGGGCGTCAAAGTCCTGGCTCTCGAGGCCGTGGGTGGTGGTCATGGGGTGGTTTCCAGAAGAGACGGGTTGAGGGCCACGCCGCAACGGGCGAGGCGGTTTTTCATGCACAGCACCTGCGCGTCCTTGCTGTGCAAGGCGGCGCCGTGCTGCACGGCCAGATCGATGAACTTCTGGTCATCGGTGTCCTTGCAGGCGTAGGGCGCCCTGGGCGCGTCGGGCAGCAGTTGGGCGTGGCGGTCAAAGTGGCCGAGCACGGTGTCGGCCGTGATGGCGCGCGCGCTCAGGCGGCGCGCGATGTGCGGGTAGTCCAGCACCCGCGCCAATTCTTCGCGCATGGCGGCAGTCGCCATCCATTGGGTCTCACCATCGTGCAGACTCTCACGCAGCGGTGCGGACGCCGGGTCGTCAAAGACCCAGAGGTCCAGCACGATGTTGGTGTCGAGCACCCGCAGGCTCACGGCTTCTCGCCCCCGTCGCGACGGGCGCTGCCCGCCACCAGATCAAAGCGGAACAGGCGGCATTCGATCGGGCCGTTCCACATGGGAACGCGGCGCGATTCTTTCAGGCGCATGCGGCTGGGCAGTTTCAGGTCGGGCGTGAGCATCCACGCGCTCCAGCCGGCAAAGTTCTTTTTCCAGTGGGCCGAGAGCTGCAAAAAGAAGTCGCCGCCGTCATCGGTCTGCACCTGCTCGCGGTGTTCGCGGGGCTGACCGGTGCGCGCCGCCGCCAACAGGCCGGGCACAAAGTTGTCACGGCCATGGCCGGCCACGCCTGCTGCGGCAATGCGCTCGCCGTACGGCGGGTTGAGCAGCATGATGCCTGGCACCTCGCTGGGCGGCATGCGCTGCAGGGCGTCGCCACCTCGCAGCTGCAAGGCGCGGGCCACACCGGCGCGTTCGGCATTGCGCTGCGCAAAGTCCACCATGCGGTGCGCCACGTCAGAGCCGAACACCGGTGCGGTGGGGGCATGCTCCATGGCGCGGGCTTCGTCTTTGAGGCCCTGCCAGACATGCGCCTGGTAAGGCAGCAGCTTCTCGAAGCCGAAGCGGCGCTGGCTGCCAGCCGCGATGCCGCAGGCGATCTGCGCCGCCTCGATCGGGATGGTGCCGCTGCCGCAGCAGGGGTCGTACAAGGGCACGGTGGCATCCCAGCCACTGGCGGCGATCATGGCCGCGGCCAGCGTTTCCTTGAGCGGGGCGTCGCCCTTGTCGGTGCGCCAGCCGCGCTTGAACAGCGGCTCGCCCGAGGTGTCGATGTAGAGCGTCAGGTGGTCGCGTGTCAGGTGGGCGTAGATGCGCGCATCGGGCCACTGGGTTTCCACACTGGGTCGCTCACCGCGTTTGGCGCGGAAGCGGTCAGCCACCGCATCCTTGATCTTGAGCGCGGCAAAGTTCAGGCTCTTGAGCGGGCTGTGCTGCGCGGTGATCTCGATCTTGAAGGTCTGCTTGGTGGTGAACCAGATTTCCCAGGCCACGTTGCTCGCGGCTTCGTACAGGTCGGCCTCGCCGCGGTACGGCGTGTGCGAGAGCTGCACCAGCACCCGCTGCGCGAGGCGGCTGTGCAGGTTCAGGCGCATGGCGTCGCGCCATGACGCATTGACCACCACGCCGCCGCGGCCCGTCATCAGGTCTTGTCCGGTGAGACCGGTGAGGTGGTGCACCTCGTCGGCCAGAAAGTCTTCGACGCCTGCGGCGCAGGGCAGAAACAGTTGCAGTGAGTTCACGTTTTTAAAGCGCCTTGCGCAGGTTGGCGGGCGCGATCTTGAGCGCTTCGCGGTATTTGGCCACGGTGCGGCGGGCGCAGTCGATGCCCTGCTCCTTGAGCATGTCGGAAATCGTGTTGTCGGACAGCGGTTTGGCCGTGTTTTCGGCAGCCACAAACTGCTTGATGAGGGCACGCACGGCCGTGCTCGACGCGGCGCTGCCGCTGTCGGTGCCCAGGCCCGAGCCAAAAAAGTATTTCAGCTCGAAGGTGCCTTGCGGCGTGCTCATGTACTTGGCAGTGGTCACGCGGCTGATGGTGGACTCGTGCATGCCCAGCTCGTCGGCGATCTCGCGCAGCACCAGCGGGCGCATGGCCAGCTCGCCATGAACGAGGAAGCTTTTTTGCCGCTCGACAATGGCACTGGACACGCGCAGGATGGTGTCAAAGCGCTGCTGGATGTTCTTGATGAACCAGCGTGCTTCCTGCAGGCGCTGCTGCAGACCCTGCGCCCCTTCGCCCTTGCCACCGCGCAGGGCGTTGGCGTAGATGTCGTGCACGCGCAGTTTGGGCATCACGTCGGGATTGAGCTGCACCCGGAACTGGGCCGCAGGACCGCGCCGCGCTGGGGTGACGATCACATCAGGAACGATGATGTTCTGCTCGGCCTGCACAAAGCGCCGACCCGGCTTGGGTTCAAGTCGGGCAATGAATTGCAGCGCGGCGCGCACCTCGGCGTCGGTGTTTCCGGTCAAGGCGACCAAGCGCTTGATGTCTCGTTTGGCCAGCAGCTCCATGGGCTGGGCACACAACTGCACAGCCACCGCCGCCACCGTGTCTTCGGGCGCGGTGCGCAAACGGTCCTGGCACTGCAGCTGCAGGCATTCGGCCAGGTGACGGGCGCCCACCCCCACGGGTTCGAGCGATTGCAGCAAGCGCAGTGCCACCGTGAAGCGGTGCACCAGCTCCTCGAGCTGCTCCAGATCATCGGTGCCGGCCAGGCTGGCAGCGAGCTCTTCCAGGCTGTCTTCGAGGTAGCCGTCTTCGTTGAGGGAGCCAATCAGGAACTGCAGGGCTGCGCGATCCAGTTCAGACAGGCGCAACGACAGCGCCTGGCGCAGCAAATGGTCATTGAGTGAGCCCATGCTGCGGGCCAACTCGACGGCATCGGCTGTGGTGTCGTCGTTGTTGCTGTTGCGGGCCTTGGCATCGCCGCCCCATTCGCTGTCGTCGGCGCTGACATCCACACTGCCGTCACCCTCCCAGCTTTCGGCCACATCCTGCACCGCCTCGTCGGTGGGCTCGGGGGCGTCGTCGCGCTCCTGCGCGCTTTCGCTGACGCGGTCGCCCAGACTGACATGTGCGTCGGCGGTGGCCAAGCCCAGCGACTCGGAAGGCAGCTCATCTTCAGCCCGCTCCAGGAACGGGTTTTCGTCGAGCATCTGGTCAACTTCCTGCGACAGTTCCAGGGTCGAGAGCTGCAACAGCCGGATCGATTGCTGCAACTGGGGCGTGAGCGCCAGATGCTGCGACATCCGCAGTGAGAGACTGGGCTTCATGCCATCACATCCGGAAGTGCTCGCCCAGGTAGACCCGGCGCACATCGGGGTTGTCGATGATGACGTCGGGCGTGCCCTGCGCCAGCACACGACCTTCGCTGATGATGTAGGCGTGGTCACAGATGCCCAGGGTCTCGCGCACGTTGTGGTCGGTGATCAGGACACCGATGCCTCGCTCCTTGAGGAAGGCGATGATGCGCTGAATCTCGATCACTGCAATCGGGTCAATGCCTGCGAACGGTTCGTCCAGCAGGATGAATCGGGGCTGGGACGCCAGCGCGCGCGCGATCTCGACGCGACGGCGCTCGCCTCCCGATAGGGACAAGGCGGGCGAGTCGCGCAGGTGGTCGACCCGCAGGTCGTTCAACAAGTGCTCGAGCTGCTGCTCGATGGCCGCATGGCCGAGCGGTTGTCCGCGCGCGTCGTGCTGCAACTCCAAAATCGCGCGCACGTTGTCGGCCACCGACAGCTTGCGAAAGACCGAGGCTTCCTGCGGCAGATAGGAAAGGCCGAGGCGGGCACGCAGGTGCATCGGCGCACGCGTCACATCCTGCCCGTCAATGAGGATTTCGCCACCATCCGCGCGCACCAGACCGACGATCATGTAGAACGAAGTGGTCTTGCCAGCGCCGTTGGGGCCCAGCAGGCCAACCACTTCGCCCTTGCGCACCTGCACCGAGACATCGTGGACCACTTTGCGGCTGCCGTAGGCCTTGCGCAGGTGACGGGCCTCCAGGCAAGAAGTCTCACTCATGGTTTGCCTCCGGGCTGCAGGCCGGGGCTTGCACGCAGCGCGGGGGCAGCAGACGGGCTGACTGCGGCGGACGCCTCGGGCTTGGGCGCCAGCACGGCACGCACGCGCGCGCGTCCTGTCGAGGTCGCGTCCTGCAGACGGCCATCGACGTGAAGCACCTCGGTGGTGTTGTTGTAGACGATGCGCTGGCCTTCCATCCGGTCGGCCGCCCGGCCGTCACGCAGGATGCGCACCTCGGCGCGCTCGGTCAGGGTCATCAGGTCCTGGCGGCTGTCATAAACACCCTGCACCGCTTCGCCCTCGACGAATTCGTCCAGACCTTCGCGTTTTTGCCGGAAAAAGACCCTCTGCCCGGGCTCGGCCCAGAAACGCGCGATCTGCTGACCCTGCGCATCCTGATGCACTTCCATGCGGGCCGCACGCATCACCAGCGTGCCCTTGACCGCCTGGACATTGCCCGTGAGCAGGGTCTGCTGGCGCGGATCGTCGTGCTGCATGCGATCTGCCTCGACCTGCATGGGCTGCAGGCGATCGGCCCGTTCTGCCCGGGCAACCCCGGCAGACACCAGGCACAGTGCTGCGAGTGGAAGAAGGTGAAAAAACTTCATGGGGCACGAATCTTGCTGTGCTTGCATTGTAGGTGCAGCCCAAGGCACCACCAGCACGCAGACGAAAAAAAGCCCGCAATCCATGCGGGCCCGGGTCCAAAAAACCGGCCAATCAGGTCCTGGGCTGCGTCATCAGGAATTCAGCCACCTTCAGGGCGCGCTCCATGCTGCCCGCCAGCGAACCATCGGTGTAGTAGCGGCCGGCAACGCCCAGCGAGGGCACGCCTTCGACGCGGAATTCATTTTGCAGCTGAACCGCCCGCTTGACCTTGCCCGCCACGCCAAACGAACGGTAGGTTTCGGCGAACTTCTTGCCATCCACGCCCTGCTTTTCCACCCAGGCCTGGATCGCGGCATCGGTGTTGAGCGGCAAGCGCTCCACATGGATGGCATGGAAGACCTTGGCATGCACGCTGCCAAGCAGGTCCATGGCTTCAAGCGTGTAGTACAGGCGCTGCTGCGGCACGAAGTCGTCGCGGAAAGCCACCGGCACGCGGCGCACCACCACATCCCTGGGTGCATTCCGGATCCATTGCGCAAAAGCTGGCTCAAACGCGTTGCAATGCGGGCAGCTGTACCAGAAGAACTCGATCAGCTCGACCTTGCCGGCGCCCACATCGGTGGGCACAGGACGCTCCAGCACCTGGTAATCCTTGCCGGCGCGAAAGGCCTGCTGCGCCCAGGCCGCACCTTGAGTCAGAGCTGCAGAAACGGCCAGCAGGCCGGAAGCGAATGAACGGCGTTTCATGGAAAGAGACTCCTTGAGGACTTCAGCGCTGGATGCGCACGATGGTGTTTTCGACCTGGGCTGCCTCCAGGCGGGCACGCAGGCGCTCGGCCGCAGCCTTGTCGTCAAACGGCCCCAGGCGGACACGGTAAACGGTGCGGCCGGCCTGCTCGCGCTCGGACACCTTGGCGTCCAGGCCCATCAGGGCCATCTTGGCCTTCTGGCCATCGGCCTCGGCCTGGCTGCGGTAGGCACCCACCTGGACGAAATACTGGAAAGGCTCTGCCGCATCGGCAGCTTTGGACTTGGCCAGATCGCCCAGCGGATCGGCGTTGACAGCGGGCTTGACCTCCTTGCGCGGGGCTTCGGTCGGGACCGGCGTCGCCGCAGGCGGCGGCGTGGGCGTCACCGCGCCGTCTGCAGCTGCAGAGGCCGTGGCCTTGGGTTGCAGCACCCCGTTGGGGTTCCAGTCCTTGTTCTTCTGGCTCTCGACCACATCCTGCTCGGGCGAGCGGGTCTGGTTTTTATTGGAAAACGGCGTCGGCACCTTGGTCACGTACATGGCCACGCCCAGCGCCACCGCCAGGCCCACCACCAGGCCCAGGATGAAACCGAGGAAAGTACCGCCGCGCTGGCGTTGTGGGTTGTTCATGCCATCCATCACATTTTGGTCGGTGCCGAGACACCCAGCACCTGCAGGCCATTGTGCAGCACCTGCGCGGTCGCGGCGACCAGCGCCAGACGCGCCTTACGAATTGTTTCGTCGTCCACCAGAATGCGCTCCGCGTCGTAATACGAGTGGTACAGCGAAGCCAGCTCGCGCAGGTAGAAGGTCACGTCGTGGGGGGCGAAATCCTGTGCGGCATCGCTCAGCATTTGCGGGTATTGCGCCAGCTTGAGCATCAGGGCCTGTGCCTGCGGACCCGACAGCGGCGACAGGTCGACGCGCGCCAGCGTGTCCACATCGCCGCCCCAGCTGGCCAGCACCGAGCAGATGCGGGCATGGGCGTACTGCACGTAATAGACCGGGTTGTCGTTGTTCTGCGCCAGCGCCAGGTCGATGTCGAACACGTATTCGGTATCGGGCTTGCGGCTGAGCAGGAAGAAGCGCACCGCGTCCTTGCTGGTCCACTCGATCAGGTCGCGCAGCGTGACGTAGCTGCCGGCGCGCTTGGAGATCTTGACCTCCTCGCCACCGCGCATGACGCGCACCATGGTGTGCAGCACGTAGTCAGGGTAGCCCTGGGGGATGCCGACATCGGCCGCCTGCAGACCAGCGCGCACGCGGGCAATGGTGCCGTGGTGGTCGGTGCCCTGGATGTTGACTACGCGGGTGAAGCCGCGTTTGAACTTCTGGATGTGGTAAGCCACATCCGGCACAAAGTAGGTGTAGCTGCCGTCACCCTTGCGCATCACCCGGTCCTTGTCGTCGCCGTAGTCGGTCGACCTGAGCCAGAGCGCCCCGTCCTGCTCGTAGGTCTTGCCGTTGGCGATCAGGCGCTGCACCGTGGCGGCCACATGGCCGTCGGTGTAGAGGCTGGACTCGAGGTAGTAGTTGTCGAACTTGACTTCGAAGGCCTGCAGGTCCAGGTCCTGCTCGTGGCGCAGGTAAGCCACGGCAAACTGGCGGATACCGTCCAGGTCATTCACGTCGCCGCTGGCGGTGAAGCTGCGGTCGTCGGCCTTGACGGTCTTTTTGGCCAGAAAGTCGTTGGCAATGTCCTGAATGTAGTCGCCGTTGTAGGCGGCCTCGGGCCATTCGGCGTCGCCGGGCTTGAAGCCCTTGGCGCGCAGCTGGGTCGAGGTGGCCAGTGTGCTGATCTGCACACCGGCGTCGTTGTAATAGAACTCGCGGTAAACGTCCTGGCCCTGCGTGGCCAGCAGGTTGCAGATCGCGTCGCCCAAAGCGGCCTGGCGGCCATGGCCCACATGCAGCGGTCCGGTGGGGTTGGCCGAGACGAACTCGACCAGCACCCGCTGGCCGCTGGCCGCCTGCTGGCCAAAGCTGGCACCGGCCTGCAGCACCTCGGGCACCACGGCCTGTTTGGCCGCGTCTTTCAGGCGGATGTTGATGAAGCCGGGGCCAGCCAGCTCGATGGCGTCAACCCAGCGCTGGAAGGCGGGGGTGGCCAGCAGGGCTTCGCGCAGTGCCTCGCCGAGCTGGCGGGGATTCTGTTTGAGGGGCTTGGACAGCTGCATGGCGGCCGTGCAGGCGAAGTCGCCATGGGCCGCCACTTTGGGGGATTCGAAAGCCGCGCGTGCACCGGCACCGGGCTGGAGTTTTTCAAGCTCGGCGGCCAGGGCCGCGAGCAATTCCTGTTTGGCATTGAGCATCGGGCGATTTTACGGGGGCTGGTGTCGGCCGAAAGATTGCAGTACGCTGGCCCTGCCCGCGCAGTACGGGCGGGCAATTCCAAAACATCCAGGGAGATACCAATGAAACGCATCGTTGCGGCCTTCGCCGCCAGCCTTTGCCTTGCGCACCTCACCGGCTTTGCCGCCGAACCCAAGGCCGACAAACCCAGCCAGCAAAACCGCATGAAAACCTGCAACGCCGACGCCAAGACCAAAGCCCTCAAGGGCGACGAGCGCAAGGCCTTCATGTCGGAGTGCCTGAAGGCGAAGTGATTCGCCCATCCAGCAAAAAGGGCCTGTGTCACCAGGCCCTTTTTCATGCGCCGCGCTGCCAGAAGCCGCTTTGGCCGTAGTGCTCACGCAAGAACTCGATCCACAGGCGCACCCGCAGCGGCAGGTGTTTGCGCTGAGGAAACACCACAAAAATCCCGTTGGGCGGCGCGGCAAACTCTTCAAGCACAGTGACCAGCCGGCCGGCCTGGATTTCGGACTCCACCTCCCAGGTGCTGCGCCAGGCGATGCCCCAGCCCGCCAGACACCAGTCGTGCAGCACCTGCCCGTCAGAACAGTCGAGCGGCCCGCCCGGGCGCAGGTGAACCACCTCGTGACCGCCCTCCGCATGGGGCACGCGAAACGCCCAGCCCCGCGTCTGCGAGGCATCGCTCGACAGGGTCAGGCAGGCGTGCTGCAGCAATTCCGAAGGCACTTTGGGCACGCCATGGCGCGCCAGATACTGCGGCGTAGCCACGCACAGGCGGCGGTTGTCGGCCATGCGCACGCTCACCAGCGAGGAATCGGGCAGGTCGCCCACACGCACCGCGCAGTCAAAGCCTTCGGCGGCCAGATCGACCACGCGGTCGCTCAAGTTCAGCGAGATCGTCACGTCCGGGTGCAGTTCCCGAAAACGCGGCACCAGCGGCGCCACATGGCGGCGCCCGAAACCGGCTGGCGCGGTGATGCGCAGGTGGCCGCTGGCCTTGACGCCTCCGGCCGAGACGCTGGCTTCGGCATTGGCCACGTCCGACAGCAGGCGCTGGCAGTCCTCCAGAAAGGCACTGCCCTCGTGGGTCAGGGTGATGCGGCGCGTGGTGCGCACCATCAGCTTGACGCCCAGGTGCTCTTCGAGCGCATCGAGGCGTCGCCCGATGATGGCCGGGGCCACGCCCTCGCCCCGCGCGGCCGCCGTCAGGCTGCCCTTGGTGGCCACCGAGACAAAGGTTTCGAACGCCTTGAGTTTGTCCATGCCACCCATTATGCGCAGATCAGGATGCAATCCACGAAGGGTTTGCGCGGATTAACCATCCAAGGGTTGAAGATCTGCCCCCGACAATAGCCCCATGACTTCTGCGCAGCACCCCTACACCGCCCTCACCCCCGACAGGGTGATGGACGCCCTCTCTGGCTTGGGCTTGTGGCCGGACGGACGGCTGCTGGCCCTGAACTCCTACGAAAACCGCGTCTACCGCGCCCACCTCGACGAGCCTGTCGAGGGTCACCATGCGGTGGTGGCCAAGTTCTACCGTCCGGGGCGCTGGTCACGCGAACAGATTCTGGAAGAACATGCGTTTGCGGCCGAGCTGGTGGCCGCCGAGGTGCCTGCCGTGGCGCCGCTGGTGCTGCACGGCGCCACGCTGCACCACGCCGACGGCTTCGACTTTGCGCTCAGCCCCCTGCGCGGCGGGCGGGCGCCCGAGCTGGACGACCTCGATGTGCTCGAATGGATTGGCCGCTTTCTGGCGCGGCTGCACAACACCGGCGCCACTCAGACTTTTGCCCACCGGCCAGCGCTGGATGTGGCGCAGTTCGCGCAGGAGCCGGCCGACTGGTTGCTGGGCCAGCAGGCCATCCCGCTCGAAGTCGAAGGCGAATGGCGCGCTGCCTTTGAACGCACCCTGCCGCTGCTGCAAAGCACGCTCGAAGGCATGTCCGAGCGCGCCATCCGGACACATGGCGACTGCCACCCCGGCAACATCCTGTGGACACCCGACGCCGGGCCGCACTTTGTGGACCTGGACGACGCCCGCATGGCACCGGCGGTGCAAGACCTGTGGATGCTGCTGTCGGGCGACCGGCGCCAGCGCACGCTGCAGCTGTCGGCCCTGCTGGATGGCTACGAACAGCTGCGCGACTTTGACCGGCGCGAACTGGGCTGGATCGAGGGCCTGCGCACGCTGCGCCTGATCCACTACAGCGCCTGGCTGGCCCGGCGCTGGAGCGACCCGATTTTTCCGCTCAACTTCCCGTGGTTCGGCACTCCCGACTACTGGCGCGGCCAGGTGCAGATGTTGCACGAGCAGATCGAGGCCATGCAGGAAGCGCCGCTGGTGGTGTAAAACAGTACCGCGTGCGCTCGGGCTACACTTGCGGGCATGGAACTCAAGATCGTTGTCTACTCCAAGTCCGCCTGCCCGCAGTGCGAGTCGGCCAAGATGCTGCTCAAGACCCGTTCGCTCGCTTTTGAGGAAATCAAGATAGACGACGAAGCAGAACGCATGGCCTTCTACGAAAAGTGCGGCCCCTCGGTGCGGCAAATGCCCCAGATCTTCATCAACGACCAGCGCGTGGGCGGCCTGTCCGGCCTGCAAGCCGCGCTGACCCAGCTCGGCAAATGACGGACGGGGCCCCGCGCCCTGCTGTTTTCCCCATGAAAAAGGGCGCCACCGGAAGGTGACGCCCTTTGCTTTTGATGCTGCGTGGACTTCAGGTCAGCAGGGCGTTGACCCGCTTGACATAAGCCGCCGGGTCTTCGGGCAGGCCGCCTTCGGCCAGCAGCGCCTGGTCGAACAGGATGTGGGCCAGGTCATGGAAGTGCACCGAGCCGTCGAGCTTTTTGACCAGCGCGTGCTCGGGGTTCACTTCGAGCACCGGCTTGACCTCGGGGGCCTGCTGCCCGGCGGCCTTGAGCATGCGCGCCAGCTGCAGGCTCATGCCGCCATCGTCCTTGACCACCAGACATGCCGGTGAGTCGACCAGACGGCTGGTCACGCGCACGTCTTCGGCCTTGTCTTTCAGGGCTTCTTTCAGCTTGGCCAGCACCGGCTTGAAGGCTTCGGCGGCCGCTTCTTCGGCCTTCTTCTCGGCCTCGTCCTGCAGCTTGCCCAGGTCGACCGCGCCCTTGGCCACGCTTTGCAGCGGGGTGCCGTCGAAATCGTGCAGGAAGGACAGCGCCCACTCGTCGACCCGGTCGGTCATGAGCAGCACCTCGATGCCCTTTTTCTTGAAGACTTCGAGCTGCGGGCTGTTCTTGGCCGCCGCCAGCGTGTCGGCGGTGATGTAGTAGATCGCTTCCTGGCCTTCCTTCATGCGGGCCTTGTAGTCGGCCAGGCTGACGCTCACCGTGTCGCTGGTGGTCGAGGCAAAACGCAAGAGTTTGGCGATGCGCGCCTGGTTGCCGAAGTCCTCGCCCAGGCCTTCCTTGAGCACGGCGCCGAACTCGGCATAGAACTTGGTGTACTGACCCAGCTTGGCTTTGTCTTCGTCGCTGAGCACATCGGTGACCCCATCTTGGGCCTCAGGCTCCTTGTCATGCTTGGCCAGGTCTTCGAGCATGGACAGCACACGGCGCGTGTTGCCGTCGCGGATGGCCTTGACGTCGCGGCTTTCCTGCAGCAATTCGCGGCTGACATTGAGCGGCAGGTCGGCCGAATCGACCACGCCCTTGACCCAGCGCATGTAGGTGGGCATGAGCGCTTCGGCGTCGTCCATGATGAACACGCGCTTGACGTAGAGCTTGATGCCCGCCTTCTTCTCGCGGTTGTACAGGTCCATCGGCGCCTTGGACGGGATGTAGAGCAGCTGCGTGTATTCGGTGCTGCCCTCGACGCGGTTGTGGCTCCAGGAGAGGGCGTTTTCAAAGTCGCGGCTGATCTGTTTGTAGAAGTCCTGGTACTGCTCGTCCGTGATGTCCTTCTTGGGGCGGGTCCACAAGGCGCTGGCCTGGTTGATGGTGTCCCACTCGCCGGTCTTGACCATGCCGCCGGGCTTGCGGCCGGCTTTTTCATCGCTCGGGTCGATCAGCTCGCCGTCCTTCCACTCTTCCTTTTCCATGCGGATGGGCAGGCTGATGTGATCGGAATACTTGCCAACGATGTCCTTGAGCTTCCAGGCGTTGGCGTAGTCCAGTGCGTCCTCGCGCAGGTGGAGGATCACACTGGTGCCGCGCTCGGCGCGGGTGATGGTTTCGACCTCGAAATCGCCCGTGCCGCCGCTGA
>JACCDU010100665.1_pt1 | contig 15926 bp, 19 predicted proteins | sample 7446081 | NCBI WGS metagenome assembly JACCDU01 (sample SAMN15323447, study PRJNA562643) | freshwater metagenome | isolation source: river surface water | place: USA:Blue River Watershed | collected 2017-08-17
AATCTTCTGAGATTCCTACCCATGGCTAACATTGAAATCAACGAATCTTTAATTGAGGTAGCAAACTAATGGATGATCTAACTTGGGAAGAAATCCTTGAAGCTGAAGAGGAGTACGGTGTAGCAGCCGCAGCCGCAGCTGATGCTGAGGCTGACGATGACGACGACGACTAACTCCACTTACGCCGCCACTCGGCGTACACTGTAGAGTCAACTACATCCGCAGTCAAGAAGCGTAACCCCGAGCTATCAAACTTGGGGTTTAGCGTATTATAGAATACGTTGGCTGACCGGATAACAACACAACCAGCACTCCACCTGCCCACTCGATCAAATAGCGTCGAGCTTGGGCTATTTGCCGTTGTATGGATGTTTAACCCAATGCCGCTGGCGGGATGTACCTGCTCATCCGACCAGCTTAGATTACGGTTACGATCACGAGTGATCATGATTGGTTTACACTGTGTAAATGCTCTCTGCTTGAAATGCCAACCTCTCTGCCAACACTCGAGGTGCTGACCATTGGCAATCCTAGCTGTGCCCGCTGGGTTCATCGGCTGCTTGCTATAGTGTAAACCGGGGTCGGCTGTACCACGCACACTGAAGATAATCTCGCCATCTCCCGAGAGAAGAATTACAGCATCATCCCAGTGGTCAATCTTACCACCACCATCCAGTGGTTGCCAACTGTCCGAGTCTGCATTGCGCAGCACTACTAGCTGCAGAGGTAGTACTTTCCACCCATTAGCCTTGATAAAGTCAACTAGTCGTTTACCGTTTCTTAGTTCCATTACTAAGCTTAGCTCCCTTACTCATGTTTGCTTTTGCTTCAACTAGCTCAAGCACGGCGTGCTGTTGGTGGTACTGCTGCCAGCTGAGATTCAGCTCTGCTTGCTTAAACCGTCCCAACCGCTCACTCACCTGAGCTAGCTCAAGATTTACATTATTTAGCTTGGCCCACTCCTTGGCAAGCGTAATAAATGGCCTGTCACCCGCGTGGTCAACGTGTGTGGTAACCTTCCTCAAGTCTGCCCCTGATAGTGGACATACATAGTCTACTCTGAGTGTTTTAGCCCTTTGTTTCTTGTATGCTTGTATTTGGTCACCAACCAGCTGGCGCATAACTGCCAACACTTTTGAGCGGTTAGATACAGGCTTACTCCACAGCTTGGTCTGGCTTATTAGGATAGTTCTGCCTCCAACAAGCATGCAGATACCTTTAGTCCGCCGCCCACGTACTCCTACCTCCGCTACTATGTATCTAGTAGTTGGCCTGCTAGCTAGCTCTGAGTACTGCTTATGTTGCTTACATACGCCGCGCACAAATAAGTCTGTACTGCCAGTAAGTAAGCTTCCCGGACTACTTTTGGCAATTATAGCTTTCCAACGTTGTTGCTGTTCCTTTAACATAGTTAACTTTAACCCTGGTTTAAAGTTTGCTATACTAAATTAGTAAACTATGAAAAACTGCAAAAAAGGCTATAGCTGTGGGGCTACTTGTATTAACCGTGAACGCAGCTGTAGTAAAGAATTAACCGGTCAGTCGATCGAGATTGCTAGTGTACTAGCTAGCAGGATTACGGAAGCAGCCGCTAAGCCAGCACCTGCGGCTAAGCCAAAGGCTGCGCCAGCGGCTGAGCTGGAGATTAGTAGCAATGTCTCACAAATAAAGAGAGCTTTTACTGAGTGGTCAGACTTTAAGGATTATGACCAAGATGACTCACGAAGCCGCGACTCGGAGTAAATGATGCGCATCTTTAGACGTATACTCTCTGAGTACTCTGAACGTTTTAGCCCCAAGCTGGTGGCTAGCTTTGATAAAGCAGGTCGTATGCAAGCTTTATGCGCCTACAGCCCTGGTTCAAACTATATTGATGACCTGGCGTCTGCCCCTTGGAATACTAATGGAGATGGTACTGACCCTCGCAGAACTAAGGGAGCTGGCTCACAAGTACTAGCTGCAGCTCTGAATAACATGGGCGGTGAAGCCGAGCTATACGCACTCAGCTCTGCTCGACCATACTATGAAAAAGTAGGCTTTAAGCCAGTTGGCGATGGTGACTACATAATCACAAAAGCTGCTGCACGCAAGTTTGTGAAGAAAGCTGGCTTTGAGCCGGAGTTCTAGCTACCAGCTACCAGCTAGCCCTTAAGTTACCTAATGAGCGTATTTTAAAGCTTTCGCCAGTAACTGCCGGGCTATACCAGGTTGTAGCCCAGTGCTGGACACCGTGGACAAAGCAATCAACCAGGTCATCATGAGCAGCTAGGGGGAAATCCTCTAGCTGTTCTAATATAGCTGCTAACCAGCTGCGTTGACCTGGAACCCATACGTGATTAATCAGACCAGTCACAGCAGCGGCGCGTGTCTGCTTGTCTTTATCCGCTTTGAGTGGTGTAATCTTTATATTTGGTAACTCCTTAGCCAGCACCTGAATCAGGCTTTGCCCACTAGCTTTGGCTTCAATAGCAATCTCATTTACTTTCCACTGATTAGCCAACATCTGAGTCTGCTGTAGTAGCTGATTAAAGTCCCAGCGACCATGTTGGCAATCAAGCAGCCATAACTTATTATCTAAACTAACCCCCCACACCATCAGAGCAGACTCATCTGCCGACTCTTTTGTGCTAAACGCTGTGTCTGCCGTGATGTAGTAGTAACGAAATAGCGGTAGCTGACTGTAGTAGTTAAATAGCTCACGTCTGAATAGCTTTGTACTATCACTCACAGGGTTACCCTGATAGAGCGCGTTCCAGGCTCGCTCACCAATCTGCCTCTGTGTCGACTCGAGCTGCTCAGCAGGGAAGTATTCCGGCCATGCTGACTCACCAAGCTTACGTCCCAGAGGGTCAGTTGACTCATCGCTACATAGGGCAGGAATATTCAGTGTGGTCCACTCACCCGGCTCGGCTTCAAGTATGCGACCGGTTATATCACTCTTGTGAAATCTGGTACCCATCATAATAACAGCGTGATTAGGCAGCTTACGAGTTAAGAACTGCTGAGCTGTCCACTCCCATGTGCTATTCATAATAGCCTGACTATTGCCGTCTGCTAGTAGGTCATCCGCCAGAGCAATACCAGGGAAGTCCTCCGAGTCAAGTGTACCAAATCCAAATCCAGTACAGTTGGCTCCTGCAGATGTAATCCTACTCACGCCACCGCTCTTGAGTCGTATAATCTCAGCTATTTCCTTACTCTTAAGCTCAACCTCTGGGAATACCAGCTTATACCTAGGCGAGTTGAGTATATCAAGTGTCTTAAGGGCATGCTCACGGCTCAGTGACTTGCCGTAGCTAGCTATGATATTCTGACAATGGGGATTACGTCCTAGAATATAAGCGGGAAATAGTTGAGCTGTGAGGAATGACTTTCCATGACGTGGTGGCGCGGAGATTACCACCTTGCGCTCCTCTCCTCTGGCTACTTTATCAAGTAGGTCACATATTTTCTTATGCACAGCAAACGGCTTGAAGGCACCATTAGTAACAAACTTGCAAAAGCTGAGGAAGTTATGTCTACACTGGAGCTGGACCAAGCGTTGAACATGCTGCTGCTGCTGCGAGTGCTGCTGTTTAAGATCAGCTAGCTCTAGTAGTTCCTCATTAGCTTGGGTGCGATTCATGGTAGCAATGGTGACGAGTAAGAATGGTATTAACTTAATCAAGCAGTTTGAAGGCTTGAGATTGTCTGCTTATAGATGTAGCGCGGGAGTGTGGACTATCGGTTATGGTAGCACATCAGGTGTGCGTCCTGGTATGAAAATCACTCAGGCAGAAGCCGAGCAGAGACTCAGAGCAGACCTGAGTAGGTTTGAGCAGAAGCTAAATAAGCTGGTGAAGGTTAGGCTAAATCAGAATGAGTTTGACGCGCTAGTTAGCTTTGTATTTAACATTGGCATTACAGCATTCTCCAATAGCACCCTACTAAGATTACTCAATCAAGGTCAGGCTCGAGTAGATGTAGCAGACCAGCTAGTGAGATGGGACAAAGTAAATGGTCAACCAGTAGCAGGGCTTACTCGTAGGCGAGCAGCCGAGCGCAGGCTATTCCTTTCTTGAGCTATTGCGAGCCACTGCCGCAGGCGCAAGATGACCGAAGTAACCGGTAATACCACTACTCAGTATTGCCGCTCCCACTTGTGAGCTGGGGTCTTTAACCGTAATAATCACACCGCCAAGCATACCTACAATAGGTATAATAAGCTTGGCAAACTCAATTTTATGCGTCATAGCCACAACCTCTGTTAATAACAACTTTGCGTGTCTGAGTAAACTCCACCTCAGCTTGCCACACACCCTCGGTGTGCTGTATTGAGCCAATCTGATTGAAGTTGATAATAGAGTTGTCTCCCGAGCGATAGCCATCAAGCACACCCACTATTTGGTCACATAGCTCGTACACACCCGTATGTGTCCTAAGTTTACTTGAGTGAGTAATTACAGTAAAATTAACCACATGCTCGCCCACCGCTACTGTACGCATACCACCACCGCCACCAGCCGCTCCTGTGGTTTGCTTGAGTGAGTTTATCCTGATAAAGCAATGTGAGCTGCTTGCCGGTTTACCTCTGGTCTGCGGACTGTCTGGTAACGGCTCTACTCGAACCATACTGAGCCCTGGATGTTGCTTGAGTAGGTTAACCAACTCTGTTTCGATCTCAGTTAACCCTATAGGGGTTGCCATAAGCTGTACTCCTTTAAAGTTAACTCACAGGTCCACAGCTCCCGGTGGAACCACTCATAGTCAAACTCCTCTGCCCACATTGACCAGACTGGCCACATAAAGCCACTTGGAGGTGGTACTGGGGGGTTTACCAACGGTGAGCGCGTACTGGTGGTGGTGTTACCCACCAGTGGCTCAACTGTGTCATATAGCAGTAGTGGTTGTGCTGTGCCACGCTGCTGCTCTACCAGGCTTGTGAGTAGCCGTAGCTCGACCGTACTCAGATACAAGCTTAATTCAATCTCATAGCGTGTCTCATACTGAGGTGACCTGAGCAAGCTACCTCCCCAAATACCATAAGTCAGCTCACGCAGGCTTTCATCAACCGGCCGGCGCTTGTAGCCTCTCGGCCTACTACTACTGCTTGCCAGATGAGTTACCTCAAGATTTAACTGAGTAGCAGGCGTACTAGTATTTGAAATAATCAGAGCTGGCATGACGAATATCTTTTGTTGTAACTATTTTATTAAGCTGGCAGTTATAGCTCAACTCATAAGCCGGACCACGGTGCTGCTGGTGCTGCCGGCGCTGGTTAGCCCGTATGATTGCTTGTGTTTTTTCGACTAGATTAGTGTACATTCTAAGTTAATTAAATATAGATCATTCTGAGCAGCAGTAAGAGTATCTGGTATAAACTCCTGGGTTAGCCAGTGTATACCATTACGATATAGCCGCGCTGAGGCCGGTACCGAGCCGGCTGGACTCACAGTAATCTGGGCAGAGAACTGAGGTGTTGTCGGTAGAAATCGGTTAAGTCTAGTAGCAGTTACTCGCGAGCTAATTAGGTTACCATTAGCATCAAATAGCTCAATAGCCCAGGTTATACCGGATGTACTCCACATCCAGTTGCCCACATTAGCTAGTCCAACGTAGTCTGTTTCCATCTAGCGTAATAGATTTATCTGAATTTTACACTTATAAGCCAGACCTTCAGTGATAGGCAAGCTGCTAGGTAGCTGAGCGGTAAACCAGAGAGTGCTTCCTCGATACATGAGTAGGTGTGTAGCCTCTGAGCCGTTCCCGGTCTCACCAGTTACATCCGCTTCAATAAATACTTCATAACCGTTACTAATGGGCTGATTAGTTATAGTGGCCTGTGTCTGAGACGACATACTGTACCAGCCATCACTGAAGTATGCCAGCTGAAGTGTGATAGGGTTACTGGTATCTGTGTACTCCCAAATATACCTTTGTTCAATAGCTTCTTGAGTTAGCATTTGCGTGTGAATGTACGTATCTAATTTGCCTTAAACTTATGCAAACATAAAGCGAGCTACAAAGTGGCGGTTTTTAATAGGTTGATTAATTGTAGCCAACAAGATAGATAGGTCAAAGTCGTTATAGATATCAACTTGATTAATTAACCCTAGCTCTACATAATCGGGTATAAAAAGCCTAAGCCGGATAATGTTTGAGGATAGTCGATCAACGCCACACTCATAAGGCTGGCTTGTATCACCATTAATAACAGCCTGCGGCTGCTGCCAATAAGAAAAGTAAATGGTATTGTATGCTTCAGTGGATATCATATTAATGATGTACGTAATAATAGGTTAATGGGAACTAGCTGACCAGATGCCCCTGAAAAGGGAATAACCGGTATTCTAAATACCTCACTACTAGGACTGCTGCTGCGTACAACTATGTGGTGTATGGTGTTCACATTAGTAATACTCACAGTTGCTGCTAGCTGAACTACGCCCGGTGTGGACGTGGAGGCTGGTGTAACTGCTACCGCAGTCGAGCGAGCGTTTGGCCAGCTATTCCCCTCAAGTTGTAGCTGGAGGTTGGTAAACGTAAGTGGGGTCAGAGTAATCATCATTTATATCCGTAACAGTAGATGTCTTATTAAAGTCATGCTCATCGCTCACAGCAGTGAGAGCACTAGTGCTAGCATCGCGGTAGACTACGTGAGCAACACTAGAGAATGGACTAGAGGCTTTAAAGGAAAGATTGATATCGCCACCGCCGCCACCACTGCCGGTCTCTTCAGCACTCACTGACACTATTTCATCCCGCTGAGTATACTCAATATCCGCGCTTAGTCTTGCCTCAGCCGTAGCACTCACCAGCTGATCAGAGGGTATGTTATGCGTGCCAGCATCAACGTTTAGCGGAGATACTGCCGACACACTAACGACAACGTCCTGCTGACTGTACTCAAAGTTTGGTTGAATCTGAGCGGGCGTGAATGCTTGTGGAGGCGGCACCAGTGGCACACTACCAACGGCTAGATTATTTGCTGTTGCTTCCCAAGCTGCATTAAAGCTAACTACAAACTCATTGGGTCTCCAGGCAACAGCAAGTGAGTCAATCAAGTAGTAAGCAGCTGTGGTGGGTGACTCGGAGATTACACACCGATCGGTTGGCAATACTTGCTGCTTATCAGCCCAGCTTGTGGGTGTACTAGCAATGCTAACAATCTGTCCCTGACTCTTTCCCCACTCCCACTTGCCCAGCCAGGCTGCTAACCGGTCAACGCGGGACTTGGGGGGAGAGCCGTTGGCGTTAATTGAGATTGTCTTCTGCCTCCTGCCCGGACCCAGTACAGCTTTAGATTGAAATGGGAATACCTGCTCTGACTGCGACTGGGGGAATCTGTTAAAGTTAGGCTCACCACTGTTGACCACCACAGTGTTTTCTACTGGGTACAAGGAGGTGGCGTAATCTAGGACGTTAATAAGTGGTGTGTCCTCCTTGGCTATTAGTTCCTGGACTGCTTCAGGGTTCACCTCATAGTTAATTTGAGCCACAGTTCGTGTCTGTGTCCACGTGCGCCGGTCCTGGTTACGCAGCCAGGTTACTACTTCAAGCCGCGTGGGGATGAGACTGTAGGGGAAAGTGATAATCTGGTTATCCTCCTCCTCATCTGGTCGAGTGAGCGTGTTGCTACCAATAATAGGCACAACCTTGCCGTACATCTGGCTAGTCCTGATTACCTGCTTAACGCTCTCACCCGCTCGTGGTAGATCACCCGGCTCGGTTGTATTATAGGTCCACTCCTCGGTGGTAATCTGGGTCAGTGCTAAAGACAGTGAGTCGACCTCCCGCCCATTCTCCTCTTTTTTAGCAATCTCATTAAAAGCACTCAGAGCTACTGCCAGCGAGTCAAACTTGCGGGTAGTCTTGCTCAGTAGTCGACCCTGGTCCGTTGGCACACACTGTCTCCAACTCTTGGCTAGCGCACTGAATCCGCCCGGGCGACGCTGCTCATATTTTTCCTCTACATTGAGTCGGCTATGGACAAGCATCCCGGCCGAGTTAGGGTAGCGGGAAGGCAGTAGTGAACCAAGTGTGGCAACCTCTGTCTGTGTGCTTGAGGTGGTGCGGGAGTTATGATTTGTGGTACTATCAGTAGTACTCATCCTAAAGTCAACACCTGCGCCCAGCCTACTGGTAGACTTGGTGTTGTTTCCGCCCGGGTAGATTACTAGGTCACCACTATTAATAGCGTAGATATCTGGTGGCTGCTGAATATCATACAAGCGGTCGTAGGTTATACACTGGCGTCGGCTTAGGGTAAACCGGGAGGTAGTCTGCCGGCGAGTAAAGTCAACGTTTACTACCTGCCCATTTGTATTCTGTATGAGGTAATTGCCATTAGCAAACGCAAGGGAACCGGCCAGGCGTACAAAGCTATCACCATCTGCCACCGGCTCGATACGCTTGATGCTACTTTGAAAGCTGGCATTATTTAGGCTAATCTGTGACTCACTCACGCCCGCCCGAATCAGTAGTAATCTTATAGCCGAGCTAGCAGAAATAGACTCTAGTGGAGCCACACAGATACCGAGGTCAGCTGGTGTGCGTGAGTTTACCAGTCCTAGTATACACACTAGTTGCAGAGTGAGTAAGCTATAGCCGTCATACTGAGCAGACTCAATGTAGCTATGCCCAAGGACAGGTAGTGGACGATCACTATCATCAAGCACTCTTACCAGAGTTCCGCGGTCCCAGTGCCTGGTAAGTCGGTTATCCAGAGTTACTGGGAAACTAGGATTGTAGCCAAGTACAAGCTGACCAGTATATATAATCAAGCCCGACTCGTCAAGACTGCTGTAGCTGCCCGTAAGCTCACTTGCTATGCCTACTACATTAAGATTATTTACGAGTATTTTCATAGTGGCTTGTCTGTGGTAGCTTTAATAGATATATCAGTATCGAGCGCTACCAGCTCATCTGGAGAAATATTAAGTACACTAACTTCAGAACTTATACTTATTCTAAATATGTTATTTATCATAATTACCATAATGTATTCGTCTGAAACTTGGTAGATATCAGTTATGGTGAATACAATAGAGCCTTCATCCACCTCAGAGCCACCTATTAGAGCAGTAGGAGTTACCACTAATAGCCGAGGCTCAGCAGTATCAAGATTGTAGCTGACAGCTATAAGGTGGCCTCCAAGGTTCCTACTTCTGTACCAATATATTAGTTGTCTCCGCGCCCCATCTACAGTAAACCCCCTTAGTTCCGTACTAAACAATGTGCCAGAAAGCTGACTTAATAGAAACCTCTCATCTTCGTCTCTCGCTAAAGACATGAGAAATCTTTGTTCTTGAGTTGACCACAACACTGGTGTAATTCGCTGAGGCGCAATTGTAAAAGGGGATTGAAGCTTGTATATGGCGCCACGGTTTTCACTCTCTAGTGAGCCTACTAAGTATAGAGATTCTGATATGTTATCATACTGACCACCAGAACTTAGAAAACCGCCAACCTGTATATTCGTGATCTCCTGCTCAATCACATTAACCTTACGCACAGCGTCATATACAGTCAGAATATATCTGTAGTCACTTGAAGTAAGTGATAGTAAGTCTGCTCCTAGAGTCATTCCACAAAAGCTAGTAGAGGGCTTGGCGTATAGATATACCGCATCTGATGTGGTTGCGACTGTCTCCCTAAACCCAGGCACGTGAGTAACCCCCTCTCGAGATAGATTCCAGTACTGAACAATAGTTTTTTGTATCTTTGACAGCTGTATACCATAAATACTATCAGAATCCAGTATATGAGAGCTATACCAGTTAAACAACTGGTAATTACAGAAGACAGCTCTACTTAGTGTGCCAAACTCACCTCTTAAGTTATAATCAAATACTTCATCTGGCTTTCTTTTTACTAAAGTATTCTTACTACTCGACCACTCGTAAAACCTTAAAGTAATAGTTTCTGTGGAAACGTCAAAATATGCATGTACAAAGTATACATCATTTTGTCGCAATGGGCGTGCTTTCCACCGCTTCTTACCACTGCTAGTAGCAGGGGCCGCTTTAGGACGCCACTCAATCACACCCTCGCCCGTCTGCTTGAAGCTTTGATTAAGCTGGTTGTTAAAAATCCACTCACTCATGGGTGTGGGTTTAAAGTCATAAGTATACTTGACTTTAACCTAACCTGATATGGCATTAACCGGAGCTGGGCAACTATTTGTCCGCACTACGAACATGACCAATAGCATGCGCGGTGAGAACCTTATCTTCCCACTGTGTGTAGCTAGCTTTGAGATGAGCTTTGATACGCAGCTTGCTGAAGCGAAATGCTTGGTTGACGGCATTCGCCAGATTACCTCGGCGGCTATTACCGAGCAGACAGCAACAGTTAACCTAAACTTTGAGTTTGCCGACTTTAACGTGCTTGGGTTTGCTTATGATGAGCTACCACAGCTGGGCACAGCGGTGCCAATCCCCGTGTTGAAAACAGCCACGGTTCCAGCTACTACGCCCTTTGAGATTAACGACACAGATATCACCGCGGGTAATGCTGCAAGTGTGCTGGCCTATAACGCTACTACAAAGACATTTCTCAAGCGAGCTACTGCAGCACCCACTGCTGGTGAATTCCAAGCTGCGGCGGGTAAGATTACACTAGCCGCTGCTGCTGCGGGTCAGGTTATCCAATATAGCACACTCAAGACGTTTGCTAGTGTACAAACACTGGGTGTAGGCCAACAAGCAGACAGCTTTGGTGTACTTGAATTCTGGGGTATGCTGTACCAAGGTGACGGTGAGCGCTACTTGATTAACATCCCACGTCTCAGCCGAGTAGGTACACCAAATATCTCCATTAGTGGTGACATTGCAGAGATCGCCGTTGAGTTCCGTGCTAGTGTACCGGCGGGAGCACGTAAACCCTACGCACTCTATAAAATCAACTAGGAGTAACTAATAGTGAGCTGCTGTGGTAAGCCAGGTATGAATAATTTCATTGATCGCTCACATACAAATGAGCATGAAATGGTTTGTGTAGGTCCGCCTGACTGGCAACTACTGCAGCAGCACATTGAAGCTAGCTTGATTGAGATTATTGAAGTCGAAATAATAGATGGTATACACACAGCTGTGAAGGTGAGAAAGCTAACTCATGAGTAGTAGTCCACAGTATTTACGTTGGCAGGATTGCCGAGGCAAGTGGCGCAAGCTTTATGCTGCCCCTCTCACCAAGAGAGAAACACTCAGAGCTAACTTGATTGAGCTGAGTGAGTATCTGGCTCAGCTTGAGGACCAGACTCAGACTTTTATCGATGTGTATGACTCTGATGACTACTTCAGAGCGATCGTGGATGAGACACTACAAGCTGGCGGCATAAAGCCAGAGTGGTGTAGTCATGACATGATGCTAACTTTCCTACTACCTCACACAAACAGCCGAGGAGAGATTAATTCTACAGGCATACTTCACTCACTCAACTTCCCCCAGTCAGCTGATACGGCAGCTAGTGGTAGCAGTAAGCCTACAACCTATGCAGACCTATTGGCCATGCTATGGGCGAGTGTGGAAAACTTGGAGATGAGTTTGCGAATAGCCGACCAACTACCAGCAGACTTATTGGTTGACATACTCAAAGCCAAAGCCGAGATTATGGCAGAGGCCATGCTTACACCTGAGGATAAATACAAACGTGAGCAGAAGCGTAAAGCTAAAGAATACATACAAGAATTTGGCTTGCCCACTGTTGGTGAGCTGGAGGAAGTGACATTAGATGACTAACCCCATTAGCTTCGCCCTCGGCTCTGCTGGTAGTGCTATCGCCTCACTCGGTTCATTAAGCCAGGCATTGGGCGCTAGCCAGGAAACAATTGAAAGCTTTAACGCAGCTGCAGTAGCTACTGACGGTACTATTCGCTTGCTCACTCAGGCATTCGGCTTGTTTGTAGGCCAGAATGAGGAGATGAACCAGAGTTTGCTCAGAACGCAAGCACTACTGCAGACAAATACCACTCTCTACGACCGCAACGGTAGTGCTATCACAGACTTACGTGAAGGTTTACTTGCCAGTAGAGGCAAACTACGGCAAACACTGGAAGAATTACAAATAGACAGCCAGAAATTAGTAGGCGTTACCAGTAACGATGTTAATGCTATTTTTGGTATTGTTAGCAGAAATATAAATAATATTATCGGTCAGTCGAAGAAGCTTAAAGACCCTCTTGATGCTGTTAAGGAGTTAACCGTAAGCTTAACCGCCGCGGCAGGCGCTCAGGGATTACGACCTGATCAAGTAGCTCAGGAGGCACGCGCACTGCTTACGGGGGATTTAAATAACCCTGATGCGGTAATTGCCAAAGGACTGGGGATTACAAAGGACCAGTTTGCCCAAGCACAGGCACAGGGGCGAGCAATCGATTTAGTACTCGAGCGGCTTGAGGCTTACAAAGTAGCCAACGCCGAGGCAGCCAAGAGTATTAGTGGTATTACATCAAACATACAAGATTTCTTTGAGCTAGTCACAAGACGAGCTGGCGAGCAAGCGCTAGCACCAATTGTCGAAGGCTTGGGTGAAATAGAAAGCTTTCTCAAAGACAATCAAGCTGCTGTTGAGCAGGGACTAGCAGTAGCTGTGGGACAGCTTGTAGAGCTATTCCTTGAGCTATACCAAGCGGTGAAAGATGTAGCGGTTGTACTGCAGCCTAGTTTTGAGATATTTAGGTCACAGTTTGGTGACGCAGTGGGTAATACTGTTGAAGGCTTTAAGGGGCTGGCTCAGGCGACTCAGGCAATAGCCAAGTCGATAACCGCTGCTATTACGCCACTTAATAAGTTTCTAAGCAGCGAGCAGTTTGCCACTCTTGTTGAGCTGTATAAGAATCCCATACAGGGTGTACAAGATTTTGCTGCTAACAATCTAAACCCCTTCAGAGTTATCGCCAATGTAGCTCAGGGACAGAAAGATATCTTCAAGACGGGGGCTCAGGATGCTGCCGAAGCATTTGACATAGTAGAGCGTGCAGGTCAGGCTAGCGTAGACTATATGGCCAAGCTACGCCGTCAGCTAGGCTCTACAGGTACGGTCGAGGTCGAGAAAGCCAAGCTGGCCATAGCTGGGTTAGAAGACCAGATTAAAAACCTACAAGGGGTTCAACTGTTTAGTCAGGAAGGCAGACAGAAGCAATCGGCAGCAATTGAGCAAGCCAAGCAGCAAATAGCCGACTTCAGAGCCGAGCTAAAGAAAGCTAATGTGGACCTTGAAGGTGATATTACTATTGGAGCCAAAGCGCTACAAGACAGAGGCAAGCTTGTAGAGCAGACAAGAAAAGAGCTAACTCAATTACAAGCCGAGGTCAGCAGGGTTACCAGAGAAGGCGGCGATCAGGCTACTTTTGATAAGAATACACAACAAGTAGTCAAGGCTATTTCCCAAGCACGCGAGCTGGGAGCGATCAGCCGTGATGAGGCAATAAGCTCACTTGAAGCGGTGGTGAGTAACGAGAAGATTGCTCTTGATGTGCGTAGTCAGGCTCACCAACAGATTCTTAAGTTCTACAAGGAACGTGCAGATGTCGCCAAGGAGTCTATTGCTATTGAGCAGGCCGCTGCACAGAAACTAGCCGCTACGGGTAAGATTTCCTCCGAGCAGGCTGATGTAGTTAACCAACGCGGTGAGATTGCCAAAGTACAAGCCGACCTCAGAGCTGCTGAGGATGAGTTACGTAACAAACGAGCACTGGGTGCAGAAGCCGGTTCGGCCGAGCGTAGGGTTAGACTATTGAATGAGCAGGTGGAAGCAGCCAGGGGTAGACTTGTTGATATCGAGAGCAAAGCGCTGGTGGCCGAGGTGGATCGCTCGCTACAGCAGGCAGATAACCTGGTCAAAGAGCGGCTGGCCAAGCGTAGGGTTGTTGAAGCGGGACTAGTCGAGAGTCTGCTCAGTGAGCAAGCAGCTGTTAGCAGCCTGTTGACTGAGATTACTCAGGTTAGTGATGAACGTCAGCAAGCACAGAACGAATTAAATAAGCTGTCTGCTGTGGCTCAGCCGGCTAGTCTGGCGGCACGGTTACAGCTCGAGCAGCGGATTAATAAAGCCAGGCTGAACTTCCTCAATCTTACTGAGAAAGCAATCAAACTGGAAATACAACTAGCCGATGCTCGCTTTAAAGCCAGCTTGAGGAGTATTGAGGAGGATGAGGAAACCCGTGCTCAGGCAACCGAGGCGCAAGCAGCAAATGCCAGGCTATTGCTTACCAAGCAGATACGAGATGAGAAGATATCCCGAGCTGACGCCGCAGCCGAGCAGATAAGCCTGGACCTCAGGGTTAACAAGCAGAAGCTAGACAATGCTCGCCAACTACTGAGTGACCTCGAGAAGCTGGAGCCACCGGCATCGGCCGAGTCGCGTGAGCAGCTGAGTGACCGCTTGTTCAAAGCTCGTATGGATGTGTCCCAGCTGACGCAGAATGCTGTTGAAGCCGAGATACGTCTGCAGGACCTAAACTACCAGCGCAAGCAGCGGTTGCTTGAGATTGAGCAGCAGCGGTTTAGTCTGCAAACAGAAGCCATAGCGCTAACTCAGAGAGTGGGCGAGATGAGTCTGCGTATGCTTGACCAGGAGATTGAGCTAATGCAGAAGCTGGAGTCGCTTGAGGAGTCACGCCTGCAGCTGGCGGTTGTACGCCAGAGCAACCAGGTTAGTATTTATCAGGAAGCACTCAAATTACGCAAGCTTGAGAGTGAAGCGAGGGAGAAAGGCGATGTAGCGGTGGCTGAGGAAGCAGCACGCCAGCAGAAGCAGCTGGGAGTTAGCCCCAATACCCGTGATGATCAGGTTGCTCGCAAGCAGTTTGCCGAGCAGATCGAGCTAATTCAGGTACAACTCAAGCTGGAACAGAGCAAGCTTGGCTTTGCGCAGCAGACGCTGGCTATTGAGCAGCAGAAGACGCAGCTAGCACTGCAGCAGGAGAAGATAGCCGCCAAACGGGCTGTGATTGAGTCGGAGATTAAAATAAGTGAGCTACAGCTGAAGCGGGAGCAGATCAAGCAGAACCGCGAGCTTACGAGTGAAGAGAAGCAAGCTCAGCTAGGACTGAACGATCAGCAGATCGGCATACAGCAAGTTGGCCAGGCGTTTAATCTCGCCAATGTAGCTTTCACCAATGGCCGTGAGTCACAAATAGGTCGGATTCAAGCAACCGAGAGGCAGACACTAAATAACCAGCAGATGGCTCAGATTGAGCAGACCAACGCATCCACCGGTCAGCAGATACGAGCGGCTAGAATTGAGTATGCTCAGACGGGTGGTCAGCTGCAGGGTATACGCACGGATATACCACGACTTCAGCTGCCAACTCCGCCTGCTTCACCGGTAGAAATCAAGCAGTCACCCGAGCTGGTTCAAGCAATAGGCAAACTTAATGGTCTGCTAGAAACAGTAATGGGGCAGAAGTCGAAGACTGTACAAGTCAACAACTACTACCCCGATTTGACTACAAATAGAGCGGCTCAGAGGTTGGCTGGGTACTAACGGCTAGCACCAGATGCGAACAATTTGTTCCCAAGTATCATTAAAGTCTACGTTTGAGTGCTGATTAGTCTTAGGCTTGCGAAAGCGCTTCTCACAGCACCATCTGTAGTAATCCTGTAAGGTCCACAATTCACAGTCAATTAATTTAGTTAGTCCTTCAGCAAACTCGGGCGCTACAATAATAAGCTTACCAGGTGGATAGGCTTTAGCTAGCTGCTTGTCTAGCAGTCCCTGGGTTACCTTTACAGCTTTGAATTCAAAGATAGTCTGATGTTGGCAGGGAGCCCAGACTGCATCCAATCGTCGGCCATTCCAGTCAACTTCTGTGGTTAAATGGTAGATACCGGCTTGAAGAGCGAGGTCACCGAGATATCTGCGTAGATTGTCCTCCGACTTTCTCTCCTTCATGAACAACTCTTTAAGCTCAATATCAGCTGAAGCCAGCTTAAATAGCTCC
>JACCDU010550902.1_pt1 | contig 15921 bp, 44 predicted proteins | sample 7446081 | NCBI WGS metagenome assembly JACCDU01 (sample SAMN15323447, study PRJNA562643) | freshwater metagenome | isolation source: river surface water | place: USA:Blue River Watershed | collected 2017-08-17
CCCCTATATCTACACTATATATACAGTAGTATCACTCTAGGTATACAATACTATATACAGTCGCTGACAGCTCTTATACTGTAAATAACTGTATATGAAACAGTGGCCCAAAGATCCCGTTCAAGCTCGTATATATCAAGCATTACTAGTAGAGTTAAAGCAAAGCCGGTATGCTAACAGTGATCGCGAGCTACAGAAAGCATGGGCTATCATGTGGTTAATCAATAAACTGGCAGATGAGTATCCTGGAAGTTGGGAATTAAAGCAGAAACTCAAAAAGATATTGGGCGATAGATAAGACCCCGCTGCTAGCATTACGTATTACTGTATATACAAAGACCCCGCTGCTAGTGGTTTGGTCTTTGTGGCGATCTAGATCTTGACAGGGCGGGGTTTTTCCTATATAATTAACACTATGTTGGGCCGGTAGCTCATGCTGGTTAGAGCAGTGGACTCATAATCCATTGGTGGTCAGTTCGACTCTGACCCGGCCTACCAAAGGTTTAGTTTGCCCGGATGGTGAAATAGGTAGACACAAGAGACTTAAAATCTCTCGCTTTAAAAGGCGTGCCGGTTCGATTCCGGCTCCGGGCACCAAGTTTGTTATTAGTTGTAAACCCTGAACCGAAAGCGAAGATCTATAGGAGGTCATGGTACTGAAATTACCTGGGCTAGGTAGATCCTAAGAGCCAGTATAACTGCGGCAGTGATGCTGATTCAGCGGAGCCGGGTGCTAAACCGTGATAGGTTAGTGGCTGCTGTGTACGACTAGGTTAAGTGCTGGGCCTATTTCAGAGGCCACTGAGCTCCAATGTATACGGACTAAAATGCACGGGGGACGGTGTGGGACTCAGCCCAGCACAGTACTAAGAAACCCTAGTGTCAACCAGGGTTTTCTTTTTTGTGGCAGGAAAGCCACTGTGTACAAGCTGTGAATAAGCTGTTGATAACTTGTGCATAACCTGTTGATAAGCTGTGGATAAGCTGTGGATAACTTCTGGGCTGACAGGTTTATTTTTTGTGGCGTAAAAACCACACGCCCAGCCTCGCCGTCCACCCCCACTATGTTCGAACGTTGCATGTATTATACGGTAAAACCGGAGTGCCGTCAAGTTGTTTTTTGAACACACTGGCCCTGTAGGGTCTTTGATTGACAGGGTCTGCTCTATTTGCTATAATACACACATTGCAACAAAGGAGTCCAATATGATTATGTTTAAAATTGCTAAAGTAAACGATTGGCGCTTGCTTTCAGGTACTAGCTTGCAAGGTTGCGTTAATGTAGATTATGCAACACTAGTTAATGTATTTGGTAATCCGGAGGGTGCATACGACGATTATAAAAGCGACTGCGCTTGGAGTATCTCTATTGACGGTGTTGTTTGCAACATTTATAACTATAAAGACGGTCGTAATTATCTAGGCGCTAGAGGACTAGATAAAGAAAATATTACTTATTGGCATATTGGTGGTAAAAATAGAAAATGTGTACTGCTAGTAGAACAAGTTATTAGGCATTATCATAATATGCAAGCAGTAACAATTTAAAAACAAAGGCCCTACAGGGTGTAGGGTCTTTGGTTGACAGAGTGGTAAAACCTTGCTATAATACACACATGGAAGCAAAAAACACTCCCCGCAAAAAGCGAGCAGACCGCAACCACATCATCTACGAACTTCGCGTAGCAGGTGGTAACTACATTGGAGTCACTGCAAAGACTGAGTCCACTGTACTGAAGTCAGTTCGTGCGCGAGCTGCCAAGCACTTCTATCGTGCCCACACTGAGAACAAGGACTGGACGCTCTGCATCGCTTTGCGTGAACTGGCTAGCAAGGATGAAATTGAAATCGTAGTGCATGAAATTGTGCGTGGCAAGGCTCCTGCCCACAAGCGTGAAGTGGAGATCCGTCGTACTGTTCGTCCTACACTGAACACTGACAAGAGAGGAGATTGATATGTATACTGTAGAAGTCTACAAAAAGGACAAGCGGACCAAGGCTGGTGAGCGCCTGGTCAAGAAGGTAGACCATAGCACCGCAGACCGTGGCGCTTTGGAGCATGTGTACAAGCACACCTACTTTCCCAGCCACGGGTTCCGTTTTGAAATCCACGAGACCATGGTCAAGCGCCGTTCAGCTATGGACGGCACTGAGTTCATGGAACGCTACGACACGCCCTACACCTGCTCGCCCCGTAGCGAAACCTACTGGAGTACTTGAAATGAAATGCCCTAGCTGTTTGAGTTATACGCCCATGTTCTCCACTCGTTGCCCAGAGTGTACCAGCCACCACGGCATCCTAGAACTGTGGGGTTGGAACTTGGTCTACGCCTCGGCCTACTTGGTGATTGTGCTGGGCTTCTACTGGCTGGTTTGGTGGGCGTTCTTCCAATAACCCTTCGGTTGACAAGGGTATTGGTTTTACCATATAATTAAGGCTTACACACTAAGGAGCAAGCAATGGACATCAAACAGATCAACTCTGCTATCATGTTTGGCACTTGGACGGACACCGAACTGTCCAGCATGATCGACGCAGTCAAGTTCGCTCGCGCATCGCTGATCAAGCAACAAAAGCGGGCCCTGAGCCTGGGTGCCAATGTATCGTTTACCAGCAACAAGAATGGCATGACCTATAAGGGCACGGTAGAGAAGATTGCCCAAAAGTTTGTCACTGTGAACACGGGTAGCGGCCGTTGGAAAGTCCCTGCTAACATGCTGGTTATTGGTTGACAAGGGCGCCCAAAGGCGCTATAATACACACATAGACACTAAGGAGCACCAAATGACCGTGAGCTACACTGGCGCTAGCCAAGTTTGCAATGCAACCAATGTTCTCTACGCCCAAGAGCAAGCGATCAAAGCACTGGCGCAGGCCGCAATGGTCAGCCTTGCTGAGGCAGACATTGAAATGCTGTTGGACTGCCCGCAAGAGTATCCCGCCAAGGCAGACATGGAGCGGGTGTTTGAGGGCTTGCACGAGCAGGCCACGGACTTTATCAACGACACTTTTAACGACCTTAAAGAGCGCATTCTTGCTGAGCTTGCACAAAAACGCTATACCGCTCGCATTAAGTCCCTGCACTACGACGAGCAGGGCGTAGTAGAAGACATTGATCTGCATGTGGACTTTGAATAACCCTACGGTTGACAAGGTCTTTGTTTGAGCATATAATACACACATAGACACTAAGGAGCACTCATGTTTACTTTCAGTCATCGTCAAAGTCGCCCTGTAACCAGCGAGCTGTTGGACTTGGCAGAGCAGGGTGTGATAGATTGGGAAACACTGGCGCGGGATGCGCTGGGTTGGATGAGCGAAGCAGAGGTTGCAGAGTTTGCTCGCCGCAACGATTATATCCAAACTGAGGACGAAGAATGAGACATTACGACGAACTGGCTGCATACGACCGCGAGGGCTTCTTTGTTGTTGTAGACAAGACCTGGGAAGATGTTTCCATCCGCGACTGTTTTGATGATAGCTGCCATGACATCAAGGATTTGGAGCGCAAGGTCGATGAAGGCCACTATGACTGGTTCATGTTGCGTGTACGAATCCTGCTAGACGGGCATGAGTTTGGAAGTGCCTACTTGGGCGGTTGCATGTATGAAGACGCCCGCGAAGTGCTCACAGATGGGACCGCAGAGGACCTGATTGCGGAAGCACTGATTGAAGCACGAAGCGAAGTTCGCCGTTTGAAAGAAAAGCTGAATGCACTCGAAGTTGAATGAAGTACTACAATGGGCAGGAACTGCCTGCTTCATGGTTATGTATACGACCATGAGCTTTTTCAAGGAGTTCCATACCCTGCAATTGGTTGCTGGATGCATGGGCGGTGCCTTGTTCCTAATGTGGTCTTTGCGTGTGGCAAATAAGCAACAGACTATTGTTAACGTTACAGGAGTAACCATAACCCTTGTAGGGTTATTCAAAGCTCTTGGTTGACAAGACTGGTAAAACCTCTTATAATACACACATACTGAAACGCAAAGGAGCAACGAAATGGGTATGTGGACTACAGACAATCAGGACACCATGCAAGTGGTTCTGCGGGCTTTCAGCGACGCAGCTCGCAAGAACTATGACACCCACAGTTTTGAAGCAGGCTACCTGCAGAGCCTTGTGGTTAGCATGATTCCTCATATGCCTAAGAAGATGCAGAAAGTGTTCATTGACGACATGGTTCGTGCAACGCAGAAGCAAGAGAAAGAAGTGATTGCCAAAATGGCCAAGGAGACTGTATAATGTTGGTTGACCAGATGCAAGAGTTTGACAGCAAAGAACAAGTCCTGCGAGCTTTGAAGGGCTGGCAGTTCGTCCGTGGCAAGCATGGTTGCCTGTTTGACCGTGGCGGTGCTGATAGTTACTACGACCGCCCGCGTAATCCGCACTATGGTGGTGTTGGTGGAGACAGCGGTCCTCGTGTTGAAGTTACGGATCCTGAGAGTGTAGCCGAATACATGGCTGGCTACGATGACAACGAACGCTTCGGCGACAAGAAACAGTGGTATTGATATGTGGAACAAAGAAGGACAACGAGTGGCAGGCGTCTACCTGGGCGCCTATACTGTGTCGGGCACAGTGACTGAAAGCCGTGTGCGCTACGGGGGCACCGTTCAGCATACTGTTAAGCTGGACAAGCCTGTGCAGGTGTTTGGCCGGAGTGCCGAGGTGTTGCTTTTAGACGACGGTGATCTGTTTGATAACCCTACGGTTGACTTGGCTTCTCTTTGATGCTATACTACACAAACACTGAAACACAAGGAGCGTGATATGGCAAAGCAGTTTGCGATTGAGAAGTATGTAGAGCAGAAGAATGCTTGGGGCAAAATTTTTGGTGGAAAGACGCTGAGCCTTGCCAGTGCCGCAGATGCCCAGAAGATTGCAGATATGCTGGACAGCGATTTGAGTCCTGAGAACTTGAGCTGTGATGGCGAGGTGCGTGGGCAAGCCCTGCAGACTAAGCGGAACTTCCTTGTCCGTGCCGCTAGTGAGTTGAAAGCTCTGTATCCTGCTGTAACGATGTATGAAGCAGAAGGGTGGCTGTGATGACACACGATGAACGCGAAGTGCTACTGGATTGGGTTCTTGAGCAAATCAAAAAGGATGTGGAGGCAGGAGACATGACCGCTCTACACGAGATGCTCATGGAACTGCCTAACGAGACTTTGATGGCCTACTTACCCGAGGAGATGCAATAATGCCTAATTGGTGCAACAATTCTATCACGCTCAAGCACAAGGATCCTGCTATGATTGAGAGGGCCTTCAAGGCTCTGTGTGCGGGCAGTTTCCTCAACGAGTTCTTTCCCTGCCCGGAAGATCTGCACGATCACGAAAGCCCTCAATATGATGAGGAACTGGTCAAGAAGTTTAAAGAGAAGTATGGAGCCAGTTGTTGGTACGACTGGCAGGTCAGCAACTGGGGCACCAAGTGGGACATTGGCGGCGACGATGGCTTGATCCAGAAGTTGGATGCTAACACCATTGATGCTTCCTTTGATAGTGCCTGGGCCCCACCTACTGCTGCCTACGAGAAGTTGATTGAGCTGGGCTTCTACATCAAAGCCTACTACAACGAACCAGGCATGTGCTTCTGCGGTGTGTGGGAAGGTGACACAGAGAACGGGTTTGATGACGACTATATTGAATACAGTAGCGAGACTGCGGATACGGTGCGTGAAGCAATTGGTGAAGAGCTGGACGACTTTTGGTGCATCTCTGAGGACATGAGGCAGTGGGAGGAAGAGAACGCAGATCAAGAATAACCCTGTTGCTCCCAGGGTTTTTGGCTAGTGTGGTTGACACACTAGCCTTTTTCTGCTATACTACACAAACACTAAAGGAGCACACATGCAAACAAACTGCACAGCACTTGCAAAAGTAATTGTAAACAAGCGCCTGCAAACATATCGTATAGTTTTTAGTTTCGATGCACACAATCGTATTACTGTTAAAAATGCTGCTTTAGTTACAGGAGATATTTGTAATACTGTAGATAGTAATGCAGATTACTACATTGCACAAGCAATAAAAAACGCTAAAGCGGTGTTGCGTACGGACAACATTGTAGTAGTTGACTAAACTGTAGGGCTATTGCACATAGCAGTTGACAATGCTGCTGCTATGTGCTATACTACACAAACACTAGCAAAAAGGAGCTGACATGAGCAAGCAAATTACACTTATTGAGACTGAGACTGAGGACGGCGTTATTATTAAACGCTATGAGTGCGACTTTATTGCAGAGTGCGACGGAAGTAGCATTTGGGGTGACACTACAAACAAAAAAGTGCATGTAACAGGCATTACTGTTATTGAGGAAGAGTTTGAGGACTTTAAGTGGACGCAAGTTAATGTAGAGCATGATAGCGAGTGGGAGATTTACACAGACAGAGGCTTTGAGGCTGCTATTAGTGAGGCTGTAGGCTTTGCTGTTACATTTACAGAGCAAGGCATGCAAGAGGACAACATGGCGAGCATGGAGTGTTAAAGTAGTTGAGCACAGCGTAGGGTTATACTTGCGCTGTGCTTTTTGTTGTGCTATACTACACAGACACTAACAAGGAGCGTAGAGATGGAACTGTTAGACACTGGCGTTGAAGGTGTGACACTGATTGTTGAAGACACTAGGGCTACTTACACAAAGCAAGGTGGTGGTGAGCTACTGCTTGACGGTGAAGCAGACGGTGGTGAAGCTTGGCTGAATGGCAAGTGGTACTGGTGGGAGCGTGATGTTGCTGTGGGTGTAGTGTACATGGGTACAGAGGACAGCGACGAGGCTGTTTACACTTTTACAGACAGCGAAGAGGGCTGGGCTGAGTTTGCAAATAGTGTGTTGTAAAAAACAACACAGAGAAACCCTACAGTTGACAGGGTTTCTCTTTTGCGTTATAATACACACATACACTAAACAAACAGGAGTGAGAGATGCTTACACTACAGCAAAAAACAGACAAACTGCGTGAGGCAATTGCTTTGCTACAGGATGTAGACTGCTTGCAACAAGCGGCATTGGGAGATTGTGACAGCGCAGAGTTTACGCATAATGCAATACAAAATATTATTGATGACATTGCTGATGACATAGAGGACTTGGAGCGGCGTGAGGCAGGGGAGGTGCTGTGATTACTGCTGACAAACTGAAACTCCTAAGTAATATGCCTGCGGCTATGCTTACAATGGGCATCCAACAGGCAGGCTATAAAAAGGACAAATTCCAAACTGCCAAGTTCCTGGGGCTGAGCAACGGTAAACAATTTGTTTACAATGTGACCTATATTGAGGACGACGAGATTCATAGTACTAAAGTGTTTGTCGACTATGACCCTACAGTGGATAGGGTTTTGGTTGACTACTGACTCAACCGGTGCTATAATATACACATACACTAGAGGAGCAGGCATGAATGTCTACAAGGTTTACAGCGGCATGCACGGCCATTGTATGTGTGGTTGCACCGGCAAATACAGTTACACAGAGCGCGGCGCTAAGGAGCATAGCCCTGGGTACCAGCCCAATGTTAACGAGCGGTCAGTAAAAATCATTACCGGCAAACTGTTGCGTAATAGCAACACCAAGCGCGAGGACGACATGCTGATACTTGAGCAAAATGGTCGGGTAATGGTTGCGTGGTTTGACTGAACCTGTTATAATACACTTACACTGAAACACTAAGGAGCGCGAAATGTCTAATATGTCCTACTGCATGTTTGAGAACACCAGCAACGACCTGCGTGACTGCGTAGGTGCAATGGAAGAAGCCTATGACATGGCTGAGCTGGATCTGTCGCGTACTGAACTGCAAGCAATGAAGTACATGCGTGACCTGTGCGAGCGTTTCCTGGAAGAAAGCAATCGCCTGCTGGTTGCTGAGAGAGAGGACTACGACGGACAGCCTGATGAAGCACAGGAATGGGCAGACTTTGACCCGGACTGCTGAAGGGTTTTTGGTTGACAAGGTTGGTAAAACCTTGTATAATTAACACATCGCAACAAGGAGCAAAGCAAATGGGAACACGAAGCACTATTGCACTGGAATACGCAGACGGTACTGTTGGGCAAATCTACTGCCACTGGGACGGCTACCTGGAGCACAACGGCAATATCCTGCTGGAGCAGTGGATGGACCCGTTCGAAGTCCAGAAGATGCTGGACCGCGGCGACATGTCTACCCTGGGCAACTCTGTGGAGCAATGCGAGTTCTACACCCAACGAGGCGAAGAACTGAACCCTCAGCGCATGTACAAGTCCTTTGAGGAGTACACTCGCGAAGCACAGTTTGAGGAATATGACTACATCCTCCGCAAGGACGGTAAGTGGTATGTTCAGTTCTACGGTACTGACGGCGAGTACTTGACGCTGGCAGATGCCTTTGAGTTCCAAAAAAATCGAGAGGAGTGCGAAGAATGAGTATGAGCGACTTGGCCTATGACATTGAGCAACTGTACATCGATGGCCTGAGTGCCAAAAACATTTCTCGAATCTTGGACTGCCCGATCGAAACCGTGTTGGGTTGGATTGAATCACAAAGTGTGGCAGATCTGCCACAGGAGGATTTGGACCCATACAACACAATCAATTCTTAAAATTTCGGTTGACAGCCCAAATATTTGGTGCTATACTAAGAACAATGCGAAATGGTTCGCAGTACTTTACAGACATACACACTTTTGAAAGGAACTAAAATGTCTAAATCTTTTTCTCATGCAGGTGTTTCCAAACTGGACGGTGAGTTCAAAGTCCGTTTTGCCAATGACTCTACCCGAGTTAAGGTTCTGATGAAGAACGGTCATACTGACATTGACATTGTCGAGCTCAAGCATCCTATGACTAAGGAAGAAGCTGTTGCCTATCTGTTGTCGATTGACTTTGACAATGGCAACAAGGAAGTCCGCGCCGCTCTTGAAGCAGAGCAAGGCAAGCGTACTGAGAAGCCTGCCAAGGCCCCCAAAGCTGCCAAGGCCCCCAAAGCTGCCAAGGCTCCCAAGGCCAAGCCCACTATTGAGTCTATCAAGGCTAAGGCTAAGGCTAAGGCTAAGGCCACTGTCAGCAAGTCCGAAGTGGCTGCACAGTTGGCCGACATGGAAGAAGCTCCGTTCTAACCCCTGCCGTGTGAGGCCCGGAGGCCGGACTGAGTGCCATAAGTCCTCCACCTATTACTGTACACTGGGGAGCGTATAATGAGCAGACTAGAATATTTTGGTAGACCGTTGGTGGCATTCAACGCAGCCAACAAAGATCATCGTCGTTGGTTTCACGAGTTTCAGTCAGGTAAAACCTGGGGAAAATGTCCTGTACGATTCATCGTACCAGATGAGCAGGGAGATCTAATTACTCTTTGTCAGCAACGGCTAATTGATTATTATGTTACTCGAGAGTTCGGCAAAAAAACCAGTTGACCTCTATCAGTGATTGCTGTATTATTAATGATAACTGCACAGCAGTCTAATATTAGAGGAAAACACAAATGAAACAATTTAACCCTGAAACCAAAACCTTCAAGCTATTCAACGCAATGTACAACGGTGAGGCAGTTACGCCCGCCCAAGCTACCAAGCGTTTCGGCATCAAGAACATGACTGCCGAAGTCAGCCGTATCCGTCAAGCCGGTTACGCTGTCTACGCTAACAGCCGCAAAGCTGGCAACGGCGTCCAGGTTACCGAGTATGTTATCGGTCGTCCTAGCCGCAAGTTGATCGCCGCAGGTTACAAGGCTCTTGCTCTCGGCCTTGTCTAAAAACTGAGAGTTCGCTCCTAAGCCCGGGGGTAGTGTCCCGGCACCGAGTCCTGCCTACTGTGAAGTACGCAGGACTCACCTTTTGTGGCTTTTATGCAACAACCCTTCGGTTGACAGGGTTATTCAAAAGTGCTATAATACACACATAGACAACAAAGGAGCTGATGATGATTGATTTCATTTTGTTTGTGGTGGTAGCAGTGATTATTGGTGTGAATGTTCTCACTACCGTGTCGCCCAGGTTCCGTCGTTGGCTTTATAGCAAATGACCCTAGTGGTTGACAGGGCTTTCCAAAAGTGCTATAATACACACATGATGAAACAGAAACAGTTCAAAAAAGGCCGCTACGCAACTATGCGAGCAATCATGGCAGAGTATGGCTTTCCTCTGCGTCTTGTCATGTGTGGCAAGGTCATTGACGGTCGCTTCTATCTCACTAACCGCACAAGGGGTTGAACATGGCCTACACGGTCTTCAAGCACAATCAGGAATACGGTCCGCGCAAGGGTTTGGAAGGCCCGTTCCACTATCCCAACGGACAGGTCCTGTACTACGATCCGAAAGCAGGCGAGTACTGGGATCCCCGCACTGACTTCTATGTGCCCAACGAAGATGTGGCCCGTCTCCAAAACTCAATCTTCGACTTGGTGCGCGGCTAACATGATCAGCATTCATCCTAGGCTCAATCCGCTAGAAGTCATGATCGTAGCAGAAAAGCTCAAAGAGAAGGGCATTGAGCACTACACCCTGACTGAGGGCAACGACTGCATCTGGGCCTACTACGGTCGCATCAACGAATACTACATCTTTAAGGATGGTCGTTTGGTTGACATTCAGATCGATTGATCGTATAATACAAACATGAAGATCATGCTGGAAACAACTGTTTGGGACAGCCCTAGTGTGCCCAATCATGTCTATGTGTTCAACGACTCTATGACCAAGGCTTTTGCCTATGTGCGAGAGGGAACCAAAGAAGTATTCAAATTCAAAAAGCCTTTGGCAATTGATACTAGGGGGCGCACATTCGTAGATTTGGACGATGCTGAGCCAACTAAAACGGATTCTGATGTAATCGAAGTGGAGGGCAGTAAAGGTAACAAGTATTATCTCAGCAACGAGGGCAATGGTTGGTTCTGTTCTTGCCCAGGATACAAGTATCACGGAACTTGCAAACATTTGAATTTGGCGCCCAAAACGCCTTGACAGGTAAATATTTTCAAGGTAAAATAGCTTTGTAATTTACCTTTTAACCTTAGGATTGAATATATCATGCCTCGCATTCCTAATCGGGAAGTTGAAGACGACTTCGATGATTACGATGATTTTTCTATAGATGACGATGAGCCGCGCGACCGCAATGGTCGAAAGCTGCCCCCAAAAGAACACCGCAGAGAAAAGGGTTGGGAAGAAGCTCGTCGAGATCACTGGCGCAGAAAAAATCGAGATGACTATTGATTCTATAATCCCAGTAACTCTATTCAAAACCAGTTATACAGGAGTCCTGGCAACAGGTACTCCTGGTATTGGTCGAATTCAGAGTGAAGTGTGGAGTAATACGGTATATCCACAGGGAAGTAGCGTCACTAAAATCGTGCATTATACTGTCAGTGTATATGATAATCATGCGTCTTTAAAAGAATACAATCAACCCAGCAAGATCGATGTCAGAGCCTGAGTGTTGTTGATTTGCCACACACCTGGCACTCCGCCCAAAGACCCTACGGTTGACAGGACTTCTTTTTGAGTGCATAATACATACATACTGAAACACAAGGAGCACACCATGTCCAAGCTGCTGATCACCACCCAAGTGTACGAGAACTACGGCGACGCTGACAAGCCCTACTGGAAGGCCAAGGGTGGCGGTGACTATGTGGTCAAGAACATCGACGTCAACGGTGTCACTGAGACTGTGCTGGCAGTCCGAGCACAGATCGAGCAGGACAACGAATACTTCCGCGAGTACTTGATCGGCTGGGAAGTTGTGGCCAACGACTACCTCACTGAGTATGAGCGTAGCCAGCTGGAATTCGAGGGCGTGATTCGCTACCCTGCCAACGAGATTCAGTGGTAACCCTACGGTTGACAAGGGCATCGAAAGGTGCTATACTGCAAGAACAGTAAGTAAACAGGAGCTGAAATGTACTACCCGCCCGAGATGACTGCTGAAGAAATCGAACAGTTCGAGTACGAACTGAACCGCCAGATTGACATTGAACGGAACGAAGGACAGTTCTGGGCAGTGAACGCGGAACTGCAAGTGATTGCACACGACAGTCTGGAGCGCCGTTGTGATGAGGCCTACGAGTTTGAGACTGATGACAATTGGTACGACGAACAATACGAACTGGATTCCTACTATGATTGAAATGATTGGTCTGTTCTTCTTTGGCATCTTTCTGCTGTTCTTCATCTCGGCGCTGGTCAGTCTGCCCGTGATGTTGCTCTGGGACTGGTTGATGCCTGTGATCTTTGGTCTGCCCGAGATCACTTGGTTCCAAGCCTGGGGTCTGCTGTTCCTCTGCGGTCTGTTGTTTAGAAGCCACACTTCCGTTAAGAAGGATTAACCCTACGGTTGACAAGGGTATCGGTTTTACCATATAATACACACATGATGCAAGCGATACTGAACCTAACTGTTGTGATGATGCCCGTTATCATCATGTTGATTGCAATGATTATCAAAGGAGAATGGTAATGATTACCCTGCAAGGACTCAGTCAAAAGCAAATGGTTTTCGCAGATATTCTGTGGGGTCTTAATGGCCGCGAACAAGTAGAATCCTTTATCAAAGCTCTGCCTAAAAAGGAACGAGCAGAAGCAGAAGTAGTTCTAAACATGATGGTTGCCGCAGTATTTGATCGCATTGACGATACTGCTATTGCCAACGATATCCTTAACCAATTTCGCATCTAATAGGAGCACAAAATGAAAGTCGGAACTTCTTACAAAACTCATCAAGGTGGTACTGTTACTCCTGTTCTTGACAGCAATGGCAAGCAGACTGGTCTGATCCACAAGGCCGGCAACGCCTACTCGGGCAAGATTGCCCAATCTGAAGCCAAGCAGAAACCCGCCCGCGGCAAGGGTTAATTGGTTGACGGGCCTGCTCTAAGGCCTTATAATACATACATCAACAACGCACTAAGGAGCTGATATGAACTACGCTCAAGAGCAGGTCAACGCAATCGTTGAAGAAGCAATGACCCAAGCCAACAAGGCTGCTCGCGATGCCCTGGCCAAGTTTGGTGATCGTGATGCATGTGGCTTTGCTTGGACCAACATCTACGGTGTCAAAGGCAACACCAAACTGGGCAAGATGCTGAAGGCAGCTGGTGTGCGTCAGGACTACACCAAGGCCTTCCAACTGTGGAACCCGGCCAAACTGGGCGTCCAAAGTGTGGGCATCCTGGAAGAAGGCGCACGAGCCGCTGCCGATGTGTTCCGCAAGTATGGCTTCGAAGCCTACGCTGGTAGCCGTTTGGACTAATTAACTATTGACAGGGCTCCGGCCCTGTTGTATAATACATTTTTTAAACAGACAAGGAAACACTATGCCCCGTACCAAAGCTGCCGCTAAGCCTAGCAAAGGCGCTACCATTCTGGAGTTTGATACTGATGCTATCAAAGCTCGCGAGCTGGCTGTTGCCAAAGAAAGCGACGAAGAGATCTACGAGCGACTGGCTGAGCGTTTTGAAATCCTCAACGAAATGACCAAGGCTGTTCGCAGTGGTGATGTTCGTGCTATGATTGTGAGCGGCCCTCCGGGCGTTGGTAAAAGCTTCGGTGTTGAGGCAGTACTGAGCAAGGACGGTCTGTTTGACAAGCTGGCTGAGCGTAAGCCCAAGTACGAAGTAGTCAAGGGTGCTATGAGTGCCATTGGCCTGTATGCCAAGCTGTATGAGTTCTCAGAGAAAGGCAATGTGGTTGTGTTTGACGACTGTGACTCAATCCTTATGGAAGACCTGTCACTGAACATCCTCAAGGGTGCGCTGGATAGCTCAGAGCGACGCTTTATCTCTTGGAACACGGACAGCCGACTGCTTCGCTCAGAAGGTATTCCGGACCGCTTTGAGTTCAAGGGTGCCGCTATCTTTATCACTAACATCAAGTTCGAGCATGTTCGCTCCAAGAAGCTTCGCGATCACTTGGACGCTCTGGAAAGCCGTTGCCACTACATTGATCTGCAGATGGACACCATGCGTGAAAAGATCCTGCGAATCAAACAGGTAGTCAAGGATGCAGGCATGCTGGATCGCTACGAGTTTGATCAAATCCAAAAGGACGAGATCATCCAGTTCGTTGAAACTAACAAAGACAAGCTTCGCGAACTGAGCTTGCGTATGGTGCTCAAGCTGGCTGACCTGCGTAAATCCTTTCCCAAGAGCTGGCAGGCTATGGCTAAGACTACCTGCATGAAGCGAGCATAAAGTGCTACTAGAACTAGTACTTTGGCTAACGGTGGGCCTACTGCTTAGTGCGGTAGGCTACACCTGGGCAGACTGGCAGTTCTGGTGCCTGGCCAGTACCTACTGGGCTATAGCTCTGGTGTGCAAACAGCGCGGTAAGGTAGAGGGCATCATAGACTATTTGGAAATGAGTGAGCGTGATCAACTGCGTATCCGTAAAGCTCTTAAAGAAGCTAAGGAAGAACTTAAATGACTACAAAGTGCCAATGGATAGGCGAGGGCGAAGGCTGTACACATGATGCAGTAGAGCATCGTAGCTACTGTGAGCAGCACTTGTGGCTGGTATATCAGCAGGGCTCTGCTGTACGGCGCAAGAAGGATGCACGGCGTGCGGCTGCTGTGTGGGATCTAGAGTCAGAGTTCAATCAGGCTGTACAAGAGCTCATAGACGAAGGCTACGACTTCTCAGACGAACGGTGGACTACTGAAACCGAAGAAGCCTGAGGTGGTGGGGCTGCTGAGGGCACCAGGAGGTGCTCTTAGCACTTGTGGCATTTTAGCAACAAACCGCATGCCAAATTTTTTCCCAAATCCCCGCCTCAAAAACCCCACCTTAAAAACCTTGACTTAGACTAGATCACCAGGGGCCGAGATCTCCACATCCGCTTTTTTTTGCGCGGTAATTTTTTGCCCTATATATAGACCGGGTGCTGTTTAAGCAGTCAATCGCATCAACTCGCTGTACACGTAGTCATCATCCTCTACCACTTCCCAAGTACCGTGTGGTGGTGCAAAAATCATAGTAACTTCTTCTACAGTAAGATCCTCTCTAGTCACTGTATTACGGAATACACTGATGATTTCACTGGCTTTTAGGATTACTGTACGCCCTTTATGTGCCGGGCTAGCGTTGGTTAGTTTTATATACATAGTTCTATTACTATAGCAAAAAACTTTCACGAAATCTATATTCTTGCCATCCAAAAATTTTACGTACAGTTTTTTTGCTCTATATATAGATTTCGTGGGCTAAATATTCTACAGTTAAAGGACAGTAAGCTATTATGAACACCTATCAGTGGTCTGTGACCAATTTATCAGTCGTTGATCAAGAACCCTATACACAGGTAGTCAAGTCAGTTGATTTTACCATTACAGTTACAGATCCCAGTGAACAGTTTCATTCAACTACGCTACACTCTGTTCAGTTGGTTGTAGATCAGTTAGAGGGTTTTACTCCGTTTGAACAGCTTACTGAAGCTCAAGTTATACAGTGGGTTAAAAATGCATACTCTGTTGAACAGTACAGCAGTTTGATGACTTACTGTGATCAACAGCTGGTTCTGTTACAGGCTGCGCCCAAACCAGTTGCACGATTGCCATGGGCCGATGCTCAGTTGGCTGCTAGCCTAATGCCCACTATCACTGCCATTGAATAATAAAGTGGGCAGTTAATTTACGGAAAAATTCTTTTTTTACCGCGGTCGTGCTTCGCACTCTACCTCAAGAATCTCGCCCAATCTCTGGATGGCTGAGTCTAAGTTACCACCTTTGTCCACTAGAATAGCACGGCCACCTGCTTCACGCCAAGTTGCACAGTTGTCCCGCCTATCATCTACTAGAATATCTAAGGGGCGGCAGTAGCGATATTTGTCTCTGCTGTAGGGGCCAAAGAACACGGGGATTTCTGGATAGTACTGTTGCACCCAGTTGACTTTGTCTTGAAAACAGTGGGGCATGTCATTGTTGTGCGGTACGGCAGTCAAGAA
>JACCDU010705036.1_pt1 | contig 15920 bp, 12 predicted proteins | sample 7446081 | NCBI WGS metagenome assembly JACCDU01 (sample SAMN15323447, study PRJNA562643) | freshwater metagenome | isolation source: river surface water | place: USA:Blue River Watershed | collected 2017-08-17
CACCTGCGGCCAGGCGCCCGCGCGCTGCGCCGCCTGCCACTCGCCCGCCTGCAGCTCGAGCGCGGCCTGCCCGTCCGGGCCTTGCAGGCGCCAGGCCTGCGCCTGCCATTGCAGTTGCCGGGCCGAGGCGCGCCATCGCCAGGCCAGCGGGCGGCTGGCCACGAGTTGCAAAGACGCGTTCTGGCCGCGCGCGCGCCAATCGAGCTGCAGCTCGGTGAGCTGGCCTTGCCAGTCGCTGCCGCGCGGGCCGCTGCGGCCAAACTGCGCCTGTCCCTGCAGCTCGGCGCGGCCTTGCGGGCCGAGCCAGCCGGCGCGCCACTCGGCCTGCAGCGCTGGCCAGGGACCGCGCACTTGCAGCCGCAAGCCCTCGAGCTGCGAGCGGTGGGCGGGGCCCTGCAGCAGCAGGCGCTCGCTCTGCGCCGAGGCCTGCAGCTGGAAGCGGGGGGCGGCCCAGCCGCCGCGCCATTGCCCTGCGGCCTGCCAGCGGCCTTGCGCCTGCCAGCCTTGCAGGCGGCTGCGCAGGGCCGGCCAGCGCTGCAGCCAGGCGCCCAGGCGCTGGCTGTCCTGGGCGTCGATCTGCCACTGGCCCTGGCCATCCTGCGGCGAGAGCTGTCCGCCCAGCTGCGCCCGCAGGCCCGGCAGCTGGGCCTCGGCCTGGCCTTCGAACGCTGGCGTGTCGGCGTGCCAACGGCCCTGCGCCTGCACGCGCGCCTCGGCCCAGCGCAGCGACAAGCGCGCCAGCGTCCACAGCGCCCCCTCGCGCCGGGCCTGCAGTTCCAGCCCCGGGGCCTCGCCTGGCGGGCCGCGACCCGCTTCGTCGGGCACGAGCTGGGCCTGCAGCGTGAGCGCGCCATCGGGCCCTTGCTGCGAGCGCAGCGTGCCGCTGAGCGCGGGCCCGGCCCCGGCGCTGAGCCACTGCCCCGGCTGCAAGCGGTGGATGCGCCACTGGCCCTGCCAGGCCGGCGCCTGTGGCCCGCTCACCGGCCGCAACTCGCCTTGCAGCTGACCACCGGGCCAGTGCGCCTGCAGCGAGGGCAGGGCCCAGCCCTGCCGGCCATGGGCGGCGCGGGCCTGCAGCGCCTGCAGGGGCACGCGCCCCTGGTCCCAGGGGCCGGTCAGGCCGTTGCGCAAATCGGCCTCGGCCTGCCAGTCGGTGTCCGGGTCCTGGGGGTCTGTCCGGGGCCGGGCGTCGATGTGGCCGTCGAGCCGGGTTTGCGGCGCCCCTGGCCACAGCGCCGCCAGGTCGATCGCCCGCAGTTGCGCCTGCAGACCGGCCAGCGGGGTCGCGTCTTGCGGCCGCAAGCGCGCCTGCAGCTGCAGGCGCGGGGCGGTGTCTTGCAGCGGGGCCGGGCTGCCCTGGGCGTGCACCAGCGCTTCCAGCTCGAGCGCGGCCTCGGGCCCGGCCAGCGTGCCCCGCAGCTCGGCCTGGGCCTGCAGCGCCAGCGCGAGCGCCTGCCGGGCCGCCGGGCGGGTGGCGGCCGGCAGCTCGCCGTGCAGTTGCGCCTGCAGCGCCATGGGCGAGCGCCCCTGCCATTGCAGCTGGCCCTGGTAGCGGCCCTGCGCCCACTGCAGCTGGTCGAGCGCGAGCTGGTGCTGCGCACCATCGAAACGGTAGTGGCCGCGCAGGCCATGGGCCTCGATCGGTGTGGCGGCCTGCCACTGCAGGCGATCGATTTGCCAATCGAGGTCCACGCGCAACGGCCACAGCAGTTGCTGCAGCGGCGCGGTTGGCGCGCTCGCCAACCGCTCGCCGCGCAATTCGCCGAGCCGCAGGCGCTGCAGCGGCAGCGTGCCGTCGAGCAGGCGCCGCGCGTCGAGTTCGAGCCGCAGGTCCGTCAGCTGCAGCGACCAGCCGGCTTGCCGCCAGTCGAGCCGCGCGATGTGACCGCCGTGGCGCAGGCTGCCCTGCACGCCGCTGCTGTGCAGGCTCAGCTCGCCGGGCAAGAGCGCCGCGAGCAGGCGCAGGCTGGCGGCCAGCGAACCTTCGCTGGCGCCCCAGCGCCACAGGCCCAGCGCCAGCGCCGTGACCAGCGTGACGGCCAACGCCCACGCCAGGCCCAGCCCGCGCGCTCGCCTGCGTTCGGGGGCGGGGGCGGTGGCGGGGGTGTTCGGCGTGTCCATCAGAAACGGAACCCCACGCTCAGGTGCAAGCGCCATTGCCCGGGCTCGATGGCGCGCGCGAGGTCGATTTCGAGCGGGCCCACCGGGCTTTGCCAGCGCGCGCCCACGCCCACGCCGTGCTGCACGCGCTGGCGCAGCTCGGCCGGGCGGTTGGCGACGGCGCCCGCGTCCCAGAACAGCAAAGCCTCCCAGTCGCTGGGCCGTCCCTGGCGCCGGATGGGGATCTGCCACTCGACGCTGCCCGTGCCCAGGTAACGCCCGGCGCTGACCGCGCCGCTGGCGCTGGGGATGCCAATGCTGCCGGGCCCGTAGCCGCGCACGCTGCGCTCGCCGCCGGCCAGGAAGAGCTGGGTGCTCGGGATGTTGTCGGCGTTGCGCGTGGCCACGGCGCCGGCTTCGCCGCGCAGCGCCAGGCGCATGCCGCGGCTGCCCAGCGACAGCAGCCACAGCGCCTTGGCGTAGCTGCGCGCGTAGGGTACGCGTTCGGCGCCCAGTGTGGTGCCCGAGCCGACTTCCAGGCCCAGGCCCCAGCCGCGGCGCGGAAAGGGCAGGCTGTCGAAGTGGCGCCAGGTCCAGGCGTAGTGCGCGCTGGCGGCGTTGCGCGAGCCGGCCTGCTCGCCGGTGGTCTCGGCGTTGTCGTATTGCAGGTAGTAGTTGCGGTCGATGCGCTCGCCCAGCTGCGAGCGACCGGCGCGCAGGCGCTGGCTGTTGCGTTCGTAGCCGCTGAGCTGCTGGTGCTCGGCCCGGCCGGCCAGTCCCCAGCGCCACAGGCTTTCGCTGGGCGGCGACAGCAGGTCCACGCTGGCGCTTTGCAGCACGCGGTCCACGGAGAGCCGTGTCACCGCGCGCCAGTCCAGGCCCGGCACGCGGTGCTGGGTGTGTTCCACGCTCAGGCGCGGCCCGGTGTCGCTGCGCACGCCCACGCCCAGTTGCCAGCGCTGGCGCAGGGTTTCCTGGAGTTCGATGCGCACCGGCATGGCTTCGGGCGGGCCGTCGGTGTCGAGCGCGACGAAGACCGCGTCGTAGAAGCCGCTGAGCACCAGGCGCTGCTGGGCCTCGAGCAGCTCGCTCGCGTGGTAGGGCTGTCCGCTGCGCAGGCGGGCCAGGCGGCGCGCTTGTTCTTCGCTGTAGCGCTGGCTGCCGATGATGTGCACCGGGCCCAGCCGCACCTCGGGGCCCGAGTCCAGGGCGATTTGCAGCACCACACGGTGCTGCTCGGCATCGACCTGGGCCTCGCTGTGCGCGATCTGTCCGAGCGGGTAGTGGTCGGCGCTCAGGCGGCGCAGGGCTGCGGCCTTGGCCGCGCTCCAGGCGGCTTGTGTGAACACCTGGCCGACGGGCAAGGACCAGTCGCGCTGCAGCGCCAGGCGCTGGTCCTGCCGTGCTGGGCTGTCGGCGATGTGTCCGGCAAAGCCCCACTGCACCGCCTGCACCCGTGCGGCCGGGCCGGGCACAACGCTCAGGTGCAGGCGCCAGGCCGGTCCGGGCGGCGGCGCGGGTTCGCTGCGCCACACGAGCTCGGGCGCGAAGTGCCCCCAGGCCGCCAGCAGTTCGCGCGCCTGCACATCGGCCGCCGCGAGCAGGCGCTGCAGCTCGGCTTCGTCCAGATCGGTCAGGCCGCGGTAGCGTTGCAGTTCGAGGTGGCGCAGCAGGTCCTGCGCGAGGTCCTCAGGGGCGTCGACCTGGAGTGTGAAGGCCTCGGGCGTGGGTGCTTGTGTGGGCGCTTGTGCGGCCACCTGCGCGGCCACCTGCGCGGCCACCTGCGCGGCCACTGGCGCCGCCCACAGCAGCCCCAGGCACAGGCCCAGACCGGCCAGCCAGGCGGGCCATGGCAGCGGCGGCCTCTTGCGCGGCAAGAGGCCAAAGGGGCAGGGGGTGTTCACTTGCTCAGCAGTCTCATTGCATCTTCCAGGCCCTTGAGCGTGAGCGGAAACATCCGCTGGCTCATGAGTTGCTGGATGATGGCAATGCTTTGCCGATACTGCCATACGCCTTGTGGTTCAGGGTTGATCCAGGCGAATTTGGGGAACGCGTGTGTGAGCCTTTGCAACCACTCGGCGCCGGCTTCCTCGTTGTTGTATTCGACGCTGCCGCCCACCTGCAGGATTTCGTAGGGGCTCATGGTCGCGTCGCCGATGAAGATCAGCTTGTAGTCCTTGTTGTACTTGCGCAGGATGTCCCAGGTCGCGAACTTCTCGGCGAAGCGGCGCTTGTTGTTCTTCCACATGAAGTCGTAGACGCAGTTGTGGAAGTAGTAGTACTCGAGGTGCTTGAACTCGGCTTTGACGGCGGAGAACATTTCCTCGACGCGCCCGATGTGCTCGTCCATGGTGCCGCCCACGTCCATCAGCAGCAGCACCTTGACGTTGTTGTGGCGCTCGGGCCGCATCAGGATGTCGAGGTAACCCGCATTGGCCGCCGTCTTGGCAATGGTGCCGTCCAGGTCGAGTTCGTCGTGTGCGCCCTCGCGCGCGAAGCGGCGCAGGCGGCGCAGCGCCACCTTGATGTTGCGCGTGCCCAGTTCCTGGCTGTCGTCGTAGTCCTTGTAGGCGCGCTGGTCCCAGACCTTGACGGCGCTCTTGTTGCCGCCCTTGCCGCCGATGCGGATGCCCTGCGGGTTGTAGCCGCCGTTGCCAAAGGGCGAGGTGCCGCCGGTGCCGATCCACTTGTTGCCGCCCTCGTGGCGTTCCTTTTGCTCTTCGAGGCGCTTTTTCAGCGTCTCCATGAGCTCGTCCCAGCCCATCTTCTCGATGGCGGCTTTTTGCTCGGGTGTGAGTTCTTTTTTGAGGATTTGCTCGAGCCAGGCCAGCGGCACTTCCTTGCTGAAATCGGCCAGCATCTCGACGCCCTTGAAGTAGGCGCCAAAGGCCTTGTCGAATTTATCGAAATGCTTCTCGTCTTTGACCAGCACGGTGCGCGCGAGGTGGTAGAAGTTGTCGATGCTGCAAGCGTCCGAGGCCGGCCCCACCACCTGGGCCTGCAGGGCTTCGAGCAGCGTGAGGAACTCGCGCACCGACACCGGCACCTTGGCCGCGCGCAGGGTGTAGAAAAAATCGATCAGCATGGCAAGGCCTCGCAGGCATGCGTCGGGCTGTGGCGCGCGAGCCGGTACAGCAACTGCGCGCGCGCTTCGGGCCATTCGCCGGGGCGCATGCTGTACATCACGGTGTCGCGCACCGTGCCGTCGCGGCGCAGCGCCTGTCCGCGGATCACGCCATCGCGCTGCGCGCCCAGGCGCTCGATCGCACGTTGCGAAGCGTGGTTGAAGTTGTCTGTGCGCCAGCCCAGCACCTGCGCACCCAGCGTGTCGAAAGCGTGCGCCATCAGCATGAGTTTGCAGCGGGTGTTGACGTGCGTGCGCTGCACGCGCTGCGCGTACCAGGTGTAGCCGATCTCCAGACGTTTGACCGCCGGCAGGATGTCGTGAAAGCTCGTGCTGCCGAGCACCTGGCCACTGGCTTCGTCGACCACGGCGAAGGCTTGTCGCGTGCCTTCGGCCTGCATGCGCAGTGCGGTCTCGATGTAGCTGCGTGTTTCCTGGGGCTCGGGCACCGAGGTCACGCGCAGGCGCCAGAGCTCACCATCGGCCGCAGCCGCACGCAAGCCGTCTTCGTGCGCGGGTGCCAGCGGCTCCAGGCGAAGGCCGTGCGCACAAAGGGTGACGGGCTCGACCCAGGCCATGTTCATGCCTTGGGGGGGGTCGCACGGCGCCAGGCGCGCGCCAATTGCAGGCCCAGGCCGCCGCCCAGGCCCACAAGAAGGATGGCGCCGATGCTGGTGCCGCTGTAGCCTTCACCGAACATTTCCCAGCCCAGGAACTGGCCGAGCCAGTAACCCGCGAGTGCGCCGCCGACAAAGCCCACGGCGTCCGAGAGGCCTTCGATCAGCAACTGGCGTGCGTCGGACATGGCGGCCTCAGCGGTTGCGCTGGTTCATGAAGACCAGCTTTTCAAACAGGGTCACATCCTGCTCGTTCTTGAGCAGCGCGCCCACGAGCGGCGGCACCGCGACCTTCTGGTCGGCGCTTTGCAAGGCCTCGAGCGGGATGTCTTCGGCCACCAGCAGCTTGAGCCAGTCGATGAGTTCGCTGGTCGAGGGTTTTTTCTTGAGGCCGGGCAGGCCGCGCACATCGTAGAAGTTCTTGAGCGCGACCGCGAGCAGGTCTTTCTTGAGCGTCGGAAAGTGCACGTCGACGATCTGCTTCATCGTCTCGGCTTCGGGGAACTTGATGTAGTGGAAGAAGCAGCGGCGCAAAAATGCGTCGGGCAGTTCCTTCTCGTTGTTCGAGGTGATGAAGACCAGCGGCCGCGTCCTGGCCTTGATCAGCTGGCGCGTCTCGTAGCAATAAAACTCCATGCGGTCGAGCTCGCGCAGCAGGTCGTTGGGGAACTCGATGTCGGCCTTGTCGATCTCGTCGATCAGGATGGCCACCGGCGTGTCCGAGGTGAAGGCCTGCCAGAGCACACCCTTGACGATGTAGTTCTCGATGTCCTTGACGCGCTCGTCGCCGAGCTGGCTGTCGCGCAGGCGGCTCACCGCGTCGTATTCGTAGAGGCCCTGCTGGGCCTTGGTGGTCGACTTGATGTGCCATTGCAGCAGCGGCAGGTTCAGCGACTGCGCCACTTCCTCGGCCAGCATGGTTTTGCCGGTGCCCGGCTCGCCCTTGACGAGCAGCGGGCGCTTGAGCGTGATGGCGGCGTTGACGGCCAGCATCAGGTCTTGCGTGGCGACGTAGTTTTCAGAGCCTTGGAATTTCATGGCGGAGCTTTGCATCGGAAACGGCTTGTCAGGATTATGCGGGGCGGGTCGATATAATCTGCGGTTGATTTTTGTCAATCATCCAGAATTGTCTTCGCCAAATGAACAAGCTGCTGACCTCCACCTTCGCCCTGGCTGTCTCCTGTGTGACCGCTTTCTCCGCCCAAGCCCAGGAGCTCAAAGGCGATGTCAAGGCCGCTGAGCAAAAGATCGCCATGTGCATCGGCTGCCACGGCATCCACGGTTACCAGGCCAGCTTCCCCGAGGTCTACAAGGTGCCCATGATTTCGGGCCAGAATGCCAAGTACATCGTGGCTGCACTCAACGCCTACAAAAAGGGCGAGCGCAAGCACCCCTCCATGCGCGGCATCGCCGACAGCCTGAGCGATCAGGACATGGCCGATGTGGCCGCCTACTACGAGCAGCATGGCCAGGGCACGGCGACGCCGGCCGCGCCTGCGGTGGCCGACGCCAAGGTCGACGCCCTGCTCAAGAAGGGCGCCTGCATCTCCTGCCACGGTGACAATTTCAGCAAGCCGGTCGACCCCAGCTACCCCAAGATCGCGGGTCAGCACAAGGATTACCTGTTCGTCGCGCTCAAGTCCTACAAGACCGACAACCAGGCCACCTGGGGCCGCAGCAATGGCGTGATGGGCGGCATTGCCAAGCAGTTCTCGAACGCCGAGCTCAAGGCCATGGCCGGCTACATCGGCGGCTTGTCCGGCGAGCTCAAGACCATCCCGCAGTCGAAGTTCCGCTGAGTGGTTTCGCTGCCAAAGCAAAAGGCCCGCGCATGCGGGCCTTTTGCTTTGGGGCGCAGAGAAGGGGGCGGGCTCAGTCGCGCGTGGCGTGGCGCTGCACGCAGGCGATGTAGGCCTCGCCATCGGGCATGCGGCCGGCGCGCTGGCTCTCGTGCACCATGCGGCCCAGGCATTCCATGGTGCGGTGGTGGGCGTCGTGCAGCGAGTTGAGCCTGTGCGTGAGCAACTCCACCGCCTGGCGGATGCCGCGCGGCTGGTCGATGCTGCACTGCTCGCTGATCGACAGGTGCATGGCCAGGTGCAAAAACGGGTTGTCGGCGCTGGGGTCCACCGTGGCCATGTCGCGCAGCGCGGCGTCCAGGTCCGACAGCGTGGCGTGGTATTCGGGGTGCTCGTCGATCCACTGGCTCACCAGCGTTTCCATCGGGTCGAGCGGGGCGCCGGTGCGGGCCTTGGCATAGACGCCGCAAAAGAAACGGCGGACATCGGCTTGCGAGGGTTGGATCAGCATGCGGCGATTGTCGCCCACGGGCTGGGAGCCGCTTCAAGACGCTGCACAATGGGGCATAGCGGGTCAAACATGCAAGATAATGCATTATTGATTTCCGACTTCATGCATTCCACATCAGGAGACCTACGATGACCCAAGCCTTCATTTGCGACGCCATCCGCACCCCCTTCGGCCGCTACGGCGGCGCCCTCTCGAGCGTGCGCACCGACGACCTGGGCGCCGTGCCGCTCAAGGCCCTGATGGACCGCAACCCCCAGGTCGACTGGGCCGCCGTGACCGATGTGCTCTACGGCTGCGCCAACCAAGCCGGCGAAGACAACCGCAACGTGGCCCACATGAGCAGCCTGCTGGCCGGCCTGCCGATCGACGTGCCCGGCGCCACCCTCAACCGCCTGTGCGGCTCGGGCCTGGACGCCGTGGGCACCGCGGCGCGCGCCATCAAGGCCGGTGAAGCCGGCCTCATGATCGCCGGTGGCGTCGAAAGCATGAGCCGCGCGCCCTTCGTCATGCCCAAGGCCGAGAGCGCCTTCTCGCGTGCCAACGCGGTCTACGACACGACGATCGGCTGGCGCTTTGTCAACAAGCTCATGAAGGCCCAGTACGGCGTCGATTCGATGCCCGAGACGGCCGAGAACGTCGCCACCGACTTCAAGATCGAGCGCGAAGCGCAAGACCTCATGGCCATGAACAGCCAGCTGCGCGCCGTGGCCGCGATCCAGGCCGGCCACCTGGCGCGCGAGATCGTGGGCGTGCGCATCCCGCAGAAAAAGGGCGACGCCATCGTGGTCGATACCGACGAACACCCGCGTGCCACCAGCCTGGAAGCGCTGGCCAAGCTCAAGGGCGTGGTGCGCCCCGACGGCACCGTGACGGCCGGTAACGCCTCGGGCGTCAACGACGGCGCCTGCGCGCTGCTGCTGGCCGACGAAGCCAGCGCCGCCAAGAACGGCCTCACGCCCAAGGCCCGCGTGGTCGGCATGGCCACCGCCGGTGTGGCGCCGCGCATCATGGGCATCGGCCCGGCGCCGGCCACGCAGAAAGTGCTGGCCCAGACCGGCCTCACGCTGGAGCAGATCGACGTGATCGAGCTCAACGAAGCCTTTGCCGCGCAAGGTCTGGCGGTGCTGCGCCTGCTCGGCCTGAAGGACGACGACGCGCGCGTCAACGCCTGGGGCGGCGCCATTGCGCTCGGCCACCCGCTGGGCGCCAGCGGCGCGCGCCTGGCCACCACCGCCATCAACCGCCTGCACGCCACCGGCGGCCGCTACGCGCTGTGCACCATGTGCATCGGCGTGGGCCAGGGCATTGCGCTGGTGCTCGAGCGCGTCTGAACCCCGCCGCGCGTGCGCCGGCCCGGTTCCGGGACACCCCCCGACTTCCGAAAAACCGAAGTCTTGATCATTTCCATGATGATTTTATGTTTTTCTCGCTTGACTAAACTCGGCATTTTTCGCCCCCAGGGAGGGCCAGGTGCACGACACAGCGAACAAGAACAGCTCAGGACTGCGAAACCGCGCGCGCGCATGGCTGCTCGGCGGCTGGGTGGGCGTGCTGTGCCTGCCGATCCTTGTGCATGCGGGCGAGCGCGCCGCGCTGGGGCCCGAGCTCACCGTCGAGCAGATCACGCGCATCGTGCTCGAGCACAACCCCACGCTGCGCGCCGCACGCAGCAGCGTCGACGGTGCACGCGCCGGCGTGAGCACGGCCGGCGCCCTGGTCAACCCGCGGGTTGAATGGCAGCGCGGGCCCTGGCAGCCGGTGGGCGCGGCAGGCCAGCGGGCCGAGGGCTGGAGCCTGGTGCAGCCGATCGAAAACCCCTGGATGCGCAGCGCGCGCATCGAGGCCGCACAGGCCGGCGCGCAGGGCAGCGCGCAGCAGCTGGCCGCCACCCGCAACGACCTGGTGGCTCAGGTGCGGCTGCGTGCCTACGAGGCGTTGCTCTACCAGGCCGAGGCCGAATCGACCGCCGCCGCGCTCGAACTGCTCGAACAGGTGCGCGAGCGCGTGCGCGTGCGCGTCGACAGCGGCGAGGCCGCGCGCTATGAAATCATCAAGGCCGATGCCGAAGTCATCCATGCGCGCGAACGCCAGAAGACCGCGGCGCTGCAGGCCGAGCATGCGCTGCTCGAACTCAACCGCATGGCGGCCGGGCAGCTGCCTGCGCGCTGGAAACTCAGCGCGAGCTTCAGCGATGGCCTCGACATGCCCGACATGGCCCAGCTGCAGGCCCAGGCCGAGCGCCTGAACCCCGAGCTTGCAGGCCTGCGCCATGACCATGCGCGCGCGCTCGCGAAATGGCGCGCGGCGCGCGCGAGCCGCCTGCCCGGGCTGGAGCTGCGTTACAGCGAAAACCGCGATCCGCAGCTGCGGCTGAGCCAATGGGGCGTGGGCCTGCAGCTGCCGCTGCTCGACCAGCGCAGCGGCCCGATCGCCGAGGCGCAGGCCGAGGTCGAGCGCGCGCTGACGCGGCTCGAGGGCCGCCAGGGCGAGTTGCGCCGGCAGATCGAGATCGCCTGGAAAACCCTGGACATGGCGCGCTTTCGCGTCGAAGCGCTGAGCCAGGGCGTGCTGCGCGAGGCGCAGGCCGCCGTGCGCGTGGCCGAGGCGGCCTACCGCTTTGGTGAGCGCGGCATCCTCGACGTGCTCGATGCGCAACGCGTGCTGCGCGGCGTGCGTGCCGATTTGCTGCAGGCGCGCTACCAGCAGCAGTCGGCGCGCATTGCGCTCGACCAGCTTTCCGGGCAGTTCGCCCACGACCCCCAGCCTTGAACGGGATGGCCATGAACATCGTTCCATTTTCCAAGTCCGCGCCGGCGCTGCGTGTTGCCGCGGCCGCCTTGTTGCTGCTCGGGCTGGCCGCGTGCCAGCCGCAGGCGAGCTCGCCCGCGGCCCCGGCCAAGGCCGAGGTCGACCCGCTGCTGGTGCAGGTGCCGCCCGAGATGGCGGGCCGCTTCCAGGTGATGCCGGTGCAGTTCAAGGACCTCGAGCCCATGAAAGAGGTGGTCGGGCGCATCGAGGCCAACGACCGGCTTGTCACGCGCATCGGCGCCTCGGTGACGGGGCGCGTGACCGATGTGCTCGTCGAAATCGGCGACCGCGTGCAGTCGGGTCAAGCGCTCGCGCGTGTGGCAAGCCCCGAGCTCGCGCAGGCGCAAATGGCGTATTTGCGTGCGCACTCGGCTTCGGCGCTGGCCGACCGCGCGGTTGAGCGCGCGCGCCAGCTGTTCCAGGCCGATGTGATCGGCTCGGCCGAGCTGCAGCGCCGCGAGTCCGAGCAGGCGGTCGCGCGTGCCGAAAAGCGCGCGCTGCAGGACCAGCTGCGCCTGCTCGGCATCCCGGCCGAGGCGCTCGCGCAGCTGCGCGAGCAGGGCACCCTGCACCCCCACGCGACCGTGGTCTCGACCCTCTCGGGTGTGGTGATCGAGCGCAAGGTCAGCAACGGCCAGGTCGCGCAGCCCGGCGATCCGCTGTTCACTGTGGCCGACCTGAGCCGCGTCTGGGTCGTCGGCGAGCTGCCGGAGCAGACCGCGCGCACGGTGAGCGTGGGCCAGCGTGTCGACATCGAGGTCCCGGCGCTCGGCGCGCGCCAGCTCTCGGGCAAGATCGTCTATGTCGGCGACACCGTCTCGCCCGAGACGCGCACCGTACCGATCCGCACCCAGGTCGACAACCTCGGGCGTGAACTCAAGCCGCAGATGCTCGCGACCATGCGCATTCGCGGCGAAAGCCAGCGGCTGCTGACGGTGCCGCAGGACGCGGTGATCCGCGAAAACGACCGCGACCACGTCTACCGGCGCATCGGCGATGGCCTCTACCGTTACACGCCGGTCGAGCTCGGGCCGCAGCAAAACGAATGGCGCCCTGTGCGCCAGGGCCTGGCCGAGGGCGATCCGGTGGTCGTGCACGGCGCCTTTCACCTGCACAACCAGCGCAAGCGCGCCGAGCTCGAGTAAGGACGCCGCGCCATGCTCAAATCGCTGATCCGCGCCGCGCTCACGCAGCGGCTGTTGGTGGTGGTGGTCGCACTCGCGCTCGTGGGCTTCGGCATCCGCGCGGCCATGCGCCTGTCGGTCGATGCCTTCCCCGACGTGACCAATGTGCAGGTGCAGGTCGCCACCGAGGTGCCAGGCCGCTCGCCCGAAGAGGTCGAGCGCTTCGTGACAGTGCCGCTCGAGGTCGCGATGACCGGCTTGCCGGGTCTGACCGAGATGCGCGCGCTCAACCGCGCGGGCCTGTCGCTGATCACGCTGGTGTTCACCGACAAGACCAATGTCTATTTCGCGCGCCAGCTCGTGATGGAGCGTTTGCTCGAGGTCACGCCCAAGATGCCCGAGGGCGCGGTGCCGGTGCTCGGCCCCGTCTCGACGGGCTTGGGCGAGGTCTACCAGTACACGCTCAAACACCCGGGCGACGGCGACCGCCAGCTCAGCGCGCAGGAGCTCATGGAGCGGCGCGTGATCCAGGACTGGGTGCTGCGGCCGATGTTGCGCGCGATCCCGGGCGTGGCCGAGATCAACTCGATGGGCGGTCTTGAGCGCCAGTTCCAGGTCTTGGTCAACCCCGACCGGCTGCGCCACTACCGGCTGAGCCTGCGCGAGGTGCAGGATGCGATCGAGCGCAACAACGCGAACGCGGGTGGCGGTGTGCTGCGCTCGGCGGCCGAACAGTACCTGATCCGCGGCGTCGGCCTGATCCGCAGCGTCGAGGACATCGGCTCGATCGTGCTCAAGGAAGAGCGTGGCGTGCCCGTGTTCGTGCGCGACGTCGCTCAGGTGCAGGTGGGCGCGGCCGTGCGGCAGGGCGCGGTCGTCAAGAACGGCGAGACCGAAGCCGTGGCGGGCATCGTGATGATGCTGCGCGGCGGCAACGCCAAGGAGGTGGTGGGCCGCGTCAAGGCCAAGGTGCACGAGATCAACTCGCAGGGTCTGCTGCCTGGCGGCCTGCAGATCGAGCCGTTTTACGACCGCACCGAGCTCGTCGACTCGGCGCTGTGGATGGTGACCAAGGTGCTGCTTGAGGGCATCGTCTTCATCGTCATCATCCTGTTCCTGTTCCTCGGCGACGTGCGCTCGAGCCTGGTGGTGGTCGCGACCATCGTGATCACGCCGCTCGCGACCTTCATGGCGATGAACCGCCTCGGCCTGTCGGCCAACCTGATGTCGCTCGGTGGCCTCGCGATCGCGATCGGCCTGATGGTCGACGGCACCGTGGTCGTGGTCGAGAACGTGTTCCACAAGCTCGGCCAGGCTGGCGCCTCGCGCGAGTCGCGCCTGCGCGTGATCCTCGAGGCCACATCCGAGATTGCCAAGCCCACGGTCTACGGCATCTCGATCATCATCCTCGTGTTCCTGCCGCTGATGATGCTCACGGGCATGGAGGGCAAGATGTTCGCGCCGCTCGCGCTGACCATCGCGATCGCGCTCGCGGTTTCGCTCGCGGTCTCGCTGTTCCTCTCTCCGGTGCTGTGCAGCTACATCTTGCGCGGCGGCAGCGATCACGACACGCGACCGATCGCCTGGCTCAAGGCGCGCTACCTGCGCCTGCTCGAGTTGGCGCTCTCGGCCGAGAAGAAAACGGTGCTTGCCGCGGTCGCGTTGCTGCTCGGCGCGCTTTCGCTGTTTCCGCTGCTGGGCAAAAGCTTCATCCCGACGATGAAGGAGGGCTCGATCGTGCCGCAGATCGTGCGCGTGCCGAGCATTTCTCTGGAGGAGTCGCTGCAGGTCGAGACCGAGGCGATGCAGCTGGTCGCGCAGGTGCCGGGCGTGCGCTCGGTGATCTCCAAGCTCGGGCGCGGCGAGTCCCCGGCCGACCCGGTCGGCCCCAACGAATCGGACCCGATCGTGGTCATCGACCCCGAGGCCGGCCGCAGCCAGGCCGAGATCGAGGAAGACATCCGCAAGGCGCTTGCGGTGCTGCCCGGCGTGCAGGTCATCATGAACCAGCCGATCGCGCAGCGCGTTGACGAGATGGTCACGGGTGTGCGCTCGCAGCTCGCGATCAAGCTCTTCGGTGACGACCTCGAGCAGCTGATTCGCCTGTCCGAGGAGCTCGCGCGCATTGTGCGCACCGTGCCCGGCGCGATCGACATCCGGGTCGAGCGCCTGTCGGGCCAGCAGACGCTGACCATTGACATCGACCGCCAGGCGATCGCGCGCTACGGCATCAACGTCGCCGACGTCAACGACCTGATCGAGACCGCGTTCGGCGGCAACGAGGTCGGCCAGCTGTTCGAAGGCCAGCGGCGTTTTGGCATCGTCGTGCGCTACCCGGCCGAATACCGCAACTCGGTCGAGGCGATCCGCAACAGCACGCTGCGCAGCACCGATGGCACGCTCGTGCCGCTGTCGGCGGTGGCGCGCATCGGACTGGTCGACAGCCCGCCGACGATCAGCCGCGAGTCGGGCCAGCGCCGCGTCGTCGTGGGCGCCAATGTCAGCGGCCGCGACCTCGGCGGCTTCGTGCAGGAGGTGCAGCGCCGCGTCGACCAGGAGCTTGCGTTGCCCGAGGGCTACTTCCTCTCGTGGGGCGGACAGTTCGAGAACATGCAGCGCGCGATGGACACGTTGATGGTGATCGTGCCGCTCACGATCGCGGCGATCTTCTTCCTGCTGTTCATGCTGTTCAACTCGCTGCGCCTGGCCTCGCTGATCATCCTCGTGCTGCCGTTTGCCTCGATCGGCGGCGTGGTCGCGCTGTTCGTCACGGGTGAGTACGTGAGTGTGCCCGCCTCGGTCGGCTTCATCGCGCTGTGGGGCATCGCGGTGCTCAACGGCGTGGTGCTGGTCAGCTGCATACGCCGACTGCGCGAAGAGGGCCTGACGGTCGCGCAAGCCGTGCGCGAGGGTTGCATCCAGCGTTTTCGTCCGGTGATGATGACGGCCACCGTGGCGTTGCTCGGTCTGGTGCCCTTCCTGTTCGCGAGCGGTCCGGGCTCGGAGGTGCAGCGCCCCTTGGCCGTGGTCGTGATCGGCGGGCTGATCTCGTCGACGCTGCTCACGCTGGTGGTGGTGCCGACCCTCTACCGCTGGTTTGACGACTTGCCGCAGGAAGCTTGAAACCCGGAGGCCCCCATGAAAGAAATCCGCGCCATCATCCGACCCAACCGCCGCGATCGGCTGCGCGAAGCGTTGCGCCAGATCCCCAATTTCCCGGGCGTCACCATGTTCCGCGCCGAGGGCTTCACGGCCCCCGCCGCGCTCCACAAGCGCAGCGTGCGCGACGAGCTGACCGACTTCACCGAAAAATACATGGTCTGCGTGCTTTGCCCCGACGAGATGGTCGAGGCGATCCGCGACGCCATTGTTGAGGCCTGCGGCACAGGCCAGATCGGCGACGGTTTGGTCTGGGTGCTCGACGTTGCGCAGGTGCACCGCATCCGCGACCGCCAAGCACTGGGCTGAAGCGCGGACGGCCCAGCATGCGCCCGCTCAACTACCGGCACCTCTACTACTTCTGGGTCGTGGCCAAGGAGGGCGGCATGGCGCGCGCCGCGCAGCGCCTGGACATCGCCATCCAGACCATCAGCACCCAGGTGCGCGAGCTGGAAAAATCCTTCGGCCACCAGCTGCTCAAGCCCGAGGGCCGGGGCCTGGTGCTGACCGAGGCGGGCCAGATCGCCTATGCGCGCGCCGAGGAAATTTTCGAAATCGGCCAGCGCATCGCGGGCGAGCTCGCCGACGCGGCCGCAGGCCCGGCGCTGCGCCTGTCGATCGGCCTGTCGGACGGCCTCTCGAAACTGGCCGCGCACACCCTGCTCGACCCGGTGCTGC
>JACCDU010880732.1_pt1 | contig 15915 bp, 16 predicted proteins | sample 7446081 | NCBI WGS metagenome assembly JACCDU01 (sample SAMN15323447, study PRJNA562643) | freshwater metagenome | isolation source: river surface water | place: USA:Blue River Watershed | collected 2017-08-17
CAGCGCATCATGCGTGGCGAGCCGGTGAGCCCCGATGCGGTGTATTTCCGCTGCCAGCCCAAGCTCGAAGCGGCTGGCGAGGCCTGGGCCTGGCTCAGCGAGAGCCAATTCATCGGCAGCGGCCGGCGTGCGCCGGACGGGGTGTTCCTGAGTTTTTACCGCGTCGCCTGAAAGGCCTTGTCGGGCGAGCCTTCCAGCCCGGCCAGCAAGGCGGTGTTGTTGCCGCCGATCACCATCTCGAATTTGTGGTCGACGAAGGTGTAGTCAAAGTAGCCCATGCGCGCCAGTGGCTGCATCTTGAGGATGTCGAGCATGCCCTGGCCGTCGATCACGGCATCGTCGATGTGGATGGCCACCACGCGGCCAAACACCACATCGGCCGTGCCCATGGGCGGCACACCCGGAAAGCGCAGCGTGTTCAGGTAGACGCACTCGAACTGGATGGGCGAGCCCGCCACCCGCATGGGCCGGACCTTGCGCGAGGGCAGCTTGACGAGCCCCGCATGTTCGAACTCGTCCACGCCGTGCGGCAGTTCCTCGGCGGTCTTGTTGACCGCTTCGCGCAAGGCGTAGGTGGCCATGTTCCAGACGAATTCGCCGGTCTCCTCGGCGTTGCGCACCGAGTCCTTGCGCTGACCGCCCGTGTCCTGGTTGGCCGAGAACATGACGATGGGCGGGTTGAAGGTCACGTTCTGGAACTGGCTGTAGGGCGCCAGGTTGTGCCGGCCCTGGCCGTCCACCGTCGAGATCCAGCCAATGGGGCGCGGCACCACGCAGGACTTGAAGGGGTCGTGGGGCAGACCGTGCGGCGTCACGCCGGGTTCGTAATACATGTGGGGTTTCCTGATGAGGCGATCCAGCGCTCAGCATAAACAAGCACCCCAGGCACACCCGTTCTCCATGCGACAAGCCCGGCACCCGCCTGCGCAGCGGGGCCAAGCGCGTTCACAGCACGGGGATGGGCGTGCCCTGGTGCGCGTGCAGCCGCCAGTGGCCATCTGCGCCACAGGCCCAGACCGTCATGAACAGGCTGGCCACGTTTTTGCGCTGGCCGTCCTTGCTGACCACCGCCGACATGCGGCCGCTGACCACCGCTGCCTGGGGCAGCAGCTGCACCTGCTGCTCGCTGAAATGCAGCTCCAGGTAGCGCAGGCTGCCGCCAGAGAGCTTGGCCAGGTAGCTGTCCCGCCGGTCGCAGACGCCGGTGGAATGCACATAGACCAGGTCGTCGGCCAGCACGCCCTGCAAGGCGGGCAGATCGCCCGCCAGCAGGGCCTGGCGGCGGCGCTCTTCGAGCGCCAGCACAAATGAAGGGGTCAGCATGGCCTCAGTCCAGCTTGATGCCTGCGCCTCGGATGGCCTGGCCCCAAAGCTGGTTGTCCTGCTTGAGGAAGGCCGTGAAGTCAGCGGACGACTGCGCCTTGAGTTCACCGCCGTAGGAGCGCCATTTGGCGATCAGGTCGGGGTTCTGGGCGGTGGCCTTTTGCATGGCCTCGCCCAGCTTGGCCACGACGGGGGCAGGCGTGCCGGCCGGGGCAAACAGACCGATCCAGGCGGTGGGGCTGTAGTCGGGCAGACCGGCTTCGGCAAAGGTGGGCACATCGGGGAAGTTGGGGTGCCGCGTCTTGCCCGTCAGCGCCAGGATCTTGAGCTTGCCCGCCTTGACATTGCCAATGGCCGCCGGCAGCGCATCAAAGATCACGTTCACCTGCCCGGCCACCAGATCGGCATAGGGGCTGGTGGTGTTGTAGGGCACAAAGTCCATCTTCACGCCCGCGTTGGCAGCGAACCATTCGCCAGCCAGGTGCGAGTAGCTGCCCACACCCGAGGTGGCGGCGGTGACGGTGCCCGGCTGTTTTTTCAGGCGCTCGATCAGTTCTTTGGCGTTCTTCTCGGGCAGGCTCGGGTGCGCGGTGAGCGCGGTGTTGAGCAGGCCCACCACGCTGATCGGCACAAAGTCGCGGTCGGCCTTGTAGGGCACTTTGCTGTAGAGGTGCGGCACCACCGACAAGGAGGTGGTGGCCCCCATCACCAGGGTGTAGCCATCGGGCGCGGCCTTGGCGCCGGCCTCCATGCCGATCATGTTGGAGGCGCCAGGGCGGTTTTCCACCACCACCGACTGGCCCAGCACCTTGGTCAGTTCGGCGGCGATCTCGCGGGTGTTGGCGTCAGGCCCGGTGCCGGTGGGGAAGGGGGCAATGATCTTGATCGGCTTGCTGGGGTAGTCCTGGGCCATGGCGGGCCAGACAGCCAAGCCTGCCAGGGCCAAAACGGCCAGGCCTGCGCGACGGGTGAAGGGGTTCATGTGCTTGTCTCCTGTGGTGATGTGGTCCAGACGGAAGGGCCAGGCGGAATTCTCAACAACACGTCAAATTCTCATAATAGGAGAAACCACTAGGTATTTAAAAAGTAAAAGTCCATATGATCGCGTCAATTTTCATATCAGGAGATCAAGATGTCTCACCCTCTCGGTCGACGTGACGCGCTGGTGTTCAGCCACATGGGCTTTTACGTGCGCGACTTGCCGCGCATGGCCCGCTTCTACAAAGAGGTGCTGTGCTTCTTTGAAACCGACCAGGGCGATCTGGGTCCGGTGCAACTGGTCTTCCTGAGCCGGGACCCGGCCGAGCACCACCAGATCGTGCTGGCCACCGGGCGTCCGGCGGACCTCGCCTTCAGCGTGATCAACCAGATTTCGCTGCGCGTGCCCGACTTGGCGACACTGCGTGCCGTGCGTGCGCGTGTGGCCGCCGACCCCGATGTGAGCGACCTGGTCTGCGCCACCCACGGCAATGCGGTGTCCATCTACTTCCGCGACCCCGAGGGCAACCGGCTGGAGGTCTTCATGGACATGCCCTGGTACTGCGAACAACCGCTGCGCGAACCGATCGACCTGGACCAGAGCGACGAAGCGGTGATGGCCGCCGCCGAAACCCTGGCACGCAGCCGGCCCAAATTCCGCAGCCGCGCCCAATGGCAGGCCGAAATGGCGCAACGGATGGGGTTCGCGGCATGAGCAAGACCGTGTTCGATGTCGCCATCATTGGCTGTGGCCCCGCCGGCGCCTTGCTGGCCAACCTGCTCGGGCAGCACGGTCTGTCGGTCCTGGTGCTTGAACGCGAGGCCGAGATCTACCCACTGCCGCGCGCCATCCATTTCGACGGCGAGGTCATGCGCGTGTTCGAGACGGCCGGCCTGCGCCGCGAGGTCGAGGCCATTTCGCGCCCCGGCCTCAAAGGCATGTACTTCAACAACGCGGCCGGCGAAACCTTGCTGATCCGCGCCGGCACCAGCGAACGCGGTCCGCACGGCTGCGCCAGCAACCACTATTTCCACCAGCCCGAGCTCGAAGCCGTGCTGCGCAGCGGCCTGCACCGCTACCCGCAGGTGCAGGTGCGCACACGCCACGAGGTCACCGCCATCGAGGACGGCACCGACGTCGCCACCCTGCACGTGACCGACCTGCATCAAGAGCGCGCGGATACCGTGCAAGCGCGCTACGTGGTGGGCTGCGACGGTGCGCGTTCGCTGACACGCAAGGCGATTGGCACGTCCATGCTGGACCTGGGCCTGCACCAGCCCTGGCTGGTGTTCGATGTGCGCCTCAAGACCGACGTGCCCGGCCTGCCCGACCACACGGTGCAGCACTGCGACCCGGCGCGGCCCATGACGTATTGCAACGTCACCGGCAACCGCCGCCGCTGGGAAATCATGCTCATGCCCGGCGACGACCCTGCACAGCTGGTGCAGCCCGAAACGCTGTGGCGCCTGGTCAGCCGCTGGGTCACGCCCGAGCAGGCCGACATCGAACGCGCGGTGATCTACACCTTCCACTCGGTCATCGCCCAGGGTTGGCGCAAGGGCCGGTTGCTGCTGGCCGGCGACGCCGCGCACCAGACGCCTCCCTTCCTGGGCCAGGGCATGTGCGCCGCCATCCGCGATGCGGCCAACCTGGCCTGGAAGCTCGAAGCCGTGCTGCGCGGCCGCGCCGACGCGGACCTGCTCGAAACCTACGAGAGTGAACGTGCACCGCATGTGCACGCCTTCATCGACCTGGCCGTGAAGCTGGGCGAGATCATCCAGACCACCGACCCCGAAGCCGCGCGCGAGCGCGACGCCCGGTTCAAGGCCGGTCAACCGGAGATCTTCCAGTTCCCAACCCCGCGCCTGGGTCCGGGCGTGTGGCAAGGCGAAGCCGCCCCCGTGGCCCAGGTCTTTCCGCAACCCCGCCTGGCCGATGGCCGCCTGCTCGATGCGGCGCTGGGCCAGCACTTTGCCGTGCTGGGCCAGGCCGAGGTGCTGGCCGAGGTGAGCGAAGACACCCGTGCACGCTGGCAAGCGCAGGGTGTGGTCGTGCGACCCGCCACCGACCCCGAAGTGCAGGCCTGGCTGCAACAGCAGGGCGTGCGCGCCGTGGTGCTGCGGCCGGACCGCTACATCATGGGAGTGGCGCAGTCGGCAGAGCAACTCGATAGCATCAGTGCCTTGCTGCCGCAGCCTGCGGCACTCACCCACTGACGCCCTCGCCCATGACCGACAAAGCCGACTCCAGCCTCACCCGCATGCTCAGCGTGCTCGACCTGTTCTCCGAACAGCGCCTGCACTGGAGCGCCGACGCCATCAGCGAGGCCCTGCAGGTCTCGCTGCCCACCGGCTACCGCTACGTGAAGATGCTGACCGAAGCCGGCCTGCTGCAACGCAGCGGCGATGCCCAGCTCACCCTGGGGCCACGCATCATCGAGCTGGACCACTACATCCGGCAGGCCGACCCGGTGCTGCAGCAGGGCCTGCCCTTCATGAAGGAGCTGGTGGCCCTGACCGGTCTGGACTGCGTGGTGTCGAGCCTGCTGGGCGAGCGCCTGCTCGACACCCACCGCGAATACGGCTCGGCGCCAGCCGACCTGAGCTATGGGCGCGGCCGCCCACGCCCGCTGTTCCTGGGCGCGGCACCCAAGGTCATCCTGGCCCACCTGCCCACAGCGCAACTGCGCCGACTCAAGGACGCCCACCCCGACGAAGTGGCCGCCGCCGGTCTGCCCGCCGACTGGGCCGAGTTCCGGCGCGGCTATGCCCGCATCCGCAAGAACGGCTTTTATTTCTCCAACGGCGAACTCGAAGCCAACCTCGCCGCGCTGGCCGTGCCCCTGCTGTGCGCCGACGGCAGCGTGGCGGGCGCCTTGTCGCTGGTGAGCACCGTGCAGCGCATGGCCGTGATCGACACCGCCAAGCTCACCCCGCTGCTGCAGCGCGCGGCCGCCGACATCTGCGCGCGCCTGCACTGAAGCACCCCACCCTTTTCACCACAGCACTTTCACCACGAGAGAGACAAACATGAAACTCATCAGCTTCCTGAACCAGGGCACGCCGTCCTACGGCATCGTCAACGGCGACGATGTGCTCGACCTCACGCCCATCCTGGGTGCGCAGGCGCCGGACCTGAAAACCCTGATTGCCAAGAACCTGCTGAGCGCCGCCGCCGAAGCCGCCAAAACGCACAAGCCCACACACAAGTTCTCGCAGCTGACGCTGCAGCCGGTGATCCCCAACCCCGGCCAGATTTTCTGCATCGGCCTGAACTACGGCGAACACGTGCGCGAGACCGGCCGCGAAGTGACCGAGACCCCGGTGATCTTCATCCGCCTGAGCGACTCGCAGGTCGCGCACGGGCAGGACATCGTGCGCCCGCCCGAGTCGCACCGCCTGGACTACGAAGCCGAAATCGCCATCGTCATCGGCAAGGGCGGCCGCCGCATCCAGGAAGAAGACGCCTGGAACCACATCGCCGGCTACAGCTGCTACAACGACGGCTCGGTGCGCGACTGGCAGGTCGCCACGTCGCAGTGGACCCCCGGCAAGAACTTCTACAAGACCGGCGGCTTCGGCCCCTGGATGGTCACGAGCGACGAGATCGCCCCCGGCCAGGTGATGCGCCTGCAGACCGTGCTCAACGGCCAGGTGCTGCAGGACACCACCACCGACAAGATGATCCACAGCATCCCGCGCCAGATCGCCTACATCTCGACCTTCATCCCGCTCTCGCCCGGCGACGTGATCGTCACCGGCACCCCCGGCGGCGTGGGCAACAAGCGCACCCCGCAGATCTTCATGAAGCCCGGCGACGTCTGCGAGATCGTGGTCGACGCCATCGGCACGCTGCGCAACGGCATCCGCGACGACGCATGAGCACGGCCCACGCAACAGCGGACGCCAACGGCTATTTCAGCCGCATGCTGCGCGGCGAAACGCCACGCCCGCCGGTGCTCACGCTGCTGGGCAGCCAGATCGATGCCGTCGATGCGGCGGCCGGCACGCTGAGCGCCACCTACCAGGCGCAAGCCGATTTCCGCAACCCGGCAGGCACGGTGCAGGGCGGCATGCTCAGCGCCATGCTCGACGACTTGACGGCCAGCCTGGTGGACGCCACGCTGAGCGTCGGTCAGGGCGTGGCCACCTTGAACCTGAACGTGAGCTTTTTGCGCCCGGCGCGCGTCGGCCCGCTGCAAGGCGAGGCACGCTTGCTGCGCCGTGGGCGCGATGTCTGCCATGTGGTGGGCACGCTGCTGCAAGACGGCAAAGAGGTCGCCACGGCGGTAGCGGTGTGCAAAGTGGTGTCGGTCGCCTGATTTCTTCTGGAGTCCCCATGAAACGTGCATTGGTTCGCGGTTTGCTCGCATTGACCGTGGCGGCCTGCTGGGCAGCACAGGCGCAAGAGGCCTGGCCCAGTCGCCCCATCAAGCTGCTGGTGGGCTTTGCGCCCGGCGGCAGCAGCGACATGGTGGCGCGCCTGATCGCCACGCCCCTGGGCGAACGTTTGGGTCAGCCGGTGGTGGTCGAGAACCGCGCGGGCGCCGGCGGCAACATTGCGGCCGAAGCGGTGGCCAAGGCCGCGCCCGACGGCCACACGCTGGTGCTCTTACCCAGCGGGCATTCCAGCAATGCCGCGATGAAGAAGAACCTGCCTTTCGACGCGGTGAACGACTTTGCCTGGATCTCCACCGTCACCACCTACCCGCTGACGCTGTCGGTTCGACCCGACTCGCCCATCGGCTCGTTCAAGGACTTCATCTCGCGCACCCAGAGCGAGCCCAACCGCTACACCTACACCTCGGTGGGCGTGGGCACGGCCATGCACCTGTTTGGCGAATGGCTGATGGCCGAAAGCGGTGGCGTGGCCACGCATGTGCCCTTCAAGGGCGGCACCGCGCCCATGATGGAACTGCTGGCCGGCCGTGTGGACGTGATGATCGACACCATGACCACCACCGCACCGCTGGCCAAGGACAAACGCGTTCGGGTGCTGGCCACCAGCGCCCCGGCGGGTCAAACCGTTTTACCCGGCGTGCCTCCCGTGGCCGACACTTACCCAGGTCTGGTGTTCGAGTCCTGGTTGGGCGTGGCCGGCCCCAAGGGCCTGCCGCCCGCCGTGGTGGAGCGCCTGAACCGCGAATTGCGCGCGGTGCTCGAACAAGCCAGCATCAGGCAGCGCCTGATCGATTGGGGGGGCAGCCCCCGCCCCAGCACGCCAGCGGAGTTTCGCACCCGAGTGGACAACGAGATCCGCCAGCTGAGCCGGGTCGTGGCTGAACGCAAGATCGAGGCGCAGTGAGCGCTCAGTCCAGGCGGATCTTGTTCTTGGCGATCACGTCGCCATAGACCGCCGTGTCCTGCGCGATGCGCTGGGCCAAGGCCTTGGCGCCGACCTCGTCGACGCGCCAGCCCTGCACAAAGAGCTTTTGCCGCATCTCGCGCGCGCCAAGTATTTTTTCGAGTTCGGTGCGCAGGCGTTCGATGTGCGCGGCCGGCATTTTCGACGGCGCCATGACCGCGTTCCAGACCTCGATGTTTACGCCCTTGGCACCCAACTCCTGCATGCCCGGCAACGTGGGCGCCAGCGGCGAGCGCTGGGCCGAAGTGACGGCGATGGCGTCGAGCTTGCCGGCCTGCACCAGCGGCATCACGGTCGAAGCGGGCAAGAGCGTCATCTGCACCTGGCCGCCCATCATGGCGTTGAGGATCGGCGGGCCGCCGCTGAAAGGCACGTGCAGCGGGGCGATGCCCAGACGCAGCTTGAGCAGCTCCATGCCCAGGTGCCCGCCCGAGCCGGCGCCGATCGAGCCATAGGCCAGGCGCTCGCCATCGGCACGCGCTTGCGCCACGTACTGGGCGGCGCTCACGCTGGCACCGTTGGCCGGCTTGGCCACCACCCAAACCAGAGGCGCCGAGCCGATCAGGGCCACCGGCGCGAGGTCCTTGACGGGGTGGTAGGGCAACTTGGGGTAGAGGTGCCTGGAGCTGGTGAGCGGGCCGTTGCCGACCACGCCAATGGTGTGGTCGTCTTCGGCTTTGGCGATCAGGTCGGCGCCAATGTTGCCGCCCGCACCCGGCTTGTTCTCGACCACCACCGGCTGACCCAGCGCCTTGGCCAATGGCTCGGCCAGCAGGCGCGCCTGCACATCGGGCGAAGAACCGCTGGGGTAACCCACCACCAGGCGGATGGCTTTGCGCGGCCAGGGGTCTGCGGCCGACGCTGACAGGGCGGCAGCGCCTGTCAGCAAGGCGAAAGCGCACGGCAGGGTGCGCAGCACAAAGTGGCGTTTGGGCATGGAAGGCATCGTGTCAATCTCCGGTGAATTCATCGTACAGCGTGCTGTGGGGTGCGCGCCGGGTGCCGGGCGGGCTGTCCAGTTCATCCTGGCGCACCTGGGTCAGTTGTTCAAAGTATTCGGGCTGCCCCAGCGAGGACACACGGGGCACCAGAAAGGCCTGCAGCGACTGCACGGTGCGCTGCAGGCTGTCGGCGTCCAGGTGCTGGAGCATCAGCACGTGGTCTTGCCCGGCACCCGTCAAAGCGTTATCGGTGTTGGGCAACCAGTAGTCTTTGCCCGCGGGCGCAACACCCCACTCGGCGCGCACGGCCTGACCCCGTTGCACGCCGTCCTGCAGCCAGGCATTGAGCTGTGCGGGCAAGTCGGGCGCAACCGAGCGCCATGGCAAAGTCGCCAAGCGGCTGGCCGAGCCCAGCCCATGCGCACCGCCGAGCACGCAAGGCAGACGGTAGAAATCGCACAGCACCTGGCGCATGCGCGCCGACCAGGGGGTCGGGTGGGTGAAGACGTCGCGGTATGCGGGCGTGTCCAGCGCCGCCAGCGTGCGCAGGCTGTAGCAGGTGAAATAGCGCAGCGGCTGGGCCACGGCGCGGTAGCGCGTGGCCTGCACAAAGCCCGGCAGGCCCACGCGCTCGGGCACATGTTCAAAGCTGTGCCAACGCTCGTATTCGGGCTGCACCTCGGCACGGGCAATGCCGTTCCACAGCGCCAGAAAGGCCTGGGCTGGCACGCCGTTCATGCGCCCAGCTCCTGGGCCAACACCGGATCGGGCAGGACCATGACCTTGGTCGCCACCTTGTCGCGCGCCAGCGCAAAGCCCTCGGCCGCACGCGCCAGCGGCACGCAATGGGTGACCATGTGCCGCAGCACATCGGCCTGGCGCCCCATGAAGGCGATCACCTCGGGCCAGGCCGCCTCAGGCGCGCGGTAGGAGCCCCGCAGCTGCTGGTGCTTGCGCACGAGCGCCGTCAAATCGATGGCCACCGGCGCCGCGTGGATGCCGGTGATCACCAGCACCCCGTGTGGCTTGAGCGCCTGCAGGGCCGGGGCGATCACGGCCGCGACGCCGGTCGCCTCGATCACCACGTCAAACGGGCGCTCACGGCAGAGCGCCGCCAGGGTCTCGGCCATGGGCTGTTCGGCAAAGTCGAGCACGTGTTCAAAACCCAGGCGACGCAAGACCGCCAGGCGCGCCGCATCGCCGTGGCCGGCCACCACCACATCGGCGGCACCCGCTTCGCGCGCGAACAGCGCGACGCCCTGGCCAATATTGCCCGGCCCCAGCACCAGCACACGGTCGCCCGGCTGCACGCCCGCCGTGCGCACCGCCTCCCAGCTGACCGACAAGGGCTCGGCCAGCGCCGCCACCAAAGGGTCCAGGCCTGCGGGCACGGGCAGGCAGTTGCGCGCCGGCACACGCACCCATTCGGCGAACGCGCCATCGCGCACCACGCCGATGCCACGGCGCGTCACGCAGCCGTCGGGCTGGCCCGCCACGCAGGCCGGGCACACGCCACACACCACCGAAGGCCTGACGGTGACCCGCTGCCCCAGGGACAGCCCGGCCACGCCCGCACCGAGCTCGGCCACCTCGCCGCTGAACTCGTGGCCAATGGTCACCGGCAAGGCCGGCGCCATGAAGTGGTAGCTCGGCGTCCATTCGTCGATGTGCAAATCGGTGCCGCACACGCCAGCGGCCTGCACACGGACCAGCACTTCCCCCTGGCCGGGCGTGGGGCGTTCGGTGTCCTGCACTTGCAGGCCCTGTGTCGGGGCGGTTTTTCGGAGTGCGCGCATCGGGTCGTCTCAGGAAGAAGTTGGCGCAGTGTCCCGGGCTTGAGCCAATACGTCAAATACCGTTAGCATAGCCTTCACATACTTTATAAATATGGGCATATGGAGCTCAGACACCTGCGCTATTTCGTCACCGTGGCCGAGACCGGCAACATCAGCCAGGCCGCGCAAAAACTCTTCATGGCCCAACCGCCCTTGTCGGCGCAGATCCGGCAATTGGAAGACGAGGTGGGCGTGCCCCTGCTGCTGCGCCAGCCGCGCGGCGTGACGCTGACCCCGGCCGGGCAATCGTTCCTGAACGACGCCAAAGCCATCCTGGCGCGCAGCCAGGACGCCAGCACCCGGGCACGCCAGATGCACGAGCAGCAGGCCCATGTGCTGCGGCTGGGGCTCATGCCCTCGTCCACGCAATCGCTCTTGCCCAGCATGCTGGCAGCTTTGCGCGCGCAGGATTTGAAGCTCGATCTGCAGGTGCGCGAGATCAGCCCCTCGTCCCTGCAGTTGCAAGCGCTGCGCAATGCCGAGATCGATCTGGGCTTCATCCGCCTGGGGGTCGAAGAGGTGCCGCCCGAAGCGCGGGCCGCCATCGACGACCCCTACTGCCTGGCCATCCCGGCACAGCACCCGCTGGCACGTGCACGCGGACCACTCGACCTGGCCAAAGCCGCGCACGAAGCGTTTGTGGGCTTTGCCAGTCACCACCAGAGCGACTACTTCGACCAGACCCTGGCGCTGTGTGTGGAGGCGGGCTTTCGCCCCGATCTGCAACACAGCGCGGGGCAGTTTGCAGGCGTTCTGGCCATGGTGGGCTGCGGCCTGGGCGTGGCCATCGTGCCGGCCTCGTGCTTCACGCTCGGCAACCCCGCCGTGGTGGCGCGTCGGCTGGTGGGCTCGCGCTACCGCAGCCAGTTGCTGCTGATCGCGCGCGAGGACAACAGCCCCGCCCTCACGCAGGCCATCGCCATCGCCGGGGAAGAGCTGCGGGCCTTGTCGGCGCGCACCCAGAGCAGGCCGGACTGAGCGTCCCGCCGCCCCAGGTGACAGCCAACGCGACCACGCCGGGCCACAATCCCCGGCATGAAGACTTCTCTCGTGTATTTCGGCTGGGCCATCGTGGCTGCGGCCACGGTCCTGACGCTGCTCACTGTGGGCATGCGCATGGGCATTGGCCCCTTCTTTTTGCCCATGACCACCTCGCTGGGGCTGACGCGCAGCGAGTTGTCCGAGATCGTGGCACTGGGCATGCTGTGTTACGGCCTGGGCATGCCGCTGGCCGGGCACCTGGTGCATGCCTGGGGCACGCGCGCGGTGCTGCTGACCGGCACAGCGGTGGTGGTGGCTTCGTGTGTGTGGACGGCGCGCGCCGACAGCTACACCAGCTTGCTGCTGGCCTATGGTGTGCTGATGTCGCTGGGTTTGTCCTTCACCAGCCCGGTGGCGCTGAGCCCGGTGATCAGCCGCTGGTTCGTGCGCCAGCGCGGCATGGCCTTGTTTTTCCTGTCCACCGGTTCGATGGCCGGCATCGCGGTGCTGACGCCCGCACTGACCTTCCTGATCGCACAGCTCGGCTGGCAAGACACCTTGCTGGCGTTCGCCGCACTGTTCGCCGGCCTCACCGTGCCACTGGCCTGGTGGGTGATCCGCGACCACGCGCCCGAAGGCGCCGATGGACCACTGCCCACGCCCAAAGCCGCTGCGGCGGCGCCCACCACCGCGCGCCGGGACTACACGCTGCGCCAGGCCCTGGCCACCGCGCCGTTCTGGCTGGTGGCGGGCGGTTTGTTCACCTGCGGTTTCAGCATGAACCTGATCGGCACCCACGGCGTGCCCATGCTGATGGACCACGGCTTCGACGCCGGCACCAGCGCCCTGGGCATCGGCCTGATCGGCTTGGTCGCCATCTTCGGCACGCTGGTGCTCGGGCGCATCGCCGACCGCGTGTCGCGTCCGCGCATGCTGGGCGGCATTTACGCGCTGCGCGGTGTGGGCTTCATCGCGCTGCTGCTGGTGGGCACGCACGCGCAGCTGTACGGTGCGTCCATGCTGGGCGGCCTGGTGTGGGCCGGATCGATTGCCCTGTCTTCGGCCATCCTGGCCGATGTGTACGGCGTGCGGCTGGTGGGCGTGTTGTATGGCCTGGCTTATTTCGTGCACCAGATCGGCGCCATGATCAGCTCCTGGCTGGGCGGCTACGCCTACGAGGCCTGGGGCACGCACTGGGTCGCCTTTGGCGGCGCGGCGCTGCTGTTGGGCGTGGGGGCGCTGATTTCCTGGCGCTTGCCGGCACAAGCCCGCTGACGCCTGCCGCACAGCGCCCCTGGCTCAGGGGGTGAAGCCCATGGGTCGGCGCGCGCGCACCTCGGGCTTGAGGCGGTGCTCGGTTTCCAGCTGCGCCAGAAAGCTTTCCGCATCGTGCATTTCGGCCAGGATCTGCGCCTGGCGCTGCACCGCCGCGAAGTCCCCCAGACACAACTGGTCCAGCTGCGCCAGGCGCTGACGCCAGCCGGGGGCCAGGGCCTGTGCACGGCCCTGCAGGGCCTCAGCGATGAACATGGTCTCGCGCTGCTCGGGGCGCAAGGGCTTGAACTGCAGCTTGAAGGCAAAGCGCCGCAGTGCGGCCGCATCGAGCTGGTCCATCAGGTTGGTGGTGCAGATGAAGACGCCGCCAAAACGCTCCATGCCCTGCAGCATCTCGTTGACCTCGGTCACCTCGTAATGGCGTTGCGCGCCGCGCCGGTCCTGCAAGAAGCTGTCGGCCTCGTCCAGCAACAGCACCGCGCCCTCGCGTTCGGCATCGGCAAACATGGCCGCCATGTTCTGCTCGGTTTCGCCCACGTATTTGCTCACCAGGTCGCTGGCCTGGCGGATGCGCAGGGGCTTGCCCAGTGCGTCGGCGACGTGGGCAGCCAGCGCGCTCTTGCCCGAACCGGGCGGGCCATGAAAGCACAGACTGCCATGCCCGCGTGCCTGCAGGGCCTGCACGATGCGCGGCACCTCGTGGCGGCTGTCCACGTTCAGCAGGTCCAGGCTGTACTGCGTGACCGCCGCGGCTTGCGTGGCTTGGCGCGTGCGCCCGAGCGCCTGGTCGGCATGCGCCAGTTGGCGCTCGATCAGCGCGTCCAGCGGCGTGTCTTCGGCCTGCGCCAGCGCCGCAAAGCGCACCGCGGTGTGGATCTGGGCGGGGGTCAGGTCCTGGCGCGCGCTCAGGCGCGCCACCAACCCCTCCGTTACCACGTGTTCGGCCAGCACCTTGCGCACCAGTTGCTCGCGCGCCCCCGGCGGCGGGCTGGTCAGCTCCAGGTGGTAAGCAAAGCGGCGGCGAAACGCCGGGTCGATCTGTTCGATGCGGTTGGTGACCCACACCGTGGGCACCGGGTTGGTCTCCAGAATCTGGTTGACCCAGGCCTTGCCACTGACCGACTGGCTGGCGCGTGCCCCCGTCTGCTCGGCCCGGGCCATGAACTGCGCCGCCTCCATCGACAGCGGCGGAAACACATCTTCCACCTCGTCAAAGAGCAAGGCCGCCTGAGCGCTGCCCTTGAGGAACGCCTGCGCGATCTGCAGCGAACGGTAACGGTCGCGCCCTGACAGCGAATGGCCCTCGCGGTCAGCGTGTTCCACCTCGAACAACTTGAGACCCGCAGCCTGCGCCACCACCCGCGCCAGCTCGGTCTTGCCGGTGCCGGGCGGCCCGTACAGCAGGATGTTCACCCCCACCTCACCGCGCTCAGCGGCGCGCGCCAGCAACTGGCACAGCACCTGCGCGTCCTGCGCCACATGGTCGAAATCCGCCATGCCCAGGCGGCTCACCAGGCTGGGCCGGGTGAACACCGCCATCAGCTCCGCGCTGTCGCTGTATTCGCGCATCAGCACCGGCGGCAACTTGTCGCTGACCTTCATCAGGTCACTCAAGTCGGTGATGGCGTGTTCCGACAACAGGTTGTCCACCAGCCCCACGCGCTCCAAACGCGAGCCAGCGCGCAGGGCTTCGGCCACATCGCTGGCATTCACGCCCGCCACTTCGGCCAGCGCCGCATAGGCTTCGGGGGCATTGCTGACCTTGAATTCCACCAGCAGGCTGCGCAACTCGCGCTGGTAACGCGCCAGCGTGCCATACAGCAGCACCGCCTGCTCAGCCGCGTTGAGTTGCAACAGACGGGCCAGCACATCGATGTTTTTCTGCACCCGGGTCGATTGCTGTTTGAGGGTGTGGGCCAGCCACTGCGCGGTGGCCGACAGCACGACCATCAGGTCCTTGGGGGCCTCGCGCGCATAGTCGTCGAGGTAGAAGAACAGCGTGCCTTCGTCGTAGGGGCCGTGCCACAGCGCAAAACGGTCGAGGAATTCGCGGTTGGGCAGCCGCTCATGGCCGAGCCAGGCATCGTAGGCGGGTGCCCGCTGCACCAACCAGCGCCGCAGCCGTTGCAGCACGCTCACCGGCCAGACCAGGTGGCGCCCGCACAGCGGCAGCAGGCTGCCCAGGTCGCGTTTGAGGTTGAACTGCGGGCCCTGCTGCTGCGCCAGCGTCAACACAAAGTGGGTGCACATCAGGTCGAGCACCGGCGCGGCCACAAGGCCCGGCGGCAGCATGACCTGCCCGGTTCGGCTTTCTTGCGCAATGCGTCTGACCATGCTGGGCTCCTGCTTGGCCTGGGCTCCCTGTTTCGAGCGCAACATAACCGAGCGCGCGGCGATTGCAAAGTGTTTTTTCTGTTTCAGCCGGCGCGCTGACAGCCATCGGCCTGGTATTTGTCAAGGTCTGGCCAGGCTTGGCTACAATACCGGCCATATTCGAGTTTGGAGATACCCCATGTCGGCTCACAACGAAAACACACCCGTCGATCCGGCAGAAGCCGTGGTCAAGCACATTCCGGTCGTCATCCCCGTCGTCGGCGGTCTGCTGATCTTCCTGCTGGCTTTCATCGCCGTCTTCATGGCCTGATCCCTTCACGGACCGACCCCAAACCCGCCTCTGGCGGGTTTTTTTATGCCTGAAACCCTGCCAATTCAGGGGCTTGCATAAATCTATGCGAGTTTTGCATAGATTTTCAGCTTCACGACAGGCACAAAAGAGGCCGGCTCCCTAAAATCTGGCTCCTACCGAGTTACCTTGGGGTTACATGCCCTGTGTGACCGGCGCATGACTGGCGCCCCGTGTGCCCGTCGTCGTCTTTCCCAAGACCGCAAACCGCCTTGTGCCCTTGGGAAAGACGATTTCAAACTTTGGAGCTTTTCCCATGAACGCACCCGTGATGCAGGGCCTGAACCTGAACACACCCGCCTACGTCAAGAACGCCAAGCTGATCGCCTGGGTCGCCGAAATGGCCGCCCTGTGCAAGCCCGACAGCATCTACTGGGCCGACGGTTCGCAAGAAGAATACGACCGCCTGTGCCAGGAACTGGTCGATGCGGGCACCTTCAAGAAGCTCAACCCGGCCAAGCGCGCCAACTCCTTCCTGGCCTGCACCGACCCGTCCGATGTGGCCCGCGTGGAAGACCGCACCTACATCTGCTC
>JACCDU011218418.1_pt1 | contig 15898 bp, 22 predicted proteins | sample 7446081 | NCBI WGS metagenome assembly JACCDU01 (sample SAMN15323447, study PRJNA562643) | freshwater metagenome | isolation source: river surface water | place: USA:Blue River Watershed | collected 2017-08-17
CTCCGTGACGACCTCGAGGGGCGCATCAGGCGCCACCGCCGGGGCTCGAGACGCAGCAGGTGCCGCAGCGACAGGCGCGGGCACCGGGATGTCCTGCACCGGGCGCGAGCGCAGCAGGGAGGTGGCCGCGGGCTTTTGCGCAGCGGCTGCCGCAGCGGCAGCCGCTTCCGCGGCCTGCCGGGCGGCGCGTGCCGCCTTCTCCGCAGCCCGTGCCTCGGCACGCACGCGCGCCGCTTCGGGGTCCCGAACCTGGAAGGGAACCTGCAGGGCCGCCCCCAGCTCGGTGAGCGTCACCTGCGCAAGCGGGTAGCCGCCCGGCAGGCGCAGAAGGCCTTGCAGGGGCGGCAGGGCCGCGAGACGCGAGGCGGCGAGCTGCGCCTGGGGCAGCGCATCGGCGCGGGCCAGCTCGTCCAGGCGTTCGCTCGCGTACTGGGCGCTCGGCTCGTCCGCGCAACGCATCACGAGCCAGCTCTCGACGCTGCCGAGCAGGTTGCGTGCGCCTTGCGCACCGTAGACTTCCTCCAGCGCATCCAGGGACGGCAGCCCCAGCACCACGCAGGCGCCCTTGGCCCGCGCTCGGGTAAGGAGCGCATCGAGCACCGGCAGCCGCTCCAGCGAGCGGACATCGTCGACGATGAACCAGACCCTGCGGCGGGCATCCGCCTCGAGCTCGAGCACCGCGCGCCCCGCCTCTTCGAACAGCTGCGTGAGCGCGCCCCGAAGCGACTCGCCCTGCGAGTCGTGATAGGGGAGAAAGAGCACGCCCGAGTGCTCGGCCTGGACCATGGCGGCCACGGAAAACGCGTCCTCCGAGCCCGGCCCGTTCAGGGCTTCGACGCTGCGGGCGTCCTCCGGATTGAAGAGGAAGTCGGACCCTGCGTCGAAATGGCGGGAAAGGAGCTCGCCGTTCGCATCGAGGACGAAGGCCGTGTCGCCTCGGGACCGGATACGCCCGAGAATCGCCGAGAGCGCCGCAAGGCGCCCAGCAGGCGTGGCGTCCAGCACCGCAAGATGCTGGGGCTCGGCCGAGACCGGAACGGGCACGGGGCCCAGCTCGATGAGCGTTGGCACGCGAACCTTGCGGATGAGGCGGGCCAGCTCCGGGGCAGGCACTTCGGCGAGCACGCCCGGCTCGGAGCGGTCGGCCTGCTCGCCCGCGCGGCGCGAGAGCAGCGCCGGAATGGCGACACCCAGCGCGAAGACGAGCATGCCCCCCAGGCCATAGGCCATCTCGCGAAACGTGTACAGCATCACGCAAGAGAGCACGATGGCTGCGCCCAGCAGCGCGCGCTCGAAGGCCTTCCGGCGCGATTCGGGCCAGCCGGCACGAACGGCAGAAGACTTCTTCCAGATGAAGAACAGCGCGGCTAGGCCGCCTGCGCCGCCCAGCAAGGGCAGCATCGACGAGACGAAATCCATGAAAATGAGGACAGACCTGTGGGCGGACCGAGCGTGTAGCGAACGGACTCCTAAATGCGAACCGCCCCGAACCGGGGCGGCGCCGGGAGCAGCCAGGGGTCCCCAGGCGCCCCCGCCTGGCGGGCTCAGCCCCGCAGGGGTCGGTCGTTGACCTCGACGCCGTGGGCCTTGAGCGTCTCGCGAAGCGAGTCGGCCAACGCCCAGTCGCGCGCGGCACGGGCCTGCTCGCGGCGGGCCTGGAGCTCGGCGACCTCCGAGGCGCTGAGCGTAGGGGCCCCGCCCCGAGGCGCCTGCGCCCACGCCCTGGGGTCGATGCCCAGGAAGGCGAGCCCTGCGGCCAGTTCGGGCAGGCGCTGCGCCTTGCGCTCGGTCTTCAGCCACGTCATCGCCGCCGGCGTGTTCAGGTTCTCGTCCAGCACATTGAGCAGTCCCGCGGCCGCCTGCGGCTCGACCGGCACCGCCTCGAGCCCTTCGGTCAGCGCGAGCAGCTCGGCGTTGGAGCTGACGAGCAGCCGCTCGGTCCAGTCGAGCGGCTTTTGCCAGTGCGCCTGCAGGAGTGCGTAGCGCAGCAGCTCACCGCCCCGGCCCGGGGCAAGCGATTCGGCTTCTTCGAGCGCAGCCCGCCAGGTCACGAAGTTGCCCAGGCTCTTGCTCATCTTCTGGCCCGCGCTCGTCACCGAGCCGTTGTGCATCCAGATGTCGGCGAGCGGCCGGCCGAAGACCGGCTCGGACTGCATGATTTCAGCCTGGTGGTGGGGAAACTTGAGGTCCACGCCGCCCCCGTGGATGTCGACGCTGCCGCCGAAGAGCGAGGCAATCATCGCCGAGCACTCGATGTGCCAGCCGGGTCGACCCCAGCCCCAGGGAGACTCGAACCCGACGGCGTCCGCGGGCATCGACTTCCAGAGGGCGAAGTCGCGCAGGTCTTCCTTGCCCGAGGCGTCGACGCGCGTGGCACCCTGCTCGGAGCGCAGCGCGCCCTCCTTGTGGGGCATGAGGAGCGCGCCGTCGAAGCCGCTCACGCGATAGAGCACGTCGCCCGAGCTCGCGACGTAGGCCAGGCCCTGCTCGATGAGCGCGTGCACCAGCTCGAAGATGTCCTGGAGGTAGTGGCTGGCTGCCGGCTCCTCGGGTACCTCGATGCCGGTCGCCTGCATCAGCGCTCGGTTGTCGGCGGCGTGACGGGCGGCCAGCTCGTGCCAGGCGATGCCTTCGGCCGCGGCGGTGGCGATGATTTTGTCGTCGATGTCGGTGATGTTGCGCACCAGGCGCACGCGTTCACCGCGGGCCTCGAGCGCGCGCTTGAGCACGTCGAAGACGACGTAGGTGCGGGCGTGCCCGACGTGGGCCGCCGAGTACGGCGTGATGCCGCAGGCGTAGATGGAGATGAAATCGGCGCCGGCGATGCCGGCCACGTTGGGGCGAACGGGCTTGTTCGCACCCGTGAGGGAGTCTTTGAGCTGCATGGGACAGTGTGTTCGGTGGATGTTGGGGGCTGAAGACGGCGGCACGCGCGCTTCAACACCGACATCGCACCGGCGCACGCAGCACCGCGCGCGCCGGGCGGGCTGCGCGGGGCATCGAGGTCGACACGGTCCAGGAGGTCATGGCAGGCAGGTGGAAAGTGAGCTTGTATAGCACGTGGGAAGTCGCCCGGGCTGCGGCATCAAGCGGGCACGCGCAGCAGCTCGAGGTAGTAGTCCTCGGTGACGAAGAGGCCCGGGGCCTCTTCGCTGCGGCGTGGGTCGAATTCGGCGAAGTCGGCCTCGCGCAGGGCCAGCACGCAAGTGCGCCCCGTGCCGTCGCGCTGCAGGTGGAGCGCGCTCTCGAACGGCTCGCTCCATTCGACCGCGTCGCGCCCGGCACGACCGGTGCGAACGAGCGCCCGTACGCCATCGGGATGTGCGTCGAGCGAGGTCGGGGGAAAGACGGGGGTGCGCGGCATGTCGAGGACTCCAGGAGCAGGCTTCGTTCGAGTCCGCGAGCGCCTCGCGGTTCCGCGCAGGCGGGGTGCCCGCTTCGAGCGCAAAACAAGAACATGCCCGGCCGCCGACGCTCCAATCCGGGCAAGGGTTCCATTGCCCGTCCGCCTGCGCCCCGAAAGGGTACGGAAAAGCAATGTCCGCAAGGAAACACGTTCGAACCTCCCTCCGTTCATCCGGAAGGTCGCGTTCAGCAAGGCAGGCCCTGACACCTCGAAGCGCCCTTCCACGGTTGAAAGGACAGACCATGAAGTACTACGTTGGCAGCGTTGCCATCACCGACCACGAGAGCCGGCGCGAATACGAGCGCATCTGCGTGATTGCCGCCCGCACCGAGACCGCCGCCCAGCAGCTGGTCAATGAGTGGGCCCAGCACTGGGATGACGACGGCGAGCCCGATGGCGCGGGCTGGGCGTTCTCGGCCGGCGACCGGGGCTATCTGGTGGAGCCCGGCACCGTGCGACCCATCACGGCCGCGGCATTCGATGCGATGCGGCACCACGTCGTGTCGTTCGTGCAAGCCGGCCAGCCCGAGACGCTCGCCGACGAGCCCGCGGACGAGCGCGTGAAGACGCTGGCCCGCCGCATCGGCGAGCAGCTGAAGAAGCACGACGCCAAGGTCGCGCACGGCAAGCTGCTGCATGCGGTGGCGGCCAGCCTGGGTGAAACCGACTGGCAGGTGCTCCTGCACAAGCGCCCCGCCGCATCCGGCACCGACTCCCAAGAGCAGGTTCGCGCCATCAAGGCGCAGTTCAACGCTGCCATCGACTTCGCCATCGGCCAGGGCCTCGAGGCCGCCACGTTCCTTGGCGCCTGGCGCGAAGGCGACACCTCCGAGTGGCCCGAGTTCGAGAGCGTCGTGCCGGACGCAGGGCTGACCGCAGCGCCGCAACAGACCGTCGTGCCCGGCACCGGTGCGCTGTGGGAGGTGCCGCTGCAGGTGCACACCACCGCAAGCGCCCGAGTCCGGGTCCGTGCGCTCAACAAGCATGCGGCGCTTGCCACCGCCCGGCAGCTCGCCGCCGAAGGCAACGTCGCGATGAGCCTGGATGCGGACCTCTATCGGGGTGCCGTCGACTACGCCCTTGCGGACGGCGCCGAAGTCGTCTGCCTGGACCCGGCGGGTGCGAGCGAGGCGCCGATGGAGACGGCGAACGGCGTGCAGGCGGGCGACTTCCGCATCGAGCTCTGCAGCCTGGAGGCGGACGACGAGCTGCTGTGGGCGGATTTCGAGGTGTTCGGCGCCGAGGGCGAAGAGCACATCGCCTCGGCGATGTCGTGCATGGCCTCTGACGCGACGAAAGAGGAGCGTATGGCCTTCTGCCGGCGCGTGGCCGAGCTCTTCGCGCGCGTCGTCAAGCGCGCCGATGCGCTGGACGCACGAAGCCTGGAGCACGTCTTCATCGACGCGGTCCAGGGCGAGCAAAGCGAGGCCGCGTTCGAGGCGCGAGAGCGCAAGCTCGCGCTGCTGGTCGCGCAGCACGCGCGGCGTCGCAGCGCCTGAGCGCCCTGTCCTGACAGCACGGCGGCCCGCTCTCCGGTGAGGCGGGCCGCGTTCTCTTGCACCGACAGAACTCGGCGCGCGAGCACGAAAAAAGCGTCTCCGGAAGGAGACGCCTTGGAAGAAACAAGGAGCGCCGCGGACTCAGGCCTCGGCGTAGAGCTTGTCGAGCTCCTCGAAGCGGCCTTCGTGGTCCAGGGCCTGCATGACCTCGTCCGCATCCGGCAAGTCGACGCTGCGAACGCTGACGACCTCGGCGCCGTCGTTGCCTTCAGCAACGTCGACGGTGACGGTCACGTTGATGCTGACGGTGAGGGTCACGCGCTTGGTGTCACGGGTATCCATGGAACGTCCTCGAAGGGGTGGGTCACTCGACGCCGTCGACCAGCTGGTCGGCGGCAGAGGCGATGTTGTAGGCGATGTAGCCCAATTCGCCATGGTCGCAGGCCATGCCGTGGTCGACCTCGCAGCGCTCGTCGCGTCCCTTGAGGGAGACGACGTAGCCCGCATCGCGGAAGTCGCCGTAGCGCAGCCCGCATCCGGCACCTTCGGTGCCGGGCATCAGGTTGCCGTCCAGGAAGGCCGCGAGGTTCGGGCGCTTCACGTACGTCACCCCCGGCACGCAGTCGGAGTACTTGTCGTTCACGACATGCGCCAGGCGCAGCACGTCCTCGAAGGTGAGGTCGGTGCGCTCGGCGTAGTCCTTCAGCTCGAAGTAGTGGCCGCGGGCCTTTTCCTGGGCGATGTCGGCCCAGTAGCGGCGGATGTGCACGGTCCAGGTGTCGTACTTGCAGACGAGCACCACCAGGAAGTTGCGCGACTGCGTCTGCACGCAGAACGCACGCACCGAGTGGGTGCTGGGCTCGCTCGCGCCCAGGCCGAGGCTCTCGAAGAGGGCATCGAGCTTGGGGTCCTTCTCCTCGAGCACGTCGCGCTCGGCGCACGCCCAGACGTAGGCGTCGTTGCCGAACTCGAAGCTCGTGTCTTCGCAGATGTGGCCGAGCCTCTTCAGCGTCTCGTAGAGCGCCAGGTAGCGCTCGGTGCACTGGGCCATCAGCAGTCCGTAGTACGCGCTCACCATCGACTCGAGGTCATGGTCGCGCACGTCCATCGGGTCGCGCTTGTCGGCCACGAACACCTGGGCGAGTGCGTAGGGGCGCTCGAGCGTATCCCACTCCTTGGTGAGGTCGGCTTCGAGCAGCGCACGCAGCTTGCGCCCGGTCTCCTGGAGCTCCGCCAGGGTCTTCATGGGGCTGGAGGTATCTTTCATGGGTGCCTTTCGTTGAAATATGTGTCCTGTTGAGGTGTAGCCACCTCTGGGGCACCGGAATCAGCCGGAAGGACGAGGCAGACGAGAAACGTCCGCCGGCGGTGAAGCGGGCGGACGTTGAAGAAGGCCTGGACACGTGCCAGGCAAGGCGAGATGTGCGGGGCCTCAGATGCTGGAGAGCGCCTCGCGCAGCGCGCCGGCGCGGGCCTCCACGCGTTGCAGCAGCTCGACGATGCGGCGGTAGACCACCACCTGTTCGCGGGCGAGCACGCGGTCGATGTTTTCGACGTCGCCCAGGTCTTCCCAGGCGAAGACGTGGCTGCGGCAGCATTCGCTGCCGGTCCAGTAGCCGCCCTGCGAGGCCTCGTAGTCGACGTTGCCGAGCTCCAGCGTCACGTGCTCGGGCGTGGCGACGAGCTGGATTTGGCGCCAGAGCTTCTCGCGAAGGGGCCCGGGCAGGCCGCCGTCGTGCTGGCGAGCGCGCGCACGCAGTGCTTCGCGCTTGGCCTCGAGCGTGGCCTCGCTGACCAGGCACACCCAGTCCTTGATGATGAGTCGGTTCATGAATCGGTTCCTCGGGTCGGTTGAAAGAGATGTCCTTGCGAGGTATAGCCGCCATGAGAAAGCCTCCAGGCGCTGGAGGCGCGAGGAGGCTTGAAGGAGAGAGGCCGAAGGCCGGGCGTATCAGAGCGCCACGTAGCTCGAGCTCTGCGGGATGAAGCGCAGCGTGCTGCCGTCGGCGAAGGTGAGCGCGTTGGGTTGCACGCTCACGGCCTGGCGGCACAGCGCATCCCACAGCGCGCGGGCGGCATTGCCGGCGCGGGTCGCAGCGGTCAGCACGTTGGCGGACGAGAGGGCCTGGGTGGGAGTCTTGGGCATGGGATGTCCTGTGGAAAAGAATGGGTTCTGAGGGGAAAGTGTCGTGTAGCCACGGCAACGAAGACGGGCCCGCGGTGGCGGGCCCGGTTCAGGGCGGTGGGGGCCGGGAGGGCTCAGTCCGTGCGGCTGCGGCGTGCGAGACTGCGTGCGGCACGCCACTTGGAGGCCCAACGAGAGGGCCGCGCGGCAAGCCGGGCGCGAAGCGCACGCAGCCGCAGCTTCCAGGCTGCCACCAGGGCACGGGCCTGCACGACGGCGGGCAGCGCGTTCAGGTACGCCCGGGCTCGACCGAGCAGCCCGGTCACGAAGCGGTAGAGCGCATCGAACCAGCGGATATGGCGGGCGTTGTCCCGCACCTGCTCGAACACGTAGGCGAAGGCCGCGGTGCCCGCCACCTTGGCGCCCACGAAAGCCAAACCTCCGAGCACCGGGTGCCCATGTGAGAGCGCGTAGAGCGCGAGCATCTTGAAGGGAAAGAGCACAGCGCCCGGCAGCAGCATCACGAGAAGCGATGCCCAAGGCGGGAGCGCCCGCATGAGCGACTCCAGGCGATGCAGGTGCAGCGCATGAGCCAGGCGCACGCAGCCCGCCTTCAGGCGGTCCCACAGCCACTCCTCGAAGACGAGCGCCAGTGCAGCCAGCACCAGCAGCGGGTGCAGCACGCGGCGAAGCAGCCGGGAGGCCATCACGGGACGCTCCGGCGGGACAGGTTCGGCGTGTGCAGCTCGGCCAACGCCGAATCGACCACGGGCTGGTGCGCTCGAGCGGCCAGCTCGCTCATCGCGAAGGCGTCGAAACGGCGAAGCGCCGAGCGGTGCTGGAGCGCCGCATCGCGCCATTGCGAGGCCGCATCGCTCGAGCGCACGTCCTGCAGCGCCCAGCTGGTGAGAAGCGGATGTCGAGACAGAGGCGCTTCGGCTGCGTCGGGAGCCAGGCCGCAGACCGTTGCGCACAGGGCCGAGACCGACATCAGCACGATGCCCAGGCGCAGCTCGCCGACCCAGGGGGCGATGACGAGCGCACCCAGCACCGCGGCGAGAACGGCTCCGATGAGGACCTCCCGATGCGCGGCATCGTGCCGGCGAACACGCGCGTCGAGCTCGGCCTCCGGCAGGCGGGCCCGGTTGAGGGCGGTGGCGGGCACGCGGCCCTCGAATACTTGAAAGACGTCCATGGACAAAAGAGCCCCTGCGCTGACCGGTGTTCCCGAGGGTCCGATGCGGGAACCCCCGGACGGCCCGCCACTCGAACGGAGCCCGCCCTCGAGATGCGCAACCGATGAACGAGATTCCTGTCGAACGGCTCACCGAGCTGCCCTGGCACGACGTGGCCAGCTGGAACGCGCAACGCTCGCGCTGGCTGCGTCGAGGCGCCTGGGTTGGCGCCGGGCTGGGCCTGGCCGGAATCGGCCTGTGCGTGCAGCACGGCTCGGGCGATGCGGCATGGCGCGTGGCGCTGGCGTTGAGCCTGTTGGCGCCCGCGGGCGCCCTCTCCGCGCTCTTCGCCCATCTCTTTGCCCGCGCCTTCGAGGCGGGCTCACCTCACCCGCTTGAGGACCTCTTCTGATGACCGACAACACTTCCCCGCCCTCACCCGCTTCGGACCCCATCCCGGCGGGAGGCCTGGCCGACGCCGTGCGCGCCCACGACGCGGTGCTCACGGTGGTGGCGCCGGACGGCCGGCGCTACGAACTCGCGGTCCTGTGGGCCGAGGACGGCAGCGTGCTGCCGCTGTGGGACGACGAGGCCGCCGAGACGGTGGCGAGCATCCTGGACGAGCAGTCTGCCCAGCAACCCGAGGACCCCATTGTGGGCCTCGCGGTGAGCCTGCAGGCGGCCCCCGAGGTGAGCGCCCCTGTCGAGCTGGACGACTCGGAGAGCGGGTTCTTCGCGAACCCGGAAGCTGTCCGGGCCTGGGTGCACAAGCAGCTCAACTGAGACCGACTGGGCCAGAAAAGGCGACGCCGCCCGGGTGGGCGGCGCTCGCGTTCGGAGAGCGGTGCGCTCAGGGGTTTGCGTGCGGTGCGCTCGGGACGGTATAGGTGGCACCGGTGTAGCGGGCCACGCCCAGGGACAGCCGGAAGTCGTCGATGTAGCCGATGAGCCGTCCGTCCGTGTAGGTGGGACCGGCTTGGCCGAACGCGATTTGCCGCGAGACGAACGTGGCGCTCGCCGTGGTGGACGCGACCTGGACTCCATTCATGTAGAGCCGCATGGAGCCGCCCGAGCGCGCAACCGCCACGTGGCTCCAGGTGTTGCGCGGCACGGTCGTCGTGCTGCACATCACCCACGGAGGGCTGTTCCAAGCGGCGAAGCACAGGACGCCCGAGGTGCTGGAGATGAGCCGCCAGGTGCTGTTGTTGTTCGAGGCGAGCGAGCCCAGCAGGTCTTCGTGCTGGATGGTGGTGCGGGTGGGCTTGACCCATGCCTCGATGGTGAAGTCCTGGGTGCCGAGGGTGTACGCATCCTGGGTCACCGCGTACGCCGAGCCGTTGAGATAGCCCGCGGCCGTGCCGAACTTCACGTCAGCCGTCGAGGTCGTGACCGCAGTGTTGGTGAGCGCCTTGCCGGAGACCTGTTCGACGAGCGTGGTCGAGCCGTTCGTTCCGTCAAATCGAACAAGGGCTGCCGTATAGGCGTCAGAGGCCGTGGCGCTGAGCGTCAGGGTATGCGGGCTGTCGGGCGCCGAGGAGGCCACCGAAAGGACGCCCGAGAGCTCGCCTGTCGTGGACGGTGACCAGGCGACCGTCATCGAGCAGGACTGACCGGAGGCAAGCGTCACTGGAGAGCCGGAGGTCCCGCAGCTGTTCGAGCTGAAGGTGAGCCCGGAATCACCAGAAAGGCTTGCCGAAACGCCGCTGGCCGGTGCCGTGCCGGTGTTCGAGAAGGTGAACTGGCGAGAAGTCGAGCCGCCGAGTGCCAGCGCACCGAAGGACGAAGAGCTCACGGCCGTGAGGCTGCCCTGGGGCTGGACGCCCGTGGCGCTCAGCGTCACGACGAGGGGTGCACCCTGTGCATTGGTCGAGAACTGCAGCGAACCCGAGGCGGCCCCCGTCACGGTCGGGGAGAACGTCACGTCGGTGAGGCAGCTCGCCCCCGCGGCCAGGGTCGCTGAGCAAGCGGTAGCAGCCGAAAAGCCCGCGCCGGACGTCTGGGGTGCCCCGAGCGTGAGCGCGCCGGTGCCGGTGTTGGAGAGCAGCACCTGCTTGGTCGAGGACTGCCCGACCAGCGTTGCGTCGAACGCCAGCTCGGTGCTGGAGAGGGACGCCGTATAGGTGGGCGCGGGGGCTGGGGCCGGGCTCGGAGCAGGCGCCGACGTGGAGACGTTCAGGCCCTTCTTGGGCGCGCGGAATTCGTAGGTGCCCGCCGCCTGCGCGGTCGCGCCGAGGGCGGCGAGCATCAGAAATGCGGTGCGAAAGCGATGGACGGAGTTTTGCATGGTGGAGAAAGGGGTGGGCGGGTGTTCTCCGGACACCCGGAGAGATGCCTGGTCTAGGCACCCCTTTTCGCTCTGCGCGGCCTGGAAATGAAAAAGCCGCCCGGGGTGAGCCGGGCGGCAGGAAGGGTGCGAAACCAAGCGATGAGGCTCAGGCCGCCAGTGCCAGGGGCGTCTTGCAGACGTAGGCCTTGCCGGACGCCGCGAGCTCGAAGCCACGGGCCAGGCGTGCGAGGAGGTCCTCGAAGCCCTGGGCGAGATGCGTGGCCTTGCGACGGTGGTGCGGGTTGACGCCACCTCCGAAGGTGGCCGCATCGAGCTCGTTGCGGCTGTCGAGCGCCATGTGCCAGGACAGCAGGAAGCTGTCCTTCAACGTGGTGTCGCCATCCAGCGACACCGTCACGCACAGGCCGCCCGGGCCCTGCAGCGAGAGCTGCATGCAGCGCGGTCCGGGGTACAGGCCCCCTTCACGCTTCTCGATGGTGCAGCCGAATCGTTCGGCCACGCCTTCGACGGCAATGGCCATCTTCAGCCGGTCGGCTTTGCGGGTCACCTTGAGTTCACGGGTCATGATGTCAGTCCTGGTTGGGTGCGGCGGGCAGTGCGCCCGCGAGCAACCGGGCCTCGAGGAGGCGGGTGAAGCGTTCGAGCGAGCGGGTCGCGCATCCCGAGTGGGGTACCGGAATGTTGGCCGGGCAGTCAGCGGCGGTGATGTCGCCGTCGCGCCAGACCTTGAATCCGGCTTCGCGCGCGAGCGCCCGGATGTCGTCCATCGACAGGGGTGCCGGGGTCGTCATCGGGGTGCCGTTCAGAAGCCGAAGGCCTCGTCATCGGCATCGGGAGCCGGCGGCGGGGCGTTCTTCTGGCGCTCGACGAGGTCGTCGAACCACTTGAGCACCTGCGCACGCGTCCAGTGCTGGCCGCGCGGGCGGAAGTTGTACTCGCTCTTGTAGCAGTCGGAGAAGCTCGACCACAGGTCGCAGTCCACTTCGTTGCAGTGGGCGTTCTCGCCCAGCAGCGCCTGCAGCTCGACGACGCTCGCCTCGTAGGCGGCCTTCGCCGCGATGTAGCCGGAGTCCTGCGCGGCCTGCTCGAAGGGCGCGTCGTAGCCGATGCGGCTGCGAATGTCGTTCAGCACGTCGTAGCGCGTGTCATTCAACTGACACTGCTTGAGCTGCAGCGCGCGGGCCTCGTCGGTGGGGCCCGGCATCCAGGTGATGTCCAGAGTCATGGGGGTCCTTGCGGGTGGAAAGAAGGGGTTCTCGCAAGGTGTAGCCAACGACTCGAGGCTCCGCGCGCCAGAGGTGCTTCCAGGAATCTCACCCCGCCATCAGGGGGTGGGCCCTGCGCGGCGCGGCGGTCGGATGAGGCTCAGCCCCGGGTGCAGGCCGCGCCCGTCACCCCCAGCGCACCGGCCCAATAGCCGAGCGGGACTTGGGCACCCTCAACCCGGTGCTCGGTGACGGCCCGAGCCAGCTCGTCATGAATCCGGCGGGCCAGCGACCCCTCGCCCGCTTGTGCCAGGCAGCCCAGCATCCGGGTGACGCGAAGGTCGTTGTGGGTGGGCTCGAAGAGCCAGTGCTCGGTGCGCAGCTCGAAGCGTGGCAGCCGGGCGAGCGCCCGAACCCGGCCATCGGAGCCCAGCACGAGCTCGAAGCCGAAGAAGCGCAGCATGCGGGCCGTGGCGCGCCGCAGCCCCTTGAGCGCAAGCGTGTCCATCGCGAGCTGCTCGAAGCCTGCGGCGCTCAGCACCGGAGCATCCGGGTTGAATGCGCTGGGCAGGCTGGCCGGGAAGAGCCATTGAATGGCGTCGTGCGTGTGCTCGAGCGCTTCGTCATCGAAGGCAAGCAGCTCGTCCAGGGTTCGGCCCCGGGCATCGAGCCCGTGGCCCTGCAGGAAGGACAGCGCGGCTCGGTCGTCGCAGTGAGGAGTCATCAGCAGGGGTCCATGCCGCACAAGCAGCTAAAGGCGCAAGCCCGAAGGCTGCGCCTAAAGTTTACACCGAATTTAGGTGTCAGGAGAGGTTGGCCCGGCCGTTCAGCACGGCTTCCAGGTGCCCGGCGTACTGCTCGGCGCTCACCTTCAGCGAGACGATTTGGGCCGCCGGCTCCCGGGCCTGGACGGTGATGCGACCGTCGTCGAAGCGGGTGAACTGGAACGAGGCACCGTTCAGGTCGACGGCGCAGGTGACCCAGCCCTGGCTCTGGCCATGGGGCAGGCTCACGAAGCGAAGCTCGCGGCCGAGCGCGCGAACGAGCTGGTTGGTGAAAACGAGGACGTGCTGGTCTTGGTCGGTCATGATTCGGTTCCGGTTGGACGAAGGCTTCGCAGCCGAGCGGGCGTGCCTGCGTGAGAGACGAAGGGTCCGCGATGCGTTCCCTCTCGAAGGTGTAACAACCGGGTGCCGTGACGGGTTGCGCAGTCCCAAAGCAACGCCCCTTCCGAAGAAGGGGCGTGAATGCAACGAAACGGCGGGGCGGGCCCCGACCGCGTCAGCGCGCCGCGCGCCGCAGCTCGGTGATGGTGTAGACGCCGTTCACCTTCTCGAGCTTGACCTCGAGACGGTCGCCTTCAGCCACCTGCCGCATCCACGCGGGGTCCGCCGGCCGGAAGGCCATCGTCATGGGTGGCATGTCCAGGTGCACGATTTCGCCGTGCTTGAGCACGATGCGCTCGCGCTTGGCATCGAGCTTCTTCACTTCGGCAGCGACCCAGTCAGAGGCCTGCGCAAGGCTGGTAGCCGCAATGAGCAGCACGGCAACAAAGGAGTGAAGACGTCGCATCAGGAGCTTTGGAGGTGAAGTTGGGCGTGAGAGTCAGGAGAAGACCCCTCGTTCCACCTCTAGCAATCGAAGCCTCGAGCCCCGCTCGGCTCCCGAGCTTGAGCCGCGCTCTTGTGGACGGAGCACGCCTTGGGCCAGTCTAAGTCGGACAGCGCCGCTGCCTACCATGAAGAACGCCCCGGACAGTGCCGGGGCGTGAAGAAGCGAGAAGGGGGTCGGCCGGAGGCGGTCAGGCGGCAACGGCCTCCTTGAGCGCCTCGAGCGTGGACCCCGCAAAAGAGGTGCCGTTGCGCGCCAGGCGGGCCTCGTGCTGGCCCTCGGTGAAGGTCGTGAAGGGCAGATAGACGCCCTTGTGCTTGAGCATGAGGCAGAACGCCGCGTCGCAGCTCTCGGGATACAGGCGCTTGTCCGGCACCAGGCTGTCCGGCTCGACGATGGCCTCGTCGAACATCCGATGCGACAGCAGGTAGCCATCGAAGGCGTACGTGACCGCATGCACCACGCCTGCCATCAGGTAGACGTGCACGGTGTGGCGGTTGCAGGTGTAGCCGAAGAGCAGCGTGCGGTCTCGCTCGCGCTCGGGCAGCGCCGACAGTGACAGGGCCTTGGGCTGAGCGGGCGTTCGTTGGAGGTGGGCGTACTCGGTGGGCGTCATGGTGTCCTGGAAAAATGGGGGAAGGAAAGGGCCTGCCCCGTGTAGCGCGCAGCCCCCAGGCGCTCAGCGGGACGCGGCGGGCGGGCAGTCCCGGGCCGGGGCCTTGGCGTCCTTCTTGCCGGTGCCGGTCTTCTGCCCGGGACCGCATTCGTCGGTGGGGGCCGCTCGCACGGGTGCCGGCACCACGATGGGCGTGATGACGACAGGCACACGCGGTGCGGCGGACTGGGCGGATTCGGCCGGGGTCGAGGTCTTGGCTGCTGCGGGCGCTGTGGGCGCTGCGGGCTTCGGTGCCGGGGGTGGTGCGACACGCACGGGCGGGGCCACGCGGGGCACGATGACGGGGCGAGGGGCGACGACGACCACAGGGCCCGCCATCACGGAAGAGGAGGCAAGAACGGTGGCCAGGGCCAGAGAAACGCGAGACAGCACGGAAGACGCTCCTTGAAGGAATTCGGTACGCATGAGACTCGGCAACGAGTGCATCGTTCCCGGCAACATCGAAGGTGCAGAAGGCTCTCAATGAGGTGCCAGCGCTCCTGGCTACACCGTTCATAGAACCCCTTTTCTGAACGGCACCAAGGACACCCCTCATGAACCCCAGACTGCTAGCCTTCGTGCGGGCGCTCACCGAAGCGGACCGCAAGACCCTGAGCCAAAAGGCGCTCAAGACCACCGAAGAGGTGGGCGAGCTCGCCAAGAAGGTCCTCCCCTTCGACAACGCATTCGCGACCACGCACCGCTTCGTAGAGAAGCGAGACATCCTCGTCGAATGCGCCGACGTCATCCTGTGCGCACTGTCGGTGGCCTACGACCTGGGCTTCGACGATGAAGCCATCGAAGAGATGATGGCCACCAAGGCCGAGAAGTGGGCTGGACTGCAAGCTCGCGAGGCGGGCGTGAAGTACCCGCTGCCCTTCGAGCTGCACGTGACCGTGCAGAGCGCGCCGGCCGACGCCTTCCGCCAGGTCTGCGAGACGCTCAAGGTCAAGCCCATCTTCCTCGCACTGCAGGACCGCTCCGGCGCCACCGTGCTGGAGGACGTGATGACCTCCTCGGTCTTCTTCGGCGATAACCGACAGGCGCTCGATGAGCTCGAACGCATCGCGCAGGGCCTGGCTGATGCCGGACTTGCTGTCGTGCGCAAGAAAATCGAGACCGTGCCGTGGCACCCTGCGGCGCCCTCCGAGAAGAACGGCGTGGCCACGATGCCTCCGGGCGGCTACTTCGAGTCGCACCTCAACGTCATTGTCGAGGCGGCCAACGCCGAAGAAGCCCGGGCCAAGCGCGAACAGCTCGCCGACATCGCCCGCGCGGGTGGTGCACACCTGTCGCGCAACGTCTTCAAGAAGCTCTCCGAGACGGCCTTCACCGTCATGATGACGCTGCGCGCCTACGACGGCACGCGCGAGCAGTTCGACGTCAGTCGCGACTGGCTCGCCGGCGCGCTCGACGTGAGCGGCTTCCAGGTGGAGAAAGTCATCACCGAGTTCAGCATCTACGACACGAAGAACGCCCACGACGCCAGCTGGCTGCGTGCAGCGTAAGGAGCGAGCAGATGGACACCGATACCGAACGGATGCTGGCCGATGCCGGCTGGGAGGTCGAATGCCAGTCTCCCCTGGAGCTGCGCCATCCGGACGGCTCCTTCGCAAGCGGCCAGGCCGCGCAGTGCGTCATCGCCGCCCTGCGTGACCCGCTAGGGCTGCCCGCGCAAGCCCCGTCCTTCAGGGCGGGGTAAGCGGGCACATGCCGAGCAGGCACCTGGGCGAATGCCCAGGTGGTGGCGATAAGCCTTCTTGTTAGACTGCGCGTGTTGAACATCAAGCGCGCCTACAAGTTTCGATTGATTGTCGAGCCTGGGCAAACCGAATGGTTTGCCCAGGCTTTCGGCTGTGCGCGCTACGTCTACAACCACTTCCTGGCCGCGCGCAGCGCGGCGTGGAAGGAGCGCAAGGAGCACTCGAATTACGC
>JACCDU011312366.1_pt1 | contig 15898 bp, 15 predicted proteins | sample 7446081 | NCBI WGS metagenome assembly JACCDU01 (sample SAMN15323447, study PRJNA562643) | freshwater metagenome | isolation source: river surface water | place: USA:Blue River Watershed | collected 2017-08-17
GCTTGATCAGGTCGCTGTCCTCGCCCTTGTCCACCAGGGGGATCAGGCGGTAAGGTAGCTCGAGACAGAGAGGCTCCACCACCGGCACATCGGCCCAGCCCAGCTCCTGGCGGGTGGCTTCGGTTTGGGTTTGCACAGCCGACTGGTTGGCTGTCTTCAGGGCTTTGCGGCGGATCAAATACGCCAGACCACCAAACAGCAGCGCAAACGCGACAAACGTGAGGTGCGGCATGCCCGGCAACAAACCCAGTAAACCCAACACGCCGCCCGCCACCAGCAAAGCACTTTGGTTGTTGCTCAGCTGCTTGGACAGCTGCTCGGAAAAATCGTCTTCCGTGGCCACGCGGGTGACCAAGATACCGGCTGCGGTCGAAATGATCAGCGCAGGCACTTGGGCTACCAGGCCATCACCAATGGTCAGCGTGCCGTACACCGTGAGGGCTTTGCTGAAGCTCAGGTTGTGGGCGATCATCCCGGTGACCAGCCCGCCAATCAGGTTGATCAGTAAGATCATGATGCCGGCTACGGCGTCGCCGCGCACAAATTTGGAGGCACCATCCATGGAGCCAAAAAAGTCTGCTTCCTGGGCTACTTCGGCGCGGCGCTGTTTGGCTTCTTCCTGCTTGATCAGGCCTGCGTTCAGATCGGCGTCGATCGCCATCTGCTTACCCGGCATCGAGTCCAGCGCAAAGCGTGCCGATACTTCGGCCACTCGGCCCGAGCCCTTGGTGATCACCACAAAGTTGATGATGGTGATCACAATGAAAATCACCACACCCACCGTGAAGTTGCCCCCGATCAGGAACTTGCCAAAGGCCTCAATCACTTTGCCAGCGGCATCGGTGCCTGAATGCCCTTCGAGCAAAACAATCCGGGTGGAGGCCACGTTCAGCGACAAACGCATCAGGGTGGTCACCAGCAGCAGGGTGGGAAAGGACACAAAGTCCTTGAAATTCTTGATGTTCAGCGCCGCGATCAGCACCATGATCGCCATGCCAATGTTCAGGGTGAACAGCAAATCCAGCAACAAGGCGGGCAGGGGCACCAGCATCATCACCAGGATGAGCAGCACCATCACCGGCACGGCGGCTTGGGCCGTAGGCAGGCGCAGGCCCGCGAGTCTGGACAGAAAAGAGTTCATCTAAAACATTAATTTTTTAGATATTAACAATTTATTGAAGGAAATTCGGGAATTCCGAGCGAAAAGGCTAAACGCTTTGAGAGGGATGGCCGTAACGGTTGCTGAGGGCCGCTAAAAAGCAGCCCGGAAATTCTTTCCATCCCTTTCAGGAGACATTCATGTCTGCGGTTCTGAATACCAACGTAGCCTCTTTGTGGGCCTCCAAAAACCTGTTGGGCGCCCAAAGCAAGCTGGCGGGCTCGGTCGAGCGCCTGTCTTCCGGCCTGCGCATCAACCGTGCACGCGACGACGCAGCTGGCTTGGGGGTGGCGAACTCCCTGACTGCCCAGATCAATGGCGCCAACCAGGGTGTGCGTAACCTGAACGACGCCATCTCGATGGTGCAAACCGCTGAAGGCGCGATTGCTGCTGCTTCGGAAATGGGGCAGCGGATTCTGATGCTGGCTACGCAGGGGGCTAACGGGACTTTGGGGTCGACTGAGCGCGCGGCGATTCAGTCAGAAATGCAGCAACTTCTGTCTTCCATTGACTCAATTGCTGGGCGTACGCAATTCTCTGGCAATCCACTGCTGGGCTCTGATCCCCGTGCCACATCTGTACCTGCTCAGTACTCGATGCAAATCAGTAATTCTGCAACTGACAAGGTTTCCTTGGCTTCTGGTGCTTTCTTAAATATCGGCGGATATGCAGGTGTGGCAACTGCTGACGGCACTACTGCTTCCACTTCAGTCACGCTGACTGCTGCCCCTGCAGCTTCTATTGTTGGAACGTCTGTGTATAAGTGGACGGCTGGTGCTAACTCCACTACAGATGGCAGCTATGTTCTCCTTGGAAAAGTCGCTTCAGTCAGTGGCGCTACGGTTACATTCGCAGCTGCTTCGGCTGCGGCCTGGACGGCTGCGTCGGACAAGATCGTTTTTAGTGGCCAGTTGACCCAGGAGTTGAGCTCTACAGACGGTGACCTTTCGTTGGCACAAGCTGTTGGCGCTTCTTCGTTGACTTCATCAACGGCATCAAACGCAACCAGTGGTTTTCAAATGGTTCAGCGTGCAGCCAATGCCTATGTGGTGGAGTTAGGTAAACAGCGCAGTTTGTTGGGTGCATACCAAAACCAGATGGAGTACACCCTCAGCAACATCACCGAGCTTTCCTCTAACCTGCAATCGGCCCGCAGCCGCGTGATCGACACTGACTATGCGAGCGAGACTGCTTCCTTGACCAAGGGGCAAATTCTGCAGCAGGCAGCTACCGCCATGCTGGCCCAAGCCAATCAAATGCCCAATGTCATTCTGACGTTGCTCAAGTAATTCAAGGAGTCACACATGTCTGCAGTTCTGAATACCAACGTAGCCTCTTTGTGGGCTTCCAAAAACCTGCTGGGTGCCCAAAGCAAGCTGGCAGGCTCGGTCGAGCGCCTGTCTTCCGGTCTGCGCATCAACCGTGCACGCGACGACGCAGCTGGCTTGGGGGTGGCGAACTCCCTGACCGCCCAGATCAATGGCGCCAACCAGGGTGTTCGCAACCTGAACGACGCCATCTCGATGGTGCAAACCGCTGAAGGCGCGATTGCTGCTGCTTCGGAAATGGGACAGCGAATTTTGATGCTGGCCACACAAGGAGCCAATGGGACATTGGGTAAGACTGAACGCACCGCAATTCAAACTGAAATGATTCAGCTGTTGTCCTCAATCAGCTCTATTGGCGGTAGGACAAATTTTTCCGGAAATCCTCTGCTTGGAGTGGATGTTGGTACAGCAGCTTCTAGAACTGCAAGCTCTAATCTCTATTCGATGCAAATCAGCAATACTGCTACTGATAATGTTTCTTTATCGAACCAAGCGTTTTTAAATATCGGGACAACTGGGTTGGCGGGCTTAGAACTTGCGAATACTGGTTCGGTGGCGGGAGTTACAGCGGCAGATGATCTCTCACTGGATGAGGCGGTTAATCATGCAGATATTACAAGTGACACAGCTTCTTCTGCTACCGCTGCTTTTCAAAAGGTGCAAGTTGCAGCGAATGCTTACGTTGTGGAATTGGGGAAGCAGCGCAGCTTGCTGGGCGCGTACCAAAACCAGATGGAATACACCCTCAGCAACATCACTGAGTTGTCTTCCAACCTGCAGTCTGCCCGCAGCCGCGTGATCGACACGGACTACGCCAGCGAGACCGCTTCCTTGACCAAGGGCCAGATCCTGCAGCAGGCCGCTACTGCAATGCTGGCGCAGGCCAACCAGATGCCCAACGTCATCCTGACCCTGTTGAAGTAAACTGCGTTTGATCTGCCTGCAGTCCGGTGGCTGCAGGCAGTTTCTGAACACGGAGTGAGCTCATGGATCCGGTACCTCTGATTGCGGTCAAGCAGGGCTCTTATGCGCCCAAGCCGACTTTGACACCACCGGCCTCCAATCAAGATGCGGAGGCTGTGGCAAAGATCGCCCGCGTGCCTTTGCACCCACAAGCGAGCATTCACGAGTTCAATCAAGAGGCCAAGCAAACGGCAGAGCAGGTCGCGCAGGATATCCAGCAATTCATCGCCGCGCAGCAACGCTCAGTTCGCATCTCCAAAGACGAAGTGTCAGGCCACATGGTCGTGCAGCTGATCGACCCCAATTCGGGCCAGGTCATTCGCACCTTGCCGACCGAAGAGCTGTTGCGTTTGTCACGGACGTTTCAGATGCTTGGCAACGTGATGGTCAACCAACGCGCCTGAGCGTTGACGAAACACCCCCATGGCCGTCTCTTCTACCTCCAGCAGTACCAGCAAGCCGGGCAGTTCGCTCGACGTGGCGAGCATCGTCAGCCAGTTGATGGAGGTTGAGAGCAAGCCGCTGACCAAGATCGACGCCAAGATCAGCGTCTCTACCGTCAAGATCAGCACTTTGGGGCAGTTCAAGAGCCAGTTGTCATCCTTGCAAACGGCTTTGACCGATTTGCAAACCCCTTCGAACTTTTCAGCCTGGTCTGCCAAATTTAGCGCCGACGGTGTGGCCACGGCCGAACTGGCTTCAAGCGCTGCAGCTGGCAGCTACCAGATGGAGGTGACCAAGTTGGCCTTGCCTTCGATCTGGAATCTTTCAGGTTTTGCCTCCGAGTCGGCCGCTTTGGCCTGGTACAACGATGCCGCGCAGGCCTCGGTCAAAAGCGGTGCAGACGCAACAGTGTTCAAGGCCGCCGATGGTCAGTATGTGCTGTCACTCAAGGCCAAGGCCAGTGGTGCCGCGGCCGGTTCGACACTTGATGCCGCCGTCAGTGCGGCCACCTTGCCAGCCAACCACACCGCCACCCGCTACCAAGCTTCTCAAAATGCCGAGTTCAAGCTCAACGGGGTGATTTTTTCGCGTGCGACCAATACCGTCACCGATGCGTTGACCGGGGTGACACTGAACTTGACCGGCACCACCAGCACCAATGCGCCGGTGACCCTCACCGTGGCGCAGGCCGAGTCGTCAGCACGTCCCAAGCTGGAGTCTTTGGTCAAGGCCTACAACGATCTGCAGACTTTTTACAAAGCGCAAACCGTGGCCAGCACCGATGCTGCAACACGCGGTGTGCTCAACAGCGACTTTGCGGTGGGCAGCATGATGCGCCAGTTGCTCAATGGTTTGATGATGCCCTTGACAGGTGCGGGCGGCGCGGCTTTGGCCGGGCAGACCGATTTGACCGCCCTGGGCCTCAAGCTTCAGGACGATGGCCAACTGGCTGTCGATGACACGCTGCTCGGCAAAGCCAGCACTTTGCAGTCCCGTTTGGCGAATAGCTTGACCATTGGCTACGACAGCGCTTCGGCCAAGGATTTGGCCACCCGCATCTCGGACATGTTGTCTGCCGGGGGGATGCTGCAAGAGCGGATCAGCAACGAGCAACAAATCCAAAAAGACCTGAATGCCCGCAAGACCACCTTGCAAGACAAGCTGGTATCGGTGCAGGCGCGTTACACCGCCCAATACGCGGCTTTGGATGCGATGCTGTTCCAGCTCAACAGCACCAGCGATTCGCTCAAGAGTGCCCTGGACGGTTTGACCGCCTCCCAGAAAAACGGCTGAAGATATTCTGAAAGAACCCCATGAACATGCGTGCCCACCGTGCCTATGCCGCCACCCAGCGCGAGACCGCCGTGTCCTCTGCCCGGCCGATCGATTTGGTGGTGATGGTGTACGAGCGCTTGCTGGATCACCTGCGCAGCGCCCAGCTGCAAATGGCCGCTGGCACCGACCCCGTGGAGCCCTTGACCAAAGCCCTGGATTTGATCACCACTGGCCTGGAGTCTTGCCTGGACATGGAGCGTGGCGGACAAATCGCAGAAAACCTGGCGGCCATTTATGAATGGGCCAGCCGGGATATTTTGCGTGCCCGTTTGCGTCGTGATCCGCAGTTGATTCAGGGTGTGATCGATGCCATGAGCCCCTTGGCGCAGGCCTGGCGACACCATGCCGGGTTGACCGAGGAGACCTTGACCCCACCGGATACGCCCATGACTGGGGTTGCGCCTCGTGCCATGGCTGTTGCCATGGCCTGAGGATTCTGCCTTCGGGGTGATTTGAGCCAGTCGGTCCATGCATATCCCGGCGCCTGCACAAGATCTCCACCTGCCGCTGACGCAGCGGCAAGAGGCCAGCCCAGTTGTACCGGTGACGGCGGTGCCCGGGGTGGCCGAACAGGCCCAATCTCTGGACAGTCGCGTCGCCTTGCAGTGGACGCAGCCGGTTTTCCAAGGTGATCATGGCCAATCCGTGCGCAGCTCGCTGGCTGCGCCTTTGCCCTTGCCAGTGCCCGGCTTTGAACCGCAAGGGGCTGATCCGGATGCCTTGAATGCGGGTCAAGTCCATCCCCTGCTGGCGCAGGGCTTGGCCACATGGCTGGGTCGTGTGATGGCCGAACCCGCTTCTGCCATGCCGCCTGCAGGGCCGCAGCTGCAGGTGCCAATGGCATCCTCGACGGCTCCACCTGTATCCACGCAGACGGCAGCACCTGTGGTGGCTGCGCTGTTGGGTCTGTACCAAGCTTTGGCCGGAAGCGAGGTGTTTGCGGCGCAACGCTTGGTCCAGACCTGGGTGCCCAGGCATGTGGTGCCAGCTCGTACAGTGGCGGTTTCGTCGAATCAAGACGCCGACGAGTTTCAGGGTGGGACGAAAGCAACTGAGGCACCTTCGGTGCAACAGTTGGCCCAATGGGTGGCGGCACTCGAGCCTGACAGTGAACCCGCTCAGCAGGCTGCCCGCATGCTGACGCAGGGCCAAATGCTTTGGCAGACTGAGTTGGTGCCGGGGCTGCCCTTGCACATGGTGCGTGAAGACGCATGGCGTGCCCATCCTCTGCACCCAGGTCAGCTCGAGAAAGGCGCCTGCCTGCGTGTTGACATCGAGCTGCCCCGCCTGGGACGTCTGCGCGTTGTGGCATCGCAGTGGGGAGGCGATTTGTCCTTGCACATTGCTCATGCCCGCGATGCACAGGGAGAATGGTCGGCCTTGGTGCCCGAGCTCATGCAGGATTTGCATGCCAAGGGAGTTCATGAGGTGCGTGTTGAAGCTTTGGACGAGGGGCAGGCGCGTGGCTGAGCAGTCATCCGCGCAGGTGTTGCAGGCGGTGGCCTTGGGCTATCAGCCCGAGATGCCAGCGCCTCGCATCTTGAGCCAGGGGCGAGGGGAGATTGCGCAAGTCATCCTGGATCGTGCGAAAGCCTTGGGCATTCCCACCCGTAGCGAGCCGGGCTTGGTCGCTTTTTTGATGGAGCTGGACATCAACACCTGGGTGCCGCCCGAGTTGTATGCGGCTGTGGCGCAGGTGTTGGCTTGGGCTTATGAGGTGGATGGCAAGTTGGACAGCAATTTGCACGAAAAAAAACGCCCTTGAAAGGGCGTTTTTTATGGAGACGGGCAAGCTCAGACCTGCAGATTGGTCACTTCTTTGTAGGCGTCGACCAAGCGGTTGCGTACCGCGATCATGGTTTGGAAGGACAAGTTGGCTTTTTGCAGGGACACCATGACTTCTTCAAGAGTCATGTTGCTTTCACCTGTTGAGAAGGTTTGTACTTTGGCTTGAGCCGCATTTTGTGTTTCATTGACTTCAAGGACCGCTTTTTTAAGCACGGATTGGAAGTCTGCGCCGCCTGCAGCGGGAGCAGCTGAAGGGCTGTTCAATTGACCCGCAGCCATGTCCGCCATGACTTTCATCTGGCTGGTCAGCGACTGAAGGGTGTTGTTGGACATGGCGCTCATCTTAGTTCAATTCATTCAAAGAGAAAACCAGCTTCTTTGTAGGCTTTGAGTTTGTAGCGCAAAGCCCGCTCGGACAATCCCAGGATGTTGACGGCTTCTTTGCGGTTGCCACCCACCTGTTTGAGAACCTTGAGTATGTGTTCACGCTCAATGGTTTCCATGTCTTGCCCGGTAGAAACGGGGTTATCTGTAGCAGAGCTGTACGCAAGACTTGTGCCAGCAACGTCCTTGTCCGGCCTTGTGTGCTCGACTTCCGGCACTGTGGCACTTTGAGCAGCCTGCAGTTCAATGTCGCCCGGCTCGATGAGGGGGCCGTCACTGAGCAGTAAGGCCCTCTGGACGGCGTTTTCCAGTTCGCGGACGTTGCCGGGCCAGGGATGGCTTTGCAGAGCTTGTTGGCTTTGTTCTGACAGGACCATGCCTTGCCGCCCCATGGTGCGTCCGTAGCGCGACAAGAAGTGCTGTGCAAGGGGCAAGATGTCGTCCCGGCGTTCTCGTAAGGGCGGGATCCGAATGGGGAAAACAGCCAGTCGGAAGTACAGATCTTCCCGGAAGCGCCCGTCTTTGACGCGTTGTTGCAGATCTTGGTTGGTGGCGGCCACGATGCGTACGTCGCAGTGGATCGAGCGCAAGGAGCCCAGGCGTTCTACCACTTGGTCTTGCAGGACCCGCAGCAGCTTGGCTTGCAGTTCCAGAGGCATTTCTCCGATTTCATCCAGAAACAGCGTGCCGCCATTGGCTTGCTCAAATTTGCCTGGCTGCGCTTTGGCTGCACCTGTGAAGGCGCCTTTTTCGTAGCCAAACAGGGTGGATTCCAGCAAATTGTCTGGAATGGCCGCACAGTTGATGGCCACATAGGGTTTGCTGTTGCGTCCTGAAAGTTGGTGGATTTGCTTGGCAAAAACATCTTTGCCAACGCCGGACTCGCCGGTCAACAAGACGGTGGCGCCAGTGCTCGCGACGCGCTCACAGCGGTTTTTGACGGCAAGAATTGCCGCGTCGGCGGCAATGATTTCCGCGTCCTGACTTGTTTTTGCCGCAGGTGGGCTGGGATGGTGGCGTGCAATCACTTCCAGCAATTGCTGGGGCATGAAAGGCTTGATGAGAAAGTCGCGAGCACCGCCTTTGAGGGCTTGCACTGCCAATTGGGTGTCGGCATACGCCGTCATCACCACCACGGGCAGCTGAGGGTGGCGTTCGCGTGCCTGAGCCAGCAGCTGCAAGCCGTTCATGCCGGGCAAGCGGAAGTCGGTGACCAGCATTTGCTCGGCTTCAGGGTCAATGACGGCCAGAGCGTCTTCGGCGCATTCGAATGCCTCATGTTCGACGCCTCCCAGGCGCAGGGTGACGCTGATGGCTTCACGCAAATCTGTGTCGTCTTCGACGAGGAGTACTTGGAACGGATTCATGGGCATCTCAGAGCTTGGCCATGCTGGGCAGTGCCACGGTAAAAAGGGCACCGCCATCGGCTTTGTTTTGGGCGTTGATTTCACCCCGGTGGCTGCGAATGGCGTTTTGTGCGATGGCCAGTCCCAGTCCCGTGCCTGTCACGCGGTTCGTTGCAAAGGGTTCGAAAAGCCGTGGCAGCATGTCTGGGGCAATGCCTGGGCCCTTGTCTTCGATGTGCACCTGTCCGCGTAAGTGGTCGCTCAGACTCGTGATTCGCACCGTTTGACCACTGACGGAGGACTGGATGGCGTTTTCTAGAATGGCCACGAGCGCAGACACCACAGAAGGGCGTTCGACACTGACCAGGCAGTTTTGGGCTTGCAGATTGGCATCGATGGTGATGTTTTTCTGTTGCGCCAGACCCTCAAGGGTTTGAATGGCTTCGCGGACCAAGTCGTCCAGCGCCATGATTTGTGTTTTTTGGGGTCTCGAGCGGATGAATTGCAGCATTTCTGCAGCCATTTTTTCCAGGTGTACCAGCTGATTCTTCAATTTTTGGGCAAAGGGCAAGCGGTCCTGCGTACTGAGTTCCGGCGTGCACAGGTGCGAGGCATAAAGCAGCGCCGTGGACAGGGGGGTGCGAAGTTGATGGGCTATGCCCGCGGACATCTTGCCCATGGCGGCCAGTCGGTCAACGCGTTCGCTTTCTTCCAGAGTACGCAAGTTGGCGGTGATGTCCTGGATCTGGATCACGCTGCGCAGGCCTTCTTGAACCCGTTGTGCTTGGAGGGTTCGCACTCCTGATGGCGTGTGAAGGTGGAACTCGTCAGGACCATGACCGGTCGTCCAATGGGTGGGTATCGACCAAGCGTGGCCTGTCTGCAGGCCGGGAATCAGTTGCTGTGCGGCTTGGTTGAAATGGCTGATGCTGTCGTTTTCAATCAAGATCACCGCCGCAGGCAGGGCATTGAGGAGAACGTTCAGTCGGTCGTTGGCCTGAACCAGATCGGCGCTGAGGGCCTCCACCTTGAGGCTGAGGGCCGCGTATTGCAACTCCAAAGCCTGGGAGGCTTCGACAAAAAGCTCAAATGCCCCAGCCAATTCGCTGGCTTGTGCCGGTGGTGTTGCTGCGGCGGATCTAGGCATTTCTGAGTGTGTTGTTATTTTCCAATCATTATTTATAGATAACTGATTGGATTTGTTCAAGCTATCATAAAATATAAATTAAACAAAATTGGCAAGTGGAAGTATTTACTTGTCATCCCATTGAATATCACCTGAGGCGAAGTTCCAATTGGACGCTCCCAAAGATCTTTCTCCGGATCGCGATGCAGCCGTGTTGTCTTTGGGCAACTCTGGATCTGCCAAGCGAGCCTCTGCTGGCAATTGGGCCGAGCTACTGCGTCAACGATCTCAATTGCTGTCCCTGAATCAGCGCTTGTTCATGGGTGCAGGTGTTGTGGCGCTTTTGGTGGCGCTGCTGATCGCGCTTTCAGCGGGGCGCAGCAGTCAAGATTACCGTGTGCTGTTTGCCAATGTGAATGAGGGTGATGGTGCGGCCATCGTCACGGCATTGCAGCAGATGAATGTGCCTTACCAATTCACGGAGGGTGGCGGTGCGATCACGGTTCCACAGGACAAGGTGCACGAAACGCGTTTAAAGCTGGCTGGTCAGGGTCTGCCTAAAGCCGGCAATGTCGGGTTTGAGTTGCTGGAAAACCAGAAATTCGGCACCAGTCAGTTTGTGGAGCGTGTCAATTACTTGCGTGGCCTCGAAGGTGAGTTGGCTCGAAGTGTCAGTTCTTTAGGACAAGTCAAGTCGGCCCGTGTGCATTTGGCTGTGCCCAAGCCCTCGGCTTTTGTGCGTGAACAAGAGCGACCCACTGCTTCGGTGGTGTTGACCTTGCATCCGGGGCGTGTGCTTGACGGCGCGCAAATTGCGGCTGTTTCCCGTTTGGTCAGCTCGGCGGTTCCTGGCATGCAAGCCCAGGATGTGTCCATCATGGATACCGAGGGCGGTGTTTTGGGGCCTAACCCCATGCGCCAAACGGGTCTGGATGCCTCGCAATTGAAGTACACCGCCGAGATTGAATCGGCACTGACCCGACGTCTGTCTGCCATTTTGGAGCCTTTGGCGGGCAAGGACGGTTTCCGCGCACAAGTGACGGTGGATCTGGATTTTGATGAGCGCGAGCGCACCTCTGAAGTTTTTGGCAAAAACTCACCGCCTAACCAGCAGTCCATTCGCAGCCAGCAATCGGTGGATGCTGGCGGGGGCAGACAAGGGGCTGGTGGCATTCCGGGCGCGTTGACCAATCAGCCGCCTCAGCCACCTGAGGCGCCCATCGTCAATGAGGTCGCGACACAAGATGGTCGTGCGCGGAACCTGCGTGCGCCAGGCAATGTGGAGACAGGTGTTGTCCCTTCGGAAGACAACAGTTTCCGCACGGAGCGGACGGTGAATTACGAAGTCGACCGTGCGATTGAAAAGCTTAAATCCAGCAAGGGCCAGTTGCGCCGCGTCTCGGCCGCCGTGGTGGTGGACCACAAATACGAGAAGGGTGCACAAGCATCGGCTCGTCGCAAGCTGGCTTACAGCACAGAAGAAATTCAGCAGATCAACAGCTTGGTCAAAGACGCCATCGGTTACGTGCAAGCACGAGGCGATACGGTGAGCGTGGTGAACTTGCCTTTTTCTGAGGAGCCTGTGGTGGAAGCTGCCGTTGTGACGCCCGATCTTGTATCCCAGTTGGTACGCTACGGTGCGATTGCGCTGGCCGTGCTGTTTGCTTATTTTGCAATTTTGCGACCTTTGATCAAGCCGGCTCCAGAACCCAAGAGCGAGTCCGTGGTCCCCGTGGTTGTCCAAGAGCCTGCGGTCAGCACTGCACAACGCATGCGCGAGCAAATGCAGGAGCAGGAACAGGCCTGGGCATTGGAGAAGGAAGCCCAACGCGCTCAAGAGCTGCGTGTGGAGCAAGAGGCCAAGGAACAAATGGCTCGCATGCGCGAAAAAGAACTAGCCAGCAAAGCTCAGATCGATGATTTGGTGGCGTATGCCGCTCAATATGCCAAAGAGCACCCCCAGGATGCGGCGCTGTTGTTGCGCGCGTGGTTGGCTGATTCGCAAGTGTCACAGCGGGAGCGTTCATGAGCAATATCGGTTCTACCTTTAGCCCCGGTGTGGTGGGCGGCGCATTGCGCAAGGGTTTGCAAATGCCGGAAGCCAAGTCCGGAGGCATCACCGCGCTCGATGGTGCATCCCGCGCCGCCATTGTTCTGATGGCGATGGGCCCCGATGTGGCGGGTGATTTGGTCAAGACCTTTACCCCTGCCGAAGCGCAAAAAGTATCGTCCTTATTGGCTACGGTACGAAGCCTGGATCGGGAGCTGATGATCCATGTGCTGGAAGATTTCAAAAATGTGACGGAGCATCGCAAGCAGGTTCCGTTTGATCCGCAAAGCTTTGTCGCTGCCTTGGTGGACAAGTTCGCAGGCGAAGGTGCTGACGAGAACTTATCTGCCGCGAATCAGTTGGCGCGCAATGTACCTGCGCTTGACTTGCTCAGTCGCATGAGCGCTGAGCAGTTGCACATGCATTTGCAAGCAGAGCATCCTCAAGTGGTGGCCACTTTGTTGTCCTTGATTCCTGCGGAACTCTCAGCGGGTGTGCTGGAACAATTTGACGCAGAGACTCGTGATGAATTGGTGTTGCGCATTGCGTTGCTCGATCAGGTCGATCCCATGGCTTTGGTGGAGCTCAACGACATGTTGGAGCGCAACCTGGGTGCCGAATCGTCAGCGCAGTTGGGGGGCGTGGGTGGAGCGCGTCCGGCAGCGGAAATTTTGAGCTTGTTCTCTGGTGGGGTGGATCAAAAAGCCTTGGCCAATATTCGCGCGCATTCGCCCAAGTTGGCAGAGCAAATTGCTGAGCGGATGTTCAGCTTTGAAGATTTTGTCCAGATTGCTCCGCAGGCATTGCAACGTCTTTTGCCTGATGTGCCTTCAGATGTCTTGGTCATTGCGCTCAAAGGGGCCAGCCCGAATGTGCGGGACTTCTTTTTTGCCAATGTCACCAAGAGCAAAGCAGACCGTTTGCGTTTCGAGATGGAGGGCTTGCCACCGGTGCGAGTGCAGGAAGTGGAGGCCAAGCAACGGGAAATTGTGCAAATTGCGCGACGCATGCAAGACCAGAATTTGATTTCCCTTGAGCGCATGGGCGCTGGCACTTCTTCTGGCTTGATTTGATCCGGAGACACTGTGGATCGCTGGACCCCGCCTTCTTTTGATGCTGTTCCGGCATCTCGAGCCCCCACACAAGGAGGGCCGACTCCCATGGCCGCCATGCCGTCGGTTGGCGTGGCATTGCCGACCATCGACGAAGTCCAGTCCATTCGAGCCAAAGCTTACCAAGAGGCTTTTGCCCGTGGCTTGCAAGAAGGCTTGATCGAAGGGCAGACCCAAGGCCTTGCATTGGTGCGCGAAGAAGGCTTTGAAAAAGGCCGTGCTGAAGGTTTTCAGACGGGTTATCAGCAGGGTTACCAAAGCGGGTCCCAAGAGGTCGAGCAAATGGCAAGCGAATTGCGACAGGTCTTGCAGACCTTGGGCGATGTCCCTGCAGCGTTGGCCTCAGCGTTGCCTGAATGGGTTTATGAAACCGCTTTGCGGCTAGCAGGCAAAGAGCAGATGGATCGATCTGTATTCGTCGCCGCCGTCCAAGAAGCGTTGATGCGTCTGCCTCGTCCTGGCGAGAGTTTGATTGTGGGGGTTCCACCGCAGGAGCTGGACGCTTGGGAAGCGTTGCTGCGGCATCCAGACATGCCTTTTCAGGCGGTGGTTCGACCAGATGCCGACTTGTCTGTTGGGTATGCCTATGTCCAGGTCGACGGTACGCGACTGGATGTCGGTGCCCGTGCACGAGAGGCTTTGGTCCGCAGCGCATTGGGCCTGTTGCCTTCGGCACCGGAGCAGCTTTGAGCGGAGGCATTGTGCAAGCCGCTGATTTGCAGCAATTTGTGTTGTCACAGCGCGCCAAATTCACGCATTTGCCCAAATCGGTCCGTGAAGGTCGCTTGAAGCGGGTTTCGGGCTTGCTGATCGAGGTGGAGGGCTTGCCTTTGCCCATGGGGGCTCATGCCTGTGTTGAAAACAGTCGCCAAGGCACTTGGATCGATGCCGAATGCATTGGTTTTGAGGGTGACACCACCTATTTGATGGCTTTTGATCCTGTGGCAGGTTTGTCTCCGGGGGCGGTGGTTTGTCCTTTGCTGACACCGCAGCGCAGCGCACAGGGATACCAAATGCGGCAGGGTATTGCGTCGCTTCCGATTGGCCCGCAGTTGCTGGGCCGTGTTGTGGATGGTTTGGGGCGTCCTCTCGATGGTTTGGGCGGGGCGAGCTGGACCGATGCGATGACAGGTTTCTCATCGCCGAATCCTTTAAAGCGCACCCCGATCCATGAACCGCTGGATACAGGGGTGCGTGCCATCAATTCGATGTTGACCGTGGGGCGTGGCCAGCGCTTGGGCTTGTTTGCCGGCTCGGGCGTCGGTAAAAGTGTGCTGTTGTCGATGCTGACACGCAATTGTGTTGCCGATGTGATGGTCATCGCCTTGGTGGGCGAGCGTGGCCGTGAGGTGCGCGAATTTTGCGATGACCAGCTGGATGATGCCGCTCGCGCACGTTCTGTGGTCGTCGCTTCTCCTGCGGATACATCGCCGCTGGCGCGAGCCAAGGGGGCTGAATATGCCACTGATGTGGCTACATGGTTTCGCGACCAGGGCAAGCATGTGGTCTTGATTGTGGATTCGCTCACACGTTTCGCCATGGCGCAGCGGGAGATTGGCTTGAGTTTGGGGGAGGCGCCCGTCGCGCGTGGGTATCCCGCCAGTGTTTTTGGGCGCTTACCTGCCTTGGTTGAAAAGGTCGGTAATGGCGAGAATCCTCAGGGGTCACTGACAGCCTTTTACACCGTCTTGCTGGAAGGGGACGATGTGCACGATCCGGTCGCAGATGCCGCGCGTGGGGTGCTGGATGGTCATATTTTTCTGTCGCGAGAATTGGCCGACTCGGGGCACTACCCGGCCATCGACATTGAAAAGTCGATTTCGCGTGTGATGCCCAAAGTGGTCAGCCAGGAGCATGTGCTGGCTGCGAGGCGGATCAAGCAGTTGATCAGTCGGCACGTGCGCAGTCGGGACATGGTGGCCATGGGCGCTTACATGGCGGGCAATGACCCGGAGCTGGATGCAGCCCTGCGCCTGTGGCCTCATATTCAAAGCTTTTTGCAGCAGGACTCGCATCAGGTGGCCAATTTGGCAGGCAGTATCGAGGCTTTGTTGACCATGGCCAGGGCTTCTCAGGTATGAGTAGCCGGGTTTTCCAGGTGCTTCAGCAAATGTTGGCCATGCGCAAAGACAGATCGGTGGCGCAGTCCAAGCGTGTGCAGGCCGAATACCAGCGTGTGCGCAGCTTTAGCGATCAGATTGAGTCTTATGCCAATGAATACGAATCGCACTGGATGAGTACGGCTCAAAAAGGCGACACCGTCTTGCAGTTGCAAACGCAGGCAGCGTTTGGCCAAAAACTGCGCGCTACAGCGCAATCGCAACAACCCGAGGTCATGGCTTTGGAGGCGCAAAGTCGGCAAGCCCTTGAAAAAGCCGTGCAAGACAGTCAGCGGCTGAAAACCCTTCAGAAGTTCCTGGCCGAGCAGCAACGCCAGCGTTTGCATGCCCAGGAACGCCAGGATGAAAAGGCTCTGGAAGACGCTTTACAGGCGCGGCACCGTTCCAGGTGAGGGTTGGCATCTAAGTTGCTTTACTTGGTTGAATTTTGGGAATTTCAACCATGGCCATCCTTGTTTCAAACCCGTCACCCCTGTCTCCATTGAGTCTGTCTGCCGATGTGGCAGACCCGGCTCTGGCCGCGTTTGAAGCAGGGTTTACAGAAGAGCTGTCGGTGGCGATGCGCTCAAAGTGCCAGGCCTCAGAGCAGGGGGCAGAGGGCATGACACCCAGCCTCAGCGACGCTGATGAAAAATCGCAGGACCTGCAAATTTTGCCGCCCGATGTACTGCTCAATGCCGTTGGAGATGCAAATTTTGCCTTAGGGACTCCTGCCGTTCAGCCACCCTTGGCCATTGAAACAC
>JACCDU010021126.1_pt1 | contig 15889 bp, 26 predicted proteins | sample 7446081 | NCBI WGS metagenome assembly JACCDU01 (sample SAMN15323447, study PRJNA562643) | freshwater metagenome | isolation source: river surface water | place: USA:Blue River Watershed | collected 2017-08-17
ATGGCGGGCACAGTCAGCCTCGGGCAAAACTTACCCCCCCCGTCGAGGCCGAAAAATGCGACTTTTCTGAGAAAAACCCGTCGGATTTTTTGCGTGTATGGAATCGTGGCATTCGTGGCACAGGCTCGCGAGATTGGACTCTGAGAGCGTCAGGTGAGGCGCGACGGCGCGCGGTACACGGTGGTGCACGACCTCGGCGACACGCCCGCACTGCTCGCACAGCGGGTTGTGCCGAAGCCAATGGTTGCGCAGCTGGCGCCATTTCCAGCCGTCGACCCTTGCCTCGTGGCGCTCGGCCGGCACGAACGCCTTCCGATGCCCCGCCTCATGCCGGAACGCCCGCACGGCGCGCCTCCTGCTCGGCGACCGCTGCCTTGACGTCCGCGCTGTCGGCGATCCACCCCTCGAGAGTCTGAATGACCATCCACCTGCCTCGGTTCGTGCGGTGCATGATGACCCAGGGCTTGCCCTGGGCGTCCCGCTCGCACTGGGCGATGGTCGCCGCCCATTTGAGCTTCTCGGTTCCCTTGACCTCCACATGGGTGCGGGCTCCGACCAGGACGATGTCGGCGGCGTCGCCCGCCGAGCCCATCCGCTGCGCCGTCCGGTACGCGAGGATGCCGCGCGAGACGAACGCCTGCACGGCCTCGCGTTCTCGCACGGCGCCCTTCCGTCTCTGCATTCCGCCCATTGTTTTTAGGCTCCTGTTCGGTATTGCGGGTACTTGACGGAGTAGTTACGCTGCTTTGCGGCTTCTCTCAAAGAAGCCAGCAGCAGCGTAAATACTCCGAGAGTACCCCGCAACCCGTGCGGGGTTTTTCATTCGGGTTTCGCGCCGCGCTTCTTCGGCGCCCCGTGCAGTGCCTCGATGTCGCCGACGGTCGTGTCCTCGAACAGCGGGTACTTCCACCTGATCGCGAGCGCGCCTGGGGAGCGGTTCGTGCGGCACGTGAACCGCTCGACGAATACGTCGTCCTCCTCGTGCCGGAATAGCACCAGGTTCGTGTCGACCGAGCGGGCGATCGACCCGGCGCCTGCGCCCGCGTCGATCGCGTCCTTTCCGCTCTGGTTCCCCTTGGTCGTGTGGTGCACGAGAAGGACCGCGGCGCCCGTCCGCGCGGCGAACCGCGAGAACTGGCGCATGAGCACGGTCATGTCGGCGTTGCTGTTCTCGTCCATGCCCTTCTCGAGAAAGCGATACAGGGCGTCAAACACGACCATGCTGTAGCGGGTCTCCTCGAGCTTCCGCAGCAGGCTCTTCGCGCCGATGTCCGACTGCCGCAGGCTCAGGACGTCGAGCTTCCCGCGGACGTCCTCGGCGTCGAGCCCCTTCGCGTGCAGGATCGACGCCATGCGGTAGCGCAGCTCGTTGGGGGTGAGCTCGTTGTCGACGAGCAGCACCTTGCCGGCGGTGGTCTCCCAGTGCCCGTGCCAGGGCTTTCCCGTCGCCACCGATACGGCCAGGTCGCCGACGAGGAAGCTCTTCGCGCACTTCGGCGGGGCGATCAAGCAGGCGACCTCGGCCTCTCGGATGAGCTCATGGACCACGAACGGCGACCGCTTCGGCTCCTCCTCGAGGAGGTCGGCGAGCGCCACGGGCGCCAGGGGCTCGTCTGCGGGCTCCGCTTCCCCGACCTGCCGCAGGGCTGCCTCCACCGTCCGAGGCGCGTAGTCGGCCCGTGCTGCCTTCTGGTGCCTTCCCTCGGCCTCCATCTTCTCGCGGAGCCTCGCCACGAGCATCTCGGGGGTGAATCCGCCCTGCTTCGCGAGCTCGCAGACGAAGGCGAAGTCGGTGGCGGACGGGTCGGCGGTACTTGGAGAGACTTGGAGAGACTCGGGAGAGACTTGGAGAGACCTGGGCGGGGATGCCGCGGCAGGCGCCTTCTGCTCGAGCCACTGGCGCGCCACGTCGTCGACCGCTTCCTGCCCGCCGCCGATCCTGCCGGCGCCGATCGCCTTCCCGGTCACGCAGAAGAACCGCGCCTTCTCGTAGAGCTCGACGTTGCCGCGGCGGTTCGCCGACCACTCGGGCTTCTGGGCGCGCAGGATCGCCTTGCAGCCCGTGCCGCTCGGGGAGGTCTCGAGGTAGACCTCGGGATGGCGCGCCTGCCATTCGACCACCCAGGCGCCCAGGGCGGCGTCCTGGTCGACATGGTCGAAGTCGATGCCGAGCCATCCGTCGCCGAGCATGAACCCGATGCCGAGCCCATTCGCCTCGGCGTGCTCGAGCGCGTCGACGGCGCCGCTCCATGTCGACGGGTCAATGCTCGAGGCGGTCGATCCGTCGCCCGGGTCGACGGGCACCTTGGTCCACCTGCCGTCGCGCTGCACCGCGCGCCAGCAGACCCACCTGCGCTCTCTGAGCATCTCCTGCGGTATCGAGTCGAAGTCGAACGCCGTGTCCGGCCGTGGCTTCTCCAGCTGCATCCATGCGCCTCTCTGGCGGGTCGGTCCGCCCGTAAAAAGACCACCCGCCCTGAGGAGGCGGGTGGTCCGGCCGGCGCGGAAGATGAGGACGCGCCGAGGAAAGGAGTCCGTGGTCAGGCGCGCGTGACGCGCAGGTCGGCGAGGTTCTCGTACTCGCCCTTCTGCACGCTCTGGTACTCGACGAACGCGCCCTTCTCGAGCGGGTCGATGCGCCCGATGAGCTTCTCGTCGAAGGTCGAGAGTCGCGCCTTGCAGTCGCGTCCGTTCTCGACCCACGCGAGCCCGACGGTGCCCTTCGTGAACGGCTTGCCCGCCTTCGACGTGCCCTGGTCGACCGCCCAGAAGGTGACGCGCGCGCGCTTCCACCCGTCGGCGGGGGCGGGTGCTCCCCCGCCGGCGGGCAGCGGCTCGTCGGCCTCGAGCTCGGCGATGATGCGCTTGAGGTTGGCGATGATCGCCGACTTGTTCGTGATGGTGCTAGATGGCATCGTTCTTCTCCTGCGCCTCGTCGCGCGGTGTATTTCGCAGTGCATGCATGCTCTTCTCCGCGTTGACCCAGCGGAATCGGTACACGTCGGTGCAGTGGGCGAGGTGCTCGAGCATCACCGCTGCCTCGAGCAGCTCGCGGGCGATGCCAGGGTGAAGCTCGGCCATGCGGCGGACCTTCGCGCCCATCTCTCGCGCCGCGGCGAACGACCACAGAGGCTCCTCTTGGCCCGTGATGACTTGGAAGCCCTCACGCATCGGCGACCTCGCTCTCGGTGCGGTCGTTGAGCGCCTGGGCGACCTCGACGAGCGCGAGGCGGACGGTGAGCTCGGCCACGGGGCGCGTGATCGCAAGAGGACCCTTTCCCTCGAGCGCGTCAAGCGCCTCGATGAGCGTCGCGGTGAGCGAGTACAGCGTCTCTCCGTCGAGCCTGCGCAGCGCGGCCTTGTTGTCGGCGTCGAGCTGGTCGAACCTGGCGCGGTTGCGCACCGCCGACCTGCGGAAGTCGGCCGGCGTCACTGGTCGAGGTCCTTCCACAGCGGCGCGAATGCACCGACGATCATGAACAGCACCGCCGCCCCGTAGAGGGCCATCCCCAATAGGTCAACCATTGCGCGTCTCCTTCCGCGGCTCCACGGGAAACGCAGCGGCGACGGCCTCGCGGACGATCCGCAGGCGGGAGCATTCGCGGCGCTTCGCGAGCCGCGCGATCCTCAGCCATGTCTTGCGGTCGAGCCTGACCAGATGCGTCTTTCGCGGTTCCATGTGGACCCGTTATCAGCGCATGGTTTGGATATTATGTAAAGGTCGACCATGCGCGGCAGCGACCGATACATTCGGGCACCGCGCGGCACGCGCCGCGTCGGGCTCGGGTAAACACCTGTTTACCACTATCGTCCCAACCGCGCAAGTGCCTGCAATCTTCTTTCGCGCGCCTTCACGGCCTCGGAGTGGCTGCCGGCGGCCTCGCGCCACCCGCCGCAATCCCAGGTGGCGTCGCCGACCCGGCATACGACCACGGTCGCTCCGACCCTGACCGTGCCCCAGCGGCACGGCTCGCCCTCGAGGCCGATCCCGAGCTCGTCGAGCGCCTCGCCGGCGATCCGCGCCTTCGTGTCGCCGCGGCCGCTGAGCCATCGGTGCACGGCGGTCGCTGAGCAGACGCCGCGCAGCTCGAGCCGCACGGCGAGCCACTCATTCGTCCGCCCGCGGCGGCGCAGCCCCTGGAGAACCGTCTGCCTGAGGTCCATGCCCTGACTCTTGCGCGGGAATTTGTCTGCGCAAGGGGAAAGCCACCGCATTATTCAGGGCTTCCCTGCGCTTCTGGCACCCTCCGCATGGCGTCAGCCCGACGACCTTCGTCACGGTCGCGACGACGTCTCCGAGCCCGCGCGCGGCGCCGGCGTAGTACGGGCATGAAGGGCATGATTCGGGCGCCGGGACTCCGCTCCGCTTGGCGTTGGTGCAGCGCGCGTCGACTTGGTAGATGCAGGTCAAACGATGTTCCAGCTTACGTTGTTGGTGACGCGGTACGAGCAGCACACGATCGGCGGCGACGGGTAGCAGAGGAACTGAACGACGTTGTTTGCGTCGAGCTCGTAGCAGGCGTACGTCGGGTCCCGGTAGTCGCGGCACTGGTCGCACAGCTTCGCGGAGAAGTTGAGCGTCATGCAGCTCGCGCCGGTCGTGCACGCGCCGCCGTAGTTGTTGCATGCGGACGTCTGCAGCGGGAAGAAAGGCGCGCAGCCGAAGTCGTGCCAGTAGTAGTCGGCGCCGTCGAACGTCGTGTTCGCCAGGCATTCGCTCTTCCCGAGTATCGCGAAGTTGGGGATGCAGAATCCCTGCAGATAGCTCGTCGGAGTCTCGATGCAGCATGGCGCAAGCCCGTCGACGATCTCCTCGTAGAGCACGTCGATGCAGCCACCCGGCGCGCAGCCCGTGTTGTTCGATGCGTCCTCGCACATGGCGCCGGGAGTGAATATGAGCACGGGCCGCACGCAGCCTGGGTTGCATGGATCGGGCATGCACGCGATCGTCAGCGCGGAGCCGGGAACGCGCAATGGCTGCAGCGCGATCGGTATGTTCGCGGTCGCGCCAGGCTGCCCGGCGACGTTGCCGTTGTAGCTGTACTGGATGCGCTTGCACTTCTGGAACTTCACCGAGCCGCACTGGCAGTTGTCGCAGTGGTCGCACTGGTTCGGCGCCGGCGGTACGTTGCAGATGGTTCCGAGCGACTCCGTGTAGAGCCAGTATCGGAAGGTAAAGGTCAGCTGCACGTTGTTCGCGTAGTAGCGGTACGTGGAGCAGCTGGTTCCAGTGCGGGTGATCGTCGCGGTCATCGTCCAGTTGCCGCTGTTCGCCTCGCGCTGCACGCCGTCGTCGCATGTCGCCATGTTCTGCCACGAACCCGACAGCGTGATCTGTCGGTTCGCGCCGCCGCTGCACGCCCACCAGACGCAGCAGTCGTCGATGCACTGGTCGCCGCAGCAGCAGGCGCGGTGCAGGCTCACGGCTGCTGCTCCACGTAGCGGGTCGGCACGATGTACCACCCCTCGGGCAGCTCGATCGCGTTCTCCGAGAGCGTCCACTCGCCGGCGACGCGGTGGTATACCCTAGCCATCGCGCCCGGACCGAGGCGCATCGGGCTCTCGTCCGGAACGAAGACGGTCCTCGTGCCGCAGCCACTCGCGCAGGCGATCGCCGGCGCGAGCGAGGCGAGCAGGATCGCGGTCGGCGTCGACCGCCGTCGACACGCCGCGCTTCTCGAGCCACCCGAGGAGCGCGATGGCGAGCGCGACTGCGATCCGCTCAAGCATCGGCCTTCTTCGCGTCCTTCGCGAAGACGAGCCCGAGTCCCGCCATGATCGCGGCGACTGCGGTCGCCCAGTCGACCGCGGGCCACGTCGAGACGATGCCGCCGACCGCGGCGATGATGGCGCCGATGCCGGCGAGCGTGGTGTTACGGTTGGTCATGCTTGTGCTCCAGGGGCAGCACGCCGCGCGCGACGAGCTGCAGGTTCAGTTGGTGGACGCGGTTCCGCAGGTCGTGTATGTGCCTGCCGTGGCGGTCGAGGATCTCGGCGATCCGCTCACGGTCCGCGCTCATCCGCTCCTCTATCCTGCCGAGGCGCGCGGAGACGTGGAACATGAACGCGACGAGCGGGCCGAGCAGCACCACGACCGGCACGGCGAGGGTGAGGAACTGCTCGATGTTCATGGGTCAGGCGGTAAGGGGCTCGTCGGTGAGGATCTGCTTCACGTCGACCGAAGCGGCTGCGTTCGGCGAGACCTCGAAGTCGGCGCCGCGGACGCCGCGACCGACGAGCATGGGCCGCGGAGAGGCCGCCGTGCCGACGGGAATCCAGTCGCTCGCGGCGCCGCCGACCCTGCGCAGGCGTACGTAAGTGTCGCTGAAGACGTAGAGGTACTGGCTCGCGGAAGCGTTCACCGTGAGCGCGGTGTAGGTTCCGACGACGCTGCCCGTGGAGACGTTGGTGATAGAGACGATTGGCATGGTTTGGTCCTAGCAGGTTCCGTCGATTGCGTTCGGCGCGTAGAAGAGCCACACAAGCCCGCCGCCGCCCGAGATTGGTGTGCCCGAGACGGCCTCGTCGCACCTGCGCGCCGGATAGATGAGGACGTGCCCCTGGATCGGCTTCACCTGCCACCCCTGCGGGAAGTTGGCGGGGTTGTAGCCGGGGCCGACGAAGGTCGCGCTGTTCGATGCCTCGCAGACGTTGATCGCGGTGCCCGTCTCCCAGGTCTCGCCGGGTCGGTCGCGAAAATCGTTCTGCGTGCCGCCCGCGCCGCCGTAGCCGCTCGGACGGATCTCGGCGCGGACCCACGTGTAGACCCAGCGGTACACGCTGTTAGGCATCGGCGTGCTCGAGTCGAGCCGCGCGAGCAGGAACGGCGTCGCGTCCGACTGGATCGCGCGCGCGGTCTCCCACTGCGCGAGCTTCACGCCCTCGCCGTATCGCGCGATCCTGTTCCGGTCGGTGCTCGAGATCATGGGTACGTCAGCCAGCTGCCTTCCTTCGCCCACTGCTTTGCGGCGACGGCGTCGGGAAGCGTGTTGAATATCACGTTGTGGTCGGATGATCCGCGCGCGAGCCCGGTCCAGAAGACGTTCTTCGCGCGGCCTGCGCCGTCGTTCTTCGGGCGCCCGTCGTTGTCCATCTCGGGTATCTGCGCGCAGTCCTTCCAGTAATCCCAGCGGAAGTTGTAGGTCACGCGGTAATACTCGTCGCGGATCTGCGCCACGTTCGCGCTCGTGCAGAACACGTCGTACTGCACCCAGTGCAGGAACGGGGTGCTGTTCCATGTGCCCTGCACCGTCGAGATCTTGTCGTAGATGGCCACGAGCGTGCCGGCGGTCGCGTTCGAGACGTCGTGCACGAGCGAGATCCGAACGTCGAGGGTCGGCACGCGCACCTGCGTGGGCTTGCCGGCGTCGTCGATCTTCGTGCCGCCGATGTCGAAACTCTTGCCGTAGCTGTGCGCGGGAGCGGTGGCGAAGGCCGCCGGCGTCGAGGCCGTGCGCCATGCCATCACGATGCGCTCTCCTGCCTCCATCGAGACCTCCACGGGCAGCAGCAGCTTGTCGGCTCCGCCGCCCGTCGAGAGTTTGGCCCACGTGTACTCGCTCGAGTATTGCCCGATGACGTCGTACGTGAACGTGGCGCTGTTCGGCACTGGGCGCCACCGCCACGTCCGCAGGCGCATCGTCGTGAGCAGCGCGCCCGTGCCCCATGTGTTCTTCGGCAGCGGAGAGAGCGGAGCGCCGCAGGTCGCGTCACGCAGCGCGGACATGTCGCTCGACTTCAGCGGGTCGAGCTTCGTCGTCGAGGTGGCCCGCCATGTCACGGTGGCCGACTGCGATCCGCTTGGGCTCGAGTCGGAGATCTCGACTCCGATGATGTTCGCGGCGATGGGCATTTACTTCGATTCGCTCCTGAACATGAGGCCCATCACGTCGACCGTCAGGTCGACGAGGCTCATCGTGAATGGCAGCTCGTCGCGCAGGCTGTCCGCCAGGCGCTTCTGCTCGGTCTGTCCGATGGCGTTCGCGATGTCGGGCGCCTCCATGATGCCGCCGGCGGCGAAGCCGCCAAGCACGGCGCCAAGCGCGCCAGGGCCGTACTCCATGAGGTTCTGGAGGTTGCTGCGCGGGGCGTTCTCATTCGCGATCGCGAGCGACTGCGAGAGGCCGCGGGAGAACCCGATCGCCTTGTCCCTCTCCGCCTGGCTCGCGAGCGCCATTCCACCGCGCTCCGTGAATCCGAGCTCGCGCCAAGTCGACTTGCCGGCGAGCACCTTCGCCTGCGCCTCGGCTGCCGCGCGCGCCTCGTCGCCCATGTCGGCGTACGCGCTGGCGACCGCGCCGATGCCGGCCGCGATGCCGCCGAGCGCCGCATAGCGCAGCCCCGCCGTGCCGAGCGATCCCATGAACCCGAGCGCGCCGATCGCCTGCAGGCCGCGCGGAGCGAATCCGAGCTTGGCGATCGACTCGGCGACCTGGTTGGTCTCCTGCTTGAACTGGCCGAGCTTCTTGGCGGTCTGCTCCTTCTCGGCGCGCAGTCGGCGCATGTTCGCCGCCGCCTCGTCGGTTGCCTTCGTGAGGCCCTTGGAGTCGCCCGTGATCGAGACGTTGACCTTGGAGACCTTCGCCATTACGCGGCCCAGTCCTTCAGCACCTGATCGGCGATCGCCTGCTCCATGATCGGAAGCAGGTACGGCTCGGCGGCGATGCCGGCGCGCCTCAGGTAGAAGCGCCCGGCGACCTCGCCCACCTTCACGGTCATGTTCTTGCGGCGGCGCTCGCCGCGCGTGACGAGCCGAATCCGCTCCTCGTCGGTCGCGGCGCGCTTCAGGTCGTGCCCGAACTCGACCCAGCGGAGGTACCAGTGCGGAGTCGCGTACGAGCCGCGGAGCTCCTTCACGCCGACTGCCGCCCAGATCACCTTGCCCTTCGAGTACCCGGCGACCTTCGTGATGACGAAGTCGCGGATGTGCGGGTTGGGCCTGACCTCGCCGCGGACCTTCTCGGTGGGCGCCGACCTGCCTGGCGGGATCATCGACTTGGCGATGGTCGCCACGCGCTTCGTCCACTTGCGGAATCCATTGCGCATCGCGTTGGACGCGCGGACATCGCCGAGAGCCTTGAGCTTCCGGTTCACGGCCTCGATGCCGGCGCCGTCAATCTCGACGATGAGCCTGAATCCGTTCCGCAATGTCGTGTGCCATGCCTTTCTTCGACTTCAGTGCGTTGAACAGGGCGAGCGGCGAACCGAGCCCCACCGTTATGCCGGCGGCCGCGAGCACGTCGCGTCCGCCCGTCGTAAGTCCACCCCTTCACCGTAGAGCTGGTCGACCTCCTGGGCGACGGCGCGGACCCACGGGAACGGCAGCTCGAGCACCTGCTCGACCGACGCGAAGGCCCGCCTGCCGTCGGGCTTCACGACGTGGTTCCAGACGTACCAAGCGGCGGGGTTGACGCCGCGCTGCGTCGCGTCCTGGAACGCGACGAAGTCGGCGACCGTCGGCCGCCGTACCGTGATCTCGACCCCGCCTGCGACGAGCGAGACGGGCTCCATGTTGAGCGCCTGGATCATGCGGTGAGAGTCGTGGCCCCGTTGCAGTACCTGACCGTGACCGTGCACATGGCGACGCCGTTCGGCGCGAGATCCCACTCGGCGCTCTCGACCTTCGCCTTGCCGCTGAGCTTCTTTCCGCTCGCCCAGATGATCGAGACGTCGTCGAGCGTGGCGTTGCCTGAGATCGCGCCGGCGAGAGAAGCGTGCGATCCGCTCGTGTAGAACAGCTCGAGCGTCGCGCGCGCCTCGAGGTTCCCCGATTCCATCTCGAAGAATGTGCTGTCGATCGAGGTGGTGTCGATGAGCGTCGCGTTCACCGTCGCGCGCGCGCGCGCGACGTCGGCGACGGTGCCGGCGCTTCCGCCTCCTGGCGTGATCGAGACCTGTGCGTTTCCAGCTGTGAGCGTTGGCATTTCAGTACCTGTGGTAGATGGTCACGGGAGCGGTCACGATGGCGGGCTGCGCCTCGTCGCCGTCGCCGACGACGGGCTCCTCGATCGTGCGAATGGATGGGTTGAAGGCGACGCCGCCGGCGAGATTCACCGACGTGAATAGCTTGGTCATCACGTTCGCGTTCAGCGTGCTCGCGGCGTCCATCGTCTCGGCGACGGAACGGATGGTGACGTCGTAGCGCGCGAGCCTCGCGATGTCGAGGTCGATCGTCCCGTCGAATGCCGCCTCCTCGCCGCCCGTGACCTCGATCACGACGGCGGGCAGCGCGTCCGACTGCAGGCGCGAGCCGACCGAGACGCGGGTGCCCGCGGTGGTCGCGGTGCCGATCCACGTCTTTATCTGGGCTTCGATCACGGGCACGGGCATCAGACGACCTCCGTGCACTGGATTACGGCGAGGCGGTCGCGCTCGTCTGCGTTCTCGATCGACTCGATGCGCAGCGTCTTGCCTCGTACCACGATGCGGTCGAGCTCGGTCATTGTGGTCCGCGCGACCTCGGGCCACCGCGTGCGGAGCTCGTACTGCGTCGTGACGGCGACGCCTTCCGCGTACGCGACCTCGGCGGCGCCGCGCTCGCGCATGTCCGTGCGGAAGTACAGCCCGCCGCTGAACGTGCTCGTTCGGCGGCCGAGCGAGTCGGTCGACGAAGACGCCTTCATCACGCGCGCGTTCCAGCGGAGCCGTCCGGCCGAGATCATCGGAGCGGGCTCCTGACCTGCCAGAGGTCGAGTATCGCGTCGGTGCCCATCGGCACGACTGACAGCGAGATCGGCTGGGAAGCCTCGGGATTGTTGTACCAGGCGCCGACGATTCCGATGACCGCCGATACGAGCTCGTTGGGAATCGACGCGTAGCCCGCCACGTATGTGACGGTGATCGGCGTGCCATCGTCGGTGGGCGGGGCCTTCAGGAACCTGAGCACGGGCAGCGGGCCGCAGCTGCGGTCGACGTAGTAGTCGGCTGCCGGCATGGTGGCGGACGTTCCGCCGTAGGTGTACGCGACGCTCGTGAGGCTCGTGAACGGATGTACCGGCACCATCGTGTCGGCGAACGACGCGAGGTACATCGTCTGCGTGCCGGACGAGAGCGCCACGCCCGTCCGGCGCTCGACGTACGACTCCGCGGCCGCGATGAGCCTGGTGAGCTCCGCGTCGTCGTCGGTGTAGCCGATCCGCAGCGCGGCCTTGAGCGTGGCGAGTGTGACTGGCATCGAAAGCCGCGGCGCGCGTTTCCGCGCGCAGCGACCGAGGAGGTGAGATGGATCACTTGAAGGCGAGGTAGCCGAACGCGTTCACGTTCGTGACCACCACGTCGCTGCGCTTCCATGCGGTGAGCACGGTCATCAGCTTCTGCGCCTGGCTCGTCGTGTCGACCAGGAACTCGAGCGGGCCGCGGTCGTAGATCTCGACGTACGACCAGTTGCCGACCGTCGCGGCGTTGGCGTTGGCGGCCACGGCCGTCGGCATGAACTCCGAGATCGCGACGGGGATTCCGTAGAGCTGTCCGGCGAGGCCGTTCGTGAGGCCCTCCTCGACGTTGTCCGTGACCTGCCAGAGATAGCGGTTCGTCGAGTCCTTCAGCTTCCGGATGGTGCGGGCGACGTTGTCGCCCATCATCCAGCGGAGGTTGTTGCGGTACCGCGGCAGGATCTTGTGCACGGTCTCGATGATGTCGTCGGCCGCGATGGTCGCGAGTCCCTGGCCGGTCGCTCCGGCGGTCGCGACGTAGCGCTGGCCGGTAGCGGCGGTGATCGCGGTGATCGCGCCGGTCGGCTGCGCAGGGTTGCCGGTGGCCGACGCGGTGCCGTCGCCGGTCATCAGGAACTGCTCCTCGGCGAGGTACACGCCCTCGCTCACCTTGCGCGACAGGAAGTCGCCGCCGCCGATGTAGTCTTGGTACGCGAACTTGGTGACGGGCACCTGGCAGGCGAAAGCGAAGTCGCCGATGGTCTTGCGCGCGAACGTCACGCCCGACTGCGTGATGCTGTTGGTCGGAGCCGCGTAGCTGTCGGTGGTCGTGGTCGACTCGTCGACCAGGTAGCCGGTCGGCGTCGAGGCGTCGACCGTGATCTGTTGATCGCTGCTGACGTTGTAGACGGTCGCGACCGAGCGGAGCACGAGCTGCCGCTGCACGAGCTCGACGATGCGGCGCTGCATGTCGGTCGGCACGGGAGCGTTGCTGGTGCTGTTCGCGTTGCCGTTGATCGTGCCGCGGATCTCGTGCATCGAGCCGGTCTGCAGGGCGCGCACGAACATGGAGCGGTAGTCCGGCGACGCGTGGAATCCGCCGACGGTCTCGTATCCGTTGCGCTTCTCAGGGGCCGCGACGTACGCGTCGATGAGCGGCTTGCTCATCTCGGCCTTCAGCCTCTCGGCGCGCTGTGCACGCGAGATCTCCCCGTCGAGCTCGCGGTACCGCTGGTCGAGCTTCTCCCACTGGTCCTGGTCGGTCGGTCCGAACGACGCGCGGTCGTTCACCTGCTGCATGTCGAGCAGGGTCTTCTTGCGCTCTTCCATGAGCGCCTTGAGGTTCGCGATGTCAGCCATATGTCTTCTCCCATTGTGCGCGCAGGTAGATGGTGCGCGCGTTGCGCTCGCGGTCCGCGACGCTGCGGAGCTCGGAGCTGGTGTTCGTTCCATACGCCGCGTCGACGACCACCGAGAGCTCGACGAGCCTCGCCTTCGTCACGGTTCGCAGCGTGCGCTTGTCGTTCCATTCGTCGGCCTCCACGTAGAAGCCGAACGACATCTCGCCGGTCAGGTCGCCGCGCTGGATGAGCTCGCGAACGTCGTTTCCGAGCGTGGTCTCGGGAAGCTCCGCGTCGAATCGCAGACCGCCCGCGGTGTCCTTCAGGCGCAGCGTGCCGCTCTTCGTGCGCGCGAGCAGCGCGGCTCCCTGGTGGTTGTAGAGCAGCTTGATGTCGGCGCCCTCGAGGTCGCCGAACGCGCCGCGCGAGATCCGCTCCTGGAACGTGCCGCGGACGCCGGGCTCGGCAATCTCGCCGCTCCACTTGCCGTACGGCACGGCGAGCCCCGCGAGCGTGCGGCCCTCGCCGCTGAAGCGTTCCGATGCGTGCCGCCTGGTAATCATTCGATGGCCCCCGCCTGCTCGCTCGTGTCGCTGCCGATGTTGGTCGCGCCACCGCCGGTTCCGACGTTGAGCGCGAGCGTCGGCTCGTCGAGACCTGGGAGCGGCGCGAGGTCGAGCCATTCGCGCGCCTCGTTCCGCGTGATTACTCCCGCCTCGACGCCCGTGCGGAGAGCGGCCATCTGCTCGGCGATGCCTGGGCGCGTGAGCGCGTCCGTGTCCCATGAGGCTCGCGCGCCCGGCGCGCAGAGCTTCGCCTCGATCTCGGCGGACCACGCGGCGAGCCAGTGCGAAAGACACGCGTCGACGTATTGCCTGCCCGCCCACTCAAGCGATCCGTACGCGTTGCCTCCGCCGCTCTTTCCGAGATAGAGGCCAGGCACGCCGAAGATTCGGCACACCTCGTCGATCGAGTAGTCGCGAGCCGAGGCGAGCCCGGTGTCGTCCATCGTGCTCGAGATTCGCTCGACCTTGACGCCGTCGCCGAGCACGATCGGGCGCCCCGCGTTCTCGGGTCCGGCGTGCTTCTTCGTGTAGTGCTCCTCCATCGCCTGCATGAGCTCCGGGCCGATCTGCCGCGGATGGACGATCGCGAGCTTTGGGTTGCCGCCGTTCGCGTACGACTCGAGCGCCATGCGCTCTTGGGTCGCGAGCGTCTGGATGGAGGTCCTGCAAAGCCCGATCGGCGAGTCGCCCCAGAGCGGGGAGATTCCGGGCGCCCGCAGGTGAAACACCTGCTCGGGCGCGAGCACGCCGTACGCGACGGTGCGGTAGGCGATCGTCCTGCCCTGCGAGATCACCGAGAAGGAGTCGGGCTCGAGCGGAAGCAGCTCGAGCAGCTCGCCGCCGATGGTCCTGTTGATCGCGCACGCGGCGTTGCCGTAGAGCAGCGCCTGCAGCTGCATGGACCGGCGCAGGTCGTACGCCGTCGACGTCGACGACGGCGAGCGGAGCAGCGAGTCCGCGGCGCGGTCGTCGACGGACAGCGGCGTCCGCGCGATGTCCGAGGCGATGAGAGTCGCCGCGCGGTAGACGGGCGCGTGCTGCAGGCTCGCGGCGCAGCCGCCGAACGCGACGCACGCGCGCGACGACCCCACGAGCGTCGTGGAGGTACCGCCCGAGAGCCATCGGCGCACGATGTTCCCTAGCCCCATGCGAGCATTGTGCCGCGCTGCCAAGCGCGCGATGGTGCCCTAATTCACGATTGCAGGAGAAAGTCGTAGCTGGTGCTCGACTGCCCGCCCCAGCAGTGCACGGCGATGATCGAGGCGACTAGCGCGTCGATCACCTTGGTCTGCTTCTCCTTGGTCACGGTGATGTTTCCGTTCCTGTCGCGGTGCGCGTCCGCCTGCCGGCACGCGGTCTGGAGGATGGGGTCATGTCCGACGACCATTCGCCTCGAGGCCCACAGCTGCTGGAACAGCTGGCAGCCCGGCCCGAACGTCGATACGCCCATCGAGTATCCCTCGAGCGGCACGCCCGCGGTCTCGAGGCGCTTGACGAAGTCGGCGGCGCCCCAGCGGTCGAACCCGACGCGCACGAGGTTGAAGCGCTTGCCGAGATCCGCGACGCAGGCCGCCACCTGCCCGTGGTCGATCGCAGCGCCTGGAGTCAGCGTCAGGTGCCCGAGCTCGGACCATTGCCGCACGGGCAGCCTGTAATCCCGCTCTCGGCGCTCGAGGTTCGCGTCGGGCCAGAAGTACGAACCCTGCAGCGCCACGCGCCCGTCGGGTAGCGGCACGGCGAGAACCACGGCGGTCATGTCCATGCTCTTCGACAGGTCGACGCCGACATAGGCGTCGCGCCCCTCGAGCGCCTTCCAGTCGATCTCCTGCCCGCCTGGCCAGAGCTCCATGTCGAGCCAGTTGGTCGACTCGACCGGCGTCCGCGCGCAGTGGTAGCGGCTGAACTCGGAGCGCCCGACCTGGTCGCGGCGCTTGCGCTCCCATGCCGCGCGGAGGGAGCGCACGGTCGGAACGCCGTGCTCCATGTTGGGATTCGCCTTGTGCCACGCCGACTCGTCGCCAAGGTCGTCGTCCGCGTCGATCCCGAACAGGAACGGTGCATATGCGTCGTCGTTGCTCTCGCCCTCGAGCACGGATTCGGCGCGGGCGACGAAGGTGCCGTACACGCCGTCGGGCGTGCCGGCGGGCGTCGAGACGATGAGCCCGCGTCCGCCGCGCGTCTTCACGGTGGCGCTCTCGAGATTGGGCAGGATCTCGGGGTCGGTGAACTCGTGGACCTCGTCGGCCACCCAGAGCGTCGGCGTGAGGCCGTCGATGGTGTTGCGCGACGCCGGCAGCGGCGACAGCTCGCAGTCGTCGTCGGGGCAGACGACGCGGTCCCAGAGGATCTTGGTGCCTGGGCGATCGAGCGGGCGCGCCATCGTGCGCGCGGTACCGACGCAGATGGCCGCCTGCTCGACGCGGTTGGCGATGACGTGCACGCGGCGCCCGCCGCCGGCCCAGAGGTCGTAGAGCGCGAGCGCGGCGGCGAGCGTGGTCTTGCCGTTTCCGCGGGCGACCTGCAGCAAGCAGAGGCTCGTGCGCCGGCTGCCGTCGTCGGCGTAGCGCCATCCGTACAGGCACGCGACGAGCCATAGCTGCCACGGCGCCAGGCGGAACGGCTGCCCGCTCGACTCGCCGACGAGCTTCAGTCGGGCGCAGTGCGCGTCGACCTGCGCGACGGCGGACCAGTCGAGCACGAGGTCTGGTCGCTCGAGATCCCGCAGGAACCGACGCGCGGCGAGTCGCATCCAGCGGTTTGCCGGTCGCGTGCCAGCAGCGGTCGCATCGACGTACGCAAGCACCGAGGCGGCCGTGTCTTTTTCCGCCGCGGC
>JACCDU010340934.1_pt1 | contig 15888 bp, 1 predicted proteins | sample 7446081 | NCBI WGS metagenome assembly JACCDU01 (sample SAMN15323447, study PRJNA562643) | freshwater metagenome | isolation source: river surface water | place: USA:Blue River Watershed | collected 2017-08-17
GCTACGACATCGAGGGGACACCCGGCAACGACGCCATCGTGGCCTGGAACGGTGACGATATTTTGCGCGGTATGGGCGGCAACGATACGCTTGACGGGGGGCGTGGCAAAGACACGGTCAGTTACGAACACGCGGGCAATGCCGGTGTGAACATCAGTCTGGCCGCCCCCCCTGCCGGTACGACGTTCATCAGCATCGAAAACCTGACGGGCTCAGCCGGTTCGGACAACCTGTCTGGCGATGCCAATCCCAACGTCATCAAGGGCTTGGCAGGCGATGATGTTTTGTTGGGTGGCGCTGGGAATGACACGCTTTATGGCGATGCCGGCAATGACACGCTGGACGGTGGTGCAGGTATTGATCACCTTGTTGGCGGTGCAGGTGTCGACATGGTCAGCTACAGCAGCGTCACAGGCGCGGCCGGGGTCAAGGCTTCTTTGGCCAATGCATTGACCAATCAAGGCGAGGCAGCAGGTGATGTGTATGAATCCATCGAAGGCCTGATCGGTACAGCGCAAGACGACATCTTGGTGGCCAGCAATGCGGGCAACATCCTGAAAGGGGCGGGTGGTCAAGATCTCTTGATTGGCGGCACTGGCAACGATGCATTGGATGGCGGCGCCGGCAATGACACACTGATCGGCGGTGGAGGTGTTGACACGCTGGATGGTGGTGATGGCACAGACATGGTGTCTTTTGAGACCATGACGACCAATGTCACGGTCAATGCAGCTGACTGGTCGAACTTCCTGAACATCGAGATCTTGCGCGGCAGTGATGTCGAAGTGGGTGGTGATGTACTCCATGGGCGTGATGCCTCAGCTGGCCAGACCGGTGCCGAAACCATGCTGGGTGGTAAAGGCAATGACAGCCTGTATGGCAGCGACGGGGCTGACGCCCTTATCGGTGGCGATGGTCTTGATTGGGCTATTTACGAAGGTGACACCGGCATCGTGGTCAACGCTCAAGATGCGACCTTGTCAACGGGATTGGCTTTGGGCGATGTGTTGTCCGGCATTGAAGGCCTGCGCACCGGGGGAGGTAACGACACTCTGACCGCTGGCAACGGTGTGGTCACGCTTGATGGCGGTGCGGGCAGTGATGTCTTGGTGGGGGATGCCACTGCCAACCTGCTGATCGGTGGCTTGGGCGACGACTCCTTGATGGGGGGCGGTGGCACGGACACCTTGCAGGGTGGCGATGGCAGCGACTGGGTTGATTTCAGTGACCGAAATTCGGGGCTCACGATCGAAATTGCCACTTACAGCAGCATTGAAAATGCCATCGGCACCGCTTATGACGATCTTTTTTTAGCCAAGACCGGCGATGAGGCCAACATCTACAAAGGCGGGGCAGACAGTTTGGCTGGCGCGGATGGCACAGACACGGTTTCTTACCGAAATGCCATCACCAGTGTCAAAGCCAGTCTGGTGACCGGCGGTTCGGTGGGTGATGCGGCAGGGGACCAGTACATCGGCATTGACAACCTCACGGGTTCAGCCACTGCTGGCGACGAACTGCAAGGTGATAACGACGACAACCTGCTGCAAGGCCTGGGCGGCAACGACACCCTCGTTTACAGCAAAGGCAACGATACATTGGACGGTGGCACAGGCTCTGGCGACACGGTGGTGTACACCAACGTCACCACGTCGATCGAAGCCAATTTGACGACCAAAATCGGCCAAGTTGTTGCAGAAGGCAGTCGTCAGGAGTTCCGTTACATCGAGAACCTGAGCGGCGGCAGCGCCGCTGACAAATTGACCGGTGATGAGAACGTCAACACCCTGCTGGGCATGGGCGGTAATGACACCCTCAGTGGTGAAGGCGGAGATGACAATCTTCAGGGGGGCGAAGGCAATGATTGGTTGATGGGTGGTGCCGGTGCCGATCTGTTGAGCGGTGGTGCTGGGATCGATACGGTCAGCTATGCCTCGAACGTAACCGGGGTGACGGTTGAATTGACCCAGGGGCAGGTGGGCACAGCAAGTTTGAGCAATGAAGCCGCTGGTGACGCCTTTTCTTCGATTGAAATCATTGAAGGTGGCATGGGTAATGACATCTTTTATGCCTCTGCGGATGCGACCACCATCCAAGGCGGTGCGGGGACTGACACGGTTGACTACAGCAAGCACAGCAGTTTGTTGGCCACGGACCCCGGTGTCACGGCTGACTTGCTGCGCACATCGGCATTGCCATCTGCATCGGTGGCGGGCACAGGTTGGGCCTCAGGCGATGCTTTTGACAGCATTGAAAACCTGGTCGGCACGCTTGGCAAAGACGCTTTGTATGGTGATGCTGGAGCCAACAGCATCAGTGGCGGTGGGGGTAACGACACGCTCCAGGGCAGATCTGGAAACGACACCCTGGACGGTGGTGACGGGGTCAACACCTTGAGTTATGCCGATCGGTTGTCGGGCAATGCTGTGACGGTGGATCTGTCATCGGCGGTGGACGCGAATGATTTTGTCACTGTGTCGATTGGCGCAGAGGTCGACAAGGTCAAGAATTTTTCCAATGTGGTTGGTGGTGCAGGCAACGACACATTGACAGGCGACGCCACAGCCAACCGACTGGAAGGCGGTCAAGGCAACGACACCTTGGTGGGCGGTGCAGGCAGCGACACGCTGGTGGGAGGAGAGGACAGCCAGACAGGCGGTATCGACACCGTCAGCTACGCCTCCTCTGGTGCCGCAGTTCAGGTGGACCTGTCCGCAACGGTAGCCAACACCGGTGGCGATGCGGCAGGTGATGAGCTTGTACTCATTCGCAATCTGATTGGATCGGCCTGGGCAGACACATTACGAGGCAATAACGAAGACAACTTGCTCGATGGTGGCGTTGGTGTGTTCAGTGACAGCTTGTTTGGTGGCGCAGGCAACGACACATTGCTGGGTGGTGACGGCAACGACCTCTTGGTGGGCGGTTTGGGTGCTGACAGCCTGGATGGCGGTGCAGGATTGCTGGACATCGCCAGCTATGCCACAGCGACTGCGGGTGTGACGGTCGACCTGACTCTCGCAGTTCTGGGGGCTTCGGATGCCAACAACGAAGGCGCAGGCGATGTTCTCACCGGCATTGAGAAAGTGATCGGCACATCGAAAAGCGATACTTTTTTTGCCAAAGTGGCGGGCTCGACCCTCCAGTTTGATGGGGGCAGTGATGCGGTGGGCGCTGCAGATTTGCTGACCAATACCGTGAGTTTTTTACGCAATGTCAATCACGCTGGCGTGACGGTGACGCTGACTGGCGACACGACATACAGCTTCACCAACATCGATAACCTGGAGGGGACCACCGGCAAGGACACCTTGACAGGCAGTGGCTCAGCGAACGTACTGGATGGTGCAGCGGGCGATGACAGCTTGATTGCCACGGCAGGCAATGACACCTTGATTGGCGGTGACGGGTTTGACATGGTGGATTTCAGTGCCTTGACCGCTTCGCTCAACGTCGGTCTGAATGTGACCTTGCCAGGGTCTACAGGCGTGGACCAATTGGTCAACATCGGGGGCAATCAAATCACATTGCGCCAGATCGAGGGCATCAAAGCCTCGGCGTTGTCTGACAGCATCACCGGCAGCGTGGGCAGTGACCTCATTGATACGTTGAACGGAAATGACACGGTCGACGGCGGTGCAGGCAATGACTTTATCAATGGAGGACTTGGCGATGACAGTCTTGATGGTGGTGCTGATGCAGACACCTTGATCGGTGGCGCAGGGGCGGACCATCTGGATGGCGGTGATGCTGGTGGCAGTGGCATCAACTATGCCAGTTATCAGACCTCGACAGGATTGCTGATTGACATCGGCGGCGCGACCGATACTGGCGACGCTGTCGGCGACACCTTCTCCAACATCCAGGGCCTTTATGGCAGTGCTGGTTCTGACACCATTGTGGGTGGCAACAATGCCGAAGGTGTCCGGGTGAGCACGTTGTGGGGCGAAGGCGGCGATGATGTATTTCGCAACATCGATGTGATGCAGGACACTTTGCATGGCGGTATCGGTACAGACACTATTGAGGCGAACACCAATGTGGCCATGACGATCGACTTCACGACCAACCGCTACGACAGCATTGAAGTTGTCAAAGGCAGTGAGTTGGCCGACACCCTGATTGCATCCACTTCGGCCGAGGTATTTTATGGCCTGGGTGGTGCAGACGCATTGAAGGGCGGTAGTGGTGACGACACATTGGATGGAGGCGATGGCAACGACACCTTGCAAGGCAATGCCGGAAATGACGTCTTGGTGGCAGGGGCGGGTGTGGACTCTTTGTCGGGTGGTGTTGGTGACGACACGCTGGATGCGCGTGGTGCGGGTGTTGACGATGTGCTGGATGGCGGTGCAGACAATGACACGTTTTTGATGACTTATGCGGCCAGTTTTGGTTCTGCGCTTGTCGATGGCGGTGCGGGCACGGACACACTGGCCTTGTATGTAACGCCTGGCACCTTGAACCTCAACAGCACCACTTTCCCCGATGCCAAGTTTGAAAACTTTGAAGTCCTGGATGTGTCTCGCGACAACGTCAACACCAATGTGGTGCTCAGTCTTTCCGGATTGCAGTCCTTGGTTGACTCAGGAACGAGCCTGACCTTGAAGCTGGGCACGGGTGACACCTGGCAGGTGGCTTCTGGTGAAACTTATTTAAACACCAGTTCAGGGGTGCGTTTCTCATCCGGCGGCACCAACTACAACGTGGTGATTGACTATGTCTGAAGATCTGTCGCCGGTGGCCGTGCACAGCGGTTGGCTTGAACGACAGCTTCGTGGCCTCAACAAAGAAGCCTCGAAGTCTTTGCGCGCCTGGTGTTTGGCGCCCAATATGCAGGGCTTGGCCTGGACAGCACTGCGGCAAGAGTTGATGGCTTGCGGTTGGGTTGTTCAGGTTTTGGCTGCGCGGGCTGTTACCAGTTTGGATGCGGGGGTTTATGTGCTCATCTCGCCTTCAGCCGGGATGCAGATGTTCTCGGTGGATGCCGCGCAACAATTTCAGCCCGGGCCTGGCATGGACCAGTCTGGCGTGCCCGCGGAGGACGCGCTTTGGGTGCAATTTGAGCCTGTGGGTTTGCCGCATCAGCAAACCGGCGAGCAAAGCTACTGGCAATGGGTTGCCCAAATCCTGCAAGGCCGATGGAAGGCCCTGGTCCTGTCGGGTTTGTTGATCAACCTGGGTGCATTGACTGTGCCGCTGTTTTCCATGCTGGTGTACGACAAGGTGGTGCACAACGGCATTTTTGAAACCCTCTGGGCGCTGGCGATCGGAGTCTTGCTTTTTCTGGCGCTGGAGTTGACCTTGCGTCGCTTGCGGGCCCGCCAGGTGGAGCGTTTGGCTCAGGTGCTGGACCAGCGGGTCGATGCGGTGTTGTTTCGCTCTTTGTTGCAACCGGCCAGTCGCGCCGGTAGCCAACCAGGCATGACAGCCCGCTTTGTCTCTCTCTACCGCGACCTGGCCAGTTCGCGTGACTTTTTCTCATCACACTATTTACTGGCTTTGGTCGACTTGCCCTTTGTGTTGTTGCTGTGGGTGGTACTGGGCGTGATCGCGTGGCCTTTGCTGCTGCTGATGCTGGCGTGGACCGCGGTGTATGTGGCGATGGGCCTTTGGCACAAAGAGCGGGTGCGCCACATGGGGCAGCACGCCAGTCAATTGCAAACACGCAAGTTCGCCTTGCTGGCCGATGCACTGTCATCGCTCGATGCTTTGCGCACCAGCCATGTCGGGCCACGCTTTCAGTCACAGTTTGCCCAAGTCTCGCAAGACCATGGGGATTACCAGACCCTGTTGCGGCAGGCCGGTGTGGGCCAGATGTTGCTGAGCCAGACCATGTACACGGCCAGTTATGTGAGCTTGTTGGTGCTGGGCGCATATTTGGTGTTTGCCCAGCAGATGACCCAAGGGGCCTTGATCGCAGCAGCCATGCTGTCGGGGCGCACGCTGTCTTCGGTCGGCATGGCCCTCATGACGCTGGGCCGTTGGCGTGAATTGCAGGAGTCGCTCAAGGCGCTCAACCCTTTTTTGAAAGAGGCCCCTGTGTCGGGTGATGCGTTGGCCGAAGTGCCTGCCCGCGAAGTGCAGGGCGACATCAAGGCCTTGCAACTGGCCCATGGTTATGGCGGAACATCCTGGGCGCTCAAGGACATCACCTTGCACATCCGCGCCGGTGAACGTGTGGCGCTGATGGGGCGCCCCGGTTCGGGCAAGTCCACACTGGCGCGTGTGTTGGCCCACGCGGTGGCCCCGACCGAAGGTGAGGTGCGTGTGGACGATGTGGCGCTGGCCTCACACGGTCTGCACAGCCGCGCCCGGTGGTTGAGCTTCAAGCCGCAAGAAGCCACGCTGGTGGCGGGCACGGTCGAGAGCAACATCCTGGCGGCCTTGCCTTCGAATGCATCCGCACAGGAGCGCACCGAAGCCCTGCAACGAGCGCTTTACCTGTCAGGCATGGACCTGGAGCTGGGCAACGGCAGCCTTAGCTTGAGTCAGGCGGTGGAAGAGTACGGTGCCAACCTGTCGGGCGGCCAACGCCAGAAGGTTGCCTTGGCGCGTGCGCTGACCGTACCTGCCAAGGTGCTGATTCTGGACGAGCCGACCAACGGCCTCGATCCCGAGTCTGAAAAACGCTTGGTCGAGCGACTGGCCCGTTTGCAGGGCGTGACCTTGATTTTGGTGTCGCACAGCGCCCGGGCGCTGGCTTTGTGTCCCCGCGTGATCGCGTTGGACCGTGGACGTGTGGTGGCCGATGGCGCGACACGCGATTTGGTGAAAGTCGATCCCGTAGGCGGGCACACGCCTGCGGCGACCTGAGGAAGAGCAGTACATGAAAACCATCAACCTGAACGTTCCGCACCTCAGCCGTGCCCTGCAACGCGGCGAACGCGTGGTGCTGCAAGATGTCTTGCGGTTGGAGCGCCTGGGTGACGATCTGCTGGCCTGGGTGCGTCAGGTGGATGGTTCGGTTCAGTTGCAGAGGCTGGAGCAGTTTTTTGCAGCAGACATGCAGGTGATTCTTGAAGTCCGACCCGGTGAAGGTGAACGCGCAGAGGTGCAAATCATTTCTGCATTGAGCGAGTTGCCGCAAAGCGTGCTGACAAGCTCCGATGGGGCAGAGCCAGCCCGGGTTGCTGCCCATTTGGATGTACAAGGCGATGTGTTGTGGCTGCAGTTGCTGGTCAATGATCTGGCACAGGTGGACAACGTCTGGGTCACCTTGACCCAGACATTGCAGGGGGCGGGCTCGACGCTGGGTGAGGTGTATGTCCAGTTGCAAACTGTGCCGAGGCTGACCGAGGCATCACTGCCGCGAGACTTGAGCGCGGCTGACGATGGCCCGTCGTTTGTCCCATTGCCTGTGCAGATGCAGTTGACCGCCGGAGGCGTCTACATCAACCAGCGCATGCAAGCGTTGGGGGCGAGCATCACGGGCACACATGACAACCGTTTGGCTGTTCATTTGGAAGTCGTGGGCGTCCAAGCGACGAAGGTCTACGACTGGGCACCCGGTGCGGCCATCTGGCCATTGGTCTTGACTTCTGCCGATCTGCATGCCTTGGGCGATGGTCCGTTGACATTGCGTGCGACTTACCGCACATCTGGCGGACAGAGCTTGGGCGATGCCGTGCCTTTGCAGCTGATCATCGACACACAGCCACCTGCGGTGCCAACCCTTGAGATGCCTGTGGCGCATGCCGATGGAGCGATCAACCTGGCCGAGGCACAGGCTGGTGTGCTGCTGCAAGGTCGTGCTGAAGCGGGCAGTACCGTGCGTCTTCAATGGCGTGCACAAACCAGTGCGTTTGCCACAGTCACCGCAGATGCCAGCGGGCATTGGCAATACACCGCCTCGTTGGCCGATCTGGGGGGGCGTCACAATGATGACTGGATGCTGCAGGTCAGCAGCAATGACCAGGCGGGCAACCCGGCGAGTCAAGTGCTGGGCCAGGCTTTGCGTATCCAGACTTTGCCGCCTTCGGGTCCTACCGCTGTTTTGCAAGACACTTCACACACGGGTTGGAGCGAGGTCGCCACTTCAGACACCACACCGGGCTTCTTGGGCACTGGCCCTGCCAACGGCAAAGTCGTTTGGTACCTGGACCGCAATGGTGACGGCCTGACCGACAGCAGGGAGTGGTTGGCAGAGGCGAGCGTCGATTCGTCCGGCGCTTACAGCCTGAGTCTGCCTGCTTTGGCTGCAGGGCAGACCCATGCTTTGTTGGCTGTTGCTGTGGACCGGTTTGGCAACACATCTGAAACCAGCAAGTCTTTCCCACTCACGGTGGACACCAGCGTGCCTGCGCTGCCAACGCTGGATGCCGTGACAGGAGACAACCGCATCAGTTACGTTGAATACGTGCAAGGCGTGGTGATCGCGGGCACAGGTGAGCCGGGCGTGAAGGTGCAGGTGCAGCGCCAACAAGGCCTCGTGACACGGGTCAATGAGGTGGTGGTGGGCAGTGATGGTCGCTGGACCTTGACGGTGGCCAGCAACGACTGGCCCGACATGACCCATGGCAATGTGGATGTGCAGGTGCGTCAAATTGATCCGGCGGGCAACACATCTTCCTGGACGCCTGTCCTGCAGGTGCCCGTCCGTCTTGCGGCGGTTGCCGGTGTGACGAGTTTGAATTTGCTGGCAGCGGATGACACGGGTGTGAACTCTGCAGACGGGTTGACTTCGAATACAGCCCCCACCATCACGGGCATGGCCGCCCCCAACGCCACGGTGCGTCTGGTGGTGGACAGCAACGGCGATGGTGCCCTCAGCGCGAGCGAAGCACAACATGTGCTGGCCGAGGTGATGGCCGATGCCAGTGGGCGGTTCAGCTGGAATGCCTGGTCGTCGACCCTGGCGCAGGGTACTGACTTGAAAATCTTGGCCTTGGGTTGGGACACGACCACGGGCTCTTGGTCAAACGCAGACCCGGTCACGGGCTTGCCGGTCAATGCGCCCCAAGCCTCGGCCTTGCACCTGCGGGTGGACACACTGGCTCCCTTGAGCCCGGTGATCGACACGGTGGCGGGGGATGACCTCGTGACTGTTGCCGAGATGATCGGTGGTGTGCGCTTCAGTGGTACCGCTGAAGCCGGTGCACAGGTCACGGTGCGTTGGCTCAGTGCACAAGGGCAACCTTTGGGCCTCGATGCACAGACGGTGACGGCCGATGCGGTGACCGGTGTTTGGTCCACCTCTTTGGACCAGGCGACGCTGTTCACGTTGGGTGCATTGGTCAAGCTTGAGGTCAGGGTCACAGATGCCGCTGGCAACACGGGCAGCGGCAGCGTGGCCACCCATGATTTTGCAATTGACACGACTTTGCCGGCAGCACCCTCGGTGCTTCAGATTTCTTCTGACACCGGCACCAGCACCAGCGATGGCCTGACGAATGCGTCTTTGCAAGTCATCAGTGGTATGGCTCTGGCGGGCTCGACGGTGACGGTTTTCAACGACTTGGATCAAGATGGTGTTCTCGGTGCGGGAGAATCGCTGGCCGTGGTGACGGCTGACATGACGACAGGGGCGTTTCAGACCAGCCCGCTCACGTTTGCCGACGGCACTTACCGCTTGCGCGCGATTGCGACGGCTGGCAGTGTCAGCAGCGTTGCCAACCAGGCCAAAGTCATCACGGTGGACTCACAGGCTCCAGGGGTTTCGATGACGGATGTGGCGGGAGAAGCCATGACTTCGGCAGCGTTTCCGGGGGCGATCAACGCAGCCAAACTCACAACGGGTACCACTTTCGGCGGTGACGCTGAAAACGGTTTGCAGGTGACGTTGTCATTCAAAAACGCTAGCAATCAGACACTCAGCCACAACGGGCAGCCCCTGACTTACACGACAGCGGCCACCAGTGGCACTTGGCAGATCAGCTTGACACCTGCCCAGTTGAGCGAATTGGCCGCTACCGGGCAAGGCGTGATCACGGCGGTGGTCACCCAGACCGATGGGGCGGGCAACACCGGCTCGGCCACGCGAAACCTGACGATGGACACGGTGCGCCCCGAAGGGGTGTGCAGCCAGCAGACAAATGTGTTGGCACTGCAAGCCAACGGTGAGTTGGGTGGCGGGCTTATTTGGTCTGAGGTGGTGGATGGCGTGTTGCTGCCAGTTGCCTTGCCGGATAACCTGGGCGCTGGCGGACGCCTGACCCTCAAGTGGGGCAATCAGACGGTCGAGCACACCGTCACCAGCACCGAACTCGCCCAAGGCTATGCCGAGGTGTCCGTGCCATCGGCTACGTTGTTGGCGATGGGCAGTGGCGTGGTGCCCGTCAAAGTGAGTTTCACGGACGCCGTGGGCAACGTCTCTGCGGTTGATTTACCGGTCACGGCCGATACCTTGGCGGCTTCGGCGGTGACGGTGGACCTGAGCGGCAGGCCGCCTGCCGTGAAGCTCGACGCCGGCAGCTACCACCGCTTGATCTCAGGTGTCCATTACAGCAACCAGGTGCAGGGGGTGACGGTGTGGCTTTCGGGTGAGGCCGGGGCTGTGGTGTCTGTCAAGGAAGGCGGCAACACATTGACCAGTGTGATGCTGGACAGCTATGGCATGGGCTCAGCGGTCTTGCAACTCACCCCGGCCTTGCACACCTTGCAGGTTCAGGGCTCGGGTCCGGGCACCACAGAGCTCAAGGTCATGGTCGACAACATTCGTCCTGGCGTGCCTGTGCTCGACCCTTTGGTGGATACTTTGATCAATGCGACCGAACGCAATGGCGCCGTCGTGATCACGGGGACGTGTGATGATCGCGCTGAAGTCAATTATTGGCTCTACAACACCGTGACCGGTGTGGTGAGCGATACGGGCACGACCCGGACTTCAGGTACGAGCTGGTCTGCCTATATTTCGCTTGAGCAATGGTTCCAGGTGGGTGATGGCACGCTCAAGCTGTACGTCACTCAGACCGATTGGGCAGGCAACACCAGCGACCCGATTGAAGCCCTTTTGACGCTCGATTCGGCGGTTCTGAGCCCAGTAGTGAACACGGTGACCGGGGACGACAAAATCAATGCCGCCGAGGCTTTGGCCGGGGTGGCGCTCAGTGGGGCCGGTGAACCGCGGGCAGAAGTCAGGTTGTCTTTGCAGGGCACGGCGGGCACGCTGAACAAAAGCGTGATGACCGATGCCAATACCGGGCTGTGGACCCTGTCGGTCTCGCAGGCCGAGTGGACTGCGCTGGGTGAAGGCAGCATTCGGCTGACGGCCAGTCAGACCGATGTTGCGGGTAATGTGTCGGCCAACACGGTTCGCACGATCACGCTTGACACGGCAGCGCGCAACCTGTCTGTGGACAGATTCACAGGCGACAACCATCTGAATCTGGCCGAAACCTCTTTGGATCAGTCATTGAGCGGGCAGGGCGAAGCTGGTGCCATGGTCCAGGTTCATCTGGGCAACCTCAACAAGACAGCCACGGTGGGCAGCAATGGCCGCTGGATCACGTCTTTCACGGGTCAAGAGCTGAGCGGCCTGGTGGCCAGCCAGACGCTCACCGTGACTGAAACCGATCTGGCCGGCAACAGCGATGTGCGTGTTAGCACTGTGACCGTGAATGACGCGCCTTTAAGCGGCAGCGCCTCACTGACCACGTCGGGTAACATCAACTGGGCTACCCAGGCCAATGCATTCACCTTGCGCGGCACAGGTCCCATGGGTACCAGCGTGTCTTTGCATCTGGTCGGTGCGCGTGGTGCGGTCGATTTGGGGCCTGCGGTTGTGGATGGCAATGGCGCTTGGACCATCAGCCTGACCAGCAGCCAGATGCGCACGGTGTTGGGCGCGGGGGCTGTGGTCGCCCAGTTGTGGGCAGTCAACGCCTCGGGCGTGCAGTCGACCGCGTTGGCGTCTTCCCAGTTCACGCTGGAGTCTGAGATTCCCAGCCCCACACTGTCTGTGGTTGCCGAAGACGGCGTCATCAACCTGGCCGAAAAGCAAGCCGGTGTGGCCATTGAGGGCACGGGCGTGGCCAACAACACCATCGAGGTCACGCTGACCCGTGGCGCAGCCACGGTAACGCACACCACCCCAGTGGCGGCCAATGGCACCTGGCGCTTGCCTTTGGTGGCCAGCGACTACAGCACACTGGGCGATGGCGTGGTCCAGCTTTCGGTGGTGCAAAAAGCCAACGGCCTGAGCTCGGTGGCCGTTACCACCAGCCTGACGGTGGACGTCACACCCCCTTCGGTGCCGCATGCCGATTCCGAGGCGCTGGCACAAAGCACCAACGCCGCATCGGAGCTGGCCAGCGGTGTCACGGCAGCAGAAGCTGCGGATGGCGTAGCCGTGGTGCTGCCATTGGCGGCCAATGCGGCTGTGGGTGACCTGGTCGAAGTTTTTTGGGGGAGCAGCACAACGCCTGCAGCGTCGTATGTCGTGCGTGCATCAGACATCGCTTCTGGCAACGCTAAGACGCTGTCGGTGACCATTGCGGGTGATGAAATCGCCTTGCGTGGCTCATACCCCAATGGCGATCTGGCCATCACCTACCGCATCACCGATGCGGCAGGCAATGCCGATGTGGTGCGCACGGCGGTTTCGGGCGTGACGGTCACGGCCCCGCCACAGGCACCTCAGTTCAATGCGGTGATGACCGACGGTTACATCAACTGGCAGGAATACAACCAGCCCATGACCCTGACCGGGCAGGTTACAGGCAGCGGCACGATGAGTTTGCGCCTGACCGGCAGCAACGGCGCGGTGTTGAACCTTTCACCGATCATCAACGCGGGTAGCTGGACGCAGACCTTGTCGCAGGCCCAGCTGAACAGTCTGGGGGAAGGCACGGTGTCCATGCAAGCCAGCCAGGTGGTGGCGGGCGTGACATCGCCCATCGCAACGGGCAGCTTTGTGTTTGACAAAACCTTGCCCGACATGGCGTCTGCGGCCCATGTGCAGTCTGCGCTCGAAATGAACGCAGACACCGAGCTGGCCGGTGGCCTGCTGGCCACCAGCAGCAACAACAACCTGACCGAAGCCTACGATGGCACGGTCCTGAATGTACCGCTGGCCGCCGATGCCGCCGCGGGCGACAGCCTGCATGTGTTCTGGAATGCATTGTCCGGGGCAGGCGGCATTCAGGTGGACATCACGTTGACGGCCTCCGACGTGCTGCGCGGCTATGCCGCCGTGACCATTTCAGAAGCCGTGATCACCCAGGCAGGCGACAACGCCAACCTGCGCGTGGAAGCCCAGAGTGTGGACAAGGCCGGCAATGCCGGTGCGCATTATGAAGTCTGGACCGGGCCGGTGGATGCTGTGCCCGATCGCCCTGCGCTGAATGCGGTAGCGACGAACAACATCATCAACATCAGCGAGATGGCCGGTGCCATCACGGTCTCTGGCACTGCCCAAGCAGACCGCAGTGTGCAGGTGCAGTTGCTCAAGGGCAGCAGTCTGGTTGCCCATACGGTGACGACAGACTCTGGCGGTATCTGGTCCTGGACCTTGTCGGCCTTTGAAAAGACGGCGCTGCTGGCTTTTGGGCAGGGCGAATTCGAAGCCCGCGCGCGGCAAGTGGATGTGGCCACGATTCCGGGCATGCCCGGTAACCCGTCTCAATGGGAATCTGCCAAGGTGACCATTGACACGGTGGCCCCCAACCCGCCGACCGTGGCGGACATCACCTCAGACAACCGCATCAGCGCCAACGAAGAAGCCGCTGGTGTGCGCATCACGGGCACTGGCGAAGCCGGTGCTACCGTCCATTTGAGTGTCATGAACGGCAGCAGTCTCTTGTTGGCGCGCTCGGGCATCACGGTCAACTCATCCGGGGTATGGGAGACGGTGCTCAGCGGTGCCGATTTTGCAACTTGGCCGAACAACACAGGGTCTGCGGGCGTTCAACTGAGCCTGCAGCTCAGCCAGTCGGATGTGGCTGAAAACACCTCGACCCCAGTGCTCAAGACTTTCCTGTATTCGGACGATGTGGTCGTGCCTCCGACGGCGCTGGCTGTGCAGGATGTGGCCGATGGCTACTTCAACGCAGCGGATGCGGTGGCGGGTCTGCACATCAGCGGGCAGGGCACCACGGGCAGTTATGTGCGTGTGCGCATCACGGTGGGCGATGTCGTGACCGATTTGCCTGTGGTGCAGGTGGTGGGCGGGGCATGGTCGGTCCCTGTGACCGGGGCTGCCCTGACCGCGTTGGGGCAGGGCACCGCCACGGTTCAGGCTGTGCAGCGCAACAGCAGCGCGGTGGATGCGGACGAATCGACAGCAGTCACCTATGCCATGCCGTTTGTGATCGACACCGTGTTGCCTGCGATGCAAAGCGCAACCGTGTCGGTGTTGGATGGTACTGACCTGAGCACGGTCAAAGCGCATGCCAAAGCAGACGATGTGTTGCTCATCAAGGTGCGTTTGAGCGAAAACGTGACCTTGACGCCGGGCAGCACGGACCCCTCTGTGGATCTGGGACTTTCAGGCCATGCGGTGTACGACGCCACGCGTTCGACCGCACTGGGCGGCAACTGGCTGGTCTTCAAGTACACGGTCGCCAACAATGACAACGCCCTTGAAGGGCTGGTGGGTGCCGCAGGACTGACCGTTGATTGGCACGGGGCTGTGTTGAGTGATGCTGCGGGCAATGCCTTGGCAGGTGTCAGTATCACCCCTCAAGCCCATGGCATTCGGGTTGACACCAACGTACCCGCCATGCCGGTGGTGCAGGGTCTGGTGGCTGCGGTGGGTGAAAGCGCAGCCGCCGATGCCGCAGGTTCTTTGGGCGGCAGCACCATCAACGTGGCCGAACTGAACGCGGGCAAGGCCCTGGTTCGGGTGAACCTGGGCGCGAACACTTTGGTCAACGATACCTTGAAACTCGACCTGACCTGGAGCGGTGGCTCCCTAGCCACGGTGCAAAAAACGCTGCTGGCGGCGGACATCGCCAATGGCTATGCGCTGGTCAGTTGGCCTGTTCAGGCACTCACCGGTCAGGAGTTGACCGACCTCAAGGCCAAAGCCCAGGTGGTTGATGTGGCAGGCAACGCCTCGGACTGGACGGCCCAGACCTCGGGCTGGACACTGGACACCCGTGCACCCTCGATGCCGGTCATTGCTGACATTGCCACCGACAACAAAATGTCGGCTCAGGAGCGCGCGGCGCTGCAAGACATTGCCATTTCAAGCCTTGAAGCCGGAGCCACGGTGCAGGCCTGGATCGAAGGCATTGATGCGGGGACTTTGCAAACGGTTCAGCGAACGGTGTCGGTTTCGGTGGCAGGAACTCTGGGCACGGTGACTTCGGCATCGCAGGCCACGGCCCTGGCCGGTCTCGCCGACGGCAGCTGGACACTGAATGTGCGCCAGACTGACGCAGCGGGCAACACCAGCACTACCGCCAGTAAGACCGTGGCGCTGGACACTAATGTGCCCGGCAACCCAACATTGGCCGTGGCTGCGGCGACCGACGCCTGGGTGAACATTGCCGAAACCAGCGCAGGCCTCACGGTGGTGGTTGACCTGCGCGGCACCCGCACCCGTCTCGGTGATGAATTGGTCTTTACCTGGGGTACACACACGCACACCCACGTGCTGTCAGCGGGTCAGCCCGACACCTTGCTGTCGCTGGTGTTGCCGGCCAGCTTCGTGAGCCAGGCCAACAATGGCCCGGCTGCCGGTGAAAGCTTTGACCTGGCGGTCCGCATTGTGGACACCGGGGGCAACGCTTCGGCGACCAGTGGCTTGACCGGTAAGACGCTGGACACCTTGGTCGCGGCGCCCCTTATCACCTCGGCGTCGCTGGACACGGTCACCGCACTGGAAGCCAAAAGCAACGGGCTGTTTGAGGGCACAGGTGCCGAAGCCGGTGCCACTGTGGTGGTGGTGCTCACCAGTTCCACCACGGGCCAGGTGCGCCGCATGAGCACTCTGGCGGCCAACGA
>JACCDU010692550.1_pt1 | contig 15882 bp, 15 predicted proteins | sample 7446081 | NCBI WGS metagenome assembly JACCDU01 (sample SAMN15323447, study PRJNA562643) | freshwater metagenome | isolation source: river surface water | place: USA:Blue River Watershed | collected 2017-08-17
ACGTACTTCTGCAGGATGGTCCAGTCGGCGCGCTCGACGAGCGTGCTGAAACGGGTGCCGATCTCGTTCTGGCCGGCGCCTGCCACTTCGTGGTGGAACACTTCGACCGGGATGCCCAGGGATTCCAGGATCAGGGACATCTCGGCGCGCATGTCCTGCGTGCTGTCGACCGGGGGCACGGGGAAGTAGCCGCCCTTGACGGTGGGACGGTGGCCCTTGTTGCCGCCTTCGATCTTGGCGCCGGTGTTCCAGGGGGCCTCGTACTCCTCGATCTCGTAGAAGGTGTTCTGCGGGTCGGTGCTCCAGCGGATGCCGTCGAAGATGAAGAACTCGGGCTCCGGTCCGAAGTAGGCGGTGTCGCCCAGGCCGGAGGACTTCAGGTAGGCCTCGGCGCGCTTGGCGATGGAGCGGGGGTCGCGGTCATAGGCCTTGCCGTCGCTGGGCTCGATGACGTCGCAGGTCAGGATGAGGGTGGTCTCTTCGAAGAAGGGATCGATGTTGGCGGACTTGGGGTCCGGCACCAGCAGCATGTCGGAGGCTTCGATACCTTTCCAGCCGGCGATGGAAGAACCGTCGAACGCATGGCCGGAGGTGAACTTGTCTTCGTCGAAGTGCGACACGGGCACGGTGGTGTGCTGCTGCTTGCCGCGGGTATCGGTGAAGCGGAAGTCAACGAACTTGACCTCGTTGTCCTTCACCATCTTCATCACGTCGGCGACGGTCTTGGCTGCCATCAGGTTCTCCTGGTTTCGATGGTTGTTGATCAATGACGGGGAGTTATTGCAGGTTCCATGCCACGGCAGGCGCGATGCTGGTGCACGACAGGGGCCGCAAAAACGTCGATTGTCGCTGAAGTTGAGCTGACTTCCCGCCCATCCGGGCCTGATTCTGCGGCAATTGGCACCGCCTTTGCACCACGATGGTGCACTCTGCATAGCACCTTGATGGTGCAACACTCGCGACGCACCACCTTGGTGCTTACTGACCCCGCACCAATTCCGGGCCGAGCCGGACCCCGAAGCCGGCCAGCCCCTGCAGCAGCTGGGCGTAGGCCGACTCGACGGCGGCCGGCTCGCCCTTGACGCCCAGGTCGATGTGGCGGCCCCACTGGGGGTGGTCCACGCTGGGCAGGCTGAACACCTTGATCGCGGGGTGGTCGCGCTCGACCTGCTCCATCAGGGGCGTGAGCGTCGCCTCGATCCCGCCAAAGACGATGACCGACTTCTCCACGTAGGCTTCGGCGCGGAAGCGATCCTGGTAGTAAGTCTCCAGCACCCACTCCATCATCGGCCAGGCCATCACCGGGAAGCCCGGCACGAAGTGCACGTCGGCCACGCTGAAGCCGGCGATCTTGTTGTACGGGTTGGGGATGATGCGCGCGCCCTGGGGGAACACGGCCATGTTCAGGCGGTGCACGTTGTCCGGCCGGTCGGGCTCGTAGGGCACGCCCTGCTCGCGGGCTACGTCCTGCATGCGCTCGCGGATGAAGTCGGCCGCCTGCGGGTGCAGCGCCAGCTCCACGCCCAGGGCCCGGGCGGCGCACTGGCGGGTGTGGTCGTCCGGCGTGGCGCCGATTCCCCCGCAGGAGAACACCGGCAGGCCGCTGTCGAAGGCGCGGCGCAGCGTCGCCGTGATCCGCTCGGGGCTGTCGCCCACGTACTCGGCCCAGGCCAGTTGCAGCCCGCGTGCGGACAGCAGCTCGATGGCCTTGGGCAGGTGCTTGTCGGCGCGCTTGCCGGACAGGATCTCGTCACCGACGATGACGAGGCCGAATTCGTTGGAAGGTGCAGTGGTCATTCGAGAAGTCCGGTTCACGCCCGCCATCATGCCTTGCCGGCCAGCCGCCTGAGCCCCAGCCACTGCTGCGACCAGAAGCCCCGGCCATAGTCGCGCCCCTGCTCCACCTGGTCGCGGACGCCGGTCGGGTCGTAGCGCAACTCGAAATTCGCGGTGCCGAACAGCATGTCCCACCAGGGCAGCAGCACACCGAAGTTGCAGCCGCCCAGCGCGCCCGTCTGCGGCATCTCGTGGCCGATGCCGATGCAGTGGTGGCGGCGGTGGAAACGCGGGCTCACCCACAGCCGCTCGCCGACGCGCCCGAACCACAGGCGCAGGTTGGCATGCTGCAGGCTCTCGCTCAATTGGGTGATGGCGACCAGGGCCACGAACTGCCCCGGCGCCACCCCGATCAGCTGCGCCACCACCACGAACACGCTGTCGCGGATCACGTCGTCGAGCAGGTGGTTGCGGTTGTCGCTCCACATCGTCATCTGGCGCTGGGAATGGTGCAGCGCGTGCAGCTTCCACCACCAGTTCCACTGGTGCTGGCCGCGGTGAATCCAGTAATCCACGAAGTCGAACACCAGCAGGTAAATCAGCAGGCTCACCCAGCCGATGTCGGTCACGCCCGGCCACAGCTGGTCGAGGTGGAAGGTGCCCCAGCCGGCCACCCGCAACTGCCCGAAGGCCTCGTCGAACAGCGGCTGCAGGGTGAAGAACAGCGCCACCCGGAACAGGCCCAGGCGGTGGACCAGGGTGTAGACGATGTCCGTGCGGATGGCGCGCCGGTCGGTCACGGGTTCGGCCGGCCGCCAGCGCTGGAGCGGGCCGATCACGGCCACCAGCACCGCCACCTGCAGCAACCCCACCAGCAGCCAGCCGCTGGCGGTGTAGCCGTCCGGCAGCAGGTTGCCCAGACCCAGGGCGAACATCAACGGTTCGATCACGGCCTCGAACAGAGCTTCCTGCCCGTCGGAAAAAAGGGTCTCCATCCAGTCCATCGTGTTCAGCGTGCCTTGATCCAGGCCGGGTAGTCGGGGTGCTCGCGCAGGGTGCGAAAGCAAAAGCCGCGGGCCTTCAGCCCTGTCACCAGCGGCTCCAGTACCGCCGGCGCCCAGGGGTCGCGGCGCGACCAGATGCCCAGGTGGGCCACCAGGATATCGCCACGGCGAATGCCCTTGAGCGCCTTGTCCAGCAAGACCGCGTTCGGAAAGGCCTCACTGGGCAATTCGTCACCCAGGAAGCCCGCCGGCGACCAGCCCACATGCGCGTAGCCGCAGGCGCGCGCGGCCGCCAGCAGCTGGGGCGAGGTCTTCCCGCCCGGGGCGCGGAACAGAGGCAGCGGCGGGCGCCCCGTCAGCTGCGCCAGCCGGCGTTCGGCGCGGCCGATCTCCTCGCAGTACTGGGCGGCGGTCCACTCGCGGTTGACGTCCTTGTCCGGCCCGGCCGAGGCACGCACCCGGAAGCGGGGCGGCTGCCCCGGCAGGTCGCCGCGCCAGTACACGTGGTCGAAGGTGTGGGAGGCGAATTCGTGGCCCTCGGCGGCACGAGCCTTCCACCAGCCGGCCCAGTGTTCGCCCAGGCTGCCATCGCCCGCCTGGGTGGCCTCGTGGGCGGCAAAGAAGGTCACCCGCACCTGGTGGCGGGCCAGCACCTCGGCGATGAGGGGGGCCACGCCCATGTGGCCCGTATCGAAGGTGAGGTAGACCGGCTGGTCGCAGCGTGCCGGCGCCGGCGCCTGCGCGCCTGCGAGGGCGGGAGCGCCTGCCACGGCCAGGCCCAGGGCCAGCCCGCGGCAGGCCCTGGCGACCCGGCCGTCCCGGCCAGCAGGCCGATCAGCGGCTCGCGTGGTCCAGCGTCCAGACGCCATGGGGCGACTTGCCAACGGGCACCTGGCGGACGATCTGGCGGGTGCTGGTGTCCAGCACGGTCAGCTTCCTGGCCCAGCGCGAGCTCACGAGGAGCGTCTTGCCGTCGGCCAGCACGTCCATGCAATCCGGCCCGCCCGGCACCTTGTAGGTATCCACCACCTCCAGGGTCTGCAGGTCGATCTTGCTGATGGTGTCGGCCACGCGGTTGCTGGCGAACACGTGGCGCTTGTCACCCGCCGCGCGGAAGGCGTGGGCGCCCTGCCCCGTCTTGATCCGCTTGGTGACCCGGGGCTCCTTGCCGCCCACGTCCCACACTTCCACGTGATCGGCGCCGGTCATGCCCACCAGCAGGGTCTTGTCGTCGGGCAGGCCGTAGATGTCGGCCGGCAGCGAGCCGGTCTTCGCGCGCCACTTGACGGCCTGGGTCGCCAGGTCGATCGCGACCAGTTCGTCGCTGTCCTGCATGGTCGAATACACCGTGGTGCTCTTGCTGTCGATCCACAGGTGGCTGGGCGTCTTGGCCGTGGCAATGCGCTTGGCCAGCTGCATGTCCTTGCCGTCCCAGCGGTAGATGTCCACGTGGTTCAGGCGGTTGGCCGCCGTGACGAACCACTTCATGTCCGGCGAGAAGCGCAGGTGGTAGGGGTCGAGGATGCCGAGCACCGTGCGCTGGACCTGCGCGGTGCGCGGGTCGATGAAGGTCAGCGAATCGGCCAGCGCATTGGCCACGATCACGGACTTCTCGTCGGGGGTGAGGTACAGGTGGTGCGGCTCCTTGCCCGTGGGCAGGCGCGAGACCTCCTTCCACGTCGAGGGATCGATCACGCTCACGCTGGCGTCCAGCGAATTGAGAACGAAGATCGGCCGGGCCTGGGGCTTGGCCGCAGCGGTGGCGGGCGCCTGGGGAACGGCTTGTACGGCAGGCGAGGCGGCGGGCTGTGCCACGGCGGCACCAGCCATCAAGGCCAGGCCCTGGGCCGCGGCGAAGAGACGCAGGAAACGGATCACGAACGGACTTTCTCGGGGAGCTTCCGCTAGTGTAGCGTCGCCCTCCCGGGCCCCACGGGCTCGCCGCGCCCGCACGGGCGCAGGATATCAGCCCTTGGCCTGGATGCGGGCCAGGTCGTCGGCGCCCAGCCAGCGCCACTGCCCGGGCGCCAGGTCGTCCGGCAGCGCCAGCCCGCCGATGCGCGAGCGGTGCAGCGTCTCCACCCGGTTGCCCACCGCGGCCAGCATGCGCTTGACCTGGTGGTACTTGCCTTCCGTCAAGGTCAACCGCAGGGCACGCTCTCCAGTGGCCTCGCACGCGGCGGCGCGCACGGGCTTGGGATCGTCCTCCAGCACCACGCCTTCCAGCAGGCGCTGCACCTGCCGGTCGTCGACCGGGTGCTTGGTACCCACCTCGTACACCTTGGGGACATGCCGCCTGGGTGAACCCATGCGGTGGATGAACTGGCCGTCGTCGGTGAGCAGCAGCAGGCCGGTCGTGTCCTGGTCCAGCCGGCCGATCGCCTGCACGCCCTGCACCGCGCCCTTGTTCGGGCGCTGACGCAGCGGTGCGGGCAGCAGGGTGTAGATGCTGGGCCAGGCCGAGGGCTTTTGCGAACACTCGGTGCCGGCGGGCTTGTGCAGCATCAGGTAGGCCTTGGCGTGGTAGGCCCAGGGCACGCCCTGCACGGTGAAGGCCAGGCCCTCGGGCTCGAAATCCGCCTGCGAGTCATCGCAGGGCTGCCCGTTCACGGTCACGAAGCCTTGCTGCACCAGCCCCGCGCACACGCGGCGCGTGCCGAAGCCCTGGGAAAAAAGGATGTCCTGGAGTTGCATGGAGGCGCCAATGGTACGCGCCCCGCGGGCCGGGCCGCTTCAGTCCCGCCGGTGGACCTCGATCGTCGAGTGCACCACCTCCTCGTGCACCGCCAGCCGCTGGCGCACCTTGGCGGCGGTCAGGTGCGGGTCGCGCGTCACCACGGTCAAGGCACAGGCAAAGGCCAGGCGGCCGACGCGCCACACGTGCAGGTCGGTCACGCGGGTCAGGCCGTCCGTGCCCTGCGCGGCCTCCCGGATTTCCTCCACCACCGGGTGGTCCATCTCGCGATCGAGCAGCACCCGCGCGGTCTCGGCCACCAGCCCCTTGGCCCACACCGCCACCACCACGGCCCCCACCAGCCCCATCACCGGGTCCAGCCAGCCCCAGCCCCACAGCCAGCCCCCGAGCAGGGCCACGATCGCCAGCACCGAGGTAGCGGCGTCGGTCACGACGTGCAGGTAGGCGGACTTGAGGTTCAGGTCATGGTGGTCGGGCGCCTGGTGGCCGTGGTGGCCATGGCCGTGGGAATGCCCATGGGAATGCCCGTGTCCCCCGTGGTGCACCCGGCCCAGGATCACCGCGCACACCACGTTCACCCCCAAGCCCAGCACGGCCACCACCACCGCCTCGCGGTAGTGGATCGGCTGGGGCGACAGCAGCCGCTCCACCGAGCCCACCGCCATCAGGAGGGCCACGCCGACGAGGAAGACGGCGCTGGCGAAGCCCGCCAGCACCTCGATCTTCCAGGTGCCGAAGGCGAACCGGGGGTCGCTGGCGTAGCGGCGCGACAGGGCGTAGGCCGCGGCCGACAGGCCGATCGCCACCACGTGCGAGCTCATGTGCCAGCCATCGGCCAGCAGCGCCATCGAGTTGAACCACCAGCCAGCGCCCACCTCGATCACCATCATCACTGCGGTGATCCAGGCCACCCGGCGGGTGCCACGTTCGGCGGCGTCGCTGCCGGTGTCGAAGGCGTGGTCGTGCGCGTGGACGTGGGTCAGGTCGTCTGGGTCAGGCATACCGACGATGGTAAGGCGATCCGGTACCGGCCTTTCCCCTCGGTCTTGGCACGGTACATGGCTGCATCGGCCTCGGCGAACAGGGTCGCCGGGTCGACCGACCGCCCGCGGCCGGCCGTGGCGATACCGATCGAGCAGCCCACGCGGACGGCATGGCCATTGGCCAGGGCCAGCCGGGCGGAAACCTGCGCCACGATATTCCCGGCCACCCGGGTGGCCGCATCCAGGTCGGGCAGGCCCGGCAGCAGCACCACGAACTCGTCGCCGCCCAGGCGAGCCACCACGTCCGCCTGGCGGACGTTGGCGCGGATGCGCCGCCCCACCTCGACCAGCACCTCGTCGCCCGCGCGGTGGCCGTGCCGGTCGTTGATCGACTTGAAGCCGTCCAGGTCGATGAACAGCAACGCCAGCAGGCCCGGCGCGTGGGGCAGCAGGGCCAGGGCGTGCAGCAGCTCATGGTCCAGGCCCTGGCGGTTCCACAGGCCCGTCAGGGCGTCGACCCGGGCCAGCCTCTCGGCCTGGTCCTGGCGGCGCTTGAACTCGCTCATGTCCATCAGGAAGCCGATGTCCACGGCCAGCCCATGCTCGGCCACCCGCACCAGCGACAGCCGCAGCGGCAGCTCGGTGCCGTCCGCCCGGGTGGCCTGGACGTCCAGGGACCGGGTGGTGATGTCCGCCGGCCCATCATCCACCGGGCGGGCCGTGCCGCCCGGGTCGGGCCATTGCGGCAACAGGGTGCGGATGTCCCGGCCCAGGAGGGCGTCCGCCTTCAGGTCGAACATCCACTCGAACGAGGGGTTGACCGACAGCACCATGCCACGGGCGTCGGTGGTGATGATGCCGTCCAGGGCGTGGTGGAATACCGTTCGCAGCTCCCGCTCGCGCAGGCGCAGTTGATCGACCGTATTGCGCAGCCGCAGCAGCATGACGCCGGCAGCCACGAGCCCCAGCATGCCGAACACGCCCATGGCGACGATCCAGGTCAGTACCCAACGGCCCTCGGCGGGCGCCGGCATCGCGGTCTGCGCCTCGCCAACGAACCGGGCCGAGGCCATCCCGACGTAATGCATGGCCGTGATCGCCGCTCCCATGCCCAGCCCGCCCACCACATGGCGCCAGCGGGCCCACGGGGCGCGCAGGCGGGCCACACGTTCGCGCACCCACAGGGCCAGCATCGCCAGCGCCACCGCGCCGACGATGGACAGGGCGAACAGACGAGGCTCGAACCGCAGCGCGGGCGCCATCTCCATGGCCATCATCCCGCTGTAGTGCATCACGCCGATGCCCAGCCCCACGGCAGCGCCGCCCTTGAGCAGGTGCAGGCCCGAGGGGCTCGGCCGTTCGAGTTCGTGCAGGGCCACGGCCGCCGCCAGCATCGCGGGCGCGCTGGACAGGACGGTCAGGCCGGGGGAGTAACGGACCGCGGCGCACAGCTCGAAGGCCATCATGCCGATGAAATGCATGCCCCAGATCGCGCTGCCAAGGGCCAGGGTCCCCGCGCCCGTCACCACCCAGCGTTGGGGGCGGGAGTCCATCCGCCGGCGCACGGCCACGATGTACAGCGCCACCGTCGAGGCGCTGGCCGCCATCAGGTAGGACAGCGCGGCCAGGGGCCATCGCAACTGGCCCTGGACGGTCGGTACCCCGCCGTCCATGAAGAACCATCCCTGGAAGACCGAATCAATCGCTGCAAAATCCACGTATTGCCTGGATGACGAGCCGGAAGGCTCCCTCTCTTGAATGGAATCGAGTCTACATGGACCATCGTGCAACCGCGCCCACTACCAAAGTTGCAGGGCCACAGGGTGAGGGCGCCTCGGCGCCACCGGCGCAGGCCCGCCTGCGCGGGGTGGGCATCGACGCGGGTGGCACCCGCCTCTTCGACGGCGTGACGGCCGACATCCCCGCCGGCCTGACCCTGGTGCGCGGCGGCGACGGCCGTGGCAAGACCACGCTGCTGCGCCTGCTTGCGGGCGGGGTGGCTCCCGACCGCGGTCGGGTCGAGCGCCTCGCGCCCTTCACCTTCTGGGTCGATCCGCGCTCGGCCGGCGCGGACGATGCCACCCCTGCGCGCCAGTGGCTGGCAGCGCAGCGCGCGCACTTCCCGGATTGGCGGGAGGACGTGGCGACCCGCCTGTGCGAGGCTTTCGCGCTGGACGAGCACCTGGACAAGGGCCTGTCCATGCTGTCCGCCGGCACACGCCGCAAGGTGGGCCTGGCGGCCGCCTTTGCCAGCGGCGCCGCGCTGACGCTGCTGGACACGCCGCTGGCCGCGCTGGACGCGCGCAGCCGCGAGGTCGTCGCCCAGCTGCTGGACGAAGCGGCAGGCTCCCCGCAGCGCGCCTACGTCGTGGCGGACTACGAGTTGCCGGACGGCATCGCCGAAGGCCGGCTCGCGGCGCTGATCGACCTGGGCGACTGAGCGCGACCGGCCCCGGGTGCGCCGGGCTTCACCGGCGTCAATCCATCTTGCGGTACAGGGTCTGGCGGCTGATGCCCAGTCGGCGGGCCGCCTCGGACACATTGCCCCGGCAGTCCTGCAGGGCCTGGCGGATCGCCGCCCGGGACAGCTCGCGCAAGCTGTGCGCGCCCGGGCCTGCGCCCGGGCCCGGTGGGGGGTTCCACCCCGCCACCGGCGCGGCAGCCCCAGCGGCTGTGGCCAGCGCGATATCCGCCTGCAGGTCCTCCGGCAAATGCGCCCAGCCGATGCAGTCCTCCCCGTCATCCAGCAAGGCACAGGCCGTGCGCAGCACGCTGGCGTACTGCCGCAGGTTACCGGGCCAGCTGTAGCCGGCCAGGGCGCCCAGCACCTGCGGGTCCAGCCGCAGGTCTCGCCCGGGCGCATGCGCCTGCAGCAGGCGCTGCGTCAGGGCCGCGAAATCATCGCGTTCGCGCAAGGCCGGCAGTCGCACCGCCAGCCCGTTGATGCGCCAGTACAGGTCGGCCCGGAACTGGCCGGCGGCCACCGCCTCGCGCAGCTTGCGGTGCGTCGCGCACACCAAGGCGAAATCCACCTTCACCGCCGGGCCACCGCCCAGGGGCACGACCTCGCGCTCCTGCAGCACCCGCAGCAATCGGGCCTGCAAGGCCAGCGGCATGTCGCCGATCTCGTCGAGGAACAGCGTGCCGCCGTCGGCCTGGCGCAGGCGTCCCGAATTGCCCTCGCGCCGCGCGCCGGTGAAGGCGCCCGGCGCGTAGCCGAACAGCTCGGACTCGATCAGGTGCTCCGGGATCGCGGCGCAATTGATCGCCACGAACGGGCCCTGGCGACGGGCGCTGCTGTCATGCACCGCCCGAGCGAAGAACTCCTTGCCCACGCCGGACTCGCCTTCCACCAGCAGGGCGATGGGCTTGTCCAGGATGCGGCGCGCCTTGTCCGCCGCCGTGCGCCATCGCGCATCGCCGCTGTCCAGCGCGGCCAGGGCATCGGACGGCACGGCGGGAACCGAGGCCGAGGCCCCAGCCGCTTCCAGCGTGCGCACCGGCACGCGTAGCGGCGTGCGCGCCAGCGCCCCGCCGCTCAGGAGGACGAACACCGTCCGCCCGTCATGCAGCCGCAGGGGCATCGGCTCGTGGGGATGGCGGTGCTGCTGCGCCAGCAGCTCGTGCAGGCGCAGGTCCAGCACGCTCTCCACCTGCGCACGGCCGAAGGCCTGGGGTCCCATGCGCAGCAGGCGCAGGGCCGTCGCGTTGCCGCCGGTGATCCAGCCGTCCTCCGTCAGCACCAGCAGCCCCTCGGCCAGGGTGCCGATGCCTTCCGGCGCCGTGTGCAGCTGCATCTTCAGGTGGCGCCGCGCGCCGTCGGCGATCAGCCGGTTCTCGATCATGCGGGCGGCCATGCTGGCCAGGCCCAGGGTGTGGGCGTGGCCGCGGTGCTGGTCGCCCGAGATGTCCAACACCCCGAGCAGGTCCCCCGTCGCCGAGCGGATCGGCGCGGCGGCGCAGGTCAGGAAGCCATTGCGTTCCAGGTAATGCTCGCCGCCGTGGATCTCCACCTCGCGGCCCTCGGCCAGGGCCGTGCCGATCGCATTCGTCCCCCGGTGCTCCTCCAGCCAGGAGGCCCCGCAGGACAGGGCCACACGTTCGGCCTTGCGCTCGAACGCCGGTGTGCCCACGGTGTGGATCAGGGTGCCGCGCTGGTCGGACAGGACCACCACGCTCTCGGAATCGCGCACCAGGTCGAACAGGTGCTCCATCACCGGCCGGGAGTGCGCCAGCAGCGCATGGTTGCGGGCCAGGATCCCGCGCAGGTCGCCGCCGCAATGGTGTTCCGGCTCGAGCAGGCGCCCGGCAGGCATCAGCCCCGCGGCGGCGCTGCGCTGCCAGGAGCGCGCCAGCCGCTCGTCGATGGCCCCGGGCGGGCAGTAGCCATGCTGCAGCAGGTGCTGCCGGGCCTCGCGCAGGGCGGGCGTGTGATTGCGCATGTTGTCTCCTGCGCGGGTTCTGGGTCCCGCTGCATGGCAAGGATACGAAGAAATGCAAGGGCCGCCATCGCCGGCAGGCACCTGTCCGCCTGACTGTACCGATTTGTGACACCTGGTCCAGCGTGGATCACCCCGCCGTCCCGTCCCGGGCCGGATCGCCAGGGCCGGATCCCAATGAAATCAAGGACTTGGCGAATTCGAGGCCGTCCGTTCCGCCCTGGCACGGTGTTTGAGAAGCCTGCCTGCCCCCTCCGGGGCGATTCGTCACAACACATCCAGCAGGAGACCGCATGATTTACGCAGCCCCTGGCGCCGCCGGCGCCAAGATCGCCTACAAGCCGCAGTACGACAACTTCATCGGCGGCCGCTGGGTCGCCCCGGTCAAGGGCCAGTACTTCGACGTCATCACCCCCATCAGCGGCACCCCCTACACCCGGGCCGCCCGCTCCACCGCCGAGGACATCGAGCTGGCGCTGGACGCCGCCCATGCCGCTGCCGACAAGTGGGGCAAGACCTCGGTCACCGAGCGCGCCGGCATCCTGCTGAAGATCGCCGACCGCATCGAGGCCAACCTGGAGCTGCTGGCCTATGCCGAGACCGTGGACAACGGCAAGCCGATCCGCGAGACCCTCGCTGCCGACATCCCCCTGTCCGCCGACCACTTCCGCTACTTCGCCGGCTGCCTGCGGTCGCAGGAAGGTGCCATCTCCGACCTGGATGCGACCACCGTCGCCTACCACTTCCAGGAGCCGCTGGGCGTCGTCGGCCAGATCATCCCGTGGAACTTCCCCATCCTCATGGCGGCCTGGAAGCTGGCGCCGGCGCTGGGCGCGGGCAACTGCGTGGTCCTCAAGCCGGCGGAGTCCACCCCCATCTCCATCCTGGTCCTGGCCGAACTGATCGCCGACCTGCTGCCCCCGGGCGTGCTGAACATCGTCAACGGCTTCGGCCGCGAGGCGGGCATGCCGCTGGCCTCCTCCAAGCGCATCGCCAAGATCGCCTTCACCGGCTCCACTGCCACCGGCCGCGTCATCGCGCAGGCCGCGGCCAACAACCTGATCCCCGCCACGCTGGAACTGGGCGGCAAGTCCCCCAACATCTTCTTCGCCGACGTGGCCGACAAGGACGACAGCTTCCTCGACAAGGCCATCGAAGGCCTGGTGCTGTTCGCCTTCAACCAGGGCGAGGTCTGCACCTGCCCGTCGCGGGCCCTGATCCACGAGTCCATCTACGACAAGTTCATGGCCCGCGCCGTCGAGCGCATCAAGGCCATCAAGCACGGCAACCCGCTGGACACGGACACCATGATGGGCGCGCAGGCCTCCAAGGAGCAGCTCACCAAGATCCTGTCCTACCTGGACATCGGCCGGCAGGAAGGCGCGCAGGTCCTGGTGGGCGGCGAGCAGGCCCGCTTCAAGGGCGAGCTGGAGGGCGGCTACTACGTTCAGCCCACCGTCTTCAAGGGCCACAACAAGATGCGCATCTTCCAGGAGGAGATCTTCGGCCCCGTGCTGTCGGTCACCACCTTCAAGGACGAGGCCGAGGCCCTGGCCATCGCCAACGACACGCTGTACGGCCTGGGCGCCGGCGTGTGGAGCCGGGACGGCAACGTCGCCTACCGGATGGGACGCGCCATCAAGGCGGGCCGCGTGTGGACCAACTGCTACCACGCCTATCCCGCGCACGCGGCCTTCGGTGGCTACAAGGAATCGGGCATCGGCCGCGAGACCCACAAGCAGATGCTGGACCACTACCAGCAGACCAAGAACCTGCTCGTGAGCTACAGCGAGAACAAGCTGGGCTTCTTCTGAACGGCACCGCCGCGGCGTTGAATCCCTGAAGGCGCAGCGGGTCGACCGCTGCGCCTTTTGCCTTGGCGCCCACCGGCCCGGACATGGAGACCGACATGGAGATCCACATGCCCCCCACCCCCGTCCCCCGCGTCATCGCCACCGACCAAGCGCTGGCGTTGATCGAGCAACTGCGCGCCGAGCACGGACCGATGGTCTTCCTGCAAAGCGGCGGCTGCTGCGACAACAGCGCACCCACCTGCCTGCTTCCCCACGAGATCACGCCCGGCCCGGGCGACGTGCGCCTGGGCGAGATCGGCGGCTGCCCGTTCTACATGGCGGCTTCCCAGTATGTGCACTGGCAGCACGCGCAGCTGGTCATCGACGCTGTCGATGGTTTCAGTGGCAACCTGTCGCTGGAAGGCGGCACCGGCCGGATGTTCCTGGCGCGCTCCCGGCTGTTCGCCGACGATGAGGAGCCCGTGTAACCAGACGCGTTCCCTTCGCGGCGATCCGGCCCGATCGTGAGAAAGTGAAACAGGGCTGTGCCGCAGCGTCCCGTCGAGCTAAAAACTTCCTGTCGTGTGGAGTCCCGCAAGGGGTTCCCGACTCACAGGAGGATCTCACGATGAAACGACTGCATTGGCTGTTCATGGGCGCGGCCTTGTCCGCGCCGCTGGCGCCCTGGGTTGCGGCCCAGACGGCTCCCCCGGCACCCGCACCGGCCCCCGCGCCGGCCACGAATCCCGAAATCCAGCTGGTCAACCAGTTCAGTGCCTGGGCGGGCTCGACGGCGAATGCCACCGCGCTGGTCCAGGGCCTGCGCAGCGGCACTTCGATCACGCTGGTGGGCGCGGCCCCCGCACCCGCACCCGCACCCGCACCCGCACCCGCACCCGCACCCGCTCCGGCTCCGGCCCCCGCGCCCGCACCGGCGCCGGCCCCCGTCTCGACCACCTTCACCACGGGCACGCAGCCCATGGGGTACGGCAACATCAACATCGCCCTGTCGCTCGCCCGTGCCGAATTGGCCAGCCAGGGCATCACCCAGCCCACGGCGGTCCAGATCCAGTCGGCGCTGGTGGGCAGCGGCCTTGCCGGCAGCGCATCGTCAGGGGTGCTGTCGATGCGTGCCGCGGGCATGGGCTGGGGCCAGATTGCCAACACACTGGGCTTCAAGCTGGGCCCGGTGGTCAGCGGCAAGCAGGTCGTCACCCCGACGACGACCCCGACCGCCGCGACCCAGGCCCGGGCGACCGGCCGGGAGGCTGGCCGGGACAACGGCAAGTCGACGGCCTCGGCGGGCGGCCAGGCCGCGGGGCGCAGCAGCCTCTCTGCACTGAGCGCCGGTGGGGGGAACGGCAGGTCCGGGGGCAGCGGCGCCTCCAACGGGAATGGCAACGCCAACGGCCTGGGCGGTGGCAACGCAGGCGGTAACGGTGGAGGAAACGGCGGCGGGAATGGAGGCGGTAATGGCGGAGGCGGAGGAGGAGGCGGCGGCGGCGGAGGTGGTGGTGGTGGTGGCGGCGGAGGTGGCAGCGGCAAGTAACCGCCCCAGATTCACCGCCCCCGCATCAGCTCGACCAGCTGCGCCAGGGCGGCACTCCAGCCGGCCTCGAAGCCCATCGTTTCGTGGGCGATGCGGCCGGCCTCATCCACGTGCCGCACGGTGGCCTGGTAGCGGGTGCTGCCCCCGGGCAGTCGGTCGAAGCGCAGTTCGCACACGAACCCGAAACCGCCCGGCCCCTGCGGTGGGTTCGGCCGGAAGCCGGGTCCCAGCAGGTTGGTCCACACCAGCCGGTGCGGCGGATCCACCGCCAGGAAGCACCCTTCGCCGCGCGGCATGTCCGCGCCGTCCGGGGACTGCATGGTGGTGGCAAAGATCCCGCCCGGCCGCAGGTCGATCTCGCACTCCACCACCTTCCAGGGTCGGGGGCAGAACCACGGCATCAGCGTCTCGGGCACCGTCCACCCCTCGAAGCATTGCTCGGGGGTGATGGGCACCTCGCGCACGAGTTGCAGGTCGCGCCGCGGGTCGAGCGGTTCAAGGGCGGTCATGGCGGACTCTCCTGGGGAGCGAAGGCCCCCAGGCGCATCATGCCACGCACCGTCCCGCACGGGTCGCGCCGGAACCACCGCCCGCGCGGCGTCCATCAGGCGAGCGCCAGGCGTGCCCGCGCATCGCGCAGGCAATCCTGCGCCCACCCGGCGGGCGCAGCCTCCTGCCATGCGGCGTGGCGGGTCGTGCGCTCGTCATGGCGGGCCGCGATCCCGCGGGCCTGCAGCGCCTGCTGCAGCGTGCCTGCCAGCTCGCGATCCACGCCATACAGGCTCCACGCCCGCCCTTCGGCCCGCATCCGCACCGTGTGGCCGAAGCGTCCGCGCTCCGTCTCGAAAAACTCCACCTCGTCCAGCGCGATGCGCCGGGCGGCCCGGGAGGAACCACTGCGCATGACCACGGCCTGGTCCGTCACCAGCCACACGCCGCGACCGGCACCGACGACCCGGCCGGTCACATAACCCAGCAAGGTTTCGCTGACTCGTACCTGCTGGCGGATGGCGTCCAGGTCGGCGGCTTCGAGCTTGAGGTGCGCATACGGGTTGTGCCCTTCGAGGAAGATCTCGGTCAGGGCCTCACCGTGGATGAAGGAGTCGAACCAGGCCATGGCGCGCACCCGATCAGAGGCCCAGGAGCTTCTTGGCCTCGCCGAGCGCGGCCATCGACTCCCCGTGCTTGCCGTCCTTGTGCAACTGCTCGCCCTTGGCGCGCAGTTCCTTCACCTTGCTCATCTGAGGTTCGGCCAGCTTCACGGACGGCAGCTTGGCATCGATGGCCTTCATCTCACCCGGACAGCCATGGGCGAATGCAGCCCCCGCCGACAGCGCCAACACCACACCGACGATCTGTTTCATACAGGCTCCAGAAAAATGACTGAGGAGTCTGCAATTTAACCGAACGGTATCTTTTGGGGGTCCAGGCGGATTTAACCCTACAACCTGGTCGGTGCCTCGCTGCCAGGAATGAAAAAAGGGGACTGAGCAATCTCAGTCCCCTTTCTGGAGGGTGGTGGAGCTGGCGGGAATTGAACCCGCGTCCGCAAGCCTTCTTCGAACAGTTCTACATGCGTAGCGTTCTGGTTTGGTATCTCGCCACCGGTATCGCGCAGACGCACGCTACACCGGCCGCCAGCA
>JACCDU011038717.1_pt1 | contig 15882 bp, 15 predicted proteins | sample 7446081 | NCBI WGS metagenome assembly JACCDU01 (sample SAMN15323447, study PRJNA562643) | freshwater metagenome | isolation source: river surface water | place: USA:Blue River Watershed | collected 2017-08-17
CGATGTCGCGCGGGTTGGCGGCGGCGGCGGCGATGGCGTCCTTCGTGATTTCGTGGAACACCATGCGCTTGACCGGCACCTTGGGCTTCAGGATTTCCAGAAGGTGCCACGCGATGGATTCTCCTTCGCGGTCCTCATCGGTGGCGAGCAACAGCTCGTCCGATTCCTTCAGCGCCTTTTTCAAATCCGCAATGGTCGACTTTGCGCGGGGCGTATCAATATAAAGAGGAGCGAAACCGTTGTTGATGTCGACGCCGAATGTGCCGTGCGTGGGCTTCATTTCGGCGGGAACTTCTTTGGGCTGCACCAGGTCGCGCACGTGGCCGACCGACGCGAGCACGTGGTAGCCGTCACCCAAATATTTGGCGATCGTCTTGGCCTTTGCCGGCGACTCGACGATTACCAGTTTGTTTTTCCCGACCACAGTTCTCCTTGTTGGACACCTAGCGCTGACTGTACACGCAATTGCGTGGGCGTTTCGTTATTGCCCAACACCAGCCAACGAGTGACGACTATACACATCGGACCTGACGTTGCAACTCGGCACGTCGAATTTACGAGGCGCCGCCGTCGGAAATCAGGGCGAAATTCCAACCCGAAACCAGCTCCACGCGTTGCCCACCGGGAAGCGTGCGCGACTCTCCGTCCGACATCTCTTTCAGCGCGTCTTTGAGGCCCGTGATCTGAATGAGCGTGCCCGTTGCGTGGCGAGAATCAGCGGAAACGACGATGCGGCCCGCGGTGTTCACGAGGGTCGAACCGGGCGAATACGCCGACAGTTCGGCCAGCAAGGTGTCCTCGAGATCACGTACATATATATCTGCACCCACGACGCCGACGATGCGGCCGGCAGCCGTAACCGGTTCGGTGATGGTGACCGTGTAATCGTCAGTGCACATGTAGTCGACGTAGGGCCCCGTCACGTGGTGTCGGCCCGAGTGAATCGGCATGCGCCACCATTCCAGGGTGGTGTAATCACGGAAGTTTTCTGCGGCGGGGTCCTCGACGGAATCCAGCATGCGCACCCGGGGTTCCGCACCGTTCAGACCGAATGTGTTGTCGCGTCCCAGCCACCAGGCCAGGTGATACTCGCGGTCACTCAGCAGCCCGGGCGAACACACGAATCCGCCACCGATTTCGATGGAATGACCGGATAGCCCCGGGACGACGAGGCTTTCGACGAGTTCATCGACCTCGGCGACGGTGAGCGACGGCGACGCCTCGAATCGGGATTCAATCAACGACCGCCACTGGCTGATACGCGCACCCACCTCGATGATGGGGGCGATTACGGATTCTGGGGTCTTCATCGTGCTCCTTCTCGTGGGTTGACTTTCTCGTCGATCAACACCGCAACCATGTGCGCGATGTGGTCGAGCGTCAGGCCGCGCGCACGTGTGCCGTCCGCCTCGGACAACGCGCGGATTGTGTCGCGGATGACTTTCTGGGTGTGGGTTCGTTCGGTGTCGTGTTCGAGGCCCAACCACAGCAACGGCCCAAATTCCGCTTGAGCAACGACTTCTTCGTTGACCAATCGGGGCGAGTGGCTTGCGGCGGCGACATCGAGTCGGAATGTCATCAAGGCGCGGCGGGCACCGGATTCGGTGCCGAAGTCAGCGGCTTCGAACGCCCGATTGAATTGATACACATCATCATCGCTGACGCGGGTAGCCGCCATTTCGGCCGCTGTTCCCGCGATCGCACCATATACAGTGCCGATGTCGCGCAGGTCCACACGGGACATGGTGGTGAGCCTGGAGTGCAGTTCGGCGGACCGCGAGGTGCCGGTGTAGGTCACATAACTTCCGCCTTCGCGCCCCCGTCGGGTTTCCACGAGTCCACGGCCTCGGAGTTTTTCCAGGGCCTCGCGACAGGTCACCGGAGCAACGCCCAACAGCCGTCCCATCTCGACCTCGCTCGGCAGTTTTTCGCCGTGTTTCAGCAACCCCAGCGAAATTGCGTCGGCGATGCGGCGTTCCACCTGTTCGGCTTTGCCGCTGGATTCGAGGGGCGCAAACACCGCGGTGCGCAGCGAACTTGCCGTTCTGATGGTGTTGGGCATCGTGCACCCCCTTCGATTTCGTTATTTGACCGTAACACGCTGGACTGGAATTAGAAATATAGTTCCATAGGATTAAAACAGACGCAACGGTGCGAAAGGACCCCCATGAGTGCAACCCCCGCGATTCGACTGACCGGATTGACCAAGAGCTTTGGTTCGGTCACGGCCGTTGACGGAGTCGACCTCGAAGTGGGAGAAGGCGAATTCTTTTCCATGCTCGGCCCCTCGGGTTCCGGCAAAACCACCGTATTGCGCATGATCGCCGGGTTCGAACAACCCACCAGCGGAACAGTCGAACTCTTCGGAAAAGACGTCACCGCCTCTGCCCCCTTCGACCGTGACGTCAACACCGTGTTCCAGGATTACGCGCTATTCCCCCACATGAGTGTTTTGGAGAACGTCGCCTATGGATTGCGCGTCCGCGGCGTCTCGGCCGCCGACCGCGCCCGACAGGCCTCGGACGCACTCGACTTGGTGCGCCTGGGTGGGTACGGCGACCGCAAACCCAGCCAACTGTCGGGCGGACAACGCCAACGCGTCGCCCTGGCCCGCGCAATCGTGGTGCAGCCCAAGGTGCTGCTGCTCGACGAACCGCTGGGCGCACTCGACCTCAAACTGCGCGAACAGATGCAGGTCGAACTCAAAGAAATCCAGCGCAAATTGGGCATCACCTTTATCTTTGTCACCCACGATCAGGAAGAAGCCCTGACCCTCAGCGACCGCATCGCCGTGTTCAACGACGGCAAGATCGTCCAGCTGGGAACCGCCGAGGAGGTGTACCGCAACCCGACCAGCGAATTCGTCGCCAACTTTGTGGGCACCTCGAATGTCTTCACCGCCGAACAGGCAACGGCGCTGTTGGGCCGCACCGGGGCCTGCTCGATTCGCCCCGAAAAAATTCTGCTCACCGCACCCGGAAAAGCGCCCCGCGGCAGCATCGCGCTGAATGGGGTCGTGGCGGAAACCATCTTCCTCGGCGCGTCCACACGCATCGTGGTGGACCTCGAATCGGGCAAGCGCATTTCGGTGCTCGAACCCAATGACGACGAAGCCGGCGTGCAACACCGCCGCGGCGACGCCGTCACCGCACACTTCCAGGCCGCAAGCCTGGTTGAGCTTCACTAACTGCAACACCAACAAACAGAAGGAGAAAGCAATGCGTTCAGCAATCACACGCCGCGCAGGGCTCGCCGGACTCGCGGTCGCATCGATCGTCGTCCTCGCGGGCTGTGGCACCTCGGGAACCGGTGGGAACGGTGCAGCAATGCTCACCGAGCTCGGCGAAGGCGAAGGCGCCGTGTCGATCCTCGCGTGGCCCGGCTACGTCGAAGACGGCAGCACCTACCCCGAATATGACTGGGTAACCCCGTTCGAAGAAGCAACCGGCTGCGAAGTGACCGTCAAGACCTACGGCACCTCGGACGAAGCCGTCAACCTCATGAAGACTGGCGAATACGACGTTGTTGCCGCCAGTGGCGACGCAACCCTGCGTCTCATCGCATCGGGCGACGTTGCACCGGTCAACACCGACCTGATCCCCAACTACGCCGGCATCTTTGACTTCCTGAAGAACAAGGAATGGAACTCGGTCGATGGCCAGTCCTACGGTGTCCCCCACGGATACGGCGCTAACCTGCTGCAGTACCGCACCGACATTGTCGACCCCGCACCCACCTCGTGGGCTGCTGTCTTCGAAGCCGACTCGCCCTATGCCGGCAAGATCACCTCGTATGACTCCCCCATCTACATCGCTGACGCAGCGCTGTACCTGATGTCGACCAAGCCCGAACTGGGAATCACCAACCCCTACGCACTCGACGAAACCCAGCTCGCTGCAGCCGTCGACCTGCTGAAGGTCCAGCGCGGCATGGTGGGCGAATACTGGTCGGACTACCTGCTGCAGGCTCAGGCCTTCACCTCGGGTGACTCGGTCATCGGAACCTCATGGCAGGTCATCACCAACGTCCTCCAGGGCGAAGGCGCACCCGTCGAAGCCGTCCTCCCCGAGGAAGGCGCCACCGGTTGGTCGGACACCTGGATGGTTGCATCCGAGGCCGCAAGCCCCAACTGTGCCTACATGTGGCTTGACCACATCGCCGACCCCGAGACCAACGCAATGGCCACGGGATACTTCGGTGAGGCACCCTCCAGCCAGGAAGCCTGCAACTACCGCGAGGACTGCGACGCATTCCACGCCGGTGACGCTGCATACGCAGAGAAGATCTGGTACTGGACCACCCCGATTGCCGAATGTGTTGACGGTCGCACCGACGCCGTCTGCACCGACTATGCAGCATGGACCGCTGCATGGCAGGAAATCAAGGGCTAGTTAGCCCTCAGAAAGTAGGAGCAGCACAGTGACGACAACGATTCAGCCGTCCCTGCCCGACCGGGCTACGGTTTCGCAACCCCGCGATTCCGTGGCCCGGCGGGGCTCCGTCTTTCTGTACCGTCACGCCAAGGTTCGCCTCGCGTTACTGCTGTCCGCCCCGCTGTTCTGGCTGGGGTTGGTGTACATCGCGGCCCTTGCCGCGCTGTTGGTCACCGCCTTGTGGACCGTTGATTCGTTCACCGGCGAGATCGTGATCGACTGGTCGCTCGACAACATCATCACTGTTCTGACCGGCGCCGTCTATCAAGCCGTCACGGTCCGAACGCTGGGCGCGGCCTTGCTCGTGACCGTCATCGACATTCTCATTGCACTTCCCATCGCGTTCTTTATGGCCAAAGTCGCGACCCAACGGGCTCAGCGCTGGTTACTAATTGCAATCTTGACCCCGTTGTGGGCGTCGTACCTTGTCAAGGCATACGCGTGGCGCAGCGTGCTGTCCGAGGACGGACCCCTGGACTCGGTCATGTCATTCTTCGGAGGCGCGGGCCCGGGTTATGGCTTCGAGGGAACCGTTCTGACCCTCGCCTACTTGTGGCTGCCGTTTGTGATTTTGCCCATCTTTACCGCGTTTGACCGAGTCCCCAACTCGATCCTCGAGGCATCGAGCGACCTGGGCGCAAAGACCGGAACCACGTTCCGTCACATCGTCGTCCCCATGATTGTGCCGGGCATTGTCGCCGGTTCCATCTTCAGTTTCTCGCTGACACTGGGCGACTACATCTCGGTCAAGATCGTCGGCGGCGCCACCCAGATGCTGGGAACGCTGGTGTACCAGAACGTGGGAACCGCCAACAACCTGCCGCTGGCCGCGGCGGTGGCGCTGATCCCCATCACCATCATTTTTGTGTACCTCGCTGCGGTGCGACGCACCGGCGCCCTGGACAACCTGTAGGAGCACCCATGAGACTCACACGCCTCTCTCGCTCGATGCTCGTTGCCGCCACGGCGGGCACTCTGGCTTTCATCTACATCCCCCTGCTGATCGTCGTGCTGAACTCTTTCTCGACGAGCCAGTCGCTATCGTGGCCGCCGCCCGGTTTCACGCTCGAATGGTGGGGTCGCGCGTTCCAGAGCGAGGGAGCGATGAACGCGGTTGCCGCATCCGTGACCGTCGCACTTGGCGCCACCGCCATCGCGTTGTTGTTGGGCACTGCCCTGTCGTTCGCCCTGCAGCGATTCGACTTCTTTGGCAAAAACACCGTCAATCTGCTGGTCGTCCTGCCCATCGCCCTTCCCGGAATCGTCACGGGTATCGCGCTGAACAATGCGTTCCGCACCATGATGGGGCTGCAGTTGGGCATGCTCACTCTGATCATCGCCCACGCCACATTTGCCGTGGTTACCGTGTTCAACAACGTCATCGCCCGACTGCGCCGCACCGGAACGTCGTTAGAAGAAGCCTCGGCCGACCTCGGTGCCGGTCTGTGGACCACCTTCCGGCTTGTCACTTTCCCGCAAATTCGCTCGGCCCTGTTCGCGGGTGGACTGCTGGCATTCGCCCTGAGTTTTGACGAAATTATCGTGACCACGTTCACCGCGGGCTCCGGAGTTCAAACCCTGCCGATCTTCATCATGGACAACATGTTCCGGCCGAACCAGGCACCCATCGTGGCTGTCATCGCCGTCGTCATGATCCTCGTCAGTCTCGTGCCGATATACGTGGCACAGCGCATTGCGGGCAGCGACAACCGCTAGCCCCCCCCACGAAACGACCGAGGGCCCAGGGAAAACCCTGGGCCCTCGGCGCGTACTGCCTGATTAGTGCTCGGATGCCTTCTCGGCACCGTGACCGGTGTATGCGCGAACATACATCTCGGCTGCCTTGGCGGCGTCTTCGGCCTTCTTCGAGGTGACCGAACCCAGCCAGCCCAGCAGGAAGCCCAACGGAATCGAGACGATACCGGGGTTCGACAGCAGGAACCATGCAAAGTTGGCGTCGGGGAAGATTGCCTTCTCGTTGCCCGAGAAAACGGGCGAGCAGACGATCAGCACAACCGTCGACACCAGACCGCCGACCATGCTCCACACGGCGCCACGAGTGTTAAAGCGGTGCCAGAAGAGCGAGTAGACGATGGTGGGAAGGTTGGCCGAGGCGGCAACCGCGAACGCCAGCGCCACGAGGAACGCGATGTTCTGGCCGTTGACGCCGATGCCGCCGACGATGGCGAGGATGCCGATCACCACAACGGTGATGCGTGCGACCTTGACCTCGGCTGCGGGGTCGGCGTTGCCGTTCTTGATCACGCTGGCGTACACGTCGTGAGCGAACGAGGTCGCCGCCGTGATGGTCAGACCCGCAACCACCGCGAGGATGGTGGCGAAGGCGACCGCCGAGATGATTCCCATGAGGACGGGTCCGCCGAGGGCCAAGGCCAGCAGCGGTGCTGCCGAGTTCTGGCCACCAGGGGCGTCGAGGATGGTCTGGGGTCCGACCAGAGCGGCGGCACCGTAACCCAACACCAGGGTGAAGATGTAGAAGATGCCGATCAACCAGATCGCCCACACGACACTGCGGCGAGCCTCACGGGCCGAGGGCACCGTGTAGAAACGCATCAGAACGTGAGGCAAACCAGCGGTACCCAGCACCAGGGCGATCGACAGCGATACGAAGTCCAGCGGGTTAGCGCTGTACTTTAGTCCGGGGCCGAGGATGGCGTTCGCGGGGTCAGTAATCGACGTGGCGACGGCGGCGTTGAGCAGAGCCGAGAAGTCGAAGTTGTTCAGGGCCATAACCCAGATGGTCATGATGAATGCGCCGCCGATCAGCAGCACAGCCTTGACGATCTGAACCCAGGTCGTGCCCTTCATTCCACCGATCAACACATAGAAGATCATGAGGATACCGACCACGGCGATGACGAGAGACTGGCCGACCTTGTCCGTGATTCCCAGCAGCAGTGCGACGAGTCCGCCGGCACCTGCCATCTGAGCGAGCAGATAGAAGAAGCTCACGGCCAGAGTTGTCAGGGCTGCGGCCATGCGCACCGGGCGCTGCTGCAGGCGGAATGCCAGCACGTCGGCCATGGTGAACTTGCCGGTGTTGCGCATCAGTTCGGCGACCAGCAGCAAGGCGACGAGCCATGCGACGAGGAAGCCGATCGAGTAGAGGAACCCGTCGTAGCCCGACACGGCGATCGCACCAGCGATGCCGAGGAACGATGCGGCCGAGAGGTAGTCGCCGGCGATGGCGAAACCGTTCTGCGGGCCGGTGAAGGAACGACCGGCGGCGTAATAGTCGGCGGCGCTCTTGTTGTTGCGGCTGGCGCGGATGACGATGACCAGCGTGGCGACAACGAAGACCAGGAACACCGAGATGTTGAGAACGGGGTCAATCTGCAATGCTGCGGTTTCCGCAACAGTCATGATGGAGCTCATTATGCGTCACCCTTCTCGATCTTGTCGTAGAGGGCTTCGGCCGCGGGGTCGAGCACCTTGTTGGCGTGGCTGACATACCAGGCCGTGATGGCGAACGTGGTGACGAACTGGCCGAGACCCAGAATCAGGCCGACATTGATTGCACCGAAAACCGGGGTAGCCATGAAGTCGGTCGCATACGCGGCCAACAGTACATAGGCGAAGTACCAGACGATAAATGCCGCCGAGAGAGGGAATACGAACCTGCCGTGCTTCGATCGCAATGACCGGAATTCTGCCGACTGTTCCACCGCCTCCCAATTGACGGGCGAGTTGGGCGATTGTGTCGCCATGAGGCCTCCTTGACTCATGTAAACCGATGCGCCATAAGCTTCAGTTCCTACGACGTTGTAGGAACACGCATCGTTCGCGAGTCTGTCACAAAATACCCCCGGGGGCAATTACCCGAACGCCTATTTTGGGCCCGCAATTGCGTGCGCTGTGCGCCCGCCCGATTCGACGACAACCCGGTAATCACTCACCGTTCGTACGCAGGACACCAATCGGGCCCCATTGGACTCGACAACGCCTTGGGCATGACGGCAGGCCCCACGGGCATCGAGATCCAATGAGTATTGAGAGGCGGCGAGTGCGGCGTCCTCGGCAATCGCGACGACCTCGCGCGAAGCACGGACGGTCGCAAGGAAGTACCCCACGACGCCGACCGCCAATGCCGCGGCGACAACCACCGCGATGGCCAGTACAGTTCCCCCGCCGCGGTCATCCTTCATCACCCCGCGCACGCTCGGGCCGACCCCGCCAGCTGGGGCGGCAAACCCCATGCTGCGGGGAATCGCACCGTCACACAGCCCGCAGCGTCGACCACCAAGGACGCACCCGCACGTTCCACCGCGTCGCCGGCGGCAGCGGTGGTGCCACCCGCCACCATCGCGCGGACGGCGTCGTGGGCCAAAGCCGAGGCGGACACCGAATCCATTCCCACTCGGGCCGTTCCCATGACCAGCCCTAGCATCATGAGCACACTGGGAATTGCAATGGCCAGTTCGGCGGTCACGGTTCCGCGATCGTTCCCGCCCGTGGCGCGAGCCGCCAAGGTTCTGCACCAACGCGCCCCGAGCTCCACGCGACCGCCGCGCAGCCCACGAAATTCACAAAACAAAGGCCAACGCCTGTGTGATCAACCCCGTGACCATGTCCTTGACGGCCGCGCTTTGCAGGATGGCGGCCAACAGCCCGGCGAATCCCGCGGCCGCCACGGTGGCGATCGCATATTCGGCGGTGGCGGCCCCGCGTTCCGGATCTGCGAAATGTGCGGCGTCTGCGATGCGTCTGATTTCTTCGGAATTGTTCACTGGGTTCCCCTTGTCTGCGCGACATGACTATCGTCGGACATCGGGCACACTGCAGGGCAAAATATCGGCGTCGTGTGGATATTGGGGTGTGCCAGGACGGGTGTGCACTACCCGTCTCAATGCCATCGCATTGTGGACCTCGGGCCGAGTTGCGGGCTCACCCCAGCGCCACCCGCGCCATCAGGATCACCGTCGGGACCACGGTCAGCACGATGAACGCGGGGAGGAGGAAGAGTCCCGTCGGCAACAGCAAACGCGTGGGCAACGCCTCGATGTCGCGGTGGACGCGGTGGCGTGATTCGCTGCGGAGCCTCGCGGCCTCGGCATCGAGGCTGGGACCCAGGGGTGAGCCGGCTCGATGGGACCGTTCGACCAGCTGGCGGATCGTTTCCAGTTCGCCGGCCGCAGCCCACGATGCTGCAATAGGCGGCAACGCGGCAAGCATGACGTGCACCCCGACACCCGATCGAACGGTGACTGACGCCAGTTCGGCGATCATGCCGGTTGTCACGTGGGGCAGGGTGATGCCCGAAATAATTGTTCGCATCCTTCGCCATCCCACCCACAGCAGCCCCACGCCGGTGACAAATACTCCCCCACCCAGCATCGACCCCAGATAGAACCCCGCGACGTCGAGTCCCGAAACGCCCGATAGCACCACGCCCGCAACGGGCAGGCCGACGAGGACGCGCAGGGTCATCCGCGCCCCAATTGCGGCGGCATCCCGTGCCGCGAGGGTGTCGGTGGTGAACGCGAAGCCCTCGGCGATGCGGGTGAATGTCGCGGCCATCGGCGATCCCGTGCGCGCCGAATACAGCCACACTTCTCGCGCGACAGCCCAGTCGCCCTCGACGGACATTTCGGCGACGGCGTCGTGTGCCGTCATCCCAGCGGCGACCCGGCGCGCCACCGCAGCGGCGTGGGGCGAATCGATGCTGCCCCACACAAGGTGCGCGGGAATTCCGGCCTCGAGCCGGTTGGCGAGGTCACGAAAGGGATTAGAACGGGTCGACATGCACGTCGTCACCACCCATTCGCAGCGAGCCCAGTCGAACCGTCGACCCCAACCCGGTGCGTTCGCAGTGGGCCACGACAGGAAAGGCCGCGGCCGTCATGACCGACAGTGTCCGAGAGTCGATTCCGGCGAGCGCCGCCAACCCCATCAATCGTGCGGGCAATTCGGTCAAGGTCTGCGCGTGCAGCGTGCCCATTCCCGCATGCCCCGTGGTCAGTGCCGACAGCAGGTCAACGAATTCCGCGCCACGCACCTCGCCGATAACCAACCAATCGGGCCGCATCCGCAGCGCGGTCCGCACGAGCGGACCAAGCCCCACGACACCCGCGCCTTCGGCGTTTCCCTGAGCCGTCTGCAGCGTCACAACGTGGGGATGACGAGGCGAAAGCTCGGCGGTGTCCTCGATGACGACGATGCGTCGGTTGGTGGGCACCGCGGACAGCATGAGAGACGCCAGTGTGGTCTTGCCGGCACCGGTGGCTCCCGTAATTAGCACGCTGGTTCCCGCCGCGATCAGAGAGCGCAGCCTGTGTTCCACGGGGTTGCCGTCGGTGTCGACGAAACCGGCCCACCCCACACCACCGGGCGAATGAAACCGCAATGACAACGCCGGCCCGGGTCCAACCAGCGGCGGCAGAACGGCACTGACCCTCAGACCCGACGAGACGGACCCTTCGCCGATGGGGTGGGCGTCATCCACCGACCGCCCCGCTGCGGCCAGCAACATCGAGGCGACCTGCCGCACGATTTCCGGTGACATCGTCGATATCGAGGCGCGGGACAGCCCAGTCCCGGTGTCCTGCCACACCGAACCATCCGGGTTCACGAGAATGTCGCGCGTTGACGGGCTGACCAGTGCAGCCAGTGGCCCCATGGCGTACTGCAGCTCGCGTGGATTCGTCACCGTCGAATGGTGTCACCTGCCCGTCACCTGCGAGCGAGATTTCGTGCGCCTTGGGGAAATTTCACACAAAGTTCGCCGTGTGGATAGCCCCGAAACATCGCGCGGTTTAGACTGACGAATACCCCCAGGGGTTCACTTATTCACGACACTGATCAAGGACGATAAATGTCGAACACAATTGACAGTCTTCTGCACGAAGACCGCCACTTCTCACCCTCTGCAGAGTTCTCGGCCAACGCCATCGCACAGCCAGAAATCTATGACCGCGCCCGCGCCGACCGCCTGGAATTCTGGGCCGAACAGGCACGCGAACTGCACTGGCACACACCATTCACCGAGACGCTGGACTGGTCAAATGCGCCTTTCGCGCGCTGGTTCGGCGACGGCAAACTCAACGTCGCGTACAACTGCCTCGACCGCCACGTACTCGCCGGCAACGGTGACCGCGTAGCACTGCACTTCGAAGGCGAACCCGGCGACACCCGCACCATCACGTACGCCGAACTGACCGCCGAGGTCAAAAAGGCCGCCAACATGCTGGCCAGCCTCGGAGTCGTCCAGGGCGACCGCATCGCCATCTATATGCCCGTGATCCCCGAAACGGTGATCGCCATGTTGGCCTGCGCGCGCCTCGGGGCAATCCACTCAGTCATCTTTGGCGGTTTCAGCGCCGAAAGCCTGCGCCAGCGCATCGACGATGCCGGCGCCAAGTTGGTCATCACCGCCGACGGCGGGTACCGCAAGGGCGCGGTATTCCCCCTGAAGCCCGCTGTGGACGAAGCCGTGAATGGCGCCCAGAGCGTGGAGCACGTTGTGGTCGTCAAGCGCGGCGGAAACGACGTCACCTGGAACGACCGCGACATCTGGTGGCACGACGCCATTGCCCCGATGGAGGCCGACCACGTCGCCGAGGGATTCGAATCCGAAAACCCGCTGTTCATCCTGTACACCTCGGGAACAACCGGTAACCCCAAGGGCATCCTGCACACCAGCGGCGGCTACCTGACCCAGGCCGCGTTCACCCACCGCAACGTGTTCGACCTGCACCCTGAATCGGACGTGTACTGGTGCACCGCCGACGTCGGATGGATCACGGGACACTCCTATGTGGCCTACGGCCCCCTCGCGAACGGTGCCACCCAGGTGCTGTACGAAGGCACGCCCGACTTCCCGGAACCCGGCCGCTGGTGGGACATCATCGAAAAGTACAAGGTCTCAATCTTTTACACCGCACCGACCGCAATTCGTTCGTTCATGAAGACCGGCCGCGAGATCCCCCAGGCACGCGACCTGTCGTCACTGCGCGTGTTGGGCTCTGTCGGTGAACCCATCAACCCCGAGGCGTGGATGTGGTACCGCGAGGTCATCGGCGGAAACCGCTGCCCCATCGTCGACACGTGGTGGCAGACCGAAACCGGCGCGATCATGATTTCGGCGCTGCCCGGCGTGACCACGACCAAGCCCGGTTCGGCACAGGTCCCGATTCCCGGCATCGCAATCGACGTCGTCACCGAGGACGGCGTGCACGTCGGACCCGAGGCGGGCGGTTTGTTGGTTGTCAACGAACCGTGGCCGTCCATGCTGCGCGGCATTTGGGGCGACCCCGAACGCTACAAGGACACGTACTGGGACAAGTTCGGCGATAAGTACTTCGCCGGCGATGGTGCACACCTCGACGCCGATGGTGACGTCTGGTTGTTGGGCCGCGTCGACGATTTCATGAATGTGTCGGGTCACCGCCTGTCCACCATGGAAATCGAGTCGGCTCTGGTGTCCAACCACCACGTGGCCGAATCCGCCGTCATCGGCGCCAGCGACGAAACCACCGGTCAGGCCGTCGTCGCGTTCGTGATCCTCAAGCGCCGCGCCAAGGAGGAACTCAGCCACGAGGACGCCGTCAAGGAACTGCGTGCTCACGTGACCAAGGAGATCGGTGCCATCGCACGACCCCGAGACATCTATATTGTCGAGGAACTACCCAAGACCCGTTCGGGCAAGATCATGCGTCGACTGTTGCGCGACATTGCCGAGGGCCGTGACCTCGGCGACACCTCGACGCTGACCGACGTCAACGTGGTCCTGCAGATCGACAAGCAAGTCCCCTAAGTCGCCATGCGCAGAGCGCCGGAAGCCACAGGCTTCCGGCGCTCTCGCGTTTCGGCAACGGCCGAACGCGGACGTGCTTACGCGAACTCGACGATCAATTCCAGTTCGACGGGTGCGTCCAGAGGAAGAACAGGTACACCCACGGCGCTGCGAGCGTGAACACCCACCTCGCCAAAGATTTCCTTCAGGGTGTTGCTCGCGCCGTTTGCAACGGCGGGCTGTCCCGTGAAATCGGGAGTCGATGACACGAAAACGACCAACTTCACGACCTTGGTGACGCGGTCGAGAGACCCGATTTCTGCCTTCACCGCGGCGAGCGCGTTGAGCACGGCGGTGCGGGCATAGCCGGCGGCGTCATCGGCTGCAACCTCGCCACCGACCTTGCCTGTTGCGGGCAAAACACCGGCGGTGGTGGGCAACTGACCCGAGGTAAACACGAGCGAGCCACTGACAACAGCGGGCACATACGAGGCAACGGGCTTCGCGACCTCGGGAAGAGTGATGCCGAGTTCTGACAGTCGAGCGTCAATGCTCATGATGGAATCCAATCTGGTTATGCGGACAGCGGGCGCTTCATGAATGCGATGAGTCCGCCCTCGGAATTGGTCACAACCTGAACCAGTTCCCAACCCTCGTCACCCCAGTTGTTGAGGATGGCGGTTTCGTTGTGGATTACCAGCGGTGTTGTGGCGTATTCCCAGTTCGTCATAGGGGACTCCAATCGGATTTTTATACATGACTTGGTAACCTGATTCTATGGTTGAAAACCCTCTCACACGATTTATCGGCAGGTCCAGCTCATGGCTCGGACTGGGTGTGCTGGGCGGTATCGCCGGTGTCCTCGTCACCGCCATGTTGACCCCTATCCTGGCGGTCGGTGGTATCACACTCGCGAACACCATTGGAATCTTTGACGCCCTGCCGGAATACGTTGAGGTGGGCCGTCAAGCCCAAAAGAACACCATCTGGGTTCAGAAAACGGCAAACCCCGAGGATGGCTACAAAAAAATTGCCGAGGTGTACTGGCAAAACCGTGAAGAAGTTGCGGACAACCAGGTCAGCCAGTACCTCAAGGACGCTGCCGTCGCCGGTGAAGACCGTCGATTCTTCAGCCACAAGGGCGTCGACGTGCAGTCAATCGTCCGTGCCGCAATCGGTAACGTCGCCAGCGGTGGAATCACCTCGGGCGGATCGACTCTGACCATGCAGTTGGTCAAAAACATCTTTGTGCAACGCGCCGAAGCACTCACCGATCCCGAAGCGCGCGACGCCGCCTACGCCGAGGCCACCGCCTCGAGCCCCACCCGCAAGCTCAAGGAAATGAAGCTGGCAATCGGACTCGAGAAGCGGTACACCAAGGACGAAATCCTGCTGGCGTACCTCAATATTTCGCCGTTCGGACGCAACACCTACGGAGTTCAGTCGGCAGCCCACCTGTATTTCGGTAAGGACGCCGCCGATGTGTCGCTGGCTGAAGCCGCGTCGCTGATCGCCATCGTCCAGTACCCCGAACTGCGCAACCTGGGCAACCCCGACAACTACGCCGACAACCAGGCACGACGGGACGTCATCCTGGGCGCCATGCTCGAGGAAGGGTTCGTCACCCAGGCCGAATACGCCGAGGCGATCACCATCCCCGTGGACGACGAATTTGTGACCCTGACCCAGCCCACTAGCGGCTGTATTGCGGCGGACAAGTACACCCGCTACTTCTGTGACTACGTGGTCAAGAGCGTTGGCGACTTCGAATCGCTGGGCGCCACCGAGGAACAGCGCATTGACAACTGGCGTGTCGGCGGTTACTCGCTGTACACGACCATGAACTACAAGTTGCAGAAGATCGCCCAGACGAACGTCTGGCGGGTCCCCCGCGACGACCCCCGCGCCAACATCGGTAGCGTGTCCGACAGCATCGAGGTCGGCACCGGCCGCGTGCTGACCATGGCCCAGAACACCCTGTTCGATGACACCGCCGAGGGCGGCGGAGCCGGATACACGGCCGTGAATTTCTCGACCGACCGCAGCTACGGTGGCTCGAGCGGGTTCAACACCGGTTCGACCTACAAGGTCTTCGCCCTGATTGCATGGTTGCAGTCGGGCCGCGGCCTGAACGAGGTTGTTGACGCCTCGGAATTCGAAAAGAACCAGGCCCTCTACGCCGACAGCTGTGAAGACGGCGGCGGACCTTGGGGTGGCATTTGGAAGTTCAAGAATGACTCGGCCGCCAAGCCCGCCATCACGGTGATGGAAGCCGTGCGCAGCTCGGTCAACTCGGCTTTCGCATCGATTGCGGAACAGCTTGACCAGTGCGCAATTCGAGGCGCGGCAGAGTCGTTGGGCGTACACCGCGCCGACGGCGAACCTCTGAAGACCAACCCGGCCGCCGTGCTGGGAACCAACGAGTTGGCCCCCATGACCCTCGCGGCAGCGTGGGCGGGCATCGCCAACAACGGCATCTTCTGTGAGCCGATCGTTCTCGACCACGCCACCACCGGTGACGGCGGCGAGATCGCCGGGCAGGAACCACGATGCAACCAGGCAATCGACCCCGAGGTTGCGGCCGCGGCCGCCAAGGCCATGGCTGGCGTGATGAACGGGGGAACGGGTAACGCCTCGAACCCTGGCGGTCAGCCAATCATCGGTAAAACCGGTACCGCCGACTCGTCGGTACAAACG
>JACCDU011391201.1_pt1 | contig 15881 bp, 17 predicted proteins | sample 7446081 | NCBI WGS metagenome assembly JACCDU01 (sample SAMN15323447, study PRJNA562643) | freshwater metagenome | isolation source: river surface water | place: USA:Blue River Watershed | collected 2017-08-17
CTTGCCACGGGTATCGGTGAAACGGAAATCAACGAACTTGACTTCGTTGTCTTTCACCATCTTCATCACGTCTGCGACGGTCTTGGCCATCAATATCTCCTGGTAGGGATGGGGGTTGAAATCGGACTTTCCGGTCTTGCAGGTTCTGTGCCAGCCTGGCACGCACCGCCGACCTCGGACAACTCTCGATTGTGCCTCTGGCCAGCAGCGCTTTGGCCCCGACGACTCAAAAAAGGGGCCACTTCCAGCGCACCATCCACGTGCTATTTTGCACCAATGCAGTGCAAAACAGATTAACGCACCAATTCAGGGCCTTTTTCGAGTCCAAAGGGGGCCAAGCCCGCGCACAGATCGGTCCAGGCCGGTTCGACATCGGTCGGCGCGCCTTTGACGCCCAGTTCAATGTGCCGACCCCATTGGGGGTGGTCGACGCTGGGCAGGCTGAACACCTTGATCGTCGGATGCCGCGACTCGATGGCCTCCATCAGGGGCGTCAAGGTCGACTCCATGGCGCCAAACAAGATGATGGAACGCTCGACCTGTGCCTGCTGGCGAAAGCAATGGGCATAGTGGGTGTCCAGCACCCACTCGGCCATGGGCCAGGCCATGACCGGGAACCCCGGCAGAAAGTGGACACGCTGCGCACAGCGAAAACCAGGGATCTTGTTGTACGGGTTCGGGATGATCTCGGCACCGGCCGGAAACACACCCATGTTCAGGCGGTGCACGTTGTCGGCTCGGTCTGGCTCGTAGGGCAGGCCCTGCTCACGGGCCGTGTCCTGCATGCGTTCGCGGATCAGGCGCTCCGCTTCAGGGTGCAACACCAGCGGCTGGTCCAGGGCTTTGCTGGCACATTGGCGTGTGTGGTCGTCGGGGGTGGCGCCAATGCCGCCGCACGAAAACACCACGTCGCCCGAGGCCAAGGCGCGGCGCAGGCTGTCGGTGATGCGTGCGGGATCGTCGCCCAGGTATTCGGCCCAGGCCAGTTGCAGGCCGCGCGCGGTCAGGATCTCGATGAATTTGGGCAGGTGCTTGTCAGCGCGCTTGCCCGACAGGATTTCATCGCCAATGATGATGAGACCGAAACGTGGCGCGGGGGCGCCAGCCTCAGTGGGTGTGGCTGTCTTCTCGGGGTTCATGGGGCGATGCTAAACGCTCTGTGGCATGCGGCGAAGTGGCCACCGTCGTCGCCGGGACATCGAGGGTTTCGGCTTCCAGCCGGTCACGCAACTGTGCGAGCGCCGCCAGCGCAAAGTGGGCGAACCACAGCGACGAGAACGCAAACACCAGCATGTAGATCCAGACCGCAATCGGGATCAGGATCACAAACGCCGCCGCAAACAAGGCCCCCGAAGCCCACACCACGCTGGGCGCTGCCCCCATTAGCCCGGTGACCACCCCCATGGCCAACAAACTCAGGCGGTGGCGGGCCAGCAACTCCTGGCGCTCCTGGCGGCTGGCAAACTCGGCCAGCACATCAAACGCCATGACACGGTAGGTGAGCCAGCCCCAGATGAGGGCGGGCAACACCAACGCCAGCGGCGGCACCAGCCACATGGGCAAGGTCAACACCATGGCGCCCAGCGCCAGCAACACCGACGCCAGTGTCCAGCCCAGGCTCTGCCAGAAATTGCCGCCGCGCTTGCGCTCCAGATCGGCAAAGCGGCGTTCGGCCACATAACGGGCCAGCCCCGGCGTCATGAACAGTGAGACGGCGATCAGCGAGGCCATGACCACCACCGGCGTGGCGGTAAAAATGACCAGCAAGGGCGCCACCACCGATTTGAGGCCAGGCACGCCCACACCTTCAAACCAGCGCCAGACCAGGGTCAACAGGCTTGACGCCTCCAGCCAGTCGCGCACCCCCGCCACCGCATCGTCCCAAAAGCTGTAGCCCAGCGCGCCGGCCAGCACCACCATGATCGCCAGCGGCAGCAAGGACAGGACGATGACGCGTGGCGTCAGGCAATAAAAGCAGGCCCGCCAAAAGGAGTCGATGAACAAACGCATGAGACAAGCTTAGCTGAGGGCGCGTCAAAACCAAAGGGCCCACGGCCGGTTGCCCAGCCGTGAGCCCTTTGGAGGAAAGATCACTTCTTCTCTTCAGCGTCTTTCACGCATTTCTTCACGAAACTGTTTTTGGCGGCGCCCGCGAGTTTTTTCTCACCTGCGGTTTGCTCGCAGCGGCCTTGCGCCGATGCTGCGTTGTCACCACCGGCTTCGCGCTCGCATTTCTTCATGAACGAGGATTTGGCGGCGCCTGCCAATTTCTTTTCAGCCGCATGGGCAGCGCAATTGCCACCGGCAGCAGCAGCAGGCGCCGTGGCCGGTGCGGCAGGTGCAGCGGTCTGGGCCATGGCACCCAGGCTCAGGGCCAGCGAGAAGGTCAGAAGAACTTTTTTCATGGTGAGACATCTCCATCAAGAACCAACAGGGAAGCCCATTGTGTGCCACCTTGATTACAAATGTCTTAAATCCTTGCCGACCTGAGGTTTAGGCCTGCCCCAGCCAGCGCAGCAGCCCCAATTTTTGTTGCGCCCAAAACCCCCGACCGTAGTCGCGGCCCTGCTCCACCTGGTCACGCACACCGGTGGCATCAAATGTGCGCGTGAAGTCGGCGGTGCCAAACAGCATGTCCCACCACGGCAGCAGCACACCAAAATTGCAGCCCCCCAGCACCACACGTTCGCCCTGCAACGATTCATGCCCGATGCCCATGGCGTGATGGCGACGGTGAAAGCGCGGGCTGACCCACAAACGCTCGCCCCAGCGCCCAAACCACCAGCGCAGGTTCGCGTGCTGCAAACTCTCACTGATCTGACTGAGGGCGATCAGCGCGACAAACTGGCCTGGGCCTACACCGACCAGCACGGCCAAGGCCGAAAAGATCAAGCCCGTGAACACATCGTCGAGCAAGTGGTTGCGGTTATCGCTCCACATCGTCATCTGTCGCTGCGCATGGTGCAGGGCATGCAAGGTCCACCAGCGCTCCGACTGGTGCTGCGCCCGGTGCACCCAGTACTGCAAAAAGTCGAACAAGACCAGGTACAGCACAAAACTCACCCAGGGCAGATCGGTGACGCCGGGCCACAAATGGTCCAGATGCCAGGTCGGCAAGCCCTGCGCCCGCAATGCACCCAGGCCTTGCTCAAACAAGGCATCAAAGCTGAAAAACATGGCCAGCTTGAACAGGCCCAGCCGGTGGATCAGGGTGTAGAGCACATCCACCCGAACCGCCGCCGGGTCGCGCACCGGCTCCACCGGCCACAGGCGCTGCAAGGGACCGATCACCACCAGCATGACCACGATTTGCAGCAGCCCCACCAGCAGCCAGCCCGTGCCTTCGTAGGCTTTTTCCAGCAGATTGGCCTGACCGGCCCACAGGGCCAGCGGCTGCACCAGGGCTTCAAACAGCCACTGCTGCGCCAGGGCAAAGGCATCGGTCAAGGTGTCCATAGCGGTTCATTGTGGCGGCAAACGCTTGGCATCGAGCCTCAGGGGGTTTTGCGCGACCCAGGGCTGGTAATGCGGGTGCTCACGCAAAGTGGCAAAGCACAGGCCCTTGGCCTTGAGGCCCACGATCAAGGGCTCCAGCACCGCAGGCGCCCAGGGGTCTTGGCGCGACCAGATGCCCAGGTGGGCCATCAAGATGTCGCCCGCCCGGACGCGCGCCAGCGCCTGGCGCAGCAAGTCTTCGTTGGGGTATTTCTCACTGGGCAACTCGTCACCCAAGAAACCGGCATCGGCCCAGCCCACATGGCGGTAACCACAGGCCTGCGCGGCTTGCAGCAAGCCGGGTGAATGTTTGCCACCCGGCGCGCGAAACAGCGGCAACGGTGCCTGCCCAGTCAAGGCTTGCAAACGGCGAGACGCCTGGTTCAGGTTGTCACAGTAGTCCTGCGCAGACCAACGCAGGGTGTGTCCCGTCTGCGGGCCGCTGCTGGGCCGGATGCGAAACGCGCCGCCCGGCAGGTCGCCGCGCCAATACGCATGGTCCCAGGTGTGGCTGGCAAAGGCATGGCCCTCGCGGGCACGTTCGCGCCACCAGGGTGCCCAATGCGCACCCAGCGTGCCATCGCCTTGCTGGGTTTTTTCATGCGCTGCAAAAAAGGTGACACGAACCTGCTGGCGTGCCAGCACCTCGGCGATCAAGGGCGCCACGCCCATGTGTCCGGTGTCAAAGGTCAGGTAGACGGGGTGCTTGCAAATCGGTTGTGGCGTCACCGGTGTGGCGGCTGGTGCGGCCAGAGCCGCCCAAGCCAGCCCCCCTGCAAACAGAAGGAGAAGGCGCAGCGGCTTACTGGCGCCCCGCATGGTCCAGCGTCCATACCCCGTGCGGCGACTTGCCGACACTGACCTGCCGCACCACCTTGCGGCTGGCGATGTCGATCACGGTGAGCTTGCGCGCCCAACGCGACGCCAGCAAGATGGTTTTGCCGTCGGCACTCACCTCCATGCAGTCTGGCCCCGCCGGACCTGGCAGCTCAGCCACCACCTGCATGCTGGTGTAGTCGATCTGGCTGATGGTGTTGGCCACCCGGTTGCTCACCAGCACATGCTTGCGGTCACCCAAGGCACGGAACGCGTGGGCGCCCTTGCCCGTGGGCAGGGTTCGCAGCTTGCGCGGCGTGCCGCTGCTGACGTCGTACACCTCCACCCCATCGCCGCCCGTCAGGCCCACCAGCAGGGTCTTGTCGTCGGGGGTGACGAACACATCGGCGGGCATGGGCCCGGTGGGCACACGGCTCTTGAGGGTCTGGGTCGCCAGGTCGATCGTCACCAATTCATCGCTGTCCTGCATGGTGGACCAGACCGTGGTGCTTTTGCTGTCGATCCACAGGTGGCTGGGCGTCTTGCCAGTGGCAATGCGCTTGGCCAGCGTCAGGTTCTGGCCATCCCAACGGTAAATGTCGATGTGGTTGAGCCGGTTCGCTGCCGTCACGAACCATTTCATGTCAGGCGAAAAACGCAGCTGGTATGGGTCGAGGATGCCGGTCACGGTGCGCTGCACCTCGGCCGTGCGCGGGTCGATGAAGGTCAGCGAGTCACCCAGGGCATTGGCCACGATGACCGACTTTTCGTCCGGCGTCATGTACAGGTGGTGCGGCTCTTTGCCGGTGGCGATGCGCTTCTTCTCGGTCCAGGTCCCGGGATCGATCACGCTGACGTTGCCATCCAGTGAATTGAGTACGAACACGGGCGCTGGAGGGCTTGGAGGCGCTGCATGCGCCGGGGCCATGGCCAGCAGGCCGGTCAACACAGCGGACAGGGCAAGCCCGGAAAATTGGTCAAAAATACGGGAAAAATACGTCACAACAGGGCTTCCAATCGGGTACCCAAGTGTAAACGTCCTCGTTTCCAGAATATGGGCGCGCGCCATGACACCGACTCTCGTGAACATCCAGGGCGTGGCTCTGGAGGTGCAACATCTGCCCGGCCCCGGCCACCGACCCACCTTGGTGTTTTTGCACGAAGGTCTGGGCAGCGTGGCCCTGTGGCGCGACTGGCCTGCCCAGCTGTGCCAGCGGCTGGGTTTGGCGGGCCTGGCGTATTCGCGGCGGGGCTACGGCCAGTCGCAAGCCCGGCAGGATGTGCGCGGCGCGGGCAGACTCAGCCCCGACTACATGCACCACGAAGCGCTGCATGTGCTGCCCGATCTGCTGCGCCAGACAGGCATTGAACAGCCTGTGCTGCTGGGCCACTCAGACGGTGGCACCATCGCCCTGCTGCACGCCAGCCAACAGCCCGTGAGCGGGTGCATCGTGATGGCGCCGCATGTGGTGGTCGAAGCGGTGTCCATCCAGGCCATCGAAGCGGCCCGTCAGGCTTACAAGAACGGTCCGCTGCGCGGCCGGCTCGCGCCTTTTCATGCCGATGTGGATGGGGCTTTCTGGCAGTGGAACGATGTCTGGCTCAGCCCGGCGTTCAGGGGCTACGACATTCGCGCAGAGATCACCACCATCCGCTCGCCCCTGCTGGCCATCCAGGGCGAAGACGACCCTTACGGCACGATGGCTCAGATCGATGACATTGCGGCGGCGGTGCCGCAAGCGCAGCTGCTGAAACTGCCGCATTGCGGGCACAGCCCGCACCGCGACCAGCCAGAAGCCGTGGCTCAGGCGATCGAGGCTTTTCTACAAGAGCCCGTCTAAAGGCGATGTGCGGGGCTTGGGGGCCGCAGCAGTGGTTCCCCACAGAACATCAGCCACGCACAAACAGGGTCACCAGCGGCTCATCGCCCAGCTGCCGGCTCCAGTGGCCGTGCACCTTGTCGTCAAACGTGGCGCCTGCAGGCAGCACATCGGCCGAATAAAAATGCTGGCCCGCGCCGAAGACGCGTGAGCTGCCGTCCTGCAGGCCAATTTCCATCTGGCCACTCAGAATGAACACCCACTGTGGGGTGCCTGTGCAGTGGAACTGGCTGCGAAAACCCACCGGGCTGTGGCGCAGCTGGTAGCCATCCGAGGCCATCAGTGCAGACAACTGGCTTTCAGGCTTGCCTTCGTTCAGTTCAATCGGCTGCACCTTGAACTTGGCGCGGCCGTCGGTGTCGGTGTAGAGCACCACCTGGGTGAATGTCGTCATGTGTCTTGTCCTTGTGCGAAGCGCGGATGATGCCTCAGAAAGCCAGCATCAGAGGCCCGCAGGCTCAACGCCAAAGTCAATCTGCACCTTCATGGCTTGGGTTTTGTCACAGGCCAACTCAAAAGCCTGCACCGCATCCTGCACACCCACCACGTGCGAGATCACCGGACGCAAGTCCACCAGGCCTTCGTTGATGAACTTCACCGCCACGGCGAATTCGGGATGGAAGCGGAAGGTGCCACGCAACTCCAGCTCTTTGGCGGCCAGCTGCGTCATGGGCAGCTGTGCATCGCCCCCCATGCCCACGCTGACGATGACGCCGCGCGGCACCACCACGTCCAGCCCGGCGCGCAGCGCGCGGTCGCTGCCCGAGGCCTCGAACATGATGTCGAACTGCCCCTTGTCCTTGGCGTAGGGCGCCAGCGCATCGGGCTGCGTGGCCAGGTTCAGGGTTTCGTCGGCCCCCATGGCGCGCGCGCAAGCCAGTGCGGTGTCGCTCAGATCGGCAGCCACGATGCGGGCCGCACCCGCACGGCGCAGGCCCGCGATCAGCATGGCCCCTATCGGCCCACTGCCGGTCACCAGCACCTGCTTGCCAAAGACACCACCGGCCCGGTTGATGGCGTGCAGGCCCACCGACAGGGGTTCGGCCAAGGCCGCAATCGCCAGGCTCACGCCAGCGCGCAGCGGATGGGCCTGGTGCGATTCGATCACCAGCTTTTCACGGAAAGCCCCCTGGATGTGCGGAAAACGCATGGCGCTGCCATAAAAGCGCATGTCCAGGCACTGGTTGTGCTGGCCGAGCTGGCAGTAGCGGCACTTGAAACACGGCCGCGAGGGCGAGATCGCCACACGCTGGCCAATGCTGAAGCCCTGCACACCATCCCCCAGCGCCGAGACCACGCCCGAGACTTCATGCCCGAGCGCCATCGGCTCCTGGATGCGCACCGTGCCGAAGCCGCCGTGCTGAAAGTAATGCAGGTCCGAGCCACAAATGCCGCCAAAGGCCACACGCACTTGGATCTGGCCGGGGCCGGGCTGTTCTTCCTCCAATGCCTCGACGCGCAGGTCTTTGGGGGCGTGGCAGATCACGGCTTTCATGGGGTTTCCTTGTCGATCAGAAGGTGGATCACAGTGTCGCGGTCACGCCGCCATCCACGTAAAGGATGTGTCCGTTGACAAAACTGGAGGCATCGCTGGCCAGGAACACAGCGGCACCGGCCAGTTCCTCCACCTCGCCCCAACGCCGACTGGGCGTGCGGCCGGTGAGCCAGCCGCTGAAGGTTTCGTCCTTGTAGAGCTTTTCGTTGAGCTCGGTCTTGAAGTAGCCCGGGCCGATGCCGTTGGCGTTGATGCCCAAGGGGCCCCAGTCAATGGCCATGCCCTTGGTCAGCATCTTCAAACCACCTTTGGTGGCCATGTAGGGCGCAATGCCGGGGCGGCCCAGTTCGGACTGCACCGAGCAGATGTTGATGATGCGGCCACGCTGGCGCCCGATCATGTGACGGGCCACCGACTGCGCCACGAAGAAGACGCTGTCGAGGTTGGTGCGCAGGATGTCGTGCCAGTCTTTTTCGGCAAACTCGTGCAATGGCCCGCGGCGCTGGATGCCAGCGTTGTTCACCAGAATCTCAATGGGGCCAATGTCTTGCTCGATGTTGTCGACCGCAGCACGCACCTGGGCCGCGTCGGTCACATCAAAGCTGCGCACATGCACGGTGTGGCCCTCGGCGCGCAGTGCCTGGGCGGCGGCCTCCAGCTTGTCGGCCTGGCGGCCGTTGAGCACGATGGCCGCACCCGCCTGCGCCAACCCACGGGCAATCGCCAGGCCAATGCCTGCAGAAGAGCCCGTCACCAGGGCCAGCCGGCCATCCAGTCGAAAAGTGGAAGCGTTGATCATGTCGTGGTGCAGACCTTGGCCTGCAAATGTTGTGCAATGGCTTGAATGAGTTGGTCCGGAGGCAGCTGCACGCTCAGGCTGAGCGCGGCTTCGTCCGGGTCGGGCACTTGCAATACCCCAAACTGGCTGTCGAGCAGGCTGGCCGGCATGTACAAGTGCTGGCGCGCCGCCAGACGCGCTGCGATCACATCGCGGCTGCCGTCCAGGTGCACGAACAACGTGTCAGCATCGCCGGCGCGCAGCCGATCGCGGTAGGCCCGCTTGAGCGCCGAGCAACTGACCACCAGACCTTGCCCGGCTGCGCGGGCCTGGGCCAGTTGGTCGGCCAGGGTGCCCAGCCAACCAGCGCGGTCCTGGTCGTCCAGGGGCTGACCGGCAGCCATCTTGGCCACGTTCTCGGGCGGGTGCAGGCTGTCGCCCTCCATGAAACGCCAACCCAGATGGGCTGCCAGGCTGGCGCCCACCGTGCTTTTGCCACAGCCGCTCACACCCATGAGCACCACACGCACAGGGCGCGTCAGGGGCGTTGCGGCTGGGGTCACAGGCGTTGCTCCGACTGGCCATCGAACAGATGGGTCTTGCTGGTGTCCACCTGCAGCCAGACCGTCTCGCCCGGTTGGGCGTCGGTGCGGCCATGCAGCGTCACGACCAGATTGAAGTCGCCAACCTTGACCAGCAATTCGGTCTCGGCCCCGGTGGGTTCCACCACCACCACTTCGGCGGCCACGCCTTGGCCGCTGGCGCCCAGCGACACATCGGTGGGCCGCACGCCATAGTGCACGTTCTGGCCATTTTGGCCGCTGCCCACCTGCCCCACAGGCCAGCGCGCGCCTTCGGCTTCCACCCAGGCGGCGTCACCTTGCACATGCAAGATGCCCTTGACCACGTTCATGGACGGCGAGCCAATGAACTGCGCCACAAACAAATTGCCCGGACGGTCGAACAGCTCCAGCGGTGTGCCGATCTGCTCCACGATGCCGTCGTGCATGACCACGATGCGGTCGGCCATGGTCATGGCCTCGATCTGGTCATGGGTCACGTACACAGTGGTGGTCTTCAGGCGTTGGTGCAAAGCCTTGATCTCGGCCCGCATGGCCACGCGCAGCTTGGCGTCGAGGTTGGACAGCGGCTCGTCGAACAGGAACACCTTGGGGTCGCGCACGATGGCGCGGCCCATGGCCACGCGCTGGCGCTGGCCACCCGAGAGTTCGCGCGGGTAGCGCTCTAGCAGGTGGTCCAGGTTCAGGATCTTGGCGGCGTGGGTCACGCGCTCGGCGGTCATCGCCGCATCGGCCTTGCGCAGGCGCAGGCTGAAGGCCATGTTCTCGCCCACCGTCATGTGCGGGTACAGCGCGTAGCTCTGGAACACCATGGCGATGTCACGGTCCTTGGATTCGAGCTCGTTGACGACTTTGCCGTCGATCAGGATCTCGCCCCCGGAGATGTCCTCCAGACCGGCCAGCATGCGCAGCAGCGTGGACTTGCCACAACCCGAAGGACCGACCAGAACGACAAATTCGCCGTCGTGGATGTCGAAGCCGATGCCGTGGATGATGTCGACCTTGCCGAAAGATTTTTTGATGTGGCGAAAGGATACGGATGCCATGTCGATGTCCTGTGGAAATGGGGATCAGCTCTTGACAGCGCCCGCCGTGAGGCCGGACACCATGTAGCGTTTGAAAGCGTAGTAAATGGCCGCAGGCGGCAGCGCGTAGATCAGGCCGGTGGTCATCAGCAGCTCCCAGGGCGAGTCGTCGGCCGACAGGAAGTTGCCCAGTGCCACGGCCAGGGTCACGCTCTTGTCGTTGGACAGCAGCAAGAAAGCGTAGAGGTATTCGTTCCAGGCCAGCAGCAACGAGTAGGTGCCCACCGCCACCAGCGACGGCACCATCAGCGGCAGATAGACCAGGCGAAACAGCTGCAGGGGCGAAGCGCCGTCCATGCGCGCGGCTTCGTCGAGCTCAAACGGCAGCTTGTCTGACGCTTGTTTGAGCACCCAGATGCAATACGGCGAGGCGATGGTCACCATGGCCAAAATCAGTGCCCACTGGCTGTTGAGCAAGCCGTACAGACCCATGGTCTTGTACATAGGCACCGCCAGGAACGCCGCCGGAATGAAGTAGGTGAACAGCGCCAGGTTCATCACCGTGCGGCCACCGGGCACCTTCAGACGGCTGATGGCGAATGCGGCACAGGTCGAAATGAACAGCGTCAGCACCCCCACGGACAGCGCGATCAGCAATGAGTTGCCCATCTGCACCCAAAAATGGTCCAGGTAAAAGTGTTTCTGGTGGAACACAAAATCGAAGTTTTGCAGCGTGGGGTGGTCAGGCCAAAGCTTGCCGGTGGTGGCGCTGTCCTTGGGCGAGATCGCGAACAGCACCAGGTGGTAGATCGGCAGCAAGGTCCAGATCAGCACAGGAATGCCGATCAGCAGCAGTTTGGCTTCGGTGGTGACGGATTTGAGGGTGATGCGTTTCATGTTATTTGGAGAGTCGTTTCATCATGAAATACACAAGCGGCAACACCATCGGCAAGGCCACCACGATCGAGGCCATGGCCAGGTCCACCTGGTCCAGACGCAGGTAACGGATGCCCAGCGTGGCCAGCACGTGCGTCATGTCGGCGGGGCCGCCGCCGGTCAGCAGGTACACGCTGTTGAAGTCACCCAGCGTCCAGATCATCGACAAGATGGTGGAGGTCAGGTAGAGCGTCTTCATCGACGGCCAGGTGATGAAGCGGAATTTTTGCCAGTTGCTGGCGCCATCCACCGAAGCAGCCTCGTACTGCTCGGACGGGATGGCCAGACGCCCGGCCACCAGAATCAGCGTCCAAAAAGGCAGCGACTTCCAGATGTGCATCAGCATCGAAAATCCCAAGGCCAAGGTGGGGTCGTTCAGCCAGTTGGGGCCATCGAGGCCTGTGAGGCGGAAGATCAGCGAATTGACCACGCCCCACTCCGGGTTGAGCATGAAGCGCACCGACAAGATGGTGGGGATCGAGGGCACCGCCCAGGGCAAGATGAAGATCAGCGAGATGGCTTTGATCCACCAGCGCGACTGCACAAAAAAGCCCGACAGCACCAGCGCAATGCCCATCTTCACATTGATGGCAACGATCAGGAACACCACGGTGTTGACCGCTGTACGGAAAAAGATCGGGTCGTCAAAAAGCTTGACGTAGCTCTCGGGGTGTCTGGCCAGCCACAGGCCGTAGCCGACTGGATACAACACAAACACCAGAAAGATCAGCAGGTAGGGCACCACAAGTGCCCTGCCCCAGAACACCCAGGGGCTGCTTTTCTTGGGCTCAGGCGACACCGCACCCTGCAAAGCCAGGCTTGCATTTGACATGATGGTTCGGGAAAGAATTTGGAGAAACCGTGCCTGCGCTCAGGCAGGCACGGGACCGACACTCAGGTCAATCAGTTCGAGGCCACCTGCTTGATGCGGGCGATCATTTCGTCCACGGCTTTGTCCACCGGCACTTTTTCGTTGAGCACACGGTTCATGGCCTTGGCCCAGACGTTCTCGTTGTTGAGCTGGGTGAAGCGGAAGTTCTTGGTGAACTCAAAGGTCGAGGTACCGTCCATGAACTGCTTGTGCACAGCCTTGCGGTGCGGATCGTCCTGCCAGAATTTGCTCTGCTGGCCTGCCTTGGTCACCGGGAACCAACGACCGAGAGAACCTTCCACATACGGCATGAGGTTTTCTTCTTGCAGCATGAAGCTCACAAACTCCTTGGCACGCGCCTTGTTCTTCGCGTCCTTGAAGATCACGCCGGTTTTGATGGCGGCGCGGTAGGTCATCTTGCTGCCATCGGGCTTGGCGGGGAAGCCTGCCGTCTTCACCAGCTCGGTGTAGTTTTTCTTGGCCGTGGCACGCTGCGCTTCGGTCAGGGCGGCATTGTTCATGTCGTCCAGCCACTTGGCCGCGATCGAGATCGTGGCGTTGTGGGTCAGCACCGTGGTCTTGTTGTGAAACGCGACGTTGTTGTCCGGGTCTTTCCAGCTGGTGGAAGACGGCGGGGTGCAGCCCTTGCCGTAAAAGCTGGTGTAGTCGGTCATGGCGGCAATCAGGCCTTTGCGCACATCCGGGTCGTCGACCAGCAGCTTGCCCGAGTCACTGACCATTTTGACGTTGTGCGCGTCTGCGAAGGTCAGGAAGGAATAGAACGAGTCGCTGGAATCCACACCCATGGGGTTGCCAATGCCAAAGCTGCGCTGGCCGGATTTTTGACGGTGTGCAGGCTGCACCTTGTCACACCAGAAACTCCAGTAGTCTTTCCAGTTGGTGGGGATATCGCTTTCCTTGAAGCCTGCCGCTTCCAGCATGTCGCCCCAATACTGGATGTGCATGGTTTGCTGCTTGATCGGGAAAGCGTAATAGGAACGCTTGCCTTCCTTGCTGTTTTGCAAGAATGTGGTCTCGACCGTGTTGGGCGCGAAGCGTGAGCGGATCGGGTTGATCACACTCGAGATGTCTTCCAGCTTGCCATCGTTGGCCCACGAAGCGGTGACCTGAAAGTCGTACACATCGGCATACGCCACATCGGGCGGAGTGCCGGCATCGAGTGCGGCCACGGTTTTCGGAATCATGTCCTGGATCGGGTACTGCGACAGTTCGATCTTGACGTTCTTGTTTTTGGCCTCGTATTTTTTGATGGCGGCAAACAGCGCATCGTCTTCGGCCTTGTAGAAGCCTTTGACCCACCAGACGGTGAGTTTTTCTTGCGCAGACGCCTGGGCACCGACCAGCAGGCCTGCGGCCGCCAGCGTGGCCAGAGCCACTGTTTTCAATTTCATGTCTGTCTCCTCGTTGCTCTTGGTGGTTGAAAAAATCATGCAGCTTTGAGCTGCGGTGCAGGCTTGCCCAGCTTGGGCAATTTCTTGCGATGGGTCAGCACATGCTCGATGTCGTCACGCGCGCCGTCGATCAGTTTGTTGATGGCTTTTTCAGCACGATCAGGATCGTGCGACACCACCGCGTCAAGTACCGCCTTGTGCAGCGGCAAAGAGCTGCGTGGCCCATCCTTGATGCTGGTGGAAATCTCGAAACTGGTGCGCAACAAGGCATTGAGCGCCTTGCTCATCTGCACCAGCATGCGGTTGTGCGAGGCGGCCAGCAGCCCTTGGTGAAAGCGCAGGTCGTAGGTGATGTAGTCCCCTCCCTGCTCCACTGCTTTTTTCATGCCCGCAAAGGCTTCGCTGATGCGCTCGATGTCATGCACATCGGCACGCTCAGCCGCCATGCGCACAGCTGCAGGCTCCACCACGCGGCGCAACTCCTGCAGATCTTGCAAAAACTCCACACTCAAGCCATTGCGGGCCTGCCACGCGATCACCGTCGGATCGAACCAGTTCCATTCGTCCTTGGGCAGCACACGGGTGCCCACCTTGGGACCGGTGGTCACCAAACCTTTGGCCACCAAGGACTTGATGGCTTCGCGCACCACGGTGCGGCTCACGCCCAGCTCTTCGCACAGCATGGGCTCGGGCGGCAGGCTGGCCCCCACCGGATAGCGCCCCGTGAGGATCGCCTCACCCAACCAGTCCAGGGTGTTGCCGAGTACGTTTTTGATCATCGAAGATGCCATTTGATTCTTATCATATGATGATTGATCAAAGCCGCGATAGGATAAACCCGGATAGCCAGACTCAGACGCGACACTCCGGCACTGGCGTCAGCAAGGCCCTTCCATCGAAGTGCGCCTGCAGATTGCCCAGCGCCAAATCCGACATGGCCTGGCGTGTCTGCGCGGTGCCACTGGCCATGTGCGGCGTCAGCACCACATTGGGCAGCGCGCGCAGCGCTTCTGGCACACGCGGCTCGTCGGCATACACATCCAGGCCCGCACCGGCAATCACGCCTTTTTGCAGCGCCTCGATCAGCGCCGGCTCGTCCACCACCGAGCCGCGCGCCACGTTGATCAGATAGCTTTGTGAGCCCAATGCTTTCAACACTTCGGCGTTGATCAGGTTCTTGGTTGCTGCACCGCCCGGGGTGATGAGCAGCAAAAAGTCCGCCCATTGGGCCAGCGCCAACAAGGAGGGCTCGTGCGCGTACGCCACATCGCTGCGCGCTGAACGCGTGTGGTAGCGAATGTCCATGTCAAACGCCGCAGCACGCTTGGCAATCGCCTGCCCGATGCGTCCCATGCCCACAATGCCCAGCTTGGCGCCGGTGAGCTTGCGTGCCAACGGGAACGGGCCTTTGGGCCATTCGCCCTGGCGTGTGAACTGGTCGGCTGCCGGGATGTTGCGGGCCACCGCCAACAGCAAGGCCAAGCCCAAATCGGCCACATCGTCGTTGAGCACATCCGGCGTGTGCGTGACGGGCACGCCACGCGCTTTCGCTGCCTGAACATCCACACCGTCGTAACCCACACCGCAGATAGAGATCATCTCCAGACCCGGCAGGCGATCCATCAGCGCCTGGTCAATCTTGGCCTCACCACCACCCACAATGGCGCGCACACGCTGCAGCACTTCAGGACTGGCGGTTTCACGGTCATGCACCTCGAAACGGGCTTTCAAACCTTCTGTCAAAAATGGCGGAATACGCGAGGCTTGCAGTACATCGATCTTGCTCATGCTTGTCCTGAGGGTGACGTTTTGAGGGTTTGCCCGGATGCCTCAACGGTTGTCGTCAGAGGCATCGGCTTTTATCATCATACGATAGTATTTTTAAAGCCAACCCCCTGTTTTCCCTGACCTTCACGGACCCATCTTCATGACACAAGCCCCCCGCAAGAAACCCTCTGAACTCCGCTCCCAGCAATGGTTTGGCCGCCAGGACCGTGACGGCTTCGCCTACCGCAGCTGGGTCAAGGGCAAGGGTGTGCCGCACGACCAATTCGACGGTCGTCCGGTCATCGGCATCTGCAACACCTTCAGTGAACTGACCCCCTGCAACTCGCATTTCCGCACCCTGGCCGAACAGGTCAAGATCGGGGTGTACGAGGCCGGCGGTTTCCCGCTCGAATTCCCGGTCATGTCGCTGGGCGAAACCCTGCTGCGCCCCACCGCCATGCTGTACCGCAACCTGGCCAGCATGGACGTGGAAGAAAGCATCCGCGGCAACCCGATCGACGGCGTGGTGCTGCTCATGGGCTGCGACAAAACCACCCCTTCCCTGCTGATGGGTGCATCGAGTGCCGGCCTGCCCACCATCGGCGTGTCGGGCGGCCCCATGCTCAACGGCAAATGGCGCGGCCAGGAACTGGGCTCAGGCACCGGCGTGTGGAGCATGAGCGAACAGGTGCGCGCCGGCACCCTCAAGTTGCAGGATTTCTTTGAGGCCGAAAGCTGCATGCACCGCAGCCACGGCCACTGCATGACCATGGGCACCGCCAGCACCATGGCCAGCATGGTCGAGGCGCTGGGCATCGGCCTGCC